>Ga0116202_10003051_pt1 | contig 10031 bp, 7 predicted proteins | sample LakKivw325mmetaG_FD_94479 | JGI IMG/M metagenome (GOLD analysis project Ga0116202, IMG submission 94479) | Anoxic lake water microbial communities from Lake Kivu, Rwanda to study Microbial Dark Matter (Phase II) - Lake Kivu water 325m metaG | ecosystem: Environmental > Aquatic > Freshwater >... | reverse complement strand
TGACGCTCGCCAGCCGGCGCCCTCTCTTTGCGGCTGTAACCCGACTAATCCAATCGACATGCTCAAATAACTCAGCCGCAGACATCTGGGCGGCGCGACCCGCCTGAACGCGGCAGGCGAGCTCAACGAACGAAGGAGAAGACCATGGCCATATGCGTGGCTTCAGTAGATGTAAGAGGCCTGGTTGATAGCCTCAACTTCGCGGAGAAGGTTGATCGGTCGCTGGGGCTGATCCGCGAGGCGTATGAGGAGTTCGGCGAGCGGCTGGTGGTGGCAGACAGCTTGGGCAAGGACTCCTGTGTCGTGTGGGACCTCGCAAAGCAGGTGAGCGCCAAGCTGCGGGGGTTCATCATCACCACGCGCTTCAAGCCGCCGGAGACGAAGCGGTTCATGGTGGAGACCGTGCGGCGGTACCCGGAGCTGCGCGTGTTCTCCAACGACAGCGGGATCCCGGACCGGCTCTACGGGACCCACCCCGACCAGTGCTGCGAGCTGCTGAAGGTCGAGCCGACGCGCCGCGCGATCGCCGAGATGGACGTGGCGTGCTGGGTGACGGGGCTGCGGTGCACGGAGGGGCGCACGCGCACGGACTTCCAGGAGATCGAGGAGCGGGACGAGGGCCTCATCAAGCTCAACCCGATCCTCGTGTGGCACGAGCGGGAGGTGTGGCAGTACCTGGCATTGTACGGGGTGCCGGTGAACCCGCTGTACGCGCAAGGCTACCGGTCGCTGGGGTGCGCACCGTGTACGCAGATCACCTCCGACCCGAACGAGCGGGCGGGGCGCTGGATCGGCACGAGCAAGTGCGGCGGTGAGTGCGGAATCCATACCCGCCCGCTGCAGGTTGAGTACCAGATCTGACGACAGGGAACGGGAAGGGAGACGACCATGGCGGCGGACCGGGAGACGACGGCGGCCGAAGTGGACCTGACGGGCCAGGTGTGCCCGATGACCTTCGTGCACGCCAAGCTGCAGCTTGACCGGCTCGCCCCCGGCGAGGCGATCACGCTGATCCTGCGAAGCGGCGAGCAGATCCGGAACGTGCCGCGGAGCCTGCGGGACGAGGGTCACCGGATCGAGGCAGTGCGCAAAGAGGGAGAGACGTACCGTCTCCTGGTCCGCCGGGGTGAGTGAGGAGCGACTGTGAGCGTAGTGGACTTCACGCCCGAACAGATCGAGCGGTACGCGCGGCACATCCTGCTGAAGGAAGTCGGAGGTGCGGGTCAGCGGCGGTTGCTGGAATCGAGTGCGCTGGTCGTGGGCGCCGGCGGGCTTGGTTCGCCGATCATCCAGTACCTCGCAGCCGCTGGAATTGGGCACCTGGGGATCGCGGATGGCGATGCGGTTGAGCTGTCCAATCTGCAGCGGCAGACCGTGCACGGGATGTCTGACCTGGGCCGGCCCAAGGCCGTGAGCGCGGCGGAGTTTGTCCGGGGCATCAACCCGGATTGCGCCGTCGAGGCCATCGCGGAGAGGCTGACTGCGGCGAATACCCGTGACCTCGTGCCACGGTTCGACGTGGTCCTCGACGGGTCGGACAACTTCCCGACCCGGTTCCTGATTGCAGACGCGTGTTGGCTGGAGGGGGTGCCGCTGATCTCGGGCGCGGTGCTGCGCTTCCAGGGCCAGCTCATGGCGGTGCTCCCCGATGGGGCGAGCCCGTGCTACCGCTGCTTCGTGCCGGAGCCCCCGCCTCCCGGGATCGTCCCCACCTGCCGTGAGGCGGGCATCCTCGGGGCGGTCGTCGGCGTGATCGGGACACTGCAGGCGGTCGAGGCCCTGAACCTGCTGCTGGGGCTCGGCGCCTCGTTGGCGCGCGAGTTGCTCATCTACGAGGCGTCGGAGTGCAGCTTCACCAAGGTGCGGCGCGCCCGCGACCCGCAGTGTCCGCTGTGCGGGGAGAATCCGACGCTCACCGACGTGGCCGAACATGAGGCGAGGTGCGAGGTCGCGGCCGAGGGACCGGAGCAGTGGCGCGGGGAGTAGGTGAATGGACGCCCGACCGAATACGGAGAGCAGACGATGTCGCGAGATCACCATGTCGAGGATGCCGAGACGAGAGTGACCGTGGAGGCGGAGGTGGAGGGCAAGAGCGGCGAACTGGACTTCGCCACGCTGAAGAGCGGCGGGATCATCAAGCAGCGCCAGAGGGAGCTGTTCACCGTCCGGCTCAAGTGCCCGGGAGGGCGGGTGTCACTGGAGCGACTGGCGAGGATCGTCGAGGTCGTGCGCAAGTACGGCCGGGACTACGTGCATGTCTCGGTCCGCCAGTCCATCGAGGTCCCCTATGTGAACTTCCGCGACCTGGGGAAGGTCCAGGCGGAGCTGGCGGAGGTGGGTCAAGAGGTCGCCTCCTGCGGCGCGCGGGTCCGGGTGCCGACGGCGTGTGCGGGTTGCGAGTACAACCCGAGCGGGCTGACGGACACGCAGACGATGGCGCAGGAGGTGACGGCCCGCTTCTTCGGCCGGTGGCAGCTGGCGCACAAGTTCAAGATTGTGTTCGCGGGGTGCCCGACCGACTGCGTGCGGAGCAGCGGGGCGGACTTGGGGTTCCAGGGGGCCGTGCGGCCGAAGTGGGACCGGGCGAAGTGCATCGGCTGCCGGATCTGCGCCGGCGCCTGCCAGGAGGGGGCGATCGAGAGCGACCCGGAGACCGGGGAGCCGACGTACCTCCCCGAGAGATGCCTCTATTGCAGCGACTGCATCCGAAGCTGTCCGACGGAGGCCTGGAGTGCTGGAAACACCGGCTGGATCGTGCGAGTGGGCGGCAAACACGGTCGGCACCCGATCACCGCACAGCGCATCGCCGAGTTCGTGCCGGACGCGAGGGTGCCCGAGATCATCGAGGCCGTCCTGGCGTGGTATCAGGAGGCCGCGGAGGGCAAGGGGCGGGTGCGGATCGGGGAACTGCTGCTGGAAGAGGCAGCCTGGCGGCACTTCCTATCGGCACTCAGACCCGTTCTGGGCGAGGACGCGATCGACAGCCCTCCTCCCCCGTGGCGGAACGAGGTGCACGGGAGATAGGGCGACCGTTCAGGAGACCTGCGGCTCGATCTTGGCCAGGTCGGCCAACCTGGTGCCACGCAGATAGCCGATGACCTGGTGATCGACCGATTCGAGCAGGTCCCCCATAATGCACTTGGTGTCATCCGCGCAGACCGGCTTCTCGAATAGGCAGTCGGCGAACTCCACCGGCCCGTCTACAGCCTCGTAGATATCCAGCAACGAGACCTGATCGGGCAGCCGGGCCAGGCGGAAACCACCCTTCGGACCGCGGGTCGAGGAGACGTACCCCTCCTTACCCAGCCGTTGGAGGACCTTCGACAGATGGGCCTCCGATACGCTCAGCGCAGAGGCCATCTCGTTGCACGATAGCGAGCGCTTGCCGTTCTGAGCCAATAGTGCCATCGCGTGAAGGGCCAGGGACGTTGCTTCAGACACCCGCAGAGCGGTTCTCATTGTGTATCACGTTCCAGGATTCAGATTTGGGAATTATGGTACTAAATCTGATGAGGAAGATCAAGGGGTGAGAGGGCGATTCCTCGGAGGGGAAGAGGCGGAAACACCATGCCCATTCCCGAGCGGCAGCCCAGACGAATGGTGGGCGCTCCCCTTCGAGATGAGGATGGTGTCCCCGGTCTCCTGCTGCCCGGTGGCGTCAGCCCGCGTTCACCGTTAGCTCGATCGGCTCGGCGACGCCGCGATGGTCCGGGTTGTAGTACTCGTACGCGGTGCTGTCGGGCGTCTTGGCCTTGATCGGGAACCTCGCCTTCAGGCGGTACTGCAGCTCGACCTCTTGCCCCGCCTTCAGTCCCTCCAGGTAGACGATGATCTGCCGGCCGGTGAGCGTGTACTTCTGGATGATCTTGGAGCCGACCAGCTCCGCCAGGTCCCCCGCCTGCACCTCAAACCCCGGCGGCACGCCCAAGTCCACGAGCACCATGCCCATGCGGCCCGCCGTGGTGTTCTTGATCCTCACCTTCGCGGTGACCATGTCCTCCACGGCCAGCTCGGTCTTGTCGTACTTAACGTCGATGGCAACGGCCTCCCCACCCGTCTCGCGGCCCTTCCAGGGCAGGTAGTACTGGCTGGTGATCTGGTAGAGGCTGGAGCCCTGACCGGCGAACTTGATCTTCACCTGGTTGTCGCCCTCGTGCAGGTGCTCCTTCAGGCTGACGAAGTGGACGACATCGGAGTTCCTCTCGTCGATCGCCAGGCCTTTGACCGGCTCGCCGTTGCACAGGACCGTGATCTCGGCGTTCACCTTCTGCGTGCTGCCCTTCTGGGCCTCGAGCAGGGCGGCGAGCGCGAGGACGGTCGCCTGGGTCGAGTGCCACGTGCCGTTGGGGTCTTTCGCCGCGATCAGGTAGTTGAGCACCTCGGTGGCCTCGCCGGGGTGGGTCCCGGAGTGGATCAGGGCCCAGACCGCCAGGCCGGTGGCCTCCAGGTCCGAGGACTGCCCGGAGCTGTGCGTAATCCCGGTGATCTCCGACTCCCACCACATCTTGTTGTCGGCGCGCTTGGCCAGCTTCAGGAGGCGATCGAGCTGGGCCTGAGTTGCCGCGTCGTCGGGGGCGTTCGCCACCAACGCGTCGCAGACGAGCGCGAGGGTGTAAGGGTCCTTGGCCTCGCCAGCGTGCTGCTTGACGTAGGCGACGGCGGTTTGCAGGCGCGGTTCTTCGGGGACAGCGCGCTTGATCGCCCAACTGACGTAGGCCGTGGGCAGCAGGCTGGAGTTCTGGATTCGGCCCCAGCTGTCCTGATGCAGGTAGGCCTCGTCCGGCTTCCAGCTGCCGTCGCCCTGTTGCTGGCTGAAGAGCCAGTCCGCCGTGCGGGTCAGGAGGGCCTCATCGACCTCGTAGACCCGGCTCATGTCGCTGAATTCCATCAGGCCGTAGGCCGTCAGGATCTTGTTGGCCGGTGGGTCGCCGAACCAGGAGAATCCACCGCCGGGCACCTCGTACGCGACGAGCCGTTGGTAGCCGGTGTTGATGAAGCCCTCCGCCTTCATGCGGATCTCGGGCGTGACCTGCCCCGTGGTCTTCATGTAATCCAGCACGAGGACGTTGGGGTACGTGGCCGAGGAGGTCTGCTCGAAACACCCGAAGGGCATCTGGAGGACGGCGTCGAGGCCCTCCACGGCCTGGCTGAAGATACCCGAGTAGACCTTGACCAGGATGTTCGAGGCGCCATCGATGGCTCCCGGCGGGATGGTGACCGTCTGCGTCACATCGCCGTCGAGCCGGCCGTTGACCGTTGCCAGCGTCTCCTCACCATCGGGCCTGATCTCGATGCGACGCTCGATCGCGTCGCTGAGCTTCGATCCATAGGCGTGGACCGTGAGCGGCTGATCCCCGATCTCCTTGGCGGTAATGGTGAAGTAGACGGCGGCCTCGTCCTTGGGGCCGATCTCCAGCGTGCGCTTGGGTTCACCGTCGAGGCTGAACCAATCGGCCTGGGTCAACTCGAGGCGGACGCTCTGCGGCTCGTCCAGGTGGTTGAACACCATGACCGGGATGCTGACCCGGTCATTCCGCGTGAGGGACACCGGCAGGTCGAGGTCCACGAAGAAGTCCTGGAAGCAGCGGAGGCCGCCGGTCGTGGAGCCCAGCTGACCGGCGCGGGAGTTCGCCATGGCCGTGAGACGCCAGGAGGTGACGCTGTCGGCCATCTTGAGTGACAGGCTGGCCTGCCCGTTCTCGTCGGTGATGAGCGACGGCTCGCTGAACATGGTCTCGGGGAAGTACTTGCGCACCCGGACCGGCTCTTGTGCCTCGCTCTCGCTCTTGGCCGCCGGGGCCATCGCTGGCATGGGCATGGCGGCTGCCTCCGCAACCATCGGCGCCTCAGGCACGGCGCCAGCCTTGAACATGAGCATCGGTCCGCCCCGCCCTCCTCCCATCCCACCCATCATGCCCGGCGCGCCGGGCATGGCGAAGTCGGCGTTGAGCGCATCCGCTCCGTCCGCCCAGCGGCTCGGCCAGGCGGTGGCCAGGTACAGGTCATCTTCGGTGTCCGGCACGCCGTCCGGTCCGACGGCGTGCACGATGAGCATCCACACCTCCTGGTCGCCGTCGCCCTGCTTGGCGAACAGGAAGGGCTGGCCCCACTGGTCTACAACATCGTCGTTGGTCAACAGCCGAGCGGCGAGGAGCGGGCGTACACCGAGGCGCTCCTGGTAGGTGCGGCCGTTGTGGCGCTCGGCGTACTTCCGGATGGCCTGCTGGATTTTCCGGAGCTTCGGCTGCAGCTCAGTGGCCCAGCCTTCCTTGAGCTCGTTGACGCGGTCGGCGTAGGTGTTGACCTGATACTGAGGAACCTCGGGCCTTTCGGCGCCGGCCATCAGCACCTTGGCGGCGCGCTCGCGCCGGTCTTCGGTCGGCTTGGGGCCGGGCTCGGCGGCGATGATCATCGGCAGGTCGAACTCGTGAATCTCGACCCGCGGCTTCATCAGCTCCTGCTCGAGGTAGAAGTACACCTTCTCCATTCCCGGCTTCAGCTCTTGCAGGGCGAAGACGCTCTCATCGACGACGTTGATGCCCAACGCCGCGGCGACGGGCTTGCCGTTCGCGTCACTCACCGCGAACTGGACCGTGGCGTCCCCGCCGGGGCGGTAGGTGTCACGGTTCGGCTTCATCTGGATCGCCAGGTCGCTCGCGGGATCGACGAACACGGGCGCGGTGTCGCGGACGATGTCGCCGGTCTCCTGGATGCGGTAAGCGTCGATCCAGATGGAGCCGGCGAGGTCGGGTGTGATCCCGATATCGACGGTGGCCTTGCCGTCCTGCGCCTCGGCGGCCTGGGTGAGCATGGTCTGGCGGTCCTTGATGACATCGACGTAGACGGCGCCCACGCCCTGGTCGGCCGAGAGCACCGTGGCGTGCAGCGTGTCGCCGACTTTGGCCAGCCGACGGTCGAGCCGTAGAAGCAGGCTGCCCGGCTGGGTCTCCCCCTCGAGGGAGACGGAGCGAGCGGCGGTCTCGCCGGCCGCAGTGTGAGCGTCCAGAGCGACGGTGACGCTGGCGGTTTTGGGCTGGATCGTGAACTCCGTGAGGCCCAAGTCATCCGCTTGCTTGGGCTCCCCGGAGACAGGAACCGCCGTGCCGCCGTCGTCGAGCGAAACCATCCGCACCGCGCAGGGCGCCGGGGAGCCATCGGGGTACGTGGTGCTGACGTACAGGACGTTTTCGACGCCCGGGACAATCTTGCCGGACTCGGCGATGACCTCGATGTGGATCGGGTCCTGGGAGACGGCGCGGGTGGCGGTGACGGTTTCGGTGTGCTTGGCCTTGTTGGTGACCTTCACGTCGAACTGGAGCAGCGCGTTGCCCCGTTCCAGGGGCTGACCGACGAACGTGTTGGGCAGCTTCGTCTCGAACTTCAGCGTCCCGTTGTCGTCGGTCGTCCCATCCACCGTCGCGACCTCGGCGTACTCAACATCGAAGGTCTTCACCGAGATCGCCACCGTGGCTTCCCGTACCGGCACGCCATAGAAGTAGTCGGCCTGAACGGTGCCCTTGACGGTCTCGTCGGGCAGGTAGAAGTGCTTCTCGGTGATGACCTCGACGTCGAACTTGGGCAGCACGTACCGCTCGACGGTGACGGTCTTCTGCGCCTCCTGATCGCCGATGAGGCAGCGGATCTCGTAGCGACCCATGTTGACCTCATCCGCCAGGACGAAGTCCGTCGCCACGATCCCGTAGGCGTTGGTCCTCAGGGGCTTCTTGAAGACCTTGTTCCCCTTGGCGTCCCGGACCTCGATCGCCGCCGGCGTGTCGGCCACGGCGGACAGGCGGGGTTGGCGCAAGGCGAGCGCCCGAAGGTGCATGGTCTGGGTCGGCTGGTAGATCGGCTTGTCGGTGGTCAGCAGGATCTGGTCGCGGCGGGTGACGCGCACGCGCTGGACGATCTCATCCCCTCCGGCGGCAGAGCGGGCTGCGACCAGCAGGTCATAGTCGCCCGGTTCGAGATCGGGGACCTGGAAGGCCGCGTCCACGGTGCCCAGGGCGTCGGTCAGACCCCGGAACAGCGTCTGGTACTGGCCTTGGTCCGCCGGACTCAATCGCATCACGACGCGGCCGCCGCGGATCGGCGCGCGCGTGCGGTGATCGGTGAAGACCACGCGCACCGCCGCCGGCCCTCCTCCCAGCAGCTCCCCCTGTCCCACCAGGGCCAGGCCCAACGGGTTGATCGCGGGTCGTTCGCCCGCCGCCGGTAAGGCCTGGGCGGAGAGCATCAGCCCCACGACCAGCGCCGCGAGCAGCGCGGCTCCGAGAATGCCCGACGGTGTTCTGCGGTACTGTTCCACGGTCATCGCCTCCTGCAGCAGTTCGACTCGTCCCCTCCCCCTGCGGTTCCTCCGCTCGGCCTGCGCGGCCCAGTCGGTCGGGGGCTGACGGCAGTGAAGACGCCCGCCCGCGAAGGCCGGTTTAGCGAGCGACGGTTCCGGGCAACGGCAACTTGGGGACCGGACTATCCGGAGGCGAACAGGGCCGGGCCGATCAGCCACTCCAGGCGGCCGGCGCCCGGCTCGACCGTCGCCAGGCTGACACACGCCGCGCCGCTGGTCTTCATGACCACCTGTCCGCCGCCGATCAGCGAGCCGACGATCAGGCTGAGATCGGGGTTGTGCCCGACCAACAAGAGGACCTCAGCGGGATGGTCGGCCACGACGGCGCGCACCTCGTCAAGCTCGGCTCCGCAGGCGAGGCGCTCATCGGCGTGGAGGCCGCCGGCCGGCTGGAGCACCTCCGCCGCCGCCTGAGCCGTCTGCCTGGCCCGCACCAACGGGCTGTGCACGATGACCTCGGGGCGAAGCCCCGCCTGCCGGATGGCGCGCAAGGAGACCTGGTTGTCAGCCTCGCCCTGCGGCGCAAGCCGCCTCGTACTGTCGGGTTCGTCCGGTCCGACGTCCTCCGCCTCGCCGTGTCGGAACAAGATCAAGAGCATCGGGTCATTCCTCCCGTCACTCCTACCAAAGCCCGTCGGCGCCGAGCGTTCCCAACCTTCGGCGGCGCTGGGCCAAGTGGCGGCCGCCGACTCTGTGTTGTCTGTATTGTGAGGCATCGATCCCGGTCGCACCGGATCGCGCGGCAGAACCCTTGGTTGAGCTGGTGGAGTTGGTGTAGTTGCTCGAGCCCGCCCGCGCACGTGACCCCTACCAAACTCACCAACTTCACCAACTCAACCGACTCAACCATCCTGTGCGGCTTTGCCGACGGGGCGGGTGGAGCGGAGGCGGCTGCGGGAGGCACACAGGAGCCACAGGGCGGGGGGCGTCAGGCCGTCACGAGGCGCCTACTCCGCCGCCAGCTCGACCACCAGGTCGTTGAGCATCTGCCCTTCAGCGACCGCGATCGGCTCGGATTCGCCCAGGACCTTCTGGCTGTCGCGCCGCGTGCACTTGATGACATAAGTCCCCGCTGGCAGGCCCGGGCTGCTGAACCTGCCGTCCGGCACGAGGTACAGGTTCGTGAGGCGGCGGCCGTCCTGCCACAACTCCAGAGTGTAGACGTTCGGGTCCCAGCGGGGCTGTTCCCCGGCGGCCGCCACGAGCCGGCCGTTGAGGATTGCTCCGGGCCGCAGCGTGACGTTCGCCATCGCCGGCGGCCCGCCCTCGCGCACCTGAATCTCCACGGGGTCCGCATGGATGTACCTCTGGTGGTAGGCGGAGACGGTGTACGTGCCGGCCGGAAGGCCCTCGAAGGTACAACGGCCGTCCTGGTCGGTCGCGACTCGCCCGACATTGCCGAGGATAGAGCTCTGGCACGATACGCTGGCACCCACTACCGGGTTGCCCTGCGGATCGGCCACCCGACCCACGACGCTCCCGTCATAGGCGTGCTTGAAGTCCAGCCTAACGGTGCCGCCGTTGACGAAGACCCGCTGCACCGCGGACAGCGGCACACCTTCGCCGCCCGTAGTGACGAACCAGTAGCCGGGATCGAGCGGCTCGAACCGGTAGTGTCCCTCAGGGCCGATGTCCACGGCAAAAAGGTCGCGCGCCTGGGACCGAGCGGAGGGGCTATAAC
>Ga0116202_10003050_pt1 | contig 10031 bp, 6 predicted proteins | sample LakKivw325mmetaG_FD_94479 | JGI IMG/M metagenome (GOLD analysis project Ga0116202, IMG submission 94479) | Anoxic lake water microbial communities from Lake Kivu, Rwanda to study Microbial Dark Matter (Phase II) - Lake Kivu water 325m metaG | ecosystem: Environmental > Aquatic > Freshwater >... | reverse complement strand
GGCCTTGCGAATCAACCGCTCAATATCCCTCAGGAAATCACGCTCCCCGGCACAACATAACGAAATGGCATCCCCATCCGCTCCCGCCCGCGCAGTCCGTCCGATCCGATGCACGTAGGTTTCCGGTTCATGCGGCAGATCGTAGTTGATCACATGGGTGATGTTGTCCACATCCAGTCCGCGCGCCGCGATATCCGTGGCCACCAGCGCCCGGATCTTCCCCGTCTTGAACCCCGCCAACGCCTGCGTCCTCGCCCCCTGGCTCTTGTTGCCGTGGATCGCCACCGCCGGCACACCGGCGTTCTGCAGCTTGCGCGTAACCTTGTCGGCCGCATGCTTCATCTGCACAAATACGATCACCCGGTTGACGGCAGGATCCCGCAACAGGTCCGCCAGCAGGTCATCCTTCCTGTCCCGGTCGACAAACATGACCTTCTGGGCAATCCGGTCAACCGTCGGCTGTTCCGGCCGGATGGTCACCTGCACGGGATCCACAACCATGGCGCGGGCCAGTTCCACCACTTCGGGCGCCATCGTGGCGGAGAAGAACAGCGACTGCCGTTTCCGCGGAAGCGCCGCCAGGATGGCCCGGATGTCACGGATGAATCCCATGTCGAGCATCCTGTCGGCCTCGTCCAGCACCAGGATTTCCAACTGGCTGAAATGGACGTGCCCCTGTCTCATGAGGTCGAGAAGGCGACCGGGTGTTGCCACCACGATGTCCACCCCCCGGTTCAGCGCCGCCACCTGGGGGTATTGCCCCACACCGCCGAAAATCACGCAGTGGGGCGCCGCCACATGCCGCCCGTAGGCGCGGATGCTATCGCCGATCTGGGCGGCAAGCTCGCGCGTGGGCGCCAGCACCAGTACACGGGGACGGCCCCGGACAGGCCGGCGCGGCGCTCCCGCCAGATGCTGCAGCACGGGCAGCATGAACGCCGCCGTCTTGCCCGTCCCCGTCTGGGCAACGCCAAAGATGTCCCGCCCGGCAAGGATATGCGGCATGGCCGCGTCCTGGATGGGGGTCGGCACGGTATACCCTTCTTCCGCCACAGCCCGGCGCAAAGGCTCAATCAATGTCGAAAACACCGCGGATCCCACGGCGGAAGCCTCCGGGGCGGCCTCCCGCGAAAGCGGCTCCCGCTCCGGAACCCCTTCCGGATGCCCATGGGCCCGGGGTGGCATCGCAGGGGAATGCGCCGCCGCAGGGCCGGCGCCGGGCTTCAAGCCGGGATGGTGGTGGTGTGTCGTGTGGGGTTCCGTTCTTCGGGCGTTGTTCATCGTTCTCTGTCCATTCATCCGGATTCCATCAGTTCTCGTCTCCGGATGAGTGAAAGAGAAAGGCCTTTGCGACTTTCGCAAACAGGAATAGGCCTGTAGTAAACCCTTTTTGCGACCTGAAGTCAACCCGCCAAACCGGCAAACAGCTTGACACAAACCGCCGAACCCAGTATTCAAGGCGTTCTTTTTGGGTACAAATCCCGCCGGAAAGGGACTGGACGCATATGCTGATTACAAAGTTCAACAGCATGATCCGCAACCGCATTGTCTGGTGGATCATTGGCGGTGTCGTCATCATCACGTTCGTGGGCTGGTTCAGCCCCCGCGGCGGTTGCGAGACGGCGCCCGCCGCAAAAGGGACGAGCACTCTCGAAGGCAAGCCGGTTTCAGAAGCCGACATCCGGCAGGCACGCTTCCACACCTACATGGAACTCTGCCTGGGCACGGGCCGCATCCTCCGTCTCACCCCGGAAATCGACAAGGAACTCCGCGAGGAAGCCTGGCGCCGTATCGCGGCCCTCCGGACGGCCGAGGGGCTCGGCCTCCGCGCCAGCCGCGAGGAAGTCCTCTCGGCCATCACCCGCAATCCCGACTTCCAGGAAGGCGGCGTGTTCAGCAAGGCCCGCTACCAGCAATTCGTGAGCGCATCCCTCGCCAACCTCGGCGCCTCCGCCGCCCAGTTCGAACTGTATCTGGCGGAAAGCATCACGCTCCGGAAACTGCAGAACCTCACCGCTTCCGCCGCCTGGATCGCCCCCTCCACCATGCAGCGGCTCATCGCACGATACACCGACAAGTACGACATCGAGTACGTGACCATCGGGACGAACGCCATAAATCCCTCCGCCATCCAGGTGACGGAAGAGGATCTCAAGGCCTACTACGCCGCCAATACCAACGAATTCGAGGTCCCCCCCAAGGTCGCCGTGCGCTACACCTCCTTCCCCATCGCCTCCAACCTGGCCTCGGCCGTTGTCTCGACCGATGCCATTGACGAGTACTACGACACCCATACCGACGAATTCACCACAACCGATACCAACGGCGCCAAGGTCATCACCCCGATCGACGAGGTGCGGGGCGCCATCTCCAACAATCTCGTCCGGGAGGAAGCCACCCAGGCCGCCCGGGACAAGGCGACCGACATGGTCATCGCCCTCGCCCCGGGACGCGATGGCACGGGCACCCCCTTCGAGGAAGTCGCCGCGAAACTCAACCTCCCGGTGTACACCTCCACCCTTTTTGATTCCGTGTCGGGCTTCCCCGGCGTCACCGGCTCCGAAGACCTCGTCACCGCTGCGTTCCGCCTGCGCCCGACACCGGATGAATACTTCAGCGATGCCGTGGTTGCGGGCGATGCGGTGTATGTCCTTGCCCTGTCCACCAACACCGACCCGTACATCCCCGCCTTCGAAGCCGTCCGCGATGCCGTGCGGGCGCCGGCGCAGCGCAAGGCTGTGGCCGATGCCGTCAAGGCCAGGGCCGATGCCCTTCGCCAGGCATTTGCCGCCGGGCTGAAACAGAAGGAATCCTTCGCGGCGCTTGCCCGCCTGCAGGTCATGAACGTCGCCACAACCGGCTACTTCTCCGCCTACACGGCGCCGGATGCCCTCAGCACGCCGGAAGTCCTGGAGGAGTTGTCGGTCTGCAACGCCGGAGAACTGACCAGCGTGATTCCCCTGGAGCAGCAATACATCATCGCCTACGTGGTGGATCGCAAGCCGGGGCAGGACGAGGACATCCAGGCCGCCCGCGGACAGATCCTTTCCGGAAACGTCCGCCGCCGCGGACGCGTGGTGTTCACGGAGTTCCAGGACTACCTTCTGCGCTCCGGCCGGAAAACCGATCCGGCAGCGGTTCCCGAACCCGAAGAGGAATAAGGCGCCGGGCCGATAACGTCGGCCTTCCGCCCGCAGTGACGGCACTCCCCGTTGCGGATTCCCTCCGCATAGATTTGGTACCCTTCCCGCGCGATCAGCGGGTGCCCGCATCCCGGACAGATCGTTGCCTGCCCTTCCCCCAGCATCACATTGCCGATATAGACGTATTTCAAGAATCGCCGGCACAAGGTCGCCGCCCGGATCAGCAGGGAGGGAGGCGTGGCCGGAAAGGATGCCTTGTAGTCCGGGTGATACGCGCTCAGGTGCAGCGGAACCCGTTCGTCCAGCGTCCCCGCGATCCACCGCGCCAGGGTTTCGAAGGCTTCATCGCCGTCGTTCAATCCCGGGATCACCAGGTTGGTAATCTCCACGTGGCATCCCGTCTCGCGCGCCATGCGCGTGAATTCCAGCACCGGCGCAAGCGAGCCCTTGCACTGGCGCCGGTAAAAGTCCTCGCTCATGCTCTTGATGTCCACATTCAACGCGTCCACCAGCGGCAGCAGTTCCTTCGCCGGAACGGGAGCGATGTACCCGTTCGTCACCAGGATATTCTTCAGCCTCCGTTCCCGGGCCAGGACACAGCAGTCCCGCACAAATTCAAAGCCGACGAGCGGCTCGTTGTACGTGTAGGCAATCAGCTCGCAGCCGGTCTCGGCCGCCTTGGGAATCAATTCCCCGGGAAGATGCATCGTGCCGTGATATTCCATGCGCTGGGAAATCGACCAGTTCTGGCAGAAGACGCAGCCGAAATTGCAACCCCAGCCGCCGATACTGTACACCGGCGCGCCGGGATGGAAATGATAGAGCGGCTTCTTTTCCACGGGATCGATGTGCGCCGAGGAAATCACCCCGTATCCCAGGGCCTTGAGCCGCCCGTCCCGCACGCCGCGAACCTTGCAGAGCCCATCGCGCCCCTCCCTGAGATGACAGTGGTGCGGACACAAGCCGCACACCACGACCCCGTCTTCCCCGACGCTCCAGTACTCGGCATCCCGGCAGTTCTTTCCATTCGCCTTCATGTTCCCATCCTCCCCGCGTACCTCTTACACCTTGTATACGCCCCCGTCCTACAGTACTGTAACACCAGCAGGCAGGGGTGGCAACAACCTCCCTGCCGGATCCATGGAGCCCATGAGAGCCTTCCTGATCGTACTCGACTCGGTCGGCATCGGCGCCGCACCCGATGCCGGCGCCTACGGCGACGCCGGGGCCAACACCCTGGCCCATGTCGCCCGGGCGGTCGCCGGACTCCGCCTTCCGTTCCTGCAATCCCTGGGCCTGGGCAACATCCCGGCTCTTCTGCCCGGAGGCATTCCCATCGCCGGTGTCCCGCCGCATCCCGCACCCGAGGGCGCCTACGGGGCCATGCAGGAGCGCTCCCGGGGCAAGGACACAACCACGGGCCACTGGGAAATGACCGGCCTGCTGATGGAACGGGGATTCCACGTCTTTCCCAAAGGCCCCCCCTCCTTCCCCGACGCCCTGATCCGGGAATTCCAGCGCCGCACCGGGCGACAGGTTCTCGGCAACAAGGCCGCCAGCGGCATCGCCATCATCGCCGAATGGGGCCCCCGCCAAATCGCAGGCGGCGAATGGATCGTCTACACCAGCGCCGATTCCGTCTTCCAGATCGCCGCCCACGAAGACGTCATTCCCCTTGCGGAATTGTATGACGCCTGCCGCGTCGCCCGCGAACTCTGCAATCCCCTCCTCGTGGGCCGTGTCATTGCCCGACCCTACATCGGAACACCCGGCGCCTTCCGCCGCACGGAAAACCGCCGGGACTTCTCCTACCCGCTCCCGGAACCCACGCTCCTGGACCGCCTGCACGCCGCCGCCCTCCCCGTCCTCACAGTCGGCAAGCTGGACGACATCTTCGCCGGGTCCGGCATTTCCGAGTCCTTCCACGTGGAGAACAACCCCGACGCGTGTTCCGCCGTCCTCGCAGTCGCCCGCCGCACAGGCCCGTTGTTCTGCTTTGCCAACCTGATCGATTTCGACATGCAATACGGGCACCGCCGCGATCCCGCGGGCTACGCGAGGGCACTCGAGGCCGCGGACCTGTTTCTGGGCGAACTCCTGCGGAATCTGGCGCCGGATGACCTGCTCATCGTCACCGCCGACCACGGCAACGATCCGACGTTCCGCGGGTCCGACCACACACGCGAATTCGTGCCCCTCCTGGCCGCCGGTCCCGCCCTCAAGGGCGTCCCTCTCGGCATCCGGGACGGATTCTTCGACGTTGCCGCCTCCATCGCCGCGTTCTTCGGCATCGCGCCGCTCCAACGGGGCCGCTCGTTCCTTCCCGCCCCCTGACGCCTTCACTTTGTCCGTGCGAAGGCAGCCCCCGTTTGTTACAAACAGGCCAGCAATGACCCGAGGTTGATCCCATGACAGACATCTCCATCGTCGTGCCGGTGTACAACGAAGAGCAGAGCCTCCCGCTCCTGGTCCAAAGGCTGCACGAAACACTGTCCGGCTCCGGCCTGTCGTACGAAGTGGTGCTGGTGGATGACGGGAGCCAGGACGGCTCCTGGGCGGCCATGCAGGCGCTGGCCGACACACACGACTTCCTCCACCTCATCCGTTTCCGGCGCAACTTCGGTCAGACCGCCGCCATGAGCGCCGGCTTCCACGCCGCCCGCGGCCAGGTCATTATCACCCTGGACGCCGACCTGCAGAACGACCCCGCCGATATCCCGGCGCTCATGGAACAGATCGCGAAGGGATATGACGTTGTCAGCGGCTGGCGCAAGGACCGCAAGGATACCTTCCTCAACCGCAAGCTCCCGTCCATGATTGCCAACGCCCTCATCAGCCGGATCACGGGCGTCGCCCTGCATGACTATGGCTGCACACTGAAGGCCTACCGCGCCGAGGTGATCAAGGATGTGCATCTGTATGGCGAAATGCACCGGTTCATCCCCGCCCTGGCAAGCTGGGTCGGCGGCCGTGTCGCCGAAGTGCCCGTCCGCCATCACCCCCGCCGGTTCGGAACGTCCAAGTACGGCATTTCCCGCACGTTCAAAGTCGTGCTGGACCTGATGACTGTCAAATTCCTGCTCCATTACAGCACCCGCCCGATCCAGATCTTCGGGCGTATCGGAATGCTCTTCGCCCTGGTCGCATCCCTGATGCTCGGCGCCATCCTGGTGGACCGGCTCTTCATCGTCCACCTCGCCAGCGACTACCTGCTCAAGCGCCCCTTCTGGATCATCACCCCCCTGATGCTGCTCGGATTCTGCATCCAGTTCATCAGCATGGGATTGCTTTCCGAAATGCAAACCCGCACCTACCACGAAACACAGTCCAAACCCGTATACGTCATCCGCGAGACCCGCCCGCCGCGCGGCTCCGGGTAAACCGGCCGTTCCTGCCACAGCCTATGTGGAGCCCATCGCCTTCCCTCGACATCGTCTCCCCCGCCATGGCGGGTCTGGCGGTTGCCCTCTACCTTGTGCTGCTGGCCGCCGGCACAGCCGCCGCCATCGTCCTGATGGCAAGACTCCGGAAGACCACGGTGCCATGGCACTCCCTTGCCGCCACCCTCCGCGGCCGTGACTGGACCTGGCACGATGCCGGCGCCGTGCTGTCCGCACAGTTCCTGCTCCTCCTGGTGGCCGTGCTGGTCTCCCGGCTCCTCCACCAGCCGACCGTCGGCGAACTGATGGTCCTGGAAACCATGTTTTTCAACGTCCTTGGACTCGCCTTCCTGCTGGTTTTCCTCAGGTTCAGCGGCCGCTCCTGGACAACGGCTTTCGGCCATCCCTCCATCACACCGGCGCGCGGAATGCGGGCCGGCGTCGTATTCTATCTGGCGATGCTTCCGATGATCTTCTTCTCCTCCCTGGTCTATCAGGGCATCCTCTCCGTCCACGGCTATCCCCCCGCCCTGCAGGAAGTGGCCCTCCTGCTCACCCGCGACCATCCGCTCTGGATGCGGACCTATCTCATCCTCCTGGCCATCCTCCTCGCACCCGTCCTCGAGGAATGCCTGTTCCGCGGCATCGCCCTGCCGTTGCTGTCCCGGCGCCTCGGCACCGGAACAGCGGTCCTGGCCACGTCGCTGCTGTTTGCCGCCATCCACTTTCACCTGCCTTCCTTCGCCCCCCTCTGCCTCATGGCCGTCGGGTTTTCCGTGGCCTATCTCTATTCCGGATCCCTCTGGGTCCCCATCACCATGCACTCGCTCTTCAACGGTGTGAACGTCGTTCTGCTGTGGTTGTTAAGCCCATGACTGGAGGATACCCCCTTGACCCTGCGCACGATTGACTGGCAACCGGATCACGCCCCGGCGCTGATCCCGGGACAAGTGGTGATGATTGACCAGACGCAACTCCCGGCCACACTGGCCTATCTGCGCACCCGCGATCTCCAGGAAATCTGGACCGCCATCCGCACCCTTCAGGTCCGCGGCGCGCCTGCCATCGGTATTGCCGCCGCCATGGGGCTCGTCGCCGCCGTGCAGGACCATCCCGGCGATACCCCCGCCGTGAACGATGCCCTGTGCCAGGCCGCCGATTACCTCGCCACGTCCCGGCCCACCGCCGTCAACCTGTTCTGGGCGCTCGACCGGATGAAGGCCGTCGCCCGCGGGGGGGCCGCTCTCCCGCCCCGCGCCTTCAAGAACCGCCTGGCCGGGGAAGCCATCCGCATCCGCGACGAGGATGCCCGCATGTGCCGCGCCATCGGCCGCCACGGAGCCGCCCTGCTGAAGGACGGCGACGCCATTCTCACACACTGCAATGCCGGATCGCTGGCCACGGCGGAATATGGCACGGCCCTGGCGCCCGTCTATGTCGCCCGTGAACAAGGGCGGGCCATCCGCGTGTATGTCGATGAAACCCGCCCGCTGCTGCAGGGGGCGCGGCTCACCGCCTGGGAACTCTCACAAGCCGGCGTGGAGGTCATCCTCATTTGCGACAACATGGCCGCCTACATCCTGAAAACCACCCCGATCGCCGCCGTCTTCATCGGCGCCGACCGCATCGCCGCCAACGGCGACACCGCCAACAAGATCGGATCCTACGGGTTGGCCGTCCTGGCCCACGCCCACCGCATCCCCTTCTATGTCCTGGCGCCTTCCTCCACGTTCGATCTTGCCCTGGCAAACGGCGACGGCATCCCGATCGAGGAGCGGCCCGCGGAGGAAATCACAAGAATACAAGGCCAGACGGTTGCCCCCGCCGGCGTCAGGACACGCTCGCCCGCCTTCGACGTGACCCCGCACGCCCTGATCAGCGGGATCGTGTGCGAGCACGGCATTCTCCGGCCTCCCTACGAGCCGGCCCTGCGGAACGCGGCCGGGAAGGCCCTTACAACCTGACGGCACCCGGCCGCGGCTCGCCGTTGATTCTCTGCACCTTGGGGTGGCGGTCAAACAGCACTTTGACCTGCAACGGATCCATTTCGCACCAGACCTGCTCCAGGTCGGGCAAGGAATCCAGCACACCCACGTCCAGCAAGCGTAGCCCGCGCAGATCGAGAATCTTCAGCGGCATTCCGGACAGGGGGGCGATATCCGCCACCTTCGTCCCCTTCAGGCTCAACCGCGTCAACGACTGGCCTTTCAGACAGTCCAACCGGGCGACATCCATGTCTTCCAACGCAAGCTCCTGGATCCTCATCTTGGGTATCGTGCGCAGAAGGTTGACCGGCGGCACACGGGTCCCGCTCAAGTCCAAGGTGCCGATCGAGGACCCCGCCAGCGCCGAAATGTCCGTCACGGCCGTCCGCGCCAGGATCAAACGCTTGAGATTCTTGCCGCGCAGGCAGGAGATATCCTCCACCCGCGTCCCCGCCACGGCCAGCCGCTCCAGCGGCATCGCCCCGCACATGGAAATGTCGCGCACGCCGGTCCCGCTGAGATCCAGGCTGACCAGATTCATCCCCCGCAAGACACTGCAGTCCGCGACAGGTGTCTGCGACAGATCCAGGCACGTCAGGGGAAGCCCCCTCAGGACCGTAATATCGCGCACCAGGGTTCCGCCGCAGTTCAATTCGCGCAACGGCATGCCGGCCAGAGGCGCCACGCCATTCAACTGGGTGCCATTCAGGGTGAGCTTCTCCAGCTTCATCCCCCGCAACGGACTCAGTTCCCGGATCCCGGCCCCGGTCAGATCCAGCTCCACAAGCGGCAGGCCTTCCAGCCAGGAATAACTGGGCAGGTTGATTCCCGTGAGGGTCAGATGCTTCAGCGCCATCCCGTGCAGCACGTTGGCGTCCTTGGGAAGATACCCTTTCAGCCGCAGCTCGCTGAGGCCTGAACGCGCCAGCGGCAGCAGATCGAGCTTCAAGTCCACCGCGCCCTTTGTCTCGAGCCACAGCCCCTTGATTCCGTCGCCTTCGCCAAGAGGCGCGAGTTCCACCACGGAGTCCGACACCACCCGCAATCCGCCGCCGCCATGGGCTGGATACGGCGAGACATGCCTCTCCTGGATTCCCGGATTCCGCTCCAGGAAACGGCGCGTGATCCCCCGGAGGCTTGTATCCGCCGGACCGCCGGTCCCGGGTGTGGCCGGCACGGTTTCCTGCGCGAGGTCCTTTCGTCCGGACCACAACTGGCACTGGCGTTCCAGGACCAGCAGCACCGGCGCCATCCGCAAGGCGCTCTCCGACGCGCCATACTTCGCCAGGAACTCATCCCGCTGTTCCATGAGCTTCTGCAGCCGGTCGCGGGATGGCCGCGCCTGCTCCAGGGCCTTGACCCAGTCCTCCTCGGAATAGGGCCCCACCGCAATGCCGCCGCTGCCAAGCACGCCGGCCAAAGCCGCCGTCACCTGTTCCGCCCCCATCCCCGCCCTGGCCAGGCGAAGCTTCTCCACCAACACCCCCGACAGCACGGGCCCTGTACGCCCGAACATATCCTCC
>Ga0116202_10003049_pt1 | contig 10032 bp, 7 predicted proteins | sample LakKivw325mmetaG_FD_94479 | JGI IMG/M metagenome (GOLD analysis project Ga0116202, IMG submission 94479) | Anoxic lake water microbial communities from Lake Kivu, Rwanda to study Microbial Dark Matter (Phase II) - Lake Kivu water 325m metaG | ecosystem: Environmental > Aquatic > Freshwater >... | reverse complement strand
CTATTGGGCGGCGGGGTTCATCTTCCAGGCGTAGTTGTCGAAGATGCCGTTGCCGCTCTGCCACTTGGCGTGGCCGTCGCAGAAGCCGATGTTGTCCCCCTCGTTGTGGTTCACGATCCAGACGTGCGTAGTGTTGACATTCGCGCCGCAGGTCCACTGCCCGCAGGAGGCCGAGGTCAAGATGGCGCGGATGTCGCCGAGGGCGGGGTGGTTGGAGTCGAAGCACATGAACTTCTCGGCGGGCCGCACGACGCGGGACTCGGGGAAGCCGCCGCCGGTCTGCCAGAGCGCGTTGGTGAAGCCGTAGCTGGGTCGCTGCTCGTAGTACGTGGCGTGGTAGGTCATGGCGCCGCGATAGGGGCTGCTCGGGCACTGGTAGATCTGCCAGTTCTTGATGTACGGCTGGAGCTGGTGCGGCCAGAAGACCCAGGGGTCAACGGTGTAGGAGCCGAAGGCATAGTAGGGGTACATCTCGTCGTTGTCCGAGACGTACATCAACATGCCGAGGGTGATCTCCTTCACGTTGTTGAGGCACGAGGTCTGGCGGGCCTTCTCACGAGCCCGGGCAAACACCGGGAACAGGATCGCAGCCAAGATCGCAATGATGGCAATGACGACGAGCAACTCGATCAAGGTAAAGCCCTGCTTGCGCATTGCGGCACCTCCTGCGGTGATGGATGGCCGGTCGCCCCCTGACTTCTCCAACGCCCGCTACGCGGGGACGAACTTCGCCGCGCGGCCAACGAGGCTCTCCCTTTGTAGCAGGACTTGCTTCGGCGGGTCGGCGACGGCGTGCCCGATGGCCTGGGCAACGACGCCGTGCTGTCGGCAGATATCCAGGACGGCGTCGGCGGCCTCCGGGGCGCAGATGACACAGAAGCCGACGCCCATGTTGAAGACGAGGAACATCTCGGCGAGGTCGATACCGCCCGCGTCCCGGATGAAGCGGAAGATGGGGTGCGGTTCGGGGAGGTCGGTGAGCCGGTAGCCGACGGGAGTATCGAGGCGGACGAGGTTCAGGAAACCGTCGCCGGTGATGTTGGCAAGGCCCTTGATGGGCAGGCCGGCCGCCAGCATCGCCATGACCTCGGGCACGTAGATGTGCGTCGGCTCGAGGAGTTCCTCGCCCAACGTGCGGCCGAACTCCTCCACGTGCGCATCGAGCGGGAGCCGGGCCTGCTCCAGCAACACCTTGCGGACGAGCGAGAAGCCGTTGCTGTGCAGGCCGCTGGAGCGCAGGCCGATCACCACATCGCCGGGGACGATGTCGCTGCCGAGGAGGATGCGCTCGATCTCGACCAGCCCCAGGGCGGTGCCCACGAGGTCGAAGCTGCGGCCGGGGCGCGCGCCGCGGAGCATGTCGCGGATCTGCGCGACTTCGCCGCCGGGGATGCTGATGCGGGCCTGCCGCGCACCTTCGTACAGCCCCTTGCCGATCTCCTCGAGCAGGTATTCATCGGCCGCCTCCACCGAGAGGCAGTCCAACATGCAGAGGGGCTCGGCACCCACGCAGATGAGATCGTTCACATTCATCGCGATGCAGTCGATGCCGACGGTGTCGTACTTGTCCAGCATCTCGGCGATGAGGATCTTCGTGCCGACGCCGTCGGTGGAGACGGCGAGGCCGAGGCCGCGACCGAGGTCCACGACGTTGGCGAAGTGGCCGATGGGCAGGACCGAGCGGCCGAGATCGGGGCGGAAGTCGGCGGTGCGGTTGACCCAAGTGAGCATCTTGGCCAGCGCGCGGCCGACGCGGTCGATGTCCACGCCGGATTCGGCGTAGGTGGCGCCCTGGTGCGGGTCGTTGTCCATGGAATACAGCACCTCCAGGGGGAGACAGGCGAGGCAGTTTCAAGGCTAACAGGATGGACAGGCAGGCTGGCTCTGCCTCGGGTAGGTTCGTGGTGAGATCGCGGCGGGCCTTCTGAGGGACAAACGCGCTCTTTCACGGGCGAGGCCGCCCGTGCCACGATCGGAATCTTCGAAGGAGGGAGGAGGTGAGGGGACGGATAACTAACTGGTGTCGGTTCCCCGAGCACGGGAGGGTAGAGGCCATGAAGCATATCTCGAGGCGTGAGTTCATCCACGGGTCGAGCAAGGCCATCGCCGGCGCGGCGGTGGGGCTGACGGTGCTGAAGGCGCGGAAGTCGGCGTACGCGGCAAATGAGCAGATCGGCGTGGCGGTGATGGGGATCAACGGACGCGGGGTGGCGCACATCGACGGCTATGGCGGGATCGACGGGGCGCGGATCGTGGCGCTCGTCGATCCGGACACGCGGCTGTTCGAGTCGCGCGCCAAACGGGTCGAGGAGAAGCAGGGCGAGGCGCCCCAGTGCTATGCCGACATCCGGGAGGCGCTGACCGACGAGAAGATCGATGTAGTCTCGATTGCTACCTGCAACCACTGGCACGCGCCGGGGACGATCCTGGCGTGCCAGGCGAAGAAGGATGTCTACGTCGAGAAGCCGGCCTCGTGGAGCGTGTGGGAGGGGCGGAAGATGGTCGAGGCCGCGGAGAAGTACCAGCGGATCGTGCAGGTCGGCTGCCAGAGCCGATCGTCGGGGCAGGTCCGGGACGGCATCGCTCGGCTGCACGCGGGGCAGATCGGCAAGGTCTACATGGCCCGGGCGCTGTGCTACAAGCCACGCGGGTCGATCGGCGTCAAGGAACCCTCGGACCCGCCGGCGGGCCTCGACTTCAACCTGTGGCTGGGCCCCGCGCCGCAGCAGCCCTTCCACGGGAACCTGGTGCACTATAACTGGCACTGGTTCTGGGACTTCGGGAACGGCGACCTCGGCAACCAGGGCGTGCATGAGATGGACAAGGCGCTCTGGGGCCTCCAGAAGGGCTTGCCGGTCAAGGTCTTCGCGACCGGCGGACGGTTCGGCTACGAGGACCAGGGGCAGACGCCGAACACCGAAATCTGCACCTTCGAGTACGAGGACGGCGCGCAGCTCGTGTTCGAGGTGCGCGGGCATTATACCAACGACGAGGCCGGGGTGCGCATCGGGAACCTGTTCTACGGCAGCGAGGGCTACATGATGAGTTCGGACGGCTACAAGGCCCACCTGGGGAAGGACGGCACGGAGGCGGGGGCCTTCGAGGGGGAGTTGCCGGCGGTCGGCGGCACCGGCGAAGGGAACCACTTCGAGAACTTCCTCAACGCCGTGCGCTCCCGCAAGCCGGAGGACCTCAACGCGCCGGTGATGGCGGGGCACCTCTCATCGGCCCTTTGCCACCTGGGCAACATCTCGTACCGGCTGAAGCGGTCGCTGCGGTTCGACCCGGAGAAGGAGGAGTTCATCGGCGACCAGGAGGCCAATGCGCTGCTGAAGCGGGAGTATCGGGACCCGTTTGTGATACCGGAGAAGGTGTGAGGGCGGGAGGAGTCAGGAGTCAGGAGTCAGGAGTCAGGAGAACGGACGGAGACGGCAACGGCGGACGGCAAACGCGGAGACGGCAACAGCGGACGGCGAGCGCGAAGACGACAGGGAGGATAGGAACGTGAAGCTAGGTGTGATCCACTACAATGCGCCGGGAGCGACGCTGGAGGAGTTCCTCGATTGGGCGGCGGGGACGGGCTTTGAGACGGTGGAGCTGCAGATCAGGGATGTGTGGCCGGATGAGTCGGTCGATCCGGGAGACCAGCCGGAGAAGGTCAAGGCGATGCTGGAAGCGCGCGGGCTGGCGGCGTCGGCGCTGGCGTCGGGCAATGACTTCGTGGTGCTCGACGAGGAGGTGGTCAAGGCGCAGGTCGCGCGGATGAAGCGCATCTGTGGCTTCGCGCAGCGGCTGGGCACCGACACGATCCGCACCGAGGGCGGCCAGCCGAAGGACAGCGTGCCGGAGGGGAAGTGGGCCGAGGCCATGGCCGGATGCCTGAAGCGCTGCGTGGAGTTCGTCGAGCCGATGGGCATCAAGCTGGCCGTCGATAACCACGGTTGGGTGACCAACAACGGCGACCTGCAGGTGCAGACCTTCGAGATGGTCGGCTCCAAGAACGTCGGCGCGAACCTGGATACCATGAACTACCGCTGGTTCGGCAATGATCTGGCGACCATCGACCGGTTCTACGAGATCATCGCCCCCTACGTCATGCACACGCACCTGAAGGACGGCACCGGCTCGCGCCAGGAGTACGTCGGCGCGGCGCTGGGCGACGGCGAGATCCACCTCAAGCACGCGATCGACTGCTGCGTCGAGGCGGGCTACGCCGGTGTGTGGTGCGCCGAGTGGGAGGGGCGCGGCGACAAGGGCGAAGGCTACGCGGCGTGCCTGAAGTGGATGAGGGCGAACTGCCCGTAACGACAGAGGCTACGGCAAACGCGAAGACGCGAAGAGCGCGAAGACGGCAACGCCAAGAGATAGGGAACGGCGACGGCGGACGTCAACGGCAGGAGGGCGGGAGCGTGGGTAGGACGCTGGTCTGTGCGCATCGAGGGGTCTCGGCGCACTTCCCGGAGAACACGCTGGTGGCGATCGAGGAGGCGGCGAGGATCGGGGCGCCGATGACCGAGATCGATGTGCGGCGCACGTCGGACGGGCACATCGTGCTGATGCACGATGAGACGGTGGACCGCACGACGAACGGCTCGGGCGCGGTGCCGAACCTCACGCTGGAGGACATCCGTCGCTTCGACGCCGGCGCGTGGAAGGGCGGGCAGTTCGCGGGCGAGGAGGTGCCGACGCTCGCCGACGTGCTGGACCTGTGCCGCGATAGCGGGATGTTCCTGTGCATCGAGATCAAGCAGTACGACATCGCGGCAGATGTGGTCGGCCTCCTCGAGGCGCACGGGATGGCCGATAGCACGATCGTCATCTCGTTCAGCTTCGACACCGTCTGCGACGTCCGGCAGGCCAACTGCTGCGTCGCGACCGGATGGCTGACGGCCCAGATCGAGCCCGCCCGACTCGATGACATGATCCGCCGCGTGTTGGCCGACGGCATTCCGGTGATCTCGGCCCTCTACACCCAGGTGACGCCCGAGGTCGTTGAGCGGTGCCGGCTGCGAGGAATCACGCTGTACGCCTGGACCATCGACGACGAGGCCACGGCCAGGACCTACGCGGAGATGGGGGTCGATGTCCTCGCGTCGAACCGGCCGCAGGAGATCATGCAAGCGATAGGATGAGCCCCCGGAAATTAGGGACGTGTACCAATTTCGGACGTCAGAAATTGGTACACGTCCCTAATTTCGCACGCCCCCGATTTCTCCCCCGCCAAGGATGATTTCCCCGTCATAGAAGACCGCTGCCTGGCCCGGCGCGGGAGCGCGCTGAGGCTCTGTGAAGCGGACTCGGGCCGTGCGATCCGGCAGGAGGCCGACCTCGGCCGGGCGCTCCGGGCCGCGGTAGCGCGTCATCACGGTGGCCCCGAAGGTGTCGCCCCGGCAGGCGGCGCTGAGGTGCACGTTCGAGACGGTGATCTCGGAGACGCGCACGTCCGCTTCGGACCCGACCAGGACGGCGTTGCGGGCCGCGTCGAGTGCAACCACGTACCACGGTCCGCCGGGCAGTCCCAGGCCCTTGCGCTGGCCGACGGTGTAGCCGGCGAGGCCCTGGTGCTCGCCCAGTTGGCGGCCGGCGAGGTCGAGGATCGGGCCGGGACGCAGGGCTTCCGGGGCGCGCTCGCGGATGAGGCGGCGGTAGTCATCGTCGGGAACGAAGCAGATCTCCTGGCTCTCCTCGCGGTCCGCGACGGGCAGGTCGGCCTCGGCGGCGAGGCGGCGCGTCTGGGCTTTGGTGAGGTCGCCCAGGGGGAAATGCGTGCGCGCCAGCTCGTCCGGGGACAGCATGTAGAGCACGTAGGACTGATCCTTCGAGCGGTCCACGGCGCGCGCCAGCAGAGGACCGGCCGGCGAGTCAACGATCCGCGCGTAGTGGCCGGTGGCGAGGCCCTGAGCGCCGAGGGCCTCGGCCCACCTCCGAAGCGCACCCCACTTCACCGCGCGGTTGCAGTCGAGGCAGGGGTTGGGCGTGCGACCCGCGGCGTAGGCCTCGACAAAGGGCGCGATGACCTCCTCCTCAAACAGCCGCCGGAAGTTGACGACGTAGTGGTCAAGCCCCAGGCGCGCACAGACCTCGGCGGCGTCGCGGGCGGCTTCGGCGCCGCAGCAGCCCTGCGGTCGGATACCGCCCATCTCGCCGGAGGGGCACCAGATGTCCATCGTCACGCCGGTGAGCTGGAGGCCCCGGCGGGCGAGAAGCAGTGCGGCGACGGAGCTATCGACGCCGCCGGACATCGCGATGACGAGGTGGGTCATGGGGCGGGAACGGCGAGTCCTGAGTCCTGAGTCCACAGTCCGGAGTTCGGAGTTCCGGGAGGGCGGGCCGCTCAGCCGTTGGGAGCGGGGCTGGCGGTGGTGAGCCGCTGTTTGGTGCTGCGTTCGTGGTGTTGGGCGGCGTTGTCGCGGATGTCGGCGAGCACGCCGATGAGTAGCGGGGCGGCGATCAGCACATTCCACAGGACGAACCGCGCGTGCCAGCCCACCAGGCCGAGGAGGAGCGCGAGCGCCATGCCGCCGATGACGATCTCGACCGCGATGGCCGCCAGGCCCCCCGACCAGTCGCGACCACTCCACCGGCGACTGGCCTGATCCGCAATCGCCACGTAGTACCATGCCACCAGCGCATAGACGATGCCGATCAGCACGCAGCCTTCCACCCACAGGCCGAGCATGGACCAGATGAGCCTGCCGGGGCCGGCGCTCTTGACCGCCAGCGCGGCGGCGCGGGCGTCCGGCGAGAAGAGCAGGTAGAGGTCCAGCAGCAGGGCCAGCACGAGCGGGACCCACATGGCCTTCGGCGCGAGATAGAGCGGCGGAGCGACGCGGGGCATCTTGTCGAGGCGCTCCCTCAGTTCGTCCTCGGCCCGGCGGATGCGCCGGGTGATCTCGGCCACGCGCGCGCGATGCGCGGCGGCCCGCTCGGCCGCCTCCGGGTCGAAGGGCGCGCTCTTGTCATCGAGCCACGCCTGGAAGTCATCGTGCGCCGTCTGGTAGGTGCGCCAGAGTACGGGGAGCGCCAGACCCGTCAGGGCGTGAAGCGCGAGGAAGACGGTGGCCGACGGGAGGGCGGCATGCCGGAAGGCGAACCTCGCGAACAGCGTGCAGATGATCCACACCAGGGCGATGAGCGGGACGATGCTGGCCCGGCCGGCACGCGAAGGGCGCGTGAGGATCGACAGCTCGTCGGCAACCAGGCGCGCTTCATCCGGCCTCAGGCCGATCTCCCGGGCGCGGTCCGCGGCCAGGGCCTCCGCCAGGAGCGAGATCGCGATCCCGACCCCCAGGCCCACCACCAGCGTGAGGAGCGTGTCGGCGCGGTCCAGGCCGTGTTTGCCGCCGCTCCAAGGCACGCGGCCGATCAGCAGACACACCACATCGAAGCCGGCGAGTAGCAGGAAGAAGAGACGCCAACCCCAAGGCACCAGCACGGGCGGCGGCCGATCCGCGGGGGCCTCGTCGAGAAGGGGTTCGAGTTCGGGTTCCAGGTCGCTCATGGTGGTGTGAGGCTAACGTGCTGCCCCCGGATTGTCAAGACCCACAGCGGCGGGTAACTGGAGGAGGGGGCCGCAGAGAAAGGGGGGGGACCCCACCGGCACCGAATCCCCCAACGGGGCTATGCGGTTGACTCGACCTCATGCTCGGAGGGCTTTGCCTTGTCGTAGATGGGCCGTGCCGTAGGAGCGCGGACGCCCTCGTCCGCTGGCCTGGCTCGTGGTGGCCCCGGGGCGGCCTCCGTAGCCGTTCCCCCGCGGGCGACCCACCCCTGTGGACGAGGCCGTTTGCACTCCATGTTCGACTCCGTCCCGCGCCCTGCAAGAAGGGCCGTCAGTACAAACAGTTCAGGCAGTTCAAGAGGAGAACCTTCTAACTCACTGATCTGTGCGTACTGACGGACCCCGCGACGGAAAGGGGGCGGGAAGGGCCCCGTGCCACGATCTCACAGCTGCACCACTGTAGCGCCGTCGCCGCCCTCGGAGCGGTCGGCCAGGGCGAAGGAGCGGACGTGGCGGCTTTGGCGGAGGAAGTCGTGGACACCCCGGCGGAGGGCGCCGGTGCCCTTGCCGTGGATGATGCGGACACTCTCCAGGCCGGCAAGGAAGGCGTCGTCGAGGTACTTCTCCAGTTCCAGCACGGCCTCGTCCACCGTGCAGCCAATGAGGTTGATCTCGCGCGGGACCGATAGCTGCTTGCTGATCCGGAGCTTCTCGGCGAGGGCGCGGTGCTCCTCGCTGATCGGCTCCCGGGGCGGGCCGAGGTCGCTGGACGTGACCTCCACGCGCATCCTCCCGACCTCAACCAGCACCCGGCCCTCGGCGGCGTCACGCAGCACGATGCCGTCGCGACCGAAGGGCTTGACGTAGACCAGCTCGCCCGGCTTCGCGGTGAAGGGCGGCTCGGCGGGTTCCGGTTCCTGGGCGGCGGCCTGCTCTTCCCGCTCATGCTCGGCGGCGCGCTCTTCGACCTCGCGGCGGAGGCGGGCGATCTCGCGGCGGCGCTGTTCCGTAATCCTGGACTGGCTGGGCTGGCGCTGCAGGTCGGCGATGATCTCCCGCGCCTGTTGCTCGGCGTTCTCGACGATCGCGCGCGCCTCGGCGAAGCCCTCTTCGACGGCCTGGCGGCGGCGCGTGTTCAGCTCCTCCAGACGGGCGGCGTATTCCCGCTGGAGCCTCTCGAGTTCCTCGCGCTCGCCGGCCGCCAGGTCGGCTTCCTCGCTCAGCCGCTGGCGCGTGTGCTCCATGCGGCGGATGACCTCCTCCACCGCCATGTCCTCCTCATCCATGAACGACCGCGCGCGGCCTGCGATGGAGCGCGGGAGACCCAGGCGCTGGGCGACATCGAAGGCGTTGCTCGCGCCCGGTTCGCCGATGAGCAGGCGGAAGGTCGGTCGGAGTGTCTTCACGTCGAACTCGACGGACGCGTTCATCATGCGGTCCGTGCCATAGGCGAAGGTCTTCAGCTCGTTGTAGTGCGTAGTGGCGAGGGTGCGGGCGCCCAGGTGCTGCAGCTCTTCCAGGATGGCTCGCGCGAGGGCCGACCCCTCGGTCGGATCGGTGCCGGCGCCGATCTCGTCGAGCAGCACCAGGGCATCGACCGAGCCCGGCTCGGCGCGGTGCTGGGCTTCGAGCCTCTGCAGGAGCTTGATGATCTGCGTCATGTGAGAGCTGAAGGTGGAGAGGGACTGCTGGATGCCCTGCTCGTCGCCGATGTCGGCGTACACGTCGCTGAAGACGGCGATCTCTGAGCCAACGGTGGCCGGAATGTGCAGGCCGGATTGACACATCAAGGTCAGCAGGCCAACCGTTCGCAGGGCGACGGTCTTGCCGCCGGTATTCGGGCCGGTGACTACGAGCGTGTCGAAGTGCTTGCCGATCCACACGTCGATGGGAACCACGTCACCCGTGAGCAGCGGATGGCGGGCACGCACCAGGTGGAACGTGCCGCGCTCGGCGAGGCCCGGCTCGGTGGCGCCTAGCTTCCCGGCCAGACCGGCCTTGGCGAAGATGAAGTCGAGCACGCCGAGGGTCTGCAGGTCTGAGGCGATGTCCTGGGCGATCCAGCCGATGGCGCCGGTCAGCTCCTGGAGGATGCGGAGCTTTTCCTCCTCGATGGCCAGCTCGGTCTCGCGCAGCTCGTTTCCCGGGCCGACCGCCTCCAGCGGCTCCATGAAGACGGTCGCACCGGAGTCGGAGCGATCGTGGATGAGCCCCGGGAAGTGGCTCTGCGCCGAGGCGCGGATCGGGAGGCAGTAGCGGCCCGCGCGCTGGACGATCAGGCGCTCCTGGAGGTTGTTGCCCGTGGCCTCGCGGGCCAGGAGGCGGTTCAGGAGGCCCTGCAGGCGTTCGTGGACCGTGACCTGCCGACGCCACAGCGAGCGCAGCTCATCGGAGGCGTCGTCGCGCACCTCGCCCTCGTCGTCGATGGCCTCCTCGATCCGTTCCTCCAGCTCGCGGTTCTCGTGCAGCTTCTCGGCCAGGCGTTGCAGGCGAGGCAGGGCTTCCTCGCCGGTCTGCTCGAAGTAGTGCTT
>Ga0116202_10003047_pt1 | contig 10033 bp, 9 predicted proteins | sample LakKivw325mmetaG_FD_94479 | JGI IMG/M metagenome (GOLD analysis project Ga0116202, IMG submission 94479) | Anoxic lake water microbial communities from Lake Kivu, Rwanda to study Microbial Dark Matter (Phase II) - Lake Kivu water 325m metaG | ecosystem: Environmental > Aquatic > Freshwater >... | reverse complement strand
TCGACCACGTTCGTATGCACGCGGATGTCCACCCTCTGACTCAGGTGAGCGCGCATCGCGTTCAGGACGCGGCCGCAGTACTCGCAACCGAGGTGGCGCAACCGCACCGGCACGAGCCGCAGTCCTGCAAGGGTCGCGCGCGTGACAAGTGCGTCGACCTCGGGTCCGACGCCGAAGACCCGGTCCGGCGCTCCGAAGCGGACGTAGACGGAATCGACGTAGTCGATGAGTTCACGCAGCACCGCCGGTTCCAGCAGCGACCCGAGGCGCCCGCCGACGTCAGCCGAGAGCGTCAGCTTCCCGTCGCTGTAGGCGCCGGCGCCGCCGAAACCGCTCACCATCCGGCAGGGCCGGCAGGAGAGACACCTGCCGGGATGGCCGCGCATGGGGCAGGTGCGGTCCTCCAGGTCGCTACCCTTCTCCACGAGCAGGACGCGAAGCCCGGAGTCCGCCAGTTCGAGCGCGGCGAACATGCCCGCAGTCCCCGCACCGACGATGATAACGTCGTAGCCGCTCGTTCCACGATTGTCTGCCACCATAAAACACCCCGGCAGCGATTGTAGGAGCGGCCTCGGCCTGCGTCAAACGGGCGGCAATCGAACCGTCGCAGCAACCGCCCGGGCACACATAGAGGCGCGCGCGCCGTGTTAGCATTCCCGCAGATGGCAACGTCGGAACCCGGGCGAAGCACCATGGCTGAGCTGAGAAGCCTGCTGCGGCAGCACGACGTGCGCGCCGACAAGCGGCTGGGCCAGCACTTCCTGATCGACCGCGGCATTCTGCGCTCCATCGCCGCGGCGGGGAACCTGACGACCGCCGATACGGTCATCGAGGTCGGCCCCGGCACCGGATTGCTCACCACCGAACTCTGCGCCGCCGCCGGCGAGGTCATCGCCGTCGAGCTCGACCCGCGCATGGTGGAGATGCTGCGAGAATCGCTCCACGGTGTCGAGAACCTGAGCATCGTCCAGGGCGACATCCTGGAACTGCCTCCCGCGCAGTTGCTCGAGCAACACAGCCGCCGCCATCCGGCGGCGTACAAGGTCGTCGCGAACCTGCCCTACTACGTCACCTCGCCTGTGCTGCGGCACTTCCTGCACGCGACGATGCCGCCGCTGCTGATGGTGGTCATGGTGCAGGACGAGGTCGGCCGCGCCATGGCCGCCAGGCCCGGAGACATGAGCCTCCTGAGCGTGAGCGTGCAAGCGTTCGCCCGTCCGTCCATCGTCCGGCGGGTTTCGGCGCACAGCTTTCACCCGCGACCGAAGGTGGACTCCCTCGTCCTCAGACTGGATGCCCTCGAGTCTCCCCTCATCGACATTCCTGAGGTAGCGCCATTCCTCGACTTCGTCGGCGCAGGCTTCCACTCCCCGCGGAAGCAGTTGCACAACTCGTTCGGCCACGGCCTCACACTGCCGAGGGAGCGGATAGAGAACCTGCTCTCGCAAGGCGAGATCGACTCCACGCGCCGGCCTGAGACGCTGGCGATCGAGGAGTGGGCTCGACTCTGGCGCATCTACCGTGCGATGACGGCCGCGCAGGAGCCGCCGTGCTGACCGTCAGCGCGCCGGCCAAGCTGAACCTGGTGCTCGAGGTGCTCGAGCGCAAAGACACGTACCACGTCATCGCCAGCATCGCGCAGACAATCGACCTTTGCGACACGCTGATACTCCAGCCAGGCGATGACCTCAACTTCAGCTGCAGCGAACCATCGCTCGTGGAGGACAACCTCGTGATCCGGGCCGCGCACCTGCTGCGCGAGCGTTTCAACGTCCGCGCCGGCGCACGGATCCACCTGGAGAAGCGCATACCGTGGGGCGCCGGGCTGGGAGGCGGCAGCAGCGACGCCGCGGCTGCTCTTCAGGCGCTCAACCGGCTCTGGGCCGCCGGCGCGTCCGCGAAGCAACTCGAATCGCTCGGCGCGGAGCTTGGCTCCGATGTGCCCCTGTTCCTTCACGGGGGCACCGTGCTCATCGAGGGGCGGGGCGAGCTCGTGAGCCCCCTCGCTGACCATCCGGCCATGCACGTGGTGCTCGTCGTGCCGGCCTCTCCGCCGCCCTCGGGCAAGACAGGGCTGATGTACCGTCGCCTGGAATCAGGGCAGTTCACGCGGGGGCAGTTCGCCCGCGCGGCCCGCTTCGCGCTGGAACGGGGCAAGCGCGTGCCGGAGGAGCTGATGTTCAACGTCTTCGAGAAGGTCGCCGGCGACGTCTTCCCAGGCCTGGAGTGGGACCGTTCGCAGATTGAAGAAGCGGCCGGGACGCGCATCCACCTCGCCGGCTCAGGGCCCTGCCTCTACGCCATTCTTGATTCGGAGGCGGCGGCCGAGTCCGTCGCAAGCAGGCTGTCCGGCAGCCGGCATCGCGCCTTGACTGCGCGCTTCCTCGGTCGGGCGAGAGCGGAGTCCAGCGGCGCCTAGGGTCTGCCTTCGCTCAGCAGACGCAGCGCGAGTGCCGCTTCGTCCTGCCGCGAGGCGACCTCTCCATTCAGGCGGGCGGACCGCAGCGTCGCCAGGGCACGGCCCAGCGCCGGACCATCGGTGAAGCCAAGCTGCAGCAGGTCGCGCCCCGCCAGCGCCGGACGCACGAAGCGCAGGTGCGACAGATAGAGCGCCACGCCCTCGCGGGCGCGCGGCCCTTCGAACAGCAACCCGGCAGCCTGCAGGGCGGCCTGGCTGCGACCGTGCAGCAGGTCGAAGACCTCAGATGGCTTCAGGTCCGGGCGGTCCAGTCGCGACTCAAGCTCCCCCAGCGCAAGCGCATCGGCGATGTCGTCAGACACCGAGCGCCGCAGGTTCAAACGCGCGCGAAGCGATGGCAGCGCCCCGGCATCGAGATGCCAGGCGAGGAGGCACCAGCACAGGCTCGGGAACACCCCGGAAGAGCGCGGCCGCCGGCGCACCGCGAACAGCGCCTCAGCTCTCCGCGGCCCGAACCGGAGACCCGGGTGCAGCGCCCCCAGCAGGCCCATCGCATCGAGCCGCTGAAGCGTCTGCTCCGGCTCGTGCTCCTCGAAGGTGCGCTCCATCTCGTGGCGAACGCGGTCGCCGCTGATGCTGTCGAGATACGCAAGGTCACGTTTCAGCAGGGCGAGCGTGCCGGGCTCGAGGGCGAAGCCGAACCGTTGCTCGTAGCGAACACCGCGGAGCATTCGGGTCGCATCGTCGATGAAGCTGCGGTCGTGCAGCACTCGTATGAAGCCGTGCTCGAGGTCGCCCCAACCTCCGTGAGGGTCCAGCAGGTCACCGCGGTGTCCCCCGTTCAGCGCAAGGGCCATGGCGTTCAGACTGAAGTCCCGGCGCGCGAGGTCCTCCTCGATACTTCCGGGACGCACGGAAGGCAGTGCGCCGGGGTGCTCGTACGTTTCGGCGCGCGCCGTGACGAGGTCGATTCGGGCGCCGCCCACCGAGATGGTGGCGGTGCCGAAGTCTGCGTGAACGACCGGAGCCGGTTCGCCCGGCCGCGCCATCTCGCGGGCCAGTATCACCGCATCGCCTTCGATTACCACGTCGAGGTCCAGGCTGGTCAGGCCGAGCAGCATGTCGCGGACAGGCCCTCCGACAAGGAAGACTCGCCAGCCGAGCTCGCCGGCGCGCACACTCACGCGGTCGAGCACGTCGCGCATGCCCGTCGGAAGCCATCTGTCGAGTTCTGCCCAGAAGTTCATTCGCCTCACCATTGCTCGGGCCGATTATAGCACCGGCCCCGTTCGCACGAATGAACGGTGCGGGTGGACGCTCGGCGCGCGAACGCATACAATGTCGCGGCAAGCAGATATGACGTCCGGTCCTCCGGCAGTCCCGCCGGAAGCGGAATCGACAGGAGGCAGCATGAGCTTTCACGGATACGTTCGGCCAAACGGAGACGTGGGTGTTCGGAACTACGTGGGCATCATCTCGACCGTCGCCTGCGCCAACGACGTCGCGCGGTGGATAGCCGACCGCGTGCCCGGCAGCGCCACGTTCGTCCACCAGCAGGGCTGCGGCAACCCGGGGTCCGATGCGGTCCTCGTGCGGCGCACGCTGAGCAACCTCGGCGCGCATCCGAATCTCGGCGCCGTGCTGCTCGTGAGCCTCGGCTGTGAAGGACCCGCGGATGACATACGGGAGGCCATCGCGAGGACGGGAAAGCCGGTCGAGAACATCGTCCTGCAGAAGATAGGCGGAGCCAGCAAGGCCGTCGAAGAAGGCGGGCGCATCGCGCGCGGCATGCTCGCCGCCATCTCCGGACAGCAGCGTGAAGAGATTGACGACTCGCACCTCATCATCGGCGTGAAGTGCGGCGCCTCGGACACCACGCAGGGAATCGTCGCCAACCCGGCAATCGGCGCCATGTGCGACATGGTAGTAGCCGCCGGTGGCACGTGCGTCTTCGGCGAGACGCCGGAGATGCTCGGCACCGAGCACATCCTGTGCCGCCGGGCCGAGAGCGAGCAGGTGTGCAGGAGAATCTGTGAGATAGTCACCGACGTCGAGAAGCGAGCGGGCATCCTCGGGGTCGACATACGGGGCGCCAACCCCTCTCGCGGCAACATCGCCGCCGGCCTCAGCACCATCGAGGAGAAGTCGCTGGGCGCCATCGTCAAGGGCGGCACAACGACCATCAGGGGCGTGCTGCAGCACGGCGAGCGCGCCACAGGCAAAGGGCTCTACCTCATCGACAGCCCGGGACAGGAGCCGAAGGCGGTCACCGCGCTCGCGGCCACGGGCGCGCAGATAATCATGTTCGCCACAGGCATCGGCGCGCCACAGGGGTTCCCGTTCGTGCCGGTCATCAAGGTCACCGCAAACCCGCGTACGGCCGAGCACCTTGCCGAGCACATCGACGTGCTCGTGAACGTGTTCAGCGACGCCCCGATGGAGGAGCACGGCCGCCGCCTCTACGGCGAGATGCTGGCGGTGGCGTCAGGCCATACGACGAAGGCCGAGGCGCTCGGATACAGCGGCTATCCGGACATCTGGGTGTCGGGCACCGTGTTCTAGTCGCGCGACTCCCCTTGAGCTGTCAGCGGGAGCCAACGTGCTCTTCTTCTCGACGGGTCGCGGCACGCCGATCGGATTCTCGTTCGTACCGGTCCTCAAGGCCACCGGCAATCGCGATACCTTCGAGCGGATGAGGGACAACATCGACGTGTACGTCGACCTTGCGACCTCGGGCACGCTCGAATCGAGCGGCAGGCTTCTGTTCGACGCGGCGCTCGCCGTCGCCTCGGGCCGGCGCACCAGCGCGGAGGTATTGCACCAGAACACCTGCAGCGGCATCTGCGTCACCGGGCCGTAGATGGTCGGCTGCGAGCATTGTCGGACCCGAAATGGGCGGCGTACACTTGTTCGATTTGTGCCATACGCGAACCGGCCGACTCCGTGGCAGCGGATAGCGGCGCCCGGGACACTCGACGACGGCACGACAGCGGCAGCTTCGACCCAACCCCGGAAGGAGAGAGGACCCCGGTCCGGTCGCCGGACCGGCGGTTACCGTGCACGAGATACGCATCCCGTCGGCTTCCTCGCATCCATCCTCCGGCGGGCGCTGCTGTTCGCGCACGCACAGGCTTGCAGAGCAGGCTTCCTGTTGAAATCGCTCATCAAAACAGGCTACTATACCGGCGGTTGGCGACCCGCAATCCGGCGGCGTCACGCCGCAGGTGCCCCGGCCTCCGTCAGGGTCTCGACCTCACTCATGATGTTCAGGTTGCGCATACGTCCCGCCACAGCCGCAATCTCACACGCGGAGCGGACGAGCATTTCTATTCACACTTTAAGGAGGAACCGGCATGATCAACGTTGATGCCCTGAAACGGATCGTCGGCGACGACTGGGTCGTGACAGCGCGCGACCAGATCACGGGCTACCTGGCCGACGAGACGTATCTCGGCGTGCTCCCCAAGCCCGCGGACAACGTCGTCGTCGTGAAGCCCGCGAATCCGAAGGAGATCTCTGAGATCCTGAAGCTCGCCAACAAGGAGAAGACACCCGTCTACCCGCGCGGCGGCGGCACGGGCCTGGTCGGCGCGGCCGTACCCACGAAGGACGGCATCGTCCTGTCGCTCGAGCGCCTCGACAAGGTCATCGAGGTCGACAAAGAGAACATGATGGTCGTTGCCGAGGCGGGCGTGACCCTCGAGCATCTGCTGAAGTCGGTGGAGGCCAGCGACCTGCTCTTCCCGCCTCACCCCGGTGACGAGGGCGCGCAGGTGGGCGGCATGATTGCCTGCAACGCCGGCGGCACCCGCGCCGTGAAGTACGGCGTCGTCCGCAACTACGTCAAGGGCCTCGAGGTCGTGCTGCCTACCGGTGAGATTGTGACGATGGGCGGCAAGCTGCTCAAGAACAACACCGGCCTCGACCTGATGCACCTCATCATCGACTCCGAGGGCGTCCTCGGCATCATCACCAAGGCCACGATGCGGCTCTACCCGAAGTTCGGCGCAACCGCCACGCTGGTCGTCTCGTTCGACGACCGCCGCGCAGCCATCGGCATGGTCCCCAAGATCCTGCAGGCGGGCGTCATCCCGATGGCCATCGAGTACACCGAGAAGTCGCTGATGGAGATGACGGCGAAGCACGTGAACATGACCTGGCCGGCGAAGCAGGGCACGGCGCAGATCATCATCATCATGGCCGAGTCAAACGAGGACCAGCTCTACGGCATGTGCGAGCAGATCTCGTCCATCGCCGAGAAGAACGGCGCGGTGGACGTCCTCATGGCTGAGACAGGCGCCGAGCAGACGACCATCTTGAAGATACGCAGCGAGGTCGGCAATGCCGTGAAGTCGAAGGTGTGCGACGCCCTCGACGTGACCGTTCCCCCGGCAGCCATCCCCGACATGCTCGACGCCCTGGACAAGGTCGCCGAGAAGTACGGCATCTTCATCCCGGTGGTCGGCCACGCCGGCGACGGCAACCTGCACCCCAACATGATGTGGGAGTACCAGAAGAAGGGTGTGCTGAAGGAAGCCAAGCACGACATCTACGAGGCCGCCATCAAGCTGGGCGGCGTCATCTCCGGCGAGCACGGCATCGGCAAGACGAGGCTCGAAGTGCTGCCCATGAACATCGACCCGAAGTCGCGCGAGCTGATGTGCGGCATCAAGAAGCTGTTCGACCCGAACGGCATCCTGAGCCCCGACAGCGCCATCTGCTAGGCGCGGCGAAACGTCTGGAACCAGAAGGGGGAGGCCGCGCGGCCTCCCCCTTTCCATTCTCCGGAGCGCGGGCGCTACCAGGAGATGCGTTCGAGCCCGGCCGCCTCGCGCAGCAGGTTGAGGAACAGCCGATACATGGTGAAGGGCACGTCCGGCGGGACGAGGTGGTCGAGGGAGGGGAAGTAGCCGCCCGACTGCAGCAGGAAGGGCGCCTTGGCCATGACCTCCGCGCGCAGCACGTCCTCGCCCTTGAGGAAGGCGCGCTTGTCCATGTTGCCGGCGAGGATGATGTCCTTGCCGTACTGCTTGCGCAGCGCGACGGCGTCGTTGCCGGCGGCGCACTCCAGGGGCCAGAAGCCGTTCACGCCCGCTTCGAGCCAGAGAGGGATGAGGGCGCTGAGGTTGCCGTCGCTGTCGACGAAGATGGACGTCACGCCTGCCTTGTGGAGCAGTTCGGTGACGCGCTTGTAGCGCGGGACCATGAAGCGCTTGAACATCTTCGGTGAGATGAGCGGCCCCGTCTTGAAGCACATGTCTTCCCAGTACATGGCGCAGTCAACTCTTATGTCAGCCAGCACACGCTTCACGACCTCTTCCTGCAGGCAGGTCATGTGCTCCATCATGTCCTCGAAGAGGACGGGGTCGTCGTAGACGAGGTAGAGGACCCGTTCGGTGCCCATCCACTCGCGGATGAAGCCGAAGAGGCCGCCGACGTTGAGCATGACGGGCTCATCCTTCGAGTTGATGCGCTGCGCATAGGCGGACCAGTCGGCCGGCCAGCGCTCGGGCGTGGCGGGGTCGAGTCGCTTCCGGTACTCCTCCCAGGTGGCGCGGTCCTTCACGGGGAAGTCGAGGTACATGGGCATCTTCTCGGGGTGGCGTTTTGAGGCGCGCAGCTTCTGACCGCCGGCGTTGACGATGACGACATGCTCGTCGTCCTCTTCGAGTGTGGTGGTGTCGTACTGGGGCACGATGGGCGGGATGCCGTAGACGTAGGGAGCGCCGTGAACATCGACGACCTTGTCCATGAACATGCCGAGGTTGACCTCGCGCAGCATGCGCAGATGGTCGAGGTGGAAGTACTCGCCGCGGAAGCGGCTCTGGCGAATCTCCGGCGGTGCACCCTGGGCAACCCACGTGTCGAGCGTCTCGGTCCAGAAGTCATGGAAGTAGGGAGTGACGAGCATCAGGTCGCCCGTGCTCCTGAACTCGCAGATGTCCCTGAAGCGCTGTCTGCCACCGGTTGCCATGTCCGGCCTCCTATCGACGGGTCGTTGGGGGCATTATAGGCAATAGTATGTGTAGGTGCACAGGGGGAGACAGCAGTGCCGGAACAGCGGGGCGCCGCACGATGCAGCCCTCAGACCGGACGTCGGCTGAACGTCTCTCGCCTGGTACGGAACAACCTCCTCCGGACGAAGGCGATGAGGACGACGATGAGCAGCAGCAGCACGGGCACCACGATGAGAGGTGCGACCAGGGACAGCAGCGATGTGCCGAACGCAGCCGCGTTCTCTCCGCTGGCCAGAACTGGGTTGCCTCCGCCTCCCGTCAGGCCGCTGGAGAGCAGCCTCGCCAGCACGCCACTCCCCTGCACTGCGGCGGCCACTCCGCCGCCGACAATGAAGCCGGTGGTCCATCTCAGCAGACCGCTATCGATGGGCAGCACTGAGGTCAACAGCAGGGTGCCTGCCCCGACGGCCATCGGCGTCGTGATGCTGTCCAGCAGGTTGTCGACGAAAGGTACGTAGTACGCCACAATCTCGAGCACCGTCGCAGTGCCGAAGCAGATGAGGGCCGGCCAGCTCTCCAGCCACATGAACCCGTCCTGCACCGGCAGGACGCCAGCGTGGGCCGCGAGGCTCGCCACCAGCATCGGCACGAAGACCCTGAAGCCGGCACTTGCCGCCAGGCCGACGCCCAGCGCCAGCGCTGTGATATTCTCCGGGTTGAACTCCATCGAATCCTCACCCACAGTCTATACCAATCCGGATGGCGAGAAGGTGAACGTGACGAACGAGGACGTGACCCGCTTCATCGAGTCAATTCCCGCGGATCGGAGGCCGCAGTTCGACGAACTGCAGGCGCTCATACTGCACCTCTATCCGGAGGCAGACGTCGTGCTCTGGTACCACGTGCCGACGTATCGCACTAAGTCCGGTTGGGTTGCCCTCGGCTACTGGAAGGGTGGCGCATCGCTCTACACCAATGGACCGCACAACCTCGTCGCCTTCAAGGCGGCACACCCGAGCGCCAAGACGGGCAAGGCCAGCATCAACTTCATCGCCGGCGAGCCCATACCCACCGGTGCCGTGGAACAGGTGATCCGGCACGCGATGGAGGGGATGAAGTAGCCGACTGAGCTCGGCACGCCCCTGGCAAGCAACCCCCGACGGCACGTCGCGACGCCTCAGTGCGGCGCACGCTGCCCCGCCGGCGCCTTCGGTCGCTTCACGAACAGAATCGTGGGGATGCCCACCGCGAAGAGTGAGGCGAATATCACGAAGACCCAGTAGTACGTGCCGGTCGTGTCGTACATCAGCCCGGCGAAGAACGGTCCCGTGGCCGTGCCGGAGCTCTGCGCCATGTTCAGGGCGCCGAAGACAGCCCCATAGGCGAGGAGTCCGAAGTTCGTGCTGGCGAGCATCGACAGCGTCGGCAGCCACGCTCCCATCCCCAGGCCGAGCAGCAGTGCGAAAACCCAGATGAGGACGACGGGCGAGTCCGCGTTGATGTTGATGAGGATGAGCGCGGCGCCAGCCTGCATCGCCTGTCCGACGGCCCACGCCTTCTTCGGCTGCATCCGGTCACACAGCCAGCCAAAAACTGCCTTGCCGACCGCGCTGCCCACCCCCATCATGCCGATGGCCGCGGCCGCCATCTGCGTCGG
>Ga0116202_10003045_pt1 | contig 10039 bp, 8 predicted proteins | sample LakKivw325mmetaG_FD_94479 | JGI IMG/M metagenome (GOLD analysis project Ga0116202, IMG submission 94479) | Anoxic lake water microbial communities from Lake Kivu, Rwanda to study Microbial Dark Matter (Phase II) - Lake Kivu water 325m metaG | ecosystem: Environmental > Aquatic > Freshwater >... | reverse complement strand
GAACTACGCCCTCGACGAGGCCCGCAAGATGAACCATACCTACATCGGCACCGAGCATCTGCTGCTCGGGCTCTTGCGTGAGGAACGCGGGGTCGCCTGCCAGATTCTTCAGTCGCTGGGCATGGACATCGAGCTGGTACGGAACGAGACCGCCCGGCTGCTCGGTGGAGAGCGAAGTTCCACTCAACAGAAGTCGCGCAGCAAGACGCCGTCACTCGACTACTTCTCGCGCGACCTGACCCAGCTTGCCCGCGAGGACAAGCTCGACCCGATTATCGGCCGCGAGAGCGAGATCGAACGCATCATCCAGATTCTCGCCCGCCGCAAGAAGAACAACCCCGTCCTCATTGGCGAAGCCGGCGTCGGCAAGACTGCCATTGTCGAAGGCCTGGCCCAGCGGATCGTCACCGGCAACGTCCCGAACCTGCTCAAGAACAAGCGCGTTCTGGCCCTTGACCTTGCGGCCATCGTAGCCGGCACCAAGTACCGGGGCCAATTCGAGGAACGGCTGAAGTCGGTGATGAATGAAATCCAGCATCAGGGCGATGTCATCATCTTCATCGACGAGCTACACACGATCGTCGGCGCTGGTGCGGCCGAGGGCGCGATTGACGCCTCCAGCATCCTCAAACCCGCGCTCGCCCGCGGCGAGCTGCAGGCCATCGGCGCGACCACGCTCGAGGAATACCGCAAGCACATCGAGAAGCACTCGGCCCTTGAGCGCCGGTTTCAGAAGATCCTGGTCGAGGCGCCGGGCGCCCAGGAGACGGTCGGCATCCTGAAGGGCCTCAAAGAGAAGTACGAACTGCACCACAACGTCTCCTACGACGACAAGGCCCTCGAGAGCGCGGCCTATCTTGCCGACCGCTACATCTCCGACCGGTTCCTGCCCGACAAGGCGATTGACGTTATCGACGAGGCCGGCTCGCGGGTGAAGCTGATGCGCCCGGTCATAAACCCGGAGCTCGATGAACTGGAGAAGAAGATCGACAAGGCGGCAAAGGCCAAGGAAGAGGCGGTCCGCAAACAGGAGTTCGAGAGAGCCGCCGAGCTCCGGGACGAGCAGAAGCAGTTGACCGAGTACCTGAAGCGGAAACGCAAGGAGTGGGAAAAGGCCGGCTCGTTCCCGGTCGTCACCGAGGAGGACATAGCCTACGTCGTTTCGAACTGGACCGGCGTCCCGCTGGCCAAGCTCGAAGAACGCGAGTCGGCCCGCCTGCTGCGGATGGAGGACGAAATCCGGCAGCGCATCATCGGCCAGGACAATGCAATAACGATGATTGCCAAGGCCATCCGCCGCTCGCGCGCCGGGGTCAAGGACCCGCGCCGGCCCATCGGCTCGTTTATCTTCCTCGGGCCCACCGGCGTCGGCAAGACCGAGCTTGCCCGCGTGCTCGCCCGGTTCATGTTCGGTGACGAGGACGCGCTCATCCGGTTCGACATGTCCGAATACATGGAGAAGTTCAACGTCTCCCGCCTGGTCGGCGCGCCGCCGGGCTACGTCGGATACGAGGAGGGCGGCCAGCTCACCGAGAAGGTACGCCGTAAGCAGTACGCGGTGGTGCTCTTCGACGAAATCGAGAAAGCCCATCCTGACGTATTCAACATCCTGCTGCAACTGCTCGACGACGGCCAGATAACCGATTCGCTCGGCCGCAAGGTGAGCTTCAAGAACACGGTGGTCATCATGACCTCTAATATCGCTTCGACCGAGATCCGCGGCATGAGCGGGTTCGGGTTCGGCGCCACCTCAAGCGACGCCAACTACGAGTCCATCCGCGACAAGGTCATGACCGAGGTCAAGCGCTTCTTCCGCCCCGAGTTCCTGAACCGCGTTGACGAGGTGCTCGTCTTCCGGCCGCTCGACCGGAAGCAGATGGAGGAAATCGTCGAAATCCAGCTCCGCGACCTGTCCGACCGCCTCAAGGAGCAGCGGCTCACCGTTGAGCTGACCACGAATGCGAAGGAGCTCCTCGTGCAGGAGGGCTTCGACCCGCAGTTCGGGGCCCGGCCCATCAAGCGGGCCCTGCGCCGTCTGCTCGAAGACCCGCTGGCCGAGGAGCTGCTCAGGGGCCGATTCAAGAAGATCTCGGTCGTCCTGGTTGACCGCGACGGCGACCGGTTGGTCTTCGCCGAGAAGATGACCGAGCCGGCGGTGGCGCTGAAGCAGTGACAGGTCTGCTCGTCGCCCTGCTGCTTGCGCAGCCGGCCTCGCCTGACACCGGAAAGGTGGTCCTCCTCGGCGTTTCGGCCCGCTCCGCCACAGCCGACACTACGCTCATCGTCCGCACGGCCGGCCTTGCCCGGGGACAGGCATTTACTGCCCGCGCCCTCCGCACGAACCTTGAGGACGCGATCCGCCGAATCTACGGCCTGGGGTTGTTCTCGCAGGTCATAGCCGACACTTCGCGCGTGGCCGACGGCGTTCGAGTCACCTTCGTAGTCACCGAATTCCCTAAGCTGAAATCGGTCGACTACGAAGGATTCCGGCGCGTTCGCAAGAAGGACCTCGAGGCCAAGGTCAAGGCCAAGGAAGGCGAAATCCTGACCGACAAGAAGGCATTCGATTGGCAGCAGGAGATTCTGAAGCTCTACAAGGAAAAAGGCTTCCTGTTGGTGAAGGTCGACCGCGAAACTACCAAACCCGACGCGACGAACCAGGTCGCTCTGATCTACAAGATCGATGAGGGGGACCCGGTACGTATCCGCAACATCGAAATCCTCGGCAACGACCACTTCACTGACCCTCAGATCGAGATCAAGCTCACCAACCGCCAGAAGCGGTGGTACCGCAAAGGGACTCTGAAAGAGGACGAGTTCGTGAAGGACCTCGACCGGATCGTAGACTTCTACAAACAGCGCGGGTTCATCGACGCGAAGGTGCTCGACTACGACATGGCGTTCGACCGAGGATGGGCGAGTATCACCATCAGCGTCTCGGAAGGGACGCGGTACTACTTCGGGAACGTGACCATTAGCGGCGACTCGGTGATGAAGGAAGCCGGCCTGCGGAAGCTCATCCGCTACCGCTCCGGTGAGCCGTACAACACCAAGCTCGCCCAGGCAACTCTGCAGGACCTGTTTGGCGCCTATTCCGAGGAAGGCTACATCTATGCGCAGGTCTCACCGGTCGAGAACGTCCGTTCTGACACGGTCGACATTACCTATCAGATAACCGAGGGTTCACCTGCGACCATCCGTCTCGTGAGCATCGAGGGCAACGAGCAGACTCACGACAATGTCATCCGCCGCGAAATCAGCTCGCTGCCCGGCTACACCTTCCGCCGCTCCGAGGTGATGCGCTCGCAGCGCGACATCTACAACCTGGGGTTCTTCGATGACGTCACCATCGACTACCGCCGCGCCGACACGACCGGCACCATTGACCTTATCTACAAAGTCAAGGAGAAATCGTTCTTCGGCACCGTCGGCGCCGGAATAACGTACTCCGGGCCGGACGGAATCAGCGGCTACGTCGAACTCCAGCAACCCAACCTGTTCGGCCGGGGCCAGAGCGCGAATGTCAAACTCGAAAAGGGCAGCAAGAAAACCAACGTCCAACTGGGATTCACCGAGCCCTGGCTCTTCGACCGGCCGATATCCGCGGGCGCCGATATCTCCTACTACACCTACACCTACGACTACTACGAAAAGCAGCAGCTCGGTGGCGGCTTCTCGTTCTCACGGCCCCTGCCCCTCGACTACACTCGCGCCTACCTCGCGCTGCGGGTCATCGACGCCTACGTCCCGCCGTCATCCATCAGTTCCAGCTACAATCAATCCGACACGCTATTCAGCATCTTTGGTGACACCACGCATAAGACTGCGTTCAGACCAAGCATTACCTTCACCCGAGATTCACGGGACTACATCTACAACGCGCTCACCGGGTCGTCCACCACGTACGAACTCGACGTCTCGGTGGGCGACATCAACTTCCACCGTCACATCCTCGACATGAGCCAGTATTTCCCTTTGTTCTGGAAGTTCGGTATTATGGGCAGGACCCGCCTTGGCTATATCACGGGCTTCACCGGCGCGGACAGAATCCCGATCTATGAGCGTTTCACCCCTGGCGGCATCGGCGTGGACGGCATCCGGGGCTACGGCGACAACTCGATCGGCCCGAAGTCTTCCGGCTACGTCATCGGCGGCCAGGCCGAAGCTCTCTTCTCACTCGAATACAAGCTCAGGCTATCCCGCCAGCTCTCCTTCCTCGCGTTCGCCGATGCCGGCAACGCCTGGAACTCTATCGACCAGTTCAGTTTCTCTGACCTCAGACGCGGCGCCGGAGTCGGCGTGCGGCTGGAAATCCCGATGCTCGGACTGCTCGGGTTCGACTTTGGCTACGGATTCGACCGCGAGAAGCCGGGCTGGGAACCGCACTTCCAGGTCGGCCGAACCTTCTAGCCTCGCTTCAAGCCCGACAACGTAGGCGTATCCTCGACCCGACGGAGGTGGACCGCGATTTGAGTTCTACCGGTTGTAGTTTGCCCGAGGCAGGCGAGCCTTAGCGGTACGTTCGGCCGCGCGGGTGCTGGTAGGTGCCCTTGGCGAAAGGAAATACTATCTGGTTGTAGAAGTTCTCGAACAATTTCTCACCGTTCAGGCCGGACCGCTCGGGGTGAAACTGCACGCCGTACAGAGGCCGGGTCGGGTGGTGCATCGCCTCGACCTCGCACGATGCTGACCTGGCGATGAGGTGCCAGCCGGCCCGTTCAATCGGCTCCGCCACCACGTACTCGCGATGGCTCTCGCGGAATTCCATTTCCGGCTCCATCCCGTGGAACAAGGGCCTCGGCTCGGAAATGAGGATAGTCTCATCCCGCTCTATCAGTTCGCCCGCCAGGACCTGCGTCCCGGAAGCTCTAGCAAAGAGCTGATGCCCGAAACAGATGCCCAGCGTGGGCAACTTCAGGTGACGCACAAACTCGACCAACGGCGCGGGCGGATCCTCTCTTGACAGCAGCCATTGCGAGCCGGAGATGACGACCGCGCAATAGGTCTCCATGTCGTAGGCTCGTTCCAGCACTCCCGACGGTACCTCCATCGCGTCCGAGAATCGTTCAACTTGCGCAAGGTAGCCCTTAATCTTCTCTTCGGCGTCCTCGCGATAGCAGTTCACGACCAGTGTTCTCACCACGTACCTCCAATCCTGCTGCTGTCACCCGTATCCGGGAACCGGCGAATGTAGGCATACGCATCATGATGGTGGATTGACTCGAAGCTCTCGACCGCGACCTCGTAGCCGGTCACGAGCGGATGCTCGTCGAGCCGCTGCGCTACTTTCCGTACCACATCCTCGACAAACGCCGGGTTCTCGAGCGCCCGGGACGTCAGGTGTTTCTCGTCCTCCCGTTGGAGGAGCGAGTAGACTTCGCTCGAACCGCAATCCTCGACCATATCTATCAGGTCCTCCAGCCACAGGAAGCCCCGGAACTCAACCGCTACGCGGATTTCGGCCCGCTGATTGTGGGCGCCCGCTTCCACCATCTCCTTGGAGCAGGGACACAGCGTCGCGACCGGAACCACGACCCCGAGCCTCAGCCGGAACCGGTCGCTGAGTTGAGCGACGACGCGGCAATGGTAATCCATCAGGCTGCGCACGCCGGAGACCGGCGCGGCCTTCTCGATGAAATAGGGGAATTCCATCTCCAGGTGCGCCGAGTCGGCTTCGAGCTCCTTCCTCATGTCGCGTAGAATCGCACCCACCTTGTGCAGGTCGATCTCCCGGTGATAGCGGCTGAGGATCTCGACAAACCTGCCCATGTAGGTCCCGCGGTGCTCACGGGGCAGGTCAACGTACATGCTGATGCGGGCAACCGTATGCTGCTTGCGCTGCGCCTTGTCGAGCAGCACTATCGGGTAACTGAGATTCTTGACCCCGACCTTGTCAATCGCCGCGCCGCAAGCGCCGGGCCGTCTCCTTATGTCCTCCATCCCGCTCCTCAGTCCTCCGTCCTCACTCCTCCGTCCTCATTCCTCAGTCCTCGTTCCTCAGTCCTCCGTCCTCATTCCTCATTCCTACACCAGCGCGTGGCCTCGGAAGCTGTAGTGGGCGTCCCGGCTGACGACGATGTGGTCCAGCAGCCGGATGCCGAGTATCTTGCCCGCCTCAATCAGGCGGCGCGTCAGCCGGATGTCGTCGTCGGACGGCGTCGGGTCACCGGACGGGTGATTATGGACGACGATGATGCTCGCCGCCCCGGCGCGGATCGCCCGCTCGAATACCTCGCGGGGGTGTGCGAGAGTAGTATCCAGGCTGCCGACCGAGACTTCGTCCCCTCCGATGTGGCGATTTCGAGTATCAAGATAGTACGCAAGAAAACACTCCTTGCGCCATTCCCTGACGTCGGACCGAGCCCGCCGCGCCACCTCCTTCGGGTCTGACAGGTCGGCCCGTTCTTTCACGCAGGGCGTGTCGTCGCTGCGGCGGGCCAGCTCGAACGCCGCCACAATCTGATATGCCTTTGCCTTGCCGATGCCGCGCACCCGCATCAACTCCTCGACGCTCGCCCGTCCGACTTCGGCCACGGAATGAAACTGGTTCACGAGTTGCTGGGCGATGTCCCGAACGGGCATCCCTTTGATTCCTCGGCTGATGATGATCGCCAGCAGTTCTACTTCGGAGAGGTTAACCGCCCCGACCTTGACGAGTCGCTCTCTCGGTCGCTCATGCACCGGGGTCTCCCTCATCGTCGGCTTCCGCCCGCTCGGAGTCTCTGGTCTCTGGTTCTCAGTCTCCGATTTCATTCATGCCCCACTGGAAACTGGACACTGGCAACTGGTCACTGGTCCTTCAGCGCGAATTCCCACTCGCACCAGACGTTGTCGGGGTGCGTGTCCGGCGGGCAGCAGATGCAGCGGGTCTCAATCCTCGGGTCAATCGTCTTGGCGAACCACTCGTACTCCACGAGCCCGACCGGCTTGCAGGGGAAATCCGGCAGTCCTCTGCGCTTGCGCGCCGACTGAACCCGGCAGTCGAGCATCCGAAACACGACCCGGCTTTCGCTCAGCTCGATTGTATCCTGCTTGTTCAGAAACGCGTAGAGCCGGAGCGACAACGCCTTGACCAGCGCCGGGATTCCCCCGTTCGCGGCAATGCCGTGCCGCCCCATTATCCTCTTCGCCTCGATTGCGGTGAAACCGCGCCACGCTTCAGCATCGGCCTTGATAGCGGCCTCAAGCCCGTGCGCGCCCTCAACGGCCTGGAACCAAAGCCCGTCGTGCGCCAGCCAGTTCTTGGCCGAGTCCTCAATCAGACCGACCAGATCGTCTCGGCTCAGTCCCTCAAGTTGGGGAAATCGCTCGCTCATGGAGTGTGATGATATAGCTGCATCCGCCCAAGTCAACCGGCCGCCGCTGACGCCGCCAAAGCCGACATTGAGCCACGAAAGCACGAAAGACACGAAACGAATAAGTGCAGGATGTTAATGTGTCCGTTTCATTCCGCTTCGTGTCTTCGTGGCCATCAATTCATTCCCTCTTCCTCCCTCCTCACTCCTCTCTCCTCGCTAGTCCAAGTTCCGTTTCCAGCCGCCGGGTTCTTTCCGGGAACCGCTGCAAGAACTCAGCCAGGACGCTCTTGCGAATCGGGCTCAAGTTCAGGCTCGGCACATCAAGCTCGGCCCGGCCCAGGCTCTTCATGTATAACTGGTCGCACAGGGCCTTTTCCGGCAGAGCAACGTAGACCCCGTTCTCTAGCTCGTACCCGAAGAAGAGCTCGGTCCGGAGCTGACGATACTCGATTTCGGTCCAGGAAAGCTTCAGCCGGCGAGACCGCCGGGGCGTCGCAAAGCTCAGAACGTAGGGAGACTGACTCAGGACGCCGAAGCGCGCCAGCGCCGATTCAAACGAAAGATAGGACGGGAAGCAATACTCGTTTCCGAGCCTCTCCAGGTCCGGCGCAACGTCAGGCAGGCCGTAGAAGCCGGTGCCGAGACGCCGGAGCAACCCGGCCTTGGTCCAGCGGGCAAGAAATACGTACAGGCTGGGCTTCGCAAGTCCGGTGGCCTTGGCCAGGTCGGACACGGTGTAGAAGTTCTTGCCCGACGCGCGCAAGGTCGCAAGGACCTCCAGCTTCACCTGGCCAGCTCCTCGACCACCGGATAGAACTTGCGGGGCAGATACATGCGCAGTTCGCGGCGCAACACCCGTGGGTCGAACTCCGGGGCATCGTCCGGCAGCTTCCGGCCCAGGGTCTGGCCGAGAAACCACAGGTCAAACAAGTCGCGTGGGGCCTTACGTGCCTTCATGGCCGCGAGCTTCTCCCGCCAGATCGCTTCGGACGTTACGACCAGGGCCAGTACTCGCAACGGCGAGCACGGCGAGGACAGAAGCCGGAGTTCCTTCTCCAGCGAACCGGGGCCGCGACGGCTCACCTCCACGACCTGGCGAACGTTCCGCTCGATGGCCGAATCGCGCACCCGGAACTCCGCCAAGAGGGTCTGACGTTTCTCAGCCAGGTCAGTCAACTCCAACTCAGGGTATCTTCGAACCACCCGCTGCACCGCGCTCATGAACTCACGGTAACTCACATCACGTGTGATGGAGAAGTCCAGGTCATCGGAAAAGCGCGGGGAACCGTAAGCCAGCCGCAGCGCCGTACCGCCCTTGAACACGAGCCGATTGCCGACCCCGGTACCCAAGAGCACGTCCAGCACGGCCAGCTCCCAGAACTCCCGCACCACGAACTCGATGTTGATGCCGAGTTCAGCAGCTACCTTCCGAGCGATCGCAGGTTCCATGCTTATTATCAAAAACGTTAAGAACTAATGAATGATACTGGTATCCCCTCCGACGTCAACCCGCAACTGCTGGCAACCAATCGCAGGCAGCGACCGAGCTCATGGCGTTTTCACCGCAGCGGTGAAAAGGGCTGTTTGAGTGAAAACCAGGAGCGCGAGCCTGCTACGCGCTAACCTTATGTAGCAGCGCGGGAATGCTGCCGACCCAGAAGCGACGGTGGAGTTCGTCGGCCTGGGCGGCGTCCCGAGGAGGAGTATGGAACATACAGCACGCAGCATACAGGGTGGCCTGTATACTGTATTCTGTCTACTGTCTACTTCGGCAAGCATCCCGATTCGTCCCCATCACAAACAAAGTCTCAAGCGCATGCGCGTCATCCTGAATCTGCCCATAGACGCCCTTGACCAGCAGCCCGGCCTGCCCGCGCCCTGGCAGACGGGCGTTGTTCAGGAACTTCAGCCGCTGCGCTGCCCCTCGACCGGCTCAATGACGCGCCGGCCTTCGCCAATCGCAATCTCAGCCATCGGCCGGATTCCAGGACTCGCGGTGGCCATGTCAAGTGGACCGGTGATGCCGTGGTGTCCCTGACCACCCCTGACTGGTAGCGCCGAGACTACTATGCTGTCAGCTTCTGAAGCTGCTCTATCAGGAGGTCGTGGTAGGCTGAGATGTCACCCGCGATTCTCGCGGCATCAGGCGAAGCCAAGCCAAGACCAAGGAAGCTCGACAAGTGCACGGACATCAGCTTGAGTGCTGCTTCGGTTAGCGCCACGGGAAGCTTGCTGAGAACTCCGAGGCAAGGTTGGAGACAGCTTGCCGCAATCGGTTGGATGTACTCGAACCTGACGGCGCTCTCGTCTGTGCAGCCGTCGTTGTCGGGCGGAAGGTAGAACAAGTTCGGGTAGTGGAACGCCTGGGTGCGAACCACGAAGTCCTGACTATGGCGGGCCTTGAAGGAAAAGATGGGGGCACACAGCAGAATCATCTCTTCACGCGCTGTGGGGTACCAGGTCTGAGTGCAGCATCCCAGAGTGACGACGAGCCTGCGTTTCCCCTTGTAGACGTAGTACAGCTCATCTTCCTCAAGTCCCAACTCCTTGATTGGCATGTGACCTTCGTCGCCGTCCGAATAGGGCTTCAGTCTGAACTGGGACTTCCCGACGTCGCGCGGGTCTACACTCACCGGCCACAGAATCTTGGGGTATTCCGGAGGATACACTGCGTGAGCAAAGTACATCTGCCCCGGTATCCTCGCCCATCCATCGCCGGCAGCCAGCGTCCTGTAGAAGCT
>Ga0116202_10003044_pt1 | contig 10040 bp, 7 predicted proteins | sample LakKivw325mmetaG_FD_94479 | JGI IMG/M metagenome (GOLD analysis project Ga0116202, IMG submission 94479) | Anoxic lake water microbial communities from Lake Kivu, Rwanda to study Microbial Dark Matter (Phase II) - Lake Kivu water 325m metaG | ecosystem: Environmental > Aquatic > Freshwater >... | reverse complement strand
GCTGGTGGCGCTACCGGCCATGGACGATGGCGGCCCGCTTAAATTCGACATGAGGGAATCGGCGGTCGTGGTCACCGGCCCCCTTCCGGCCGAGGCCCACGAGGACTGCACGGTCTGCCCTCTGGCCTGGGAAATGGAAGTGCGGGAGAGAGGGGAGCTGGATACCGGGGCGGACCTGCTGGCCGCGACGGAGCGTTACTGGCAGGGCCTGATGAGCGAGGCCATGCAGGTTGAGGTGCCCGAGCCCCTGCTCAACAACGTCATCCGCGCGTCCCAGGTCCACTGCCTCATAGCCGCGCGGAACGAGGCCGAGGGCGAGCGAATCGCCCCCTGGATCGCCTCGATGTCCTACGGGCCGCTGGAGAGCGAGGCCCACTCGGTGGTGCGCGGCATGGACCTGATGGGGCATCAGGACTTCGCCCGTCGCGGGCTCATGTTCTTCGTGCACCGGTACAACGAGGCGGGATTCCTGACCACCGGGTACACGCTGATGGGCACGGGCTGGCACCTGTGGACCCTGGCGGGGCATTATGAGCTCACGGCCGATGACGAGTGGATGCGCAGCGTGGCGCCCGAGGTGGCCCGGGTGTGCAAATGGATCACGCGCCAGCGCGAGAAGACCAAGCGCCTGGACCCCAGGGGCGGGAAGATGCCCGAGTACGGCCTGATGCCGCCCGGTATCATGGCCGATTGGGGCACCTTCGGCTACTTCTTCTTCCTCAACGGCCAGTTCTGCGCCGGCCTGCACGACGCAGCGGAGGCGTTAGCGAAGGTGGGCGAACCGGGGGCGCAGGAGCTTCTCGACAACGCGGCTGAGTTCCGCCAAGAGATTCTCCGGGCCTACCGGTGGATCCAGGGCAGATCGCCCACTGTGCCCCTGCGCGACGGCACGTGGATCCCCTTCTACCCGTCGCTGGTTCACTGCCCCGGCCCGACGGCGGACTTCTTCCCAGGCGAGGACTGGGGCCGCGTGTGGGCCAACAACGTCGAGATCGGGACGCATCACCTGGTGCCGCTGGGCGTGCTCGATCCGCGGGCCAAGGAAACCGAGTGGATCGTCAGCTACATGGAGGACGCGCCCTTCCTGGCCGACGGGATGCACGACTACCCCGCCACCGAATCGGAGAAGGACTGGTTCAACCTGGGCGGCTTCGCCAAGCTGCAGCCCTACTACTGCCGTATTGCTGAGACCTACGCCCTGCGCGGTGAGGTGAAGCCCTTCCTCCGGGCCTACTTCAACGCGCTTCCGTCGCTGCTGAACACCGAGAATCTGTCGCTGTGGGAGCATTTCCGTAACGCGGGAGCCTGGAACAAGACCCACGAGACAGGCTGGTTCCTGGTGCAGACGCGCACGATGCTGGTGACGGAGCGGGGCGATGAGCTGTGGTTCGCGCCCTTCGTGCCCGCCTACTGGCTCGAAGACGGGCAGACGGTGAGCGTCCGCAACGCGCCCACGGCCTTCGGACCGGTGAGCTACCACCTGGGGTCGCACGTGGCGGAGGGCTACATCGAGGCCCGGGTGGACCCGCCGGACCGCGAGGCTCCCAGCACCATCGTGGTCAGGATACGGCACCCGCGGGGCGAGAAGATGCGGGCCGTGACGGTGAACGGCAAGGCGCACGACGACTTCGATTCGGCGGAGGAAGTGGTGCGCCTGAGGCCCGGGGCCGGGCCGATGGTCGTGCGGGCGAGCTACTGAGCGGCAGCCTGGGGCCACTGGCGTCCCGGTGGGGGGCGCTGCCCATCCTGGCGAGGCTGCGAAGCAGCCTTACGGGGATCGGACCATCCGGCCGCCTAATGCAGATTATGTCACGTTGTCCCGTCCGGCCTGTCCCTCAGCCGTGAAGCCGCTTCCCGACCGTCAGGACTCGCCCAGCTCCGGCAGCACCTTCAGTCCGGCCGCGCAGAAGTGCTGATCCACGCTCAGCGCCGTCTCTACCCCGTCCCTCCTGCACAGGGCGAAGCTCACCGCATCGGTCAGGGATAGCCGTGGATCCGGCCATTCGTCGAAGATCTGCCGCCCCAGGGCCAGCAGGTCGCCGTCCATGAACACGACCTCAAGCGCCCTGGACAGCCTCCCGGCGTCCAGGGCCTCGAGGAACAGGCTCGAAGCCTCGTATCCCCCCACACGACGCAGCAGCGTGGCCGTCTCCACCAGCACCAGGTCGGTGGTGACCAGCGTGGTTCCGGCCCGCCGGCAGGCCTGCCGGAACGCCCGCGCCACTTCGCCGTGCCAGCGATCGTCCTCGAGAGCATTGGCGACGAAGGCCGAGGTGTCCACAAAGACCCTGAGGCTGCTTTGCGGGCTCTCAGGCATCATCCGGCTGGTCCCCCGCCGTGACGGCTCCGTAGAGGTGCTCGTCGTGATCCGTGCTCACCGCGCGCCCCTCGGCGCCCCGGGCCAGGGCCGAGATGCCGTCGAAGAAAAGCTCCCGCAGGGCCTCCACTACCTGGGCTCCCGCGGCACTGTCCACGGGCACCATCAGCACCACGGGCTGACCCTTGCGCACGACCACCGTGACATCCTCGCTGGCCAGGTACTTGCCGAGGTGTCTGCGCAGCTCCTTGGCCGAGACTCGTTGGGCTCTCATGGCAGCGTTCACTCCCGGACTGCTGGCAACCCAGTCCGAGACTGCGAAGCAGCCTCACGGCCCATCATACACGACCGCCAAGTATGCCTCAACAAGTAATCACTTGCAGGTGCTCACTTGATCCGGCACCCAGGGCAGCCCTGGCGGAGCGACGGCCGGCGCTCCCTAGGGCTCCACCCGCCACACGTGCACCAGTGACTTGTCCCCGTCGGCCAGCGGCTCGAACACGTACAGGTAACCCCGCGCGCGGTCGAAGCACGCCGCTGCCACATGGCTTTTCTGCTGGGTCTCTGTGATGTGGTACAGGTGCTCGTCGAGGTTCAGGGTGGCGTAGGGTTGGGGCTCGTAGGGCCGCCTTTCGCCCCGCGCCACGGCGGCCAGGTCGTTGGGGTCGTAGAGGATCATCTGCCCCACGAATCCCGTGCTCCACCATCCGCGCGTGCCCTCGGGGTCCTCGGGGTAGGGCGGCTCGTCAGGCCATACGGTGCCGTTCTTCAGCCCGTACCAGCAATCGCCCGTTCCCTTGGTCCCCACGAGCACCACGGCCGCCTTGTCACCCGCCGTGATCCACGCCCCGCCCGTCCACTCGTCCGCGTGATGGTAGTTGGCCATCGTGTGGTAGGGCGGCTCGTCGGTGGCCGTGCTTGAGTACAGCAGCAGCGGCACCGCGTCCAGATGCGTATCCGGCGGAGGCGGGTTACCGTGATTCCATGGCCCGATGGCGAACAGGCACGGTCCCTGTCCGCCCCAGCCGCCGTCGCGGAACCTGCCTGTGGCCAGTCGCTTGCCCGGGGTGTCTGCCGCCGCCCAAGCCTCGGGGATCTCGAACATGTAGTCGTTCACGCTGTAGGGCGAGTAGTTGCCGACCCACCAGGCGCCCTGGGGGTTGCTCAGGTCCAGCTCGCACCACATGTGCGACGCCACCCGCTCCTGCTCTTCCTGGTAGTGCGCTCCCCACGACAGGTAGAGCTTGCCGGAGGTCTGCTCGCCCTGCGCGGGCAGGTACTCCATGCCGACCCTGGGCATCTCCTGCAGCAGGTGCAGCGAGCCGACCCCGGCGCGCACGTCCCGGAAGGGCTGCAGCGTCCTGGCGGTGTTGAGGTCCGCGAGGTTCTTGCCGGCCGAGATGACGGGCGCGGGGATGCTGATCTCCGACACGTACTTCTGCCAGTCGTGGCCCACGCCGAAGACTGACCCCGGATGGCCGTCATCGGGGCCGTCGGGGTCACCGTCGGGGTAGTAGGCCATCGCGTCGCTGCTCCACTCCCAGCTAGACCCTCCGGACCCGTCGGGCAGGCGAAAGGCCCCCAGGTATGTCAAATCGGTGGGCTGGAGCCGTTGGGTCGGACCTGCCGCGGCTTGGCCGCCGGGTGCAGCGCCGGCAGGCTCCTCTGCGACCGCCGGAGGGCCGACCAGGCCCACTATCAGGCTCACCACACCCAGGACAACGAGGGCAAAGCGTCCCATAGCTACCCCTCCTTGGGGCCCCGGCGCCGAAGTGGGCCCGCGCCCCTCCGCCGGCGGTGTGCCCCCACTGAGGCTACGCAGCTCGCATGATACCAGACAGCCCGCTATTCCCGCAGGCCGGCACACCATCCGGGGTGTCTGCCGTTGCCCAGGGACGGATCTGTCAAAGGGACGGGCGGGTAGCGCCGACACCCTGACCGCCAGGGGGTGCCCCAGGCGCAGGGAGGCGCGCTTCCCGTGGGAGCCAGCTATTGCTGGCGACACGGCATGGTCGTCCGGGTCGCCTGCACAGCCGGCTCCTACGCCAGGGCCCCAAGGCTGTGCCCTTCGGGCGCCCTGGTTGGCGGCGCGCCCGACTAGAGCGAAGCCCCTAGCTCCCGCGCGCGGGCCAGTACTTCCGGATGGTTTTCGACGTCCCCCGGATCGCGCACGCCCGTGGCGACCACTTCGCCGGCCCATTCGATCCTCAGCCATCTGGCGCACTGGCGAAGCGGGTCGAGCACCATGGGCAGGTAGCCCGGCCTCGGATCCTCCATCGCCAGGGCCACGACCATCCGCTTGCCCGCCCCTGCCGCGCCCGCGGGGGCAATCACGTCCCTCAGACGCCGCCCGCGAGGATGATACAGCGCCCAGCGGTCCACGAACAGCTTCAGCAGGCCGCTGATGCTGAACCAGTACACCGGCGACCCGAGCACCACCACATCGGCCTCGATCATCCGGTCAATCAGCTCGTCGGCCACGTGCTGGCGGTCGTCGGTCCAGCTCATCTCGTCGCCCTGGACGGGGCCGATAGGCGTGAGATCATAGTCCGCCAGGTACACCTTCTCGGTCTGGTGCCCCGCCGCGGCGGCCCCGGCCAGGATCTCATCCACGAGCCGGTCGGTGTTCCCGCCTCTGCGCGGGCTGCCCACAAAGGCTATGACCTTCGCCATCGCTACCTCGCTCCCCAGCTCAGCGCGAACAGGTCCGCCCTGTCCAGCGCGATCCTGAGCCGAATCGGCCCGTCCGGCAGGCTCGTGACCTTGCCGCCGTTCCAGACGAGGGCCGCCCCCGTATCGTCGCCCCGGAAGACCGCCGCGTTGTCGCCGCAATAGGCCGGCACTGGGGCGCCCGCGGCGTCCAGCACCTCGACGCGCACGCTGCCCCCCTGCTCCGTGCGGGCGTTGATGGACAGCGTCTTGCCGGGCCGCAGCGCCCTGGTCACCAGCGAGCCCCGCTCCCCTTCGGGGCTGAGTGACACCCACCCGTCCTTGCGGTAGACCATGATCCCCACCGTCTGGCACGTCTGTCTGACGGCTTCGGCCAGAGCCTCCCAGGACCCGTAGTGCTCCCAGAAGGGCCAGCTCTTGAGCGCCCGTCCCTCGAGCCGCCGCCGGAGCCACTCGCCCGTTACTTCCGACAGGTCGTCACGGTCGTAGAGGAATTCGTGGAGGAAGTGCGGGCCGTTGGAGCAGTAGCCCAGCAGGTGGTAGGCCCTGCCGTCCTTCTCGACCGGGCCCGCGGACGGGAAGATGAATCCGAAGTTCCACGCGCCCGGCGGGCCGTTGGGGGCGAAGGCCGGCTCGCCCGCGTACCGCCGCCAGTACACCCCGTCGCGGCTCGAGTACACATCCAGGCTGATCTGCTGGCTCGCCTGCTGGTAGACGTACAGATACGCCAGAAGCAGGTTCCCGCCCTCGGCGCGGAAGACCCGGGCACCGTAGTGCTGGTAGCCCACGGGATCGTCCTCGGTGGGCGTGTCGAACCACGTCGGCGTCCAGCTCACCCCGTCGCGAGTGCTCCACACGACCAGGATGCGGTTGCAGGACCACAGATTGTCATACTCGATGCGGAAGGGAGGGAAGCGCGGCACAGTGCGGCCCTGGCAGTAGCGCAGCTCCTTGCCGTCGGCGCTGAGCCACTGGCCCCCGAAATTGTCGTTGGTCTCGTTCCACTCGCCCAGATCGCCCAAGGTTGCTCCGCGACCTCCCCCATACTCCCAGCGGTCGTGCGTCAGGGGCTCGCGCGTGAGCAGCACATACTCGACCGAGGCCTGCGCGCCCGGCGACTGCGCCGGCGACGACTTCCGCCACACGGGGTAGGTGCAACGGGCGGGAAGGTCCAGCTCTCCCCAGCGGGCAGGCTGGTAGCCCGTGTACTTCACCTGGATCTGGTCCAGAGGCACCGGCCCGTCGCGCTCGGCGTCGTAGAACCGGTAGGTCTCGGCGACAGGCTCCTCGGCCGCGGCCCAAGTCAACCTCGGCCGCAGGTTGCTCTGCAACCTCGGCCGCGAGTCGCTTCGCACCTGTGCGCGCGGTAGGGCGGCGTCCCGCTGCTCCTCGACGATCTCCCAGTCCACGGCATCGCGGCTGCGAGCCACGTAGAACCGCGGATTCGCGCTGCGTCGGTCCATCGTCTTGAACCCGGCGACCAGCGTGCCGTCGTCCTCGACCTTCAGGCCCAGGCCGCGCGCCATTACCTGTCCCTCGGCCAGGGGAGCCTCGACGATGGGGTACTGGCGCGCGGGATGCACCCTGAACCGCAGGCCCCGGCGCTCGGCCAGGTACCAGTCGTCCACCATCAGCAGGGTCAGGCCAGCCACGTCCGCGGGCTCTGGGGGCGGCTGGGGCGGCCGGATAGTCTGCTTGCGCAGCATCCGCAGAAGCTCGCCCGTGTACCGCCCGGTGCCGCCCGACTCCCGGATCCTCGTCAGGTACTCGCCGTCGGGCCAGCCGGAGATATCCAGGGCCACGCGCGTGTCCTCGGCGCCCGGATTCACGGTGACCTTGAGCGGCGCCCTGGGCACCTCTCCCCTATCGCGCTCCTCGAAGCTCACCTCGACGGCCAACGGCCGCAGGTTGCCCCGCGACCTCGATCGCTGGGCTGAAGGGCTGGGGCGGAGGACCAGAGTCGCCGGATCGCGATTCAGGTAGGCGGGAAGCGAGAAGTCCGCCTCTACCAGGCGGCTGAGCTGGACCGGCACCGCCGGCGGCTCCCCCGGCGAGCCCTCCAGCACCAGTCGAGGCCGCAGCGACACGTCCTCGGCGGCATTGCCGTGGAACTGGTCGTCAACGCCGGGCTGGCTCGGGCACTCAGTCTTGATGACCAGGCCGTGATTCGCCTCGGGTTGCCAGGCGGCTCCGGGCAAGGCCAGCCATTCCTGGACCACAACCGCCCGCAGGGGAATCTCGATCCAGCCCGTGAAGCCCGCCTCCGGGCCGCGCAGCTTGCCCGCCGGCTCGGGGGCGAAGTCCTTGCCGGCCCTCATGCCCGGCCCCGCCCATAGCTCACCCTTGCGCCGCTCGTGCCAGGTCGCCGTTGCCGCGTCCCAGTCCGTCAGGACCTGGTGCACCGTGATGTCCGAGCCCTCGGGGTTGCGGCAGGTGGTCACGTAGAGCCGCAGGGTCGCCGCCTCGACGATGAACCGGCCGCCGTGGAGCTCGGGACGCCGCTCCAGCCCGCCCCAGCGCAGGAGAGCCTTGCGCGCGTCTGTCGAGCGAATCCGCAGGGTCGGGACCTGCGACAGGTTGTCCTCGGGGTCGAAGGTGCTAATGAAGGTGCTGGCGCCGTCCTCGTAGCCCGCGCGCCCCTGCACCAGCGTGACCGTTTCCCCGCGGCTGAAGCCCGCCGTGGTCAGCGCCAGACCAAGGGCAAGAGCGAGAGCCGCTCGACCGGTGTGCATTGAGGGAGCCTCCCAGCGTTGCGAAGCAACCTTCGGTTGCGCGGCAAGCTCTCGGACGCCACTGTCAGGGCTATCTGGCGCCGCCGGCTAATCCTCCGCGTCGGCGACCTTAGTGCCGCACTCAGCGCAGAACTTCGCGCCGGGCTTCACCTCAGCCCCACATTCGGCACAGTGCACGGCGGCCAGCTTCGCCCCGCACTCGGGGCAGAACTTGGCGCCGTGTTCGAGCGGTGCCTCGCACTTGGGGCAACTGGCCCGGACCCTCTCGCGCCACGCCTCGGCGCCGATGGGCTTGTCCTCGTCGGCCATGCGCGCGTGCGCCCACACCTCCTCCACCGACCGGCTCGCCTGCGCCGCCGACATCTCGACCCCCAGATCGGGCCCACACTCCTTGCACAGCCCCCGCTCCTCGTTCCAGCACGTCTCCCGGCATACCCAGCTCGAGCAGCGAGGGCACTTGGCGAACTGCGGCTTGCACTCCTCGACCGCCTCGGCGAAGGCCTCGTCGTGGGCACGCTCCCAGCTCGCCGAGCGCACTCGCTCGCTGGCGTCGGCAGCGCGCCCCAGTACCCCGCCGAAGATGCTGCTCGCAGCACCGATCACATCCGAGACCGTGCCGATGGCCGAGGCCCTGAACCGCGTGCGGCATCCGCTGCCACAGCGATCGCACAGGAACTCGAACTGGAACCCCCGATCGGTGCTCTGGTCATTGTAGTTGCGGACGAACTCGATGGCATCGCCCATGGGCGCATCTCTCCTGACGCCGGGTAAGGGCCACCGAGTGGCCCTGGATATCCGGGAGATTATGCAGCGCGCGGGCCGGTTCCGCCACCGCTTCTTCGCCCCGCGCCGACCCGCTGCGGCACACCCTCCACGCTGGCGGGAGCCGGTCTCTCTCGGCGTGGCCGGCGCGGCGCCCGGGCGCGCAGGGCCACAACGGGAACGTTGTCGCCTTCGTTCCCCCATGCCCCCAACCCAAAGGGGGCCACAGCTCCCTTCGTGCTTCGGCCCCCCTCGATACCCCTCAGCCGCGCTCGGTCGCGGCCTCGCCCGTCACGTCCGGGTTCCCCCAGCCGCATCAGACGGCCGCGGACCCGGTCCTGAGTGTCGCTTCGATCCCGCCGGTCTACTGGCCCGCGCCGCCGCCGGCTCCGGACACGGCGGCGCCCATGTCCTGCACCTTGGCCCCCGCCGGCAACTGGAACTCGCTATCCGCCACCTCGTTGATCCGCGCGTAGGAGAAGGCGATGGTCTCCTCGCCGGTCTTGACCTGCCGGGGCAGCCCGTACTTCTTGTCTATCCAGATCTGCGCTCCCTTGTCGTTCTCGATCGAGGAGATGTAGGTCCAGCAGTCTACGCCGTTCACCGTCTCGCTCTTCCACGAGCCCATGTCCTTCTTGAGCTCGTCCAGGCCCGGCACGGCGTCCACGTCCTCGGCCGTCATCCCCTCCTCGCCGCCTCCCTCACCCAGCGGCAGCTTCATCGCGACCTTGGTCTTCGGGTCGTACATATAGTGCACCTTGGCCCCGAAGTCCATAAGCATGATACCGTCGCCCGTGTCCACCTTCATCTTCGCCATCTTGGCCCCGTCCAGCTTCACGACCGCCTTCTGAGTCTGGCCGTGCGCCGTCATCGTCATCTCGTAGCTCTTCAGCCCGGCGCGGTTCTTCGTGATGTCGGCGAGCTTATCGCCGCTCGCCGCCACGGCGGGCTGCTCAGCGCCCGGGCCCTCGGCCGCCGCCGGGCCGGCCGGCTGCTGCACTCCAGCACCACCGGCCGCGGGCCCCGCGGGGCCCGCCGATCGCCCACAGCCTGCCAGCAAGGCCACACCCACCAGGAAAACCACCGCGGCAAACACCCCTATCGTTGACTTCGTCATGGTCGCTACTTCCTCCGTGTGATGGGATCGAACAACCGAAGAGTCGAAGGGCTAGCAGCCCGGAGCGTGGCCCACACCCAGGCGGAGGTACAAGGAGTCGCCTCGGTCCCTGCCTGCTGAGGTCGCCTGTCGGCGGGATCACGCCCGTCGCGCCCAACCACCCCCATGGTGCCGGCGACGGCCGCTGCCTGTCGCCACACCGAAGCCTCCGACCACCCTCTGAGCCCTCCGCAAGCTCCGCCAGCCCCTTGAGCGGCGGGCGGTCAGCCCTTTGGGGGCAGGACCCACGCCTCCACCGTACCTCAGGGGCCCTTGCCGTGTCAATCGGCGGGTCCGCCCGCCTGGCCCGCCTGGCGCCCGCCCATGGCCCGCAGCCTCGCCAGCTCCGCCAGCAGCGCCTCCCGCGGCAGGACCACGATCGTGATGTCCGGCTCCTCCCAGG
>Ga0116202_10003043_pt1 | contig 10041 bp, 10 predicted proteins | sample LakKivw325mmetaG_FD_94479 | JGI IMG/M metagenome (GOLD analysis project Ga0116202, IMG submission 94479) | Anoxic lake water microbial communities from Lake Kivu, Rwanda to study Microbial Dark Matter (Phase II) - Lake Kivu water 325m metaG | ecosystem: Environmental > Aquatic > Freshwater >... | reverse complement strand
CGAGTTAACACGTTTTCATTATATTCTTGCAAGATAGAGAAATCTATGAGCGTCCTCATGGCTCTTAATATAGCATTTATAGTATATATACTTTTCCATTAATTAGGTTTTTCGAAATCCTCTTATGTCCCTAGAACTCGTCAGCCCCTCTTGAAACCTTTTTCTTCCAACTTCCGGGCGGGAGCGGATTGGCTCCTCAGAATACGTCGGTGCCTGCCCTCGTTCGACTTATCCTGATATTCTTTCGCCACCGCTTCCCGAAACCTTCAGATTCATTGCCACACGACCTCCACCTCGTCCGTCCGATACCCCGGCCTTACCCTCGACTCTGCGAGGGGCGTCGTCACCCCGGCCTTCAGCATGACGAGGCCGGTGCGGGCGATCATAGAGCCGTTGTCCCCCATGAACCTCTTCTCGGGGACGAAGAAACGCGCCCCCCTCTCCTCGCACATGATCTTCAGCATCTCCCGGAGGCGGGAGTTGGCGCCGACGCCCCCCACCAGGAGCACCTCCTCCTTTTCGGCGTGGGCGAGGGCCCTCTCGGTCACCTCGACGAGCATGGCGAAGGCCGTCTCCTGGAAGGAGGAGCAGACGTCGGCGAGGTCGTGCTTCTTCGCCGCGGCAGCCGCCGCCGTCGAGAGGCCCGAGAAGGAGAAGTCCATCCCCTTGACGACGTAGGGGAGGGGTATGTACTCCTTCGCAGACCGGGCGAGAGCTTCGATCTTGGGGCCGCCGGGGTGGGGGAGGCCCGCCTGCCTTGCGAACTTGTCCAGGGCGTTTCCGACGGATATGTCCAGAGTCTCGCCGAATATGCGGTAGCGGCCTCGCCTCAGGGCCAGGACCTGGGAGTTTCCGCCGCTGACGTAGAGGACGACAGGATCGGCGGCGCCGGTCTTCCACTTCCCCACCTCGATGTGGGCTATGCAGTGGTTCACGCCGACGAGGGGTAGATTGAATCTCAGCGAGAGGGCCCGGGCCGCCGTCGCCACCGTCCGGAGGCACGGCCCGAGCCCCGGCCCCTGGGAGAAGGCGACGGCGTCGATCTTGAGGTTGTCTTTCCGGGCATCGTCCAGGACGGCTCCGACCACTCCGGCCATCTGCTCTGCGTGATGCTGGGCCGCCTCCCGCGGGTGGATCCCGCCCTTGGCGGGGACGTAGGTGGCGCTCTTCTCGGCGATGACGTCCTTCTCGTCCACCAGGGCACAGCTGAGGTTCCAGGCCGTCCCCTCCAGCCCCAAAACGATCGTCCTCCGCAAAGCTCCATCATTTCGACCGACTACCTCACCCATCTCTCCATCAGCCCCCAAGTCCCAAGCCCATCTCTATCGCGCCATCTCCGATTCAATTCGCAGACAATTCGCAAAGCTCAGAGGGATAGACCGATGTCCCGCCGGTACCTGATCCCGTTGAACCTGATCTTTTGGATATTCCTGTAGGCCTTCTCCCTCGCAGCCTCGAGGCTCTCTCCCCGGCCGACGACGGTGAGAACCCTGCCGCCGGTGGTGTAGAGCTGCTCGTTCCCCGCGGCGTCGGTGCCGAAGGCCGTCCCGTTGTGGTAGACCAGAACGTCGGGGTCGACCTTCTCCAACCCCCGGATCGGCATGTTGGTGTAGTGGGGGCCGGGGTAGCCGGGCCTCTCCTCTCCGACGCCCCCGCTCGTCACCGGTTTGACCACTCGACCGCTGATGGCGCAGACCCCGAGGCAATAATCGGGGGACCATTCGAGCTTGATGGAGTCGAGCTCCCCGTCCAGGATCGACTTCGAGAGAAGGTACATGTCCGTCTCCAACCGCGGTAGTATCACCTCCGCCTCGGGGTCGCCGAGCCTCACGTTAATCTCCAGGACTCGCGGGACCCGCTCCCCCTCCTCCTCCGATACCATCAGCCCGAAGTAGATCATCCCCGAGTAATCGAAGCCCGTCACCTCCTTGAACCTCTTTATGGTGGGGACGGCGATCGTCTCCATGATCCGGTCCGTGAGGTCCTGGTCGAGCCAGGGGTGGGGCGAGTAGCCGCCCATGCCTCCGGTGTTGGGATTGTTGTCTAGGGTGGGGTTCCCCGATAGCCTGTTGTAGAGGCGGATCGCCACCTCCTCGTCGGGTCCGAAGGCCCGCTTGTAGTCCATCGCCGACTCCAGGGGAAGGACCGTCCGCCCGTCGGTGACGGCGAAGAACATCAGCTCCCTTCCCGCGAGCCTCTCTTCGATGTCCACCCGCCGGCCCGCATCGCCGAAGATCCCGGGCTCCACCATGATCCTCTCGATCGCCGAGACCGCCTCCTCAGCGGAGCTGCAGACGATCGACCCCTTCCCCGCGGCGAGGCCGTCGGCCTTCACCACCAGGTCCTTTGTCGGGTTATCCCGATAGAAGGCGGAGGCAAACTTTTTCGCCTTCCCGGGGTCGCTGAAGTTTCGGTGTCGGGGGATGGGAACCCCGATGGCCTCGAGAAAGTCTTTCGCGTCGCACTTGCTCCCCTCCAGGATCGTCGCCTCCCGCCGCGGACCGACGATCTGGAGCCCCTCCTTGGAGAAGACGTTCACTATCCCGTCGGATAGGTACCCCTCGGGGCCGACGAAGGTGAGATCTGCCCCCTCCTTCCTGGCGAAGGATGCGAGATCGGGGATCTCCTTGATGGGGCTTCCCTTATTCAGGGCGATCTCGCACTTCTCCATCATCGAGCTTCCCGCGTTTCCGGGGGCTACGTAGACCCGCTCCACCAAAGGGCTCCTCGCGAAGGCGTGGGCTATGGCGTTTCCCCTGCCGCCGGCATCAACAACCAGAACCTTTGCACCAGACATTCGATCTACCGCTAGCTTCGTGGGATAAGCCAGTAGATAAGGGTAATTGAGCCCCGCCCTCGGGCCGATGACTATATTAAAGGAGGTCGGTTCATGGAGGGTCTTTAAGGAATCTGCCGCCGCCAAAGTTCGCCGCTCGGCAAATGGCCCTGAAAGGGCGATGGGCGGGATTCGCCAGCTCAATAGACTGCATCAAGGGGTGTATGACCAATCATGTCCTCAATAGAAAAGCTGTTAGAGACCATCCGTGACAGGAACGTCGAGTCTCTCAGGTTGCAGTTCACCGACATCCAGGGGCTCGTCAAGAGCGTCTCAATCCCCGCCACACGGCTCGGAAAGGCCCTCGACTCGGGGACCGGATTCGATGGCTCCTCCATCGAGGGATTCGCTCGGATCCAGGAGTCCGACATGCTCCTCCGGCCGGACATATCCTCCTTCGCCATCCTCCCATGGAGGGCAAAGGAGAACAGGAACGTAGGCCGGCTCATCTGCGACGTCTACAAGCCGAACGGCTCGCCCTTCGAGGGGGATCCGAGGTACGTCCTGAAGAGGGCGATGAAGAAGGCCGATGAGATGGGATACACCATGAACGTCGGCCCAGAGCTGGAGTTCTTCCTCTTCAACATGGAGAACGGCAAGGCCACCACCAGGCCCCATGACTTCGCCGGCTACTTCGACTTCGGCCCCGTGGACCTGGCCGAGGAGATAAGGAGGGAGATCGTGCACGCCCTGACGGAGATGGGCTTCAAGATCGAGGCCTCTCACCACGAGGTCGCAGAAGGGCAGCACGAGATCGACTTCACCTACGGCGAGGCCCTGAAGACCGCCGACAACGTAGTCACCTTGAAGTACGTCACCAGGACCATCGCCATGAAGAACGGGCTCGCCGCCACCTTCATGCCGAAGCCGATCTACGGCGCGGCAGGCTCCGGGATGCACGTCAACATCTCCCTCTTCCAGGGGGATGAGAACGCCTTCTTCGATCCGGAGGCCGAGATGCAGCTCTCCGACCTCGCCCGCCACTTCGCTGGAGGGCTCCTGGAGCACGCCCCCGCCATAACCGCCGTCACAAACCCCCTCATCAACTCCTACAAGCGGCTCGTCTCCGGCTTTGAGGCGCCCGTCTACATCGGCTGGTCGGGCCCCAACAGGTCCTCCCTGATCAGGGTTCCCAGCGGCCGAGGCCTCAGCACGAGGCTCGAGTTCCGGTCGCCCGACCCCTCCTGCAGCCCCTACCTCGGCTTCGCCGCGATCCTGGCGGCGGGGCTTGACGGCGTCAAGAGAAAGATCGATCCCGGAGAGCCCGTGGACCTGAACATCTACGACCTCTCCGAGGAGGAGCGCGACCGCCTCGGCATCAAGACCCTCCCCTCGAACCTCCGGGAGGCCCTGGACTGCCTGGACGAGGACAGGGTGATCAGGGACGCCCTGGGAGAGCACGTCTACGCAAACTTCAGCAGGCTCGGGTCCCTGGAGTGGAAGATGTACAACAACCACGTCCACCCCTGGGAGGTCGAGAGGTACATCAACACCATCTGAAGGGGTCTGGCGTAGCAGAAGCGAGGTTCGGTCCGGGGAGATGAGGTCGCCTCCGGCGGCCAACTCTCTCCAAAGCCGAAACGTATTTAACCAGCATCGTATATGAAAAAGTCCGGGCCGGTAGCTTAGTCAGGCAGAGCGAAAGGCTCTTAACCTTTAGGTCGGGGGTTCAAATCCCTCTCGGCCCGCTTTGAGGGGCTGTGGCCTAGTCAGGTATGGCGACGGGCTCCAGCGGTATGATTGATGATGAGCAACGGGTCTGCTGAGGCCTCTCGACGGGGAGGCCGTTGATGATCCGTTGGAGCACTGAGAGAATCGCTCTCGGTATCGGAGAGACCCGTCGATCGTGCGTTCGAATCGCACCAGCCCCACTATTTTTGACGACGAGAGATCTCAAATATCGATATGCAAGATAATCGGCGGTTGGTGAAGATGTACGAGAATGTCGTTACCTTGTGCTGGTCCATAAGAGAGGTCAACAAGAACCTCCAGGACAGAGAATCGATGACAGACTACTCGATCGAGTACCTGAAGAAGGCCTGCTCGGACCTGTCCAAGATGCTCGCCTCCGGGAAGGGGATAGACCTGGACGAGGAGATCGAGGTGGCGAATCGGGCGGGCGAAGCCAGCAAGTTCTCAGTGGGCGAGGTGGCGGAGATGCTGAACGACGCCAAGAAGATCATCGAGTTCAACCTCATAGACCACGTGGACAAATGGGCCAAGTCGAAATCGAGAAACGTTCGAGATCGCTGATGCGAGATGGACTGAGGAACGGTGGGTCCGAGAGGTCCCGGGCGCCTCAGGACTCATAGGGCTCATCACAAAATCAGCTATCTTTTTTCTTCATCGGCGCCGGGGTTGGGCGCCCCTAAAGGACGTCTTCCTCTCTATTCGCCCTCTTCGGGAAAGTATAAAACGGTTCCCAAAAGAGGTCTCCTTCGAGAATTATGCTCGCGACCCTGGCCCGCATAGGTCGGATAATTCAGCGGGCTGCGGATCCAGGAGGTCTACGATATGGTCAAAGTCGGGGCTCACGTCTCCATCGCAGGCTCCATCGATCGGGCGGTGGATAGGGCCGAGGAGATCGGATGCGACGCGTTCCAGATATTCTCTCGAAACCCCCGGGGCTGGAGGTTCAAGGAGATCTCCCTTGAGGTGGCCGAGGAGTTCAAGAGAAAGCTGAAACGCTCCGGCATGTACCCTCCCGTCGACCACATGCCGTACTTGCCCAACCTCGCCACTCCCAAGGAGGATGGCTATCAAAAGTCGGTGGAGGCCCTGACCGTGGAGCTCGAGAGGTGCGAGGTTCTGGAGATACCGTACCTGGTCACCCACCTTGGAAGCTACCTTGACGCCAGCAAAGAGGAGGGGATTGAAAGAACGGCAGAGGCGATCGTCAAGGCCCTCTCGTCCTCGGATAACGACGTGCTCCTCCTTCTGGAGACGACCTCCGACTCCAAAAATAGCGTCGGCGGATCTTTCGAGGACCTGGCGGAGATAATGAGACGGGTGGACCGGGATGATAGGGTCGGGGCCTGTTTCGACACCTGTCACGCCTTCGTGGCGGGATACGAGCTGAGGTCCGAGGAGGGGCTGGAGGAGACGATGGAGGAGTTCGATGGGACGGTGGGCCTGGATAGGATCAAGATCGTCCACCTCAACGACTCCAAAGGCCCCCTCGGCTCGAAGCTGGACCGCCACGAGCACATCGGCCTCGGCGAGATCGGCGAGGAGGGGTTCAGGTTGATCCTCGGCCACCCCGCCATAAGGGGTCGGCCCCTGATCCTGGAGACCCCGGTGGACGAGAGGAGGGACGATCGGGGGAACATAGCAAAGGTCCGGGATCTGGCGGGAGAGGAGTAGATGAGAACTTTTGCCGAAGGGTCTTTTGGGGACGTCGCCGTCGTCGCGATCCTCGCAGCCTACGGGACCCTCGTCCTGGCGACCTTCTGGGATTCGCCCTATATTGCAGCCCTTCTTCTGGTGCCACCGCCGATAATTCTTGGGTCGATGTGGTCCGATCCTCGAGAGGCTGCAGCTATGGGCTTCGCCGGCGCGATCCTAGGACCCCTGACGGAGATGGCCTGCGCAGCAGGAGGTCTCTGGACCTACGCCAACACCGGAGGCCTCCCTTACGTTCCACCCTGGAATTTCCCTATTTGGGCCTGCTTTCCCCTGGCCCTGTGGCTCATCGCAGGATCCCTATCGACGACGGAGGTTCCGAAGAGATCCTCTCCGAGAGATCTGGTCCTGGCCCTCGTCGGGGTGGGGGCCGAGATCGCCATCTTCGTCGCCTTCGGCATGAACCCGCCTCTCGCCCTGGGGGGAGGGGCGGTCCTGGCGGCGGCCCTGCTCCTGACCTTCCGGGAGGAGGCGACGCTCGCCATGATGGGGGCGGGCGCCCTCCTGGGCCCCTTCTGCGAGTCTCTCCCGATCGCCGCTGGAGCATGGTGGTATGCGGCCCCCGCCAAGATCTTCGGCATGCTCGCCTACATGATCCTCGCCTACGCCGTCTTTGGAGGGTTGTTGGGTCACGCATCGCGGGCCGCAGGGGCGATTTTGTCAGCTGCCATCGAGGGCAGAGCGAAGACGACCGGATTGGGTTGAGGCGGCATAGACTCATCGCTGCTGATAAGAGGGCTCGAAGGAAAAGGGGGCCTAAAGAGAACCGATCTTGAGACCGATCAGGTGATGTTGCTGAGGGTCATGAGAAGCTCATCCTCGGATATCGGCTTCAAGAGATAGGTCACCGCGCCCAGATCGTAGCTTTTCTGGATGTGTTCGGATACCAAAGAGCCGGTCAGCATCACCACTGGGATGCCTCTAAATTCAGGGCTGGCCTTCAGCCGCTCCAAAAGCTCCATCCCGCTCAACCGGGGAAGTTTGATGTCCAGCAGGATCAGATCTGGAAGGCCCAAGCCCTCCTCGCGGAGGCGTTCAAGGCAGCTCAGGGCCTCTTCAGCGTCCGCGGCCAGGAAGATGTCTCCCTCTGGACAGATCCTCAAAAGCTCCCTTTTGGTGAGCTCAGCGTCGTCGGGATCGTCCTCAACGAGCAAAATTTTTAAGTTGTGGCGTCTTTTATCCACATTCACCTCCTGGATTTTCGGTTCTCGAACAGCCGCAGACATCGATGCTTCTCTCCATCTAACCAAGGGATATTGCCCTTAAAAATACTTTTCCCGTTGGATTGGGTGATAAGACCTTACTGACGAAAAAATTCGTATGAAATTCACTGAAGTTCATACGAATTTAGATGAATTATCGAAAGATTTAAAGGCGGCTTCAAATATCGATCTTCTCCTGCGCGCTGCCCCGAGAGAGGAGGGCGACTCTGCTGAGGGGGACGTCGTTTTTTAGGCGGTATCCCAGGATATCGGATAAGTCCCTCGCGAACTCCATCACCTCTTCGTGGGTGGGCATCGAGTCCCTTCCGAGCCGGTTTCGGGAGCTTCCCAGGTGCATGTAGGCCTTCACCTCGACGAAGTCGGGTTCTGCTATCTCGATCAGCTTCGCGTAACCCTGGGGGTCGATCATGTTCAGGTTCCGGGCCAGGGTGAGCCTCGTCACCGTCCGCGAGGGTGAATCCCTCATCCTCTCCAGGCTCTCCAAAAATCGGCTCCAGAGGTTGGCCCGAGGGTTTGAGACTTTCAGATACGTCTTCTCATCGGGGGCGTTGAGGCTGAGGTAGAGCTGGGTGGGCCGGACTTCTCCGATCAGATGGGGCATCGTTCCGTTCGTCACCAGAAAGGCGGTCATGCCGCGGCTTTTGATCTCATCGACTAGCTCCTTTATCATCGGGTATAGGGTCGGCTCTCCCATCAGGGAGACGGCGACGTGGGCGGGCCTCTTCGCCTCCTCCAGCCTGGAGAGATCGGTCGTCTCCGGAGCACCGCCGTAGCCAGAGATGAGCCTCTGCTGTTCTTCTAGGATGCCGTCGAGAAGCTCAGCGGGCTCGATCCAGTTCCCGGAGGCGTTCGGCATATCGTCGATGGGCCTCCAGCAGTGGAGACATCGGTGGTTACAGAGGAGGGTGGGGGTCATCTGGACGCACCGGTGGCTTGCGATGCCGTAGAAGTGGTTCTTGTAGCACTGATCGCCTCCGCGGATGCTCCGCCGGAGCCACAGGCAGGGCTTGACAGCGCCGTGGGCCACCAGGTGATATCCCTGTCTCTTAAGCCTCTCTGAAATCGGATGGGGGAAGTGCTCCATAACGCTCAATTAGAGGTTGACGACCCGTTATATAGTTATTCGAGAGGATGAGGAGAAGATTCGAGAGGATGAGGAGAAGCCAACTCGAAAAAGCTTTTTATAATCCCTGAGACGGTCGTAGCAATCGAGAGGAAGATGGAATGATCACAAAAAACGTCACGTTCGCATCGGGGATCGCCCTCCTCGCCATCCTGATGGCCGTCGGGATGGCCCAGGGGGCGGCCACTCTGGTAGTATGTGATTGCAGAGCCTGCGGCTGCCAGTACCTCAGCATCCAGGAGGCCATCGATGGAGCGAGTCCCGGAGATACCGTCCTGGTGAGGAGCGGAAACTTTCACGGAAACATCGACGTATCAAAGCCGATCATCATCAAAGGTGAGAAGTGGAAGGGCTGCGACCTTCCCCTCATCGACGCTGACGGCAACGGCAGCAGCATCACCGTGAGCGCCGACGGGGCGACGGTGGAGAATATTAGGGTCACAAACTCCGGAAACGAGTCAGGAGACGCCGGCATCAGGGTCGTATGCAGCGGCAGCACCATAAGGGATAATTATGCCTTCGGAAACGATGGCTCTGGGATAACCCTCGAAGGGGCCAAAAACTGTACCGTCTTCGCCAACGTCGCTGAGGATAACTCCCGCGGGATCGGCCTTATAAGCTCCGAGGGGAACGTTCTATCCAATAACAGGCTCTACAACAACGCCGAGGACGCCTTCGACGACGGCAAGAACCGCTGGGACGACGGCGGCGTGGGCAATTATTACGCATCCTTCAGCTGCGCCGACGAGAACAACGATACCATCTGCGATTCCGTCTACCAGATCCCGGGGGGCGAGAGCGTTGACGCTCTCCCCCTCGTCGGCTGAGGGAGGCCTCGCTTTCATCTTTTTAGGTTTTTACATCTTTCGACCAATCCTTGGAAGACTTTCAGGATGGGAATCCATGGAGGAAGGTCGCTGGAAGCGGATCGGGCGCGATCTTCTGAACGGCGTCCCGAAGGGTGTTGGCAAAAAGCGCCATAATAGAATCTGTTGCGGCTGGCTAGGGGAGCACATTTAAATAGTCGTATGCTTTTAGTCGAGGATAACGAGGAATTGAAATGGTTACTGGCACAGTGAAGTTCTTCAACAGAACGAAGCATTTCGGCTTTATAGCTGGAGACGACGGGACTGACTATTTTGTTCACTCAAGCGGTCTGAAGCCGGGCGTTTCCATAGATGAGGGTGATAAGGTCAGCTTTGAAGTGGTAGCTGGCGACAGAGGTCCCAAAGCAGAAAAAGTGGAGAAGACGCAGTAAGTCCTAATTCTCATCTGACATATTTCCAAGAGACGGGAGACCGGACCTGTTCCGGCCTATTTTTACTTTCGATTTCTTTTAAAATGAATACCCCGCAGCTTGCTGCGGTTGGGATGGTCACAAACCGTCTTAAGGATTGTTGCAGCCACGTGAAAAGTTGAGCCGAGGAAGAAGATTTCATACGTAATTAGCAATTATG
>Ga0116202_10003041_pt1 | contig 10044 bp, 5 predicted proteins | sample LakKivw325mmetaG_FD_94479 | JGI IMG/M metagenome (GOLD analysis project Ga0116202, IMG submission 94479) | Anoxic lake water microbial communities from Lake Kivu, Rwanda to study Microbial Dark Matter (Phase II) - Lake Kivu water 325m metaG | ecosystem: Environmental > Aquatic > Freshwater >... | reverse complement strand
TCGGCCGACGGCACCTGGCAGCCGACCGCCGAACTCGAACGCCGGCCCGGATTCTCGCACGAGCAGTTGAAGCGGGTCAGCCGGACCATTGACGGCCGACAGGTCCGCTGGTCCGAGGCATCATCGTACTGGTTGGGCAAGGGCCTGCACTTCATCACGACGCGACCCCTTGACTGGTTCAAGCTGCTTGGCCGCAAGCTCATGCTTTTCCTCAGCAACTACGAGGTGCCGAATGACTATTACCCGGAGACCGCCCGCGCTGCATCGTTGCCGCTGAAACTGGCCTTCGTCAATTTCGGGCTTGTGTTTGCGCTTGGGCTGGTCGGGATGGTCTGGGCGTGGCCGAGGCGCAGACAAGCACTGCCGGCGTACCTCTTCGTCGCCGCGCACATCATTTCCGCCCTGCTCTTCTACGTCCTTTCCCGGCTGCGGGCCCCGGTGATTCCGTTCCTGTTGATGTTCGCGGGATTCGGGCTGAGCGAACTCGCCGATGCGTTCAGACACCGGCGTATCGGGCGCGCACTCGCCGGCATTGCCGTCGCCGTCGCGGTCTACGTTGTATCCGTCCTGGTACCCGTTCAACGGCAGACATACTCAGCGCAGGCATGGACTCAGGAAGGCAACATCTATATCGGCCAGCGCAGGGCGGGCCCCGCCATCGAGGCGCTCCGCCATGCCCTGGCAATACAGCCTTCGGCCTGCGGTGCGCGCTACAGCCTGGTCATGGCGCTTGCCGGCTCCGGCAGAACGGAGGCGGCCGAGACCGAGTTCACGCAACTGGTGAAGACGGCCGGCTCATCTGCCGAGGGACGGCCGCTGGTCCGGCTTGCGTCAGCCCGCCTGGCCATCGCCCACCGCGATTTCGCGCAGGCCGCCGCGCTCTATCGCTCGGCCCTTGCCGAGTACCCCGACGACGCGGAAACAAGTTATCTGCTCGGACTGGTGTACGTCAGCATGGACAGCCTGGTGCCGGCACGCGAACAACTGGCCCGGGCGGTGGCGCTCGACCCGGGACAGGACGCGGCCCGCAGCGCATTGAAGGCGGTCGAGGAGCGCCTGACGCAGCAGAAATCCCAATTACCAGGTCCCAATGACCATTCAGAGAGGAAATGACCAAACCCGGAAGGCCGGATGGTTTCGATCATTCTGACTTGGGGCTTGATTGGCAACTGGCGCTTGGTTGTTGGTCATTACTCGTGTCCTGCTTGACATCCAGCGCACGCACCATTAGAACTTACCGTGCCCACAGTTAGGCCAACCCACCGCTGGCGACTTCCGCCGCCGCCCGACGGGAGCGTTGGCACGCTCAGTCGTGACCTCGAGCTCCCGGAACTCGCCGTAAGCCTGCTCCTGTGCCGCGGCTACTCCAGTGCCGATGACATCCGTGCGTTTCTCGACCCTTCTCCGGCCCGGCTGCGCAAGCCTGACCTGCTCCCCGACATCGCGAAGGCGACCGAGAGAGTACTCGCGGCAATCGACCGGCACGAGCGGGTCCTTGTCTATGGCGACTATGATGTTGACGGTGTCACCGGCACGGTACTGCTCGTATCAACCCTGAGTCGGCTCGGCGCCGACGTCATCTACTATCTACCCCTTCGCACGACCGAGGGCTACGGCTTTTCCGCCAGTGGCCTCGATTTCGCAATAGCGCAAGGCGCGAAGCTGATTGTCACTAACGACTGCGGTTCTTCCGACCACGCAACACTCGCCGCTGCCGCGGAGGCGGGCATCGACGTCATCGTCACCGACCACCACGAACTGGCAGGGGCCGAACGAACTCAGAAGTCAGAAACCAGAAACCTTGATTCAGAGGTACCGGGACCCAAATCCGCAATGCCTCTTGCCCTGGTCAACCCCAAGCGTCCTGATTCAAAGTACCCTTTCCGCGAGTTGGCGGGCGTCGGCGTCGCATTCAAGCTGGCCTGGAGCGTGCTGTCCGCGCTTAAGCGGCCCCGCGAGGAACTCACCACCCTGCTCGACCTGGTCGGGCTCGGCACCATCGCCGACGTCGTGCCGCTGGTTGACGAGAATCGGGTACTCGCACGCATCGGCCTGAACGCCATCCGGCGCAGCCCGCGGCCGGGGCTGCAGGCTCTGCTCCGGGTCGCCGGCATCGCGGACCGGCCGCTCTCCGGTTACAGCGTCGGGTTCATGCTCGGCCCGCGCATCAACGCCGCGGGCCGGGTCGGCCATGCCGAACTGGCCGCACGGCTCCTCCTGACGAGAGACGAAGCCGAGGCGCAGGTCCTCGCCGATGAGCTTGACCGCCTGAACGGCTCGCGCCAGGCGCTGGAAGAGCAGATACTGACTCAGGCAACCGCGCTGGTAGAGAGCGAGCGGCTGGCCGAGCGCCGGGCAATGGTCGTCGCCGGCGAAGGGTGGCACGAGGGCGTAATCGGCATCGTCGCGGCCAAACTCGTCGACCGCTTCTCGCGCCCCTGTATAGTCGTCGCGCTGCGGGGCGGCCGGGGCAAAGGTTCGGGTCGCTCGGTCACCGGTTTTGACCTCCACGCCGCTTTGTCAGCCTGTTCCGGGAACTTGCTCGCGTTCGGCGGGCACAAGTACGCCGCGGGCCTCAGCCTCGAACGCGACCGGCTGACCGCTTTCAGCGACGCCCTGGCCAGGTACGCAGCCGGATTCCCTGAGGAGGTCTTCGCGCCGACGCTTCACATCGACGCGGTCGCCTCGATGGAACAGGTCGATGAAGCCCTCGTGACCGCCATCGAGCGATTCGAGCCGTTCGGCCCGGACAACGCGGAACCGCTGCTCGTCTCGCACGGCGTCGAGGTTGTCGGCTACCCGCGCAAGGTCGGCAAGAACCACTTGAAGCTGACGGTCCGCGCCGGCGAGCGCACACTCGAGGCCATCGCCTGGGGCCGGAGCGCGGAAATCGTCAACGTCGAGGTCGGGACCGGAAGCCGCCTCGACATCTGCTACACGGTCGGACGCCGGACCTACGGAGGCCGAACCTCCACCCAACTCACGCTCCGCGACTTCCGAACCGCTGAGCGCCCCTGATGTCGCCGGCCACGCGCGACTGGCAGTTGAGGTCGCGGGACGGAGTCGAGCTCTACGAGTACTCACCCGAACCGGGGCTGACGCTGGCCTTCTTCACCCGCCGCGGCGGCGTCTCGCAGGAAGCATACGAGTCGCTCAACCTCTCCTTTGAGGTCGGCGACAAGACCGTCAACGTTGAAGAGAATCTCGTCCGGGCCCGGCGGGCGCTGGGGCTGCCGAAGATTCTCACCGCCCGGCAGAGCCACTCGGACACGGTGCTGTCCATCACTTCCGACCGCGTGACGGCGGAAGTGCTCGAGGGCGATGCGTGCTTCACCGACCGCCCGGACCTTGGGCTTGGCGTCAAGGTCGCTGACTGCCTGCCGGTCTACATCTACGCCTCTGACCGGCGCTGTATCGGCATCGCCCACTGCGGCTGGCGCGGCACCGCCGCACGCATCGCAGAGAAGACCGCGCGCCAGATGTCACGCCGCTTCGCCGTCCCGCTGCCGGGGTTGCGGTTTGCCCTGGGCCCCTGCATCTGCCCGGCCTGCTACAGTGTTGGCAACGACGTCCGTGACCAGTTCAGCCGTACGCTACCGGCTGCGGACCGGTTCTTTGCCCCCGTCACGGGCACCAGCGAAGCGGCCGGCTACAGACTCGACATCCGCGCGGCCAATCGGTGGTTGCTCAAAGAGCTGGGGCTGGCCGAATCCCAGCCCCTTGAACTCTGCACCTGCGAGAATGCGGCCCTCCTCTACTCCGCCCGCCGCAGCCGGACCACGGGCCGGAACCTCGCCGTAATCACCCTCCGCGCCAGCCGGGAAAGGGACCAGGGAATCGAGGATTCCGGGGTTCCAGCGTCCGGGCACTCGACCCCTGGAATCCTTGAATCCTGATACTTGACAACCCGCGCCGGGTTGGCTAGCATCGTCGTTGGTGAGTCCATATAGTCCGGCAATTGAGAGGACATCAAGGCGACCCGTGTCGCCGGAGACACGGCGTAGGGCAGTTCAGACTTCACTCCCGGTCCTGCCCGAGTCCGCGAGCCCGGCCGCGCCCGCCAAACATGCCTAGGCGACACCACCGACTGAGCAGTCGTCTGCGGCGTACGTGGTCCGGCATCGCCCCCGCCAAACGGGCCTCCATCATCGTCGTCCTCGTGCTTGTAATTGTGCTCCTGCTGATGCTCGTATGGGAACGACTGACCGGGGAGTGGATTGTTGATACCATCATGGCGAGGTTCGGAAGATGAACTCGACCATGGCAAAGTCGACATGAACCTGCCACCGACGACGGAGGAGAAGCAGTTTCTGATGGTCGGCAGTTCGAAGGCAATGGAACAGGTGAAGTACCTTGTCAGCCGGGCCGCCCCGACCACGGCCGGCGTGTTGATTACCGGCGAGAGCGGCGTGGGAAAGGAAACCGTGGCGAGGACGATACACGTGCAGAGCCCGCGGGCGGACAGGTTCTTTGTCGCGCTGAGTTGCGACGCGATTCCGAAGGAACTCATCGAGGGCGAGTTGTTCGGGCCGGAACACGGAACATCCGCCGACGAAAAGAGCGGGCGTAGCGGCAGGCTGCGGGAAGCGGACAAGGGCACGCTGTTCCTGGATGAGGTCGCGGAGATGAGCCTGGCGGCGCAGGCCAGGCTGCTGCGGTTTCTTGAACATCCGGTGGCGGAACGGCAGGATTCGTCCGAGGCCGGCGTGCTGGATGTCCGGGTGATTGCGGCCACGAACCGGAACCTGGCCGAGTGCGTCCGCAATGGTACGCTCAACGGTGACTTCCTCCGCCGGCTGAGCGTGGTGACTATCAACGTTCCCCGACTGCGGGACCGGCCCGAGGACATCGAGGAACTGACCGCGCACTTCCTTGCCGATTACTGCCGGCAGTACGGCCGTGTGCTGACCCTGGCCCCGGAATGCCAGACAGTGCTCCGCATGCACGACTGGCCGGGAAACGTGCGCGAACTCCGTAACCTGTGCGAACGCGTGGTAGTACTTGCCCGCAGCAGCCCGGTCGGGCCGGAGGAGCTGCGGTCGCTCCTGAACCCGGACTCACCAGTTCGGCGGGAAGCACCCCCCGCCGCAGAGGACCGCGTCCGGCTCCAAGCCGTACAAAGAGCACTGGCTGAGCACGGTAGCAGGCATCGGCGCCGCCGCCGACATCACCACGGGCTGGGCCACCGTCTGCGCCGGTGGCTGGGGCGGCTTCCCCGGCGCACGACAGCCACTCTGGTGGTTGTCGTCGCGCTCGCGATCATCGCACTCCTGCTGGTATCTATCATTGGGTGCTGACCGGTCAGGCGGTTCTCTGACTCAACCCGCGAACCGAACTGCCCTGGCCGGCGTGCCTCGGCGCGGCCCCGACTAGCAGCACATCAGCTTGCCGACCCCGAACCCGCTGCCTCACCACAAGCCCGGCCTCGAGGTAGTCGAGGAAGAAGTAGTACGGGCGACCGGTGTTGCCCTGCCCCCGACGTTTGCCGCGTTCGAGCACCGGAACTACCGGCTCTACTGGTTCGGCAACCTCGCATCACTCATCGGCACGTGGATGCAGAACATCGCCACCGGCTGGCTGGTCCTCACGCTGACCGATTCACCGTTCTTCGTTGGCCTCAATTCGACCCTCGCCTGGCTGCCGGCGTGGTTCGTATCGCTGCCGGCCGGGGCCATGGCCGACCGGTTCGACCGGCGGCGGCTGATGATCTGGACCCAGTCGGTGCTGGCGCTGTTCGCGCTCCTGCTCGCCGTGTTGTACTGGACCCACGTGCTGACAATCTACCACGTACTGGTGATTTCGTGCCTGTCCGGGTTCGCCGCGACGATGAACGGCCCTATTGCCCAGACGCTCGTGCCGGACCTGGTCGGCCGCAAGAACGTCCTGAACGCCATCGCCCTGAACAACGCGATGTTCAACTCCGCCCGCATCATCGGCCCGGCCATTGCCGGCGTCCTGCTCGGCACCATCGGCGCGGGCGGCTGCTTCGGCATCAACAGCGCAAGTTTCCTCGCCATCATCGGCGCGTTGTGGCTAATCCGCCTGCCCCGGGCCGAGCCGCAAGCAGCCGAGGAGTCGGCGTGGCGCCAGATTCTCGCCGGGCTCAGGTTTGTGCGGGGGCACCCGGCCATCCGGACCCTCGTCATCATGACCGCGATTTTCAGTTCGTTCGGGATGATGTACCTGCCGCTGCTGCCGGTTTTCGCCCGGGACGTATATCACTCCGGCGCGCGCGAGTACGGACTGTTGATGACCTGCGTGGGCATCGGCGCGGTGGCGGGTGGCCTGACCCTGGCCACGATGAGCAAGACCCGGCGGAAAGGCACGATTCTTCTGCTCGGTACGCTGGGCATCGGCCTCGCATCGATTGCGCTCTGGTTCGTGCGAAGTATTCATCTGGCCCTGCCGCTGATAGCGCTCATCGGCTTCTGCCAGACTTCTATCACGTCGCTCATGAACACGCTGATACAGACGCTGGCCCCGGAGCACATCCGTGGCCGGGCCCTGAGCGTCTACATGCTCGCGTTCAACGGCCTGTTCCCATTCGGCTGCCTGCTCGGCGGGGCGATTGCCCAGAAATTCGGCGCACCCGCGGCGACTCTCGTCGGCGGATGCGCGGTGTTGATCAGCCTCGCGGCGGTCTCAGTCTTCGTGCCGCAAGTCCGGAAACTCTAGGAAACGACGAACGCCGAGCGCCGAACTCCGAGTTTCTGAGACTTCGTCATTCGGACTTCGAACTTCGGGCTTCACTCAAGTCCCTTGAGTGCGTACCCGTACCACGTCCCGTCAGCGCCGTCCTCGCCGCCGTCCGCATCTTTGGCAATCCAGAGCATGCCGTTGGCCCGCGAGAGCGAGAAGCCGAAGCCCGGCTGCGGCAGGCTGAACTTGGTCACGTACTTGCCGTCAACACCGTAGACCAGGATATCGGTATCGCTGTTCGGCGCCCACACGAACAGAAACTTGTCCGACGCGGCGATGGCGTTGGCATAGCCGAACTCCTCTTTCTCGCTGTAGCTCGACAGTGTGAAGGACGTCTCCGGCTCCCATTCCGGAAATACCGTGACTCGCCCCTTGTATAGCTCATACATACGGTCGCCGTCGGGCGACATCGCGACCGAGCTGGAATCGCTGGCAAAGATGTCATCCCAGTCCGTGCTCGTCTCCTCAAGTTCGAGGTCCACTTCGTCCAGCGACCTGCCGTAGGGCTTGAGGTAGAGCTGCTCATAGGACGGGCTGTAGAGAATCGCCCGCGCGTCGGCTCCCACGTTGTAGTTTTCCTGGAGCGACCCGGACGCTTCGTATTTGTTCAGGTCCGAGTATTCAGCCTTGCCGCCGTTCACGGTGTAGTAATACTCGCCGTCCCACGTGATTCCCATGTTGTGGTAGCGCACGTGGTCTTTTAGTTCAATCTTCTGGACCGGCGTCACCTGCACGCCGTGTCGGCAACAGGTGGTCCGGCAGAATACTACAAGCGCGAGAGCGGCTAGGCTCAGTCTTGATAGTCTCTTCAAGTTCCTCTGCCCTTCCAGTCCGGGTTTGCGCTCGGACTATCGGAGCACCACCGCCTTCCGGGTGACCGTCCCGGCCGCGGTCGCCAGCCGGTAGACGTACACGCCGTTGCCCGCAACCCGGCCCTGCGCGTCGCGGCCATCCCAGACAACCGAGTACCTGCCGCGAGGTTGTTCGCCGTCGGCAAGCACTCTGACCACGCGACCCGTGACGTCGAGCACTTCCAGCCGCGCCCGGCCGTTCTGAGGCAGGGTGTAGCCGAGCCGCGCAACTCTGCGCACCGGGTTCTGCGCTACCAGCGCCAGCGTCAACACCCTGGCCCCCGGTCCCTGGTCCGCGACCCCTGTCAGCAGCGAGTCCGTCGTGTAGAGAATCGCCCGGCCCGCGGCGATTGTCGCCGCGGCCCGGTGGTACGTGCCGTCAAAAAGGTCCTGAATCGCGATAGCCTGAGTCGGGTCTTCGATGCCCACCGTCGAGCTTGAGTAGCCGCTCGCCGTCAGGTACTGGACCAGAACCGCATTATCGCCCGTCGCTGTGACCACGGTCGTGTCGTAGTAGATGACCTCGAACTTGTCGAGTGTGCTCTGCGATCTCCAGTAGGCGACCGAGTCGTACTCGATGACGAGCCGGTGGTTGGCAGCGTCATGGTAGGTGTAGACGTAGCCCGTGCCCTCGACCGCCGGCATCAGGTCATCCCAGTTGGCGAACACGGCCGCGGGCGGGGCCTCAGAACTCGGAACGCTGACGTTCGAGTAATTCGAAGTCGTGTAGTTGCCGCACGCAATCCAGCCGTCGGCCGAGATACCGAGCTGAGTGTACCGCTGGCCGTAGAACTTCAGCGGCCCGAACCCGCTCGGGATGTCGAACAGGTTGACGTCGTCGTTCTGCTGGAAGCTCATCTGCGTGCCGACGCTGTTGATTTCGACCCAACTGAACTCCGGATGCGACACGTACATCGAGTCCACATCGTCGTAGGCGTAGTAGCGCGAGGGCTGGCGCGGGCCGTCGGGAATCGGGTCGACCGAGGTCAGGGTCCCCACGTCCAGCAGCACTACCCGCGTGACCGCATAGCCGTCACCGATGACGCGGAGCGTGCACGGTATCTGAGTCTCACGCGGAATCGTCCCGCTCGCGTTGACGTGGAACCGGTCGCCGGAGTTGAACACGGTGGAGTCATGGCCGATGTTGCCGTAGGTGCCGGCCGAGTCTGTGACCGTCAGCCGTGCGTCAGTTGACTTCAGCGTAGCAGTGACGTTCTGTGCGTTGCCCAGCCCGATATTGGCAAGCCCGATAGCGATGTCGGCATCCTCGCCCGGGTCGAGCCGTCCGTTGTTGTTGCCGCCCGGCCGCGGGTCCCAGCACTGAGTACCGGCGGCCACCAGTTGCGCCGCGCCCACAACGAGACCCGGCGACGACAAGTAGCTCGAATCGAGCGTATCGATGCAGACCAGGGAGAACGGCAGTGCATACCGGTTGGTGCACGCGGCTGCCACCCGGAACTTGAACCCGTCGTTCCCGGTGAAAGCCGAGTCGCCGGCGCCGACCGTACCGAAGCGCCGGACCGAATCGGTGACGGTGACGAGCGTATCCGCCGAGGTCTTGCGCAGAATTCCCCACACGCCCTGTTCACCCCGGTCCGCCCGGTTCACGACCCAGGTCGGCAGATTGACCGACTCGCCCGGGTTGATGATGCCGTCGCCGTTGCCGCCCGGCGGCGCATCGTCAATGATGCCCCGCAGGTACGAGAGCCCGTTGGGCATCTTGTTGTCGTACCACGACTGGGCCGAATCCGCGTGTTGGAGCATTTCCGCCTGCGAGTTGCCGCCGACGAGCGCAAACGCGACCTTGGCCCGCGCCCCCGGCGCGAGGTCGAACGGCCCGGCCGAAACCACGCACGACCAGTTGCGCGAGCCGTTCGAATTGGGCCGCGTGATGGCCCCGCGCAGGAAGCTGTCCTTCACCGCTTCGGTTATCATGCTGCCGGGCGTAACGTACACGTTGTGGTCAATCGCCGACAGGTTGGCGGCATTGGTCGGCGACAGCAGCTTGATGCCGGCCGAGTTCTCGTAGGCCGACGACTGCGTCATGTAGGTCAGCCGGCGCCCGGCGTCGGTGTACACATCGTTCGATGTCGTGTTGTTGACGTCGAAATCGGAGAAGATGCCGCAGTACAGACCGTTGATGGCCTGCGTGCCGCGGTTCTCGAGCGCGTAGGTGACAATCACGAAATCGCGGTACCCGGCCGCGGCCATGTCCCCTGACCACTGGGTCACGGTCAGGCCCTTGGGTGTCGAGTGAGCGCCGTCGTCAATCACCGCCTGGTACTCCTCGTCCGCGCCAATCGGCGGGATGACGGCATGGAGCGTGTCGAGTGTGCGCCAGTCGGTCTGATAGGTTGTGCTCGGATGGCCGTACCAGCGGTCAACCACGTAGCTCGCGCTATTGCCACAGGCAAGGCTCGTGAAGTAGAGCGAGCCATAGCCGGCGTTGCGCGGGTACTTCAGACCCGAGCCCTCGCCGTACGGCCCGAGCGTG
>Ga0116202_10003040_pt1 | contig 10048 bp, 10 predicted proteins | sample LakKivw325mmetaG_FD_94479 | JGI IMG/M metagenome (GOLD analysis project Ga0116202, IMG submission 94479) | Anoxic lake water microbial communities from Lake Kivu, Rwanda to study Microbial Dark Matter (Phase II) - Lake Kivu water 325m metaG | ecosystem: Environmental > Aquatic > Freshwater >... | reverse complement strand
GGGTTCAAGCTAATAGGCTGCTCATCAATGCTATACAACGATCTCAGTTCCCTCATTCACGACAACGAACGCCTGTTGCGATTCGATTTTGAGCATTACTTTTACGACAAAGACAATTTCTTTGAGACGGAACCCGGCGTCACGATCCTCGATCCCTATAATGTGTGGCTGGGCGAAGGTGTGGTGCTGAAACCTGGTGTGGTGTTGGATGCCTCTGAAGGACCAATCGTGATAGACGAGCAGGCACAGGTGATGGCCAATGCGGTGATCATCGGGCCCGCCTATATCGGCAAGCGCAGCCTGATCAAGATCGGCGCCAAGCTCTATGAGGGATGTTCGATCGGCCCTGTCTGCAAGGTGGGCGGTGAAGTGGAGGCGACTATTTTCCAAGCCTATAGCAACAAGCAGCACGACGGTTTCCTGGGACACAGCTACATCGGCGAATGGGTGAATATCGGAGCGGACACCAATAACAGCGACCTCAAGAACACCTATAAGAACGTGTCCTTCTATTCCTACCGTGAACGGAAAAAGATAGACAGCGGAACCCTGTTTCTGGGCACCCTGATCGCCGATCATGCCAAGCTGGGCATTAATACCAGCATCAACACCGGTTGCGTGATCGGTTGCGGAGCCAATCTCTGGGGCTCGGCACTAATCGCCGACCATATCCCTTCCTTCAGCTGGGGCACTGCCGACGCCTTGGTACCCTATCGCTTTGAAGCTTTCTGCAAAACTGCCAGGATCGTCAAGGGACGTCGGAAACTGGAGCTCAGTCCCTCAGAAGTGGAATTGTATGAACAGATCTGGCGTTTGGAGACCGGATTGACATAAAGACCTGATAATAAACCCATTGGAGAATGAATGCAAGATTATATAGAAGTGGAATTTCGCACCGGCAGGCTGGGCTATTTCCTGAACCACCAGAATCTTCCGTTGAATCCTGAAGACCTGATCATAGTGGAAGTCGAGCGCGGCGAAGATATTGCCCAGGTGGTGCATCTGAGCGTGAGCAATGAGGAGATCGGCAGCCAGCTCGCCACAGGTTCCCGCACTTACAAGATCAAACGCATAGCCACGGAAGATGATATTGACAAGTTTCACAATGTCGGCCATGAAGAGGAGAAAGCCGCCAAGACCTTCATGGATATTCTGCAGCGCTATCCCTTCGACATGAAACTGATCGAGACCATCTACCAATTTGATGGCAATAAACTCACCTTCTTTTTCACCGCCGAAGGCAGGATAGACTTCCGGGTGTTTGTGCGTGAACTCGCCAATGTGTTCAGAACCCGCATCGAGCTGCATCAAACCACCGGCAGGGATGAAGCCCGGCGCCTGGGCGGTTTTGGCATGTGTGGCATCCAGTATTGCTGTGGCAATTTCCTCAAACGCTTCAACCAGGTTACCATCAAGATGGCAAAGGACCAAAACCTGGCGGGCAACCTGTCCAAGATCTCCGGTCCCTGCGGCAGATTGCTCTGTTGCCTGAATTTCGAGGAGGATTTCTATCTGGAACAGGGCAAGGATTTCCCCCTTCCCGGTACCTGTGTGGAACTAAAGGGCAAACGGATGTATGTGTTCAAGACCGATGTGCTGAACCGTCGGGTGCATCTCTCCGATGAGGATCAGAACCTCCAGGAACTTGATCTGGACGCTTTCAACAAACTCACGCTGCTCGATGTTCCGGAAATCGAAACTCCATGCTGAACAGCCTGTATGGTATCCATCCTGATGACCTGTGCAGGTTTTTGGGAGAATACCACCCGGAATACCGATGCCGGCAACTGCTGAGCTGGATCTACCGCAAATTTGTATTCGATCCGGTGCGGATGACCAATCTGCCAGCCGGCTTCAAGGACTTGCTGCAGCAGAGCTTTGACCTTTCCCTGCCACAGATGGTGCAACACCTCGTATCCTCTGATGGCAGTTTCAAGCTGAGATTGTCCCTTGCGGCCAAGGCTGAAATCGAAACAGTGCTGATGCCGGAGGCCAGAAAATGCACCCTCTGTGTTTCCTCACAGGTAGGCTGCGCCCACAACTGCAGTTTTTGTGCCACGGGCAGCATGGGGCTGCGTCGCAATCTGGAAACCCACGAGATCGTTCAGCAAATTCTGCTGGCAGCGTCCCTTTCGGATAAACCCATCACCAATTTGGTGTTCATGGGCATGGGCGAACCCATGGATAATCTGGAAACGGTTCTGGACGCCCTGCGCCTGATCCAGCATGAGCACAGCCTTGCCTTCAGCCCGCGCCGGACAACGGTTTCCACCTGTGGGATCGTACCCGGCATACTGCGTCTGGCGGACAGTGGCATTAAAACCAAGCTGGCAGTTTCCCTCAATTCCGCGCTGGATGAGGTCCGCAGCCAGATCATGCCTGTCAACCGCAATTATGCATTGGCGGCATTGAAACAGGCCCTGCTCTATTACCAGAGGCGCAGCCGCTTCCGCATCACATTGGAATACATAATGATACCGGGTCTGAATATGGGCGCTACGGACGTGAAGGCGTTGCGCAAATTCTGCGGCGATCTCTCCTGCAAGATCAATTTCATTCCTCTTAATCCAGTGCCCAAATTCACTCATCAGGCTCCAACCGAGGATGAGATCAGAGCTTTTATAGCCATGGCGCAGAGCATTCCCCAGGCCATCACTTTACGCCGCAGCCGGGCCTTGGATATCCTGGGCGCCTGTGGGCAATTGGTATGTGAATCCCAGCATAAAGCAAACAAGAGGTAAACCTTATGAACCAGATCGAAAAGATAGCCAGAAACCTGTTTGGCGAATACCCACCCTGCCGCTGCGGCGGGGGGCACATGATCTGCCTGGGTTGCGCGGTCTGCCGTGCCGCAGAACCAGACCAGACCTACGATCCTGATGCCGGCATTGCATCGATTATTGATGCAACATTGCTCAGGGCAGATGCCACCCAGGATGATGTCCATGCCCTGTGCGACCTTGCCAATGAGCATAAATGCGCCTCGGTGTGCGTGAATTCCCACTTCAGCCATCCCCTGCAACTGCGTTTGACCGCTTCCGTGAAATCCTGCACGGTGATCAACTTCCCCCTGGGCGCTTCCTGGAAGGATGCTGTGCTGGAGGAAGCCAAAGCCGTGATCATAACCGGGATCGAGGAACTGGATATGGTGCAGAACCTCAGTGCTGTGAAAAGTGGGCATCCTATCCTGTCCTATGAGCTGATCAAAGCCGTGGCGGAGGAAACCCGCGCTGCCAACGTGCTGCTGAAGGTTATCCTGGAAACCTGTTTCCTGAGCAAAGCGGAGATCATCACCAGCTGCCTCTATGCCAAAAAGGCCGGCGCTGAATTTGTGAAGACCTCCACCGGTTTTGGCACTGCCGGGGCAACCGTGGAAAATGTGCGCCTAATGCGCCAGACCGTTGGCCCCAAGATCGGCGTGAAGGCATCGGGAGGCATCAGAACCCGGGAACAGGCACTGGCAATGGTCGACGCCGGCGCCAACCGCATTGGTGCCAGCAGCGTCACTGCTCTGCTGTGAGGATACTGACTTGAAGGTCAACCTTGCGGGCTACAATATTGACAGCTCGCTGATTGCCACTCTGGATCAGGAGACTGCCACTCCGGAAGTGATTTCCGCCGCCTATGCCCGCATCAGCCGAAGCGCCAGATCGGTAACAGAATTGCGCAGTGCTGCCCTGAAGGAGATCGCCAAAGCCCGCAATTCCAATCGCAGCATTATCTTCGAGATGGGGCATGCCTCCGTGGCCGAACATGCTGTGTTCAATATAGATATCATCGGAATTTCCCGCCACCTCACCGAAACCGTGCAACGCAGCCGTCTGGCTTCCTTCACTGAAAAATCCCAGCGCTATGTTACCTTCGAGCAGGATTTCGTGATTCCGGCTGAGCTGGAGGGCACTATCCGGCTGAAAAAATGTTACATCCAGCTCTGCAACAAACTCTTTGCCGAATACAGACATTGCTATGAGCTGCTCGATAGTTACTATGCAAACGAGAGTCCTCAACTGGGCAAACGCGACCGGGAATGTCTGTCCAAAGAAGACGCGCGCTATATTCTGCCCCTGGCAGCCAAAACCCAGATGGGCGTAACCATCAATGCCCGCAGCCTGGAGGTCCTGCTCCGCCGCCTCAGTGTCCATCCCGCTTTGGAAGCCCGTGAATTGCACCGCCAGCTCTACGAAGAGGTGCATTCTATTGCGCCTTCCCTGATCCGTTACACCGAAGCTGATGCTTTCGGGGGATCTCCCGATCCCAACCTGCTGCCGGACAAAATCTTGGGAATAGCACTCCCACCTGGCTCCGTATCCCTGGTCTCCTCTCCGGAGGATACAGACCGGACTCTCCTCGCTTTAATGCTGTTTGAGCGCGGTTTGTCCCCCTTCAAAGAGTGTTATGCCTATCTGGGCGGAGTGGGGGAGGACCGGCTGAAAGAACTCTATAGCACCGTTTTTGAAGGACTTAAGCCCTATCATAAATTACCCCGCTGTTTCGAAGCGGCGGAGTTTTGCTTCCAGATCTCCATGTCCGAATGCTGCTGGGCTCAGTTCAAGCGCCACCGCAGTGCAACCCTGATCAAGCAGGTTCCCACTCAGGCGGAACTCGTTATTCCAGAAAGCGTTGCTGCTTTGGGACGGGAAGCTGTCTGGCAAAAACTGCTTGGTGAGGTCAAAGACTTTCGCAAGGAGATTTCTGATGCGGTAGAGCTTGAGGGCGGGGAACGGCATGGTCCGCTGCCTGCCGTGCTACCCTATACGGCTCTGAACGCTGAGACTGTGAATATCTTTGCCAAAATGAACCTGAGGGAGCTCTACCATTTCAGCCGCCTGCGCTCCGATGTCCACGCCCAATGGGAGATCCGCCGGATTTCGGACCAGATGCTGGATTTGGTCAAGCAGCATGCACCCCTGGCCGGTCAACATCTGAAGGGGAAGAGCGGATTTGTATGTGAAACTTCAGAGACCAGAAATCAGGACTGAACCGGTTGCCGGTGTCCTTCTCTCAGATCGCTTTTCGCTCCCATCAGGTTATTGTACAGCTCCTTCACATCCTTCAGTTTGACCACCCTGGTGCGGTGTTTGGTCTTGGCATAGTTGGACACATAGATCCTTTCATAGCCAAGCTTGACCGCTTCATTGAGGCGGGAATCGAGCTGGGCCACAGGCCTGATCTCACCGTTTAATCCCACTTCACCGATAAAGATCGATTTCTCGGGCAGAGGGCTGTCCTTGAGCGATGAAATGATGGCGGCCAAGATGGCCAGATCCAGGCTGGGATCGGCGCTGCGGATTCCTCCCGCCAGGTTGATGAACACATCGCTGGAGCGCAGATAGAGGGCCAGATTCTTTTCCAGGATCGCCAGCAGGATCGCCAGTTTCTTCTGTTCCAAGCCCACCACCACGCGTTGGGGAGTGCCATAGTTGGAGGCGGTCGCCAGAGACTGCACCTCCACGATGAAGGAGCGGGAACCTTCGATCACGCAACCGATCGAAGTGCCGATGTGGTTTCCGCTATGGGTGAGGAAGATGTGGTTGGGATTGGGGATCTGCACCAGACCCAGATTGGTCATTTCAAAGATACCGATCTCGTTGGTAGAGCCGAAGCGGTTCTTCACAGCCCGCAAGATCTTATACTGTCCGCGCAGCTCGCCCTCGAAATAGAGCACCGTATCCACCATGTGTTCGATGATCCGGGGTCCCGCCACAAAGCCTTCCTTGGTTACGTGCCCCACCATGAAGATAGGCAGGTTCAGGGTCTTGCCACAGCGCATGAGCCGGTTGCAGCTTTCCCGCAATTGGGTGATGCTGCCGGGGATCGAATCCAGGCTGGGGATGCTGACCGACTGGATGGAATCCACGATCAGGATGTCCGGACGGCTTTCCTCCACTGTGTCCGTAACCAGTTCCACATCGTTGGTGCAGAGCAGCCAGATGTTTTCATGGTTTACGTTCAGGCGGGTGCTGCGCAGGCGGATCTGTTCCAGGCTTTCCTCGCCGGAAACGTAGAGCACCTTTTTGCCTTGTTCCCCCATCCATTGCGAGAGCTGCAACATCAGCGTGGATTTGCCGATTCCAGGCTCACCCCCGATCAGGATCAGCATTCCACTCACGATCCCTCCGCCGATCACCAGGTCGAATTCATTGATCATGGTCGGGGTGCGGTTCAGTTCGGTTTGGGTTATGTCTTTGATCCGTTGTGGTTTGGGAGCCTTGTAGTCTGGGCTTCCGCCTTTGGAGGTCTTGCCCGTAATCCGGGTGCTTTCCTTCATGGTGCTCCAGCTGCCGCAGGCCGGACAGCGCCCGCTCCATTTGCTGGATTCATGTCCACAATCGCTGCATACGAATATCGAAGCCATCATTCACTCCTTCGGGAGCCCATTTTCGGCAACTGCTGATACTGGCAAGGCTTTTTTTTTGAAGCATCATTACAGCCAAGGTGAGGTATTTTTAAGCCTTGGTCTGATCGCTTCTGAGAAAACAAATTTTTTTCCTCCCAGTGGGTGTCTCTGCACTTGGAAAAATTTTCCAATACCTGTGAACGCTTATTTGACAAGGGAAGTGGAATCATCTTCTGCAGTTTTGCCAAAAAAGTTATTTGCTTTCAGGGATATCAGCATTATTATTGATGGTAGAGGTGATTTGAAAGATGAAACCAAATATAATTGTTTTTGGCACACCAACCTGTTCCTGGTGCCGGAAAGTGAAAGATTACATCAAATCAAAGGGATTTGAGTATAAATACATCGACGTGGCGGCAGACGCAACAGCGATGCGTGACATGATGCGGAAAACGGGTCAGCAAGGTGTTCCGCAGCTGTGGATCAACAATGTCGCAATCGTTGGTTTCGATCGTGCCAAGATCGACAGAATACTGAACATAAGATAAACCAAAGGAGAATAACATGAGTATCAACGCCGAAAACTTCCACAATCTGATCACTCGCCTGCAAGTGGTGCTGAGCGAGATCGATTATGCCCAGAAAGCTTGTCTGCAAGCTGGTAAAATGGAGTGCCAACTGCTTAATCACCTCTATCTGGTGAAAAATCCGGTCAATATGAACGAGCTGGCAAGGGTGCTGGGTGTTTCACACAGCCGGGTTACGCGCATTATGGACAACCTGGTCAGCAAGAAACTCGTCACCCGCCGTCCTTCTGAAGAAGACCGCCGCTGCTGGTATGCCATCATCACCGAGAAGGGTAAGAAGCTAGCGGAGAACAGCCAGCAGACTGTGGTGGACCAGCAGAAGAAGATCCTCAAACAAATTCCCGACAAAGAGGTCGAGAACGTCTACAAGGCGCTCAAACTCTATGTAGAAAAGTATGAAGCCGTGCTGAAGGCCACCTACGTGGAGCTTTGATGAGCAGCAGGACCACCATGAACTGGATCGGGAAAATGGCATTCGATGCCGAGGTTTCCGGTCATCATATCATCATGGATGCCGATCCCGAATGGGGGGGGGAGAACCGGGGACCACGTCCCAAACCCTTGCTGCTGGCAGCCCTGAGCGGATGCTCCGGAATGGATGTAGTATCGATTCTGGACAAGATGAAGCTCTCGGACTACCGGTTCCGTGTGGACGTGGAAGCCGATTCCACCAGTGAGCATCCCATAGTCTATCACACCATTCGAATGAATTTCCACTTCGAGGGGGAGGCCTTGCCTCCGGACAAGATAGTCAAAGCTGTAACGCTATCCACGCAGCGCTATTGCGGTGTATATGCCATGCTGAAACAGGCTGCCAATATCGAAGTGAAGATCTATATCAACAATGCAGAGGTGACCGGATGAAGTATGCTCTGATCCTGATCCTGGCTGCAATGATAACGGTGTTGGGCTGCACTCCGACTGATAAACCTGCCCCGGCAGAGGAAGCAGCAGCCGATAGCGCTACAATCGATCCCTGGCTCACCGATTTCAGCTTGGCCAAGCTGACGGCAGAGGAAGCTGAACGCCCCATTCTGATCAATTTCACGGGTTCCGACTGGTGTGGCTGGTGCATCAAACTGAGCAATGAAGTATTCAGCCAGCCGGCGTTTCTTGATTATGCCAAGGACAATCTGGTGTTATTGAAATTGGATTTTCCCCGCAAGAAACAGCTGCCGGAGGCAGAGCGCAAAGCCAATGAACTGCTGGCAACCGAGTATGGCATACAGGGCTTTCCAACCATCGTTTTGGTGGATAACACGGGCAGGGAGATCGCCCGCACGGGTTACCAGGCCGGGGGAGCCGAAGCCTATGTGAAGCACCTTGGGGAGCTTCTTTCGAAGTAGTAACCAACCATTATAAAAAAGCAGGAAGCCTGCTGCTTGGTCAAGCAGCAGGCTTCTTTATCTTTGGGGTTTGTTTCAGGATCAGAGGTGTCTTTTCACCACTTCCAGCACTTCCGGCAGATCCATGCCGATCTTCTGCAAATGCTCGGGTGTGGGCACTCCCTCCGGAGTCCAGCCCTTGCGGCGATAGACGGCATCCACCAATTGCTGGTATTGGCCTTCGCGATACTCACGCAGCAGCTTCATCTTCTCCACGGTGGATTTTCCCTCGGGATCGATGCCCTGCTTGGTCTTCAGCAGGTTGTCATAGCGTTCCTGGCGGGAGAGATACTCCTCTTCGGTTACCGGTCCCACGGCGCGGTAGGGCGGAAGGTCGTCCACGCGGCGCCCCCTGCCCATCCGCATACAGAAGACTTTCTGGAAGTTGTAGACCCGTTCCGACTGGCGGATCAGTTCATGCTTGTCCAACGGTTTCCCGGTGATGGCGGTGTAGATGTCCACATAGTTTTGCACGTGCTCTGGAACCTTGGCGGGTTCGTCGGTCTCGGCGTTGTTGGCGGGCTCGATGTCGTTCCAGGGTAGTTTGCACAGTCCCTGCAAGCCAAACCAGGTGCGGAACATGGGGAAGTAGTGCAAAGCCTCGGCTTTATCCTCGAAGGTGGGAATATGGTTGTTCACCATGTCCATAAAGATCAGCCAGGCTTCGTCATGCTGCGGACCTTTCAATGCCAGGGTATAACCTCCCTGCTGGGCAAGCGATTCCTTGGACATATATTGCGAGTATTCCAAACCTTTGGCTTCCATGCCGATATCCTGCAGCAACTTGGGATCGGCACCATATTCGCGGGCAAAGATCTCCTTCATCTGGCGCACACCCTTGCCCACGATCAGTCCAAAACCTTTGCCGGCAGCCATCTGGTGGATCAGTTCAAAGGCGCCGTCGGCATTGCCCCAGCTGAGGTCGATCCCACCGGTGCGTTCCAGGTTCAGGATGCCATATTCAAAGCATTCCATGGCGAAGGCAACGCTGGTGCCAAAGGAAATGGTATCAATGCCATAGGTGTCGCAATAGAAATTGAGTTCCACCACATCGCGGGGGTCCCAGATGCAGAGATTGGATCCACAACCGGCCGCGGTCTCATATTCGGGCCCGTCCACGCACACCTTCTGTCCCTTGTAGGGTCCGCTGCGGGGCACAAAATTGTCCACCGCCTTGCAGCAGGACAGCGAGCAGCCATACCAGCAACCGTCGGGCATGCCCTGGGTGAAGAGTTTCTTAAATTCCCAGGAAGCCAGACCCACCGCCTCATCCATCTGGCCATACTTGAAATTGCGGATCGGCAGCAGATCGTAATCGTTCATGATCTCCATCAAATGGGCGGTGCCAACCTCCCGCATGTGGCATTGGGTGGCGTCCCCGGCTTCGATCTCCCGGTGCAGCTTAAGGCCGGTTTTTTGCAGGGTTTCCAGGTCCACCGGATGGTTGGTGTCGCCCTTGAGGCCTGAATATTTTACCACCAGAGCCTTGATCTGTTTATTCCGGAACACCATTCCGGTGCCACCGCGTCCGGCTTGCTTCAGCCGGGCCACCTGGCGTCGTTTGTCCCAGAACGAGAAATTGAGGCAGGAGATGGGAACATGCTCCGCTCCCTTTCCAGATGAGACCACTGAAACGAACTGATGTTTGTCTGGGCTGTCGGCGAACTCAGTGATCAGGCGTTCGGCCAGGATGTGGCTGTTGATCTCTTCATCCGGAGCGCTGAGGATCTGAACCAGCC
>Ga0116202_10003036_pt1 | contig 10054 bp, 9 predicted proteins | sample LakKivw325mmetaG_FD_94479 | JGI IMG/M metagenome (GOLD analysis project Ga0116202, IMG submission 94479) | Anoxic lake water microbial communities from Lake Kivu, Rwanda to study Microbial Dark Matter (Phase II) - Lake Kivu water 325m metaG | ecosystem: Environmental > Aquatic > Freshwater >... | reverse complement strand
TCACCTTATCTGTCCCGTTGCAAAATCTCCAAAAGTTCGGGAATCTATTTTCATTGAAATCTACTTAAGCGAACACTGTGAGCGAGAGGGGGAGGCCGGGTGCTCACGAAGTGGGTGGGGCTTTGCCTGTGGAGGGGGCGACGCAAGCCCCTGTAATAGATTTACAAAAAAATCCAATTAGAACAGATAATATATCCTTATTTATTTTTTCTTGACAAGATAGCATTTATCAGGTGTCCTTTAATGAGACGACCTTAAGGGGAACATTTTCATTGGCAGAACTGTCTAATAAAGTGGATGATAAGAACCGGTCAGCAGTTGATGATGATTATGAGTTTGTATCACGATGTCAGAGAGGGGATACCAATGCCTTTGAGGTTCTCGTTAAAAGGCATCAGAAAAAGATGTTCAATATTGCATACAGGATGACCGGTGACTACGAGGAGGCATCTGAGATTGTGCAGGAAGCATTTCTCTCCGCATATAAGGCTATAAAAAAGTTCAGGGGAGAATCAAAGTTCTCTACCTGGCTCACCGGCATCACGGTCAACCACGCAAAAAACCGCCTGAAACAGATAAAGTCACGGTCATTTCATGAGGGGACTTCCATTGATGACCCTGTGGAAACTGAAGGAGGCCGATTCGCTTACGAACCTGAAGCCCGTGAAGCCACCATTATCGAACAGCTTGAAAGGAAAGAGGTTCAGGAAAAGGTGCAGAAATGTATCAATTCCCTCGATGAAGAATACAGAAAAGTGCTCGTGCTCCGGGATATACAGGGGTTTTCTTATGAGGAAATCTGTGATATCCTTAAAATACCTGATGGAACAATAAAATCGCGACTTTTCAGGGCAAGGGATACCCTGAAGAACTGCCTGAAAAAGGTACTCGGTGACATATGACAAAGTGCAGGGATATTAAAGAAAAGCTTCCAGCCTATTTCGAAGGGATTGTCAACCCTGAAGATAAGAGGCTCATCGGGGAACACCTTTTATCCTGCGAAAAATGTAGAGTTGCCCTCGAAGATTTGAAAAAGACACAGGCGCTTGTGCATAACCTCGAAGAGGTCGAGCCTCCACCATGGTTAACGCAGAAGGTCATGTCCCGGATAAGGAAAGAAACGGAACAGAAAATCGGGATATTCCAAAAGCTCTTTTACCCCCTCCACATAAAGTTACCAATTGAAGCCTTTGCCACGCTTCTCGTTGTCGTCCTGGCACTTTTTATTTACAGGGCAACAGGGCCGGAGATGAAAGCTCTCCAGACAGCACAGGCCATACCGAAGGATTCTGTCGTAAAAGAGTATGAGAAGGCTGTATCATCTCCCTCTGCTCCATCCACCCCTACCCTGAAAGGTGACATAAGTGAGGCAGCAAGGTTAGAAGAAAAACCTGCTCCGGCAAGGCCTTTTGAGCAGCAGCAAATTGAGAAAAAGAGAGAAATTGTTAAGGAAAATGAAAGCATTGCTTCTCAAGGTGCTGAGATAAAAGAGACACGTGAACATAAAGCCATGTCCGCCACACCTCAGCTTAAGACAGTCGCCTCTAAAAAACCGCATATCATTACTATTACGGTCAGAGCTACCAATATAGCAGTGGCTGGCAAAGACGTAGAAGACCTTCTTAATAAGTCCAATGCGCAAAAAATCAAGTGTGAGTCCCTCGAAAATATGGAAGTCATCACTGCAGAGCTTGCATCCCAAAAGATAAAGGAACTTTTCGAGAAGCTGAAAACCATCGGAGAGATGAAAGAAAAAGGCACACCCCCCGATCTCTCGGAAGGGAATATTATAGTCAGGATAGAAATCGTCAGTAATCCTTGAAATTTATCAGACTTCAATAAACATTTGAAGTTTTAGCGTTTTTTCAGTATAATATTTACTGCTCGTAAAAAACGTACTGGAAAGAAAACCACATATCGGCACCGATGACCCGTCCGATTGGTAACCCTTTCCCCTTATCAACCGAATAAAACTTTGTATTTTAAGGAGATAAGAAGATGCACATTTCTGTCATAGGTAGCTTTGGATGTGGTAAAACAATGCTCTTTCAGGCGCTGAGTGGGGTAATTCCCGAGAATAGACCCGGCATGGATGCCGTTACTGTGATTGACGTCCCTGACGAACGTATTGAAAGGCTGTCAGAAATATTTAACCCGAGAAAAACGGTCTATGCACGGATGACCTTGGCTGATACCGTTGCGATTGAAGAAGGGAATGTAAAAAGCGAGACAATAAGCGTAAGGACCCTTCTGGAGATGCGCGAAAGCGACGCCTTCCTGCTCGTGCTCCGTAACTTCGATAACGGAAGTCCGGTGGACCTCACAGGCGAATTCCTCACCATCTTCCAGGAGTTTATCTTTTCCGACATTATGCAGATCGAGAACCGCCTGGAGAGAATCCGCAAGCAGCCGGGCAAGAAGGAGAATACCGCGCTCACACAGGAAGAGGCGTCCCTCACCGAATGCCTCAGTCACCTCAATTCAGGGAAACCACTTGCCACACTTCCCCTCTTCGAACGGAACGGGAAGCACCTTAAGGGCTTCAGGTTCCTCTCACAAAAGCCGATAATGGTGGTGGTAAATTGCGAAGAAGAAAAATTGGAATCATCAGACCAGATAGTGAGTAACTTCAGAAAAACTATTCCCTCACACATCCCTGCGATCACTGTATGCGCGAAACTCGAAGCAGAACTCGCGCTCATGGCGCCCGATGAACAGGCTTCGCTCATGGCAGAGTACGGTATCAGGGAATCAGTGGCAGGACACATCATCAGGCTTGCCTTTGACACGCTCAGCCTCATCTCGTTTCTGACAGTAGGGGATGACGAATGCCGCGCCTGGCCAATAAGGAATGGAATGAATGCCCAGGAGGCTGCGGGGGCAATCCACGGCGACCTCTCACAAAAGTTCATCCGTGCAGAGATAGTCTCATACGACGACTTCATCCGTCTCGGCGGTTTCGCAGGCTGCAAGAAAGCTGGTCTCTGGCGGCTTGAGGGAAAAACCTATATTGTTCAGGACGGGGATATACTCTCCATCAGGGCAGGAAACTAAACGGCACGAATTTAAGGTTAAAGCCGGAACGCTCTTTCCCTCGCTAATCAACCTTAAAATACGTCTATCTCGTCTATTCAGTCTGTTCCGTCTATTCAGTCTTTCTTTTAGTGACTAAATAGACCAGATAGACGAGATAGACCAAAAAGACAAAACTGTTCCGCAAAAGCTCTTCCGGCTCTGAACAGATTGCCTGATGGCGATTGATATCAAAAATTCAAAAGTTAGTCGTAACGTCTTGAATGGTAATTTATTAATTTATGGACGTCACCTATTTCACATGCCCATGAATTTCATGAAAGATGGTTGTCCTGCCCAGGAGCGGATTGCGTCCCAATCGCGAAAATCTCCTTCCGGCGCCCCTTTGAATTCCAGAATTTTCTTATTTGGCCAAGAAAGGTTACTATAATCGAGCGCCCCTGCGAAGGTACCAATTACAACCGGCTTTACTTGCGGTACCGCTTGAAGGACAGGGTCTAAATAAGCTAACACTTTGCGGCGATTCTCTTCGGTTGGCTTGTACATGGTGATACATACAAGGAAATAGGCCACAGGAACCTGGCGCAATATTTCACAGTTCGTCTTCACGAAATCCACCGCGTCAGGCAACCATTTGCCTTTGTAAATAGCGCTACCCAATACCAGCCCCTGATACGAACTCAAGTTAATAGCATTTTTCGTCAAAAGAACGTCCACAGTCGCTCCTTTGCTGCACAATTCTTTTCCAATAGCATCAGCAACACCACCTGTGGAGCCGTACTTGCTGGCGTATGCGACTAATATTTTTTTGCCCATCATACTCTTGCCCTCACATTTTGATTCAGTAAATTCTATTACTGCGGCATGACAAAATCCTGCAGGTGATATACTTCCCAGGGACATTGCGCTGATGATTCCTCCCGTAAGCACCAGGAATTCCCGGCGGTTAATTCTCCATTGTTCGCTATCCTTAGTTTCCATTGGCTTATCCTCCTTTCTCATGTCGAGACCACTTCGCAATCACTTTTCCTGTCAATAACGTTGCGGTGAAAATAAGGCCAAACGGTAACCAAGTGCCCAGGAAACTTGCGAACATCGCGTAGCTTTCTTCAAAGACCGGTGCAACCAAGAAAAAATCAAGACCTAAAACTATGGCCAAGAACCACGCAGCAGTTTGGAAAGGTGAAGTGAACTTAAACTTGTTAAAATAGACCGCTGAAATAAGGATAAAAAATAGTGGTGCAGCAAATGCATGAATGATGAGTGTGGTCTGAATGGAAAACAGGCCCCGGCCGATTGCGATTGTGAGACCACAGAAAATCCAACCGATAAATGCGTGGATAAAAATGATAATAGCCTTGGTAAGATTCGAATGTATTTGCATATCAGACTATCACCATTTCATCTCTTAAAGCGCGTAACATCAACTTTTATATTGTTGTAACAATTTGATAAAAGTCTAAGAAATAACAAAACACGAGTCAAGCTATATTGTGAATTATGGGAAAACGAAAGGAATTGTGTTGCGGATGAAGGGCATTGCTTAAGTGGAGCTAAGAAGAATGGTTACAAGAACTTTGCGGGAACTTTTGACTCGTGTTGATTGTCTAAAGAATCAGAAGAAACTAATAAAGGAGGTAAGACTATGGTACGAAAGGTTTTCTTTACTGTGTTGTGTATGGTATTGGTCATACCGGTATTGGCATGTGCCCATACCGGAAAGGGGAATGTGGTGGATGTACGGATTGTTTCAGACCACGGGGATGAGTTTACAAAGTACAGGGCATATCCTCGTGTCCGCCAAGAAGGCAGGTATTTCTTTTTGGAGGCAGTGAAGGGGGGGAGATATTCCATTCAAGTAACAAACAAATCGGACAGACGCATCGGTGTAGTAATCGCGGTTGATGGCAGAAACATCATCAACGCCAAAAAATCTGACCTGAAGCAGAATGAGCGGATGTATATCATCAGACCCTATGAAACAAACACCTTTGAGGGCTGGCGAACAAGCATGGACAGGACAAACAGGTTCTACTTCACCGAGCAGTCCGACTCTTATGCAGAGAAGGTATTTTCTGATGCTTCGGCAATGGGAACAATTGCTCTCGCTGTGTACATGGAAAAATTTCCCGAAATCATGCCCTACCCCGGGAGATCATCGCAAATGAAAGAGGCCCCTGCCGCAGCAGCACCTTACGCACCCAGTGAGAGTCATTCATCAGATAGAGCTGAACGAAAGAAGAGTGAGCAGGCAGGCACTGGATTCGGCGAGACGACCTATTCCCCTGCATACGTGGTTCAGTTTGAGTCAGAGTGTGTAGCTGCCGATAAGATCGTTCTGAAATACGAATGGCGGTCAGAGCTCTGCAGAAGAGGGATCATCACTTGCGGTCCGAAAAACAGGTTCTGGCCTGATAACCACGAATTTGCCCCAATCCCAAGGGATTTCAAAGGATGATGTTCATGAACAAAGCCCTGTCCGACTTTATAGACAGGGCTTCCCATTAACCTTAAACGTAGTCATGGAAACCGAGAATAGGGTCACCCATTAAGGGGCTGTTGCCCAAATACTTCTTGTATAGCCATTACTGCCGGAAGAGCTTTTCTCGATGCGCGACTTCGAGCACGGTTGGTTGCCACCCATGTCGTACCTCCATGAGTACCCGGCTGAAGGTTACGTCCCTTAAAGGGCAAGTCGCATGTCTGAGGCAAAGCCGAGTTTGCGACTTGAGTGACAACGGGACATATAGTGGGTATACCGCGCGCAGCGGAGCAGCGAGAGAAACAGCGTTCCGGAAGACAAAAATTGTTTGGGCAACAGGCTGTTAAAGGGCATCCTGTCAAGATAAAATATTCCCCTTTTATAAAAATTTGAGGTGGGCTGACATTCTGTCAAAATCTATACTGCCATTATCCGTGTAGTGCGTGAGAAGTGGGCACCACAACCTTGGTATACCGGAGGGAAAGAGCTTCTTAATTAATTCCCTCCGTCTTTCTACAATACTTTTCATGAGGCTATCCATAAGGACGCCCCGGTAGGCTAATTGAAGGTCACTGATATTTCCACTGGGCCCTTCGGATCCAGTCCAGTATATACGGCTTTCACGGTGGCACCTGGCTTTGAAGGCATCATCTTCGTGAGTGAGCCAAGGGAGAGTAAGTCACCTTTCTTCAATTTCTTTCCCTCGGCAGCAAGTGAATCTTTTATCCAGAGGACAACATTCAGCGGGTCACCAAGAAGAGCGGTCCCCTTACCTTCTGCAACAAGAGCTCCTTTCTCATCAAAAACCTGAAGGGTAAAGTTTTTCAGCCGCTCTATCCATTCCGGCCTTGCCTTGAGAGGAATGGGTTTACCCATAACCCCGTAACGGGCACCTACATTAATTGCTACAAGAATCGGGCCGTTGAATTTAACACTTTTATCACAAACCAGGTCAGGTAATTCTATAAAGGGGATCACCGCATCAAGGTGTTTCAAGGTTTCTTCCGGGGTCTTTGCCTGATTGATCGCATCGTCTTTGACCCTCACGATTAAGTCCCCTTCGCTCATAGAGATGGAACCGAAATTCGCCGGGATAGTGGTGCCGCTTTTGAGCATCATCTTTTTCAACAAAGTGCCCCGTACAGGCTGACTCACACCAAAAACCTTCTGCACATTGGGATTCGTCAATCCTGCTTTATAACCAACTGGCTTTCCAAACTCTTTGGTAAGTATTGAGACAAACTCTTCCTGTACTTTCACTGCCTGCTCCATTGTCATGTTCGCATCAACTTCAGTAACCGGAATCTTCTTCAGGAATTGCTCTGCCAGTTGGGTGGCAAAATCAGCAGCCTGGATATTAGTAAAACCCAGGGCAAACGCAAAGACAAGAACCGAGATAATTGATAAAAAAAACTTCATCGATTTGAAATTTTTCATGTTTCTCCCCCTTTCATAGTTTGATTTTCTTCATGCGTTATTCTTACACAGCATCCGATATTTTTCAACTAAAGTTTTTGTAAACAGGGTTTTCTTCTCCTGCCTTTTAAGTTAGATATAGTGCTCCATTGTCTATCTCATAACATCGGCGGCACTTCTGTTCTTCCTCTCGTGAGATAGTTTTAACTTCATCAATCAATCTGCCATCGGAACAAACTGTGGGGCTGGAGATAATTTTTATTGCAAGTATTTGAAGGACGTTATGCAGTATTCTTGATTACGCTGGCTATAGTTTTGCCATAAAGGGATACCTCCCTGAAAATACCCTTCACGAGAGATGCGTTGAGCCGTTTGAAGTCTCTTTCTATTGGCGTAACCACAACACCACCCATTTCAATAACCCCGGGGCTTACCATAATACGATTATCTCCTCCCCTGAAAAATGCTTCTGGGCGGTGTTTGGCACGGGGAAAGATGAATAGATGCCACTTCCTCTCATTAAAGAAACAGGCAATGTTCATCATAGGCTCCTCATCTGTATGAAGAACTTTCTTCAGGGACTTCAGAAAACTCTTGAATATATTCGCAACGGCTATCCGGTCACCTCCCTCCAGAATAATGACTTCTCTTCCAAGACCTTTAGCACGTGAAAGCTGAACACCGTTAATCTGTCTGATTCGATTGAGCCTTTTCTCTGCCAGGATTTCTCTCTCCATAGGCATCTGTCCTGCCGAAATTGCCTGAAAATGAAGATGGTCTGGTGCGGAAGCACCACATTTTGGCCCATTGTAAAGAGCTACCCACCCTGAACCAAAATCACCTATAAGTGTAAGAAAGGTGTTGATATTTTCAGCTATAGCCTGTGGGCAATGGTCTAAACGGGAGATGGTGAAGTGAGAAGGAAAAACTGGCGCTGGATTACAGAGTATCAGGTATTTCTTCCTGTAGAGGATTCCTTTCTGGCTTTCAGGGAGATTATTCAGGCACAGAAAACATGGCCGTTCTTTTATATTTTTTTCTACCACACTGGCAAGACTGCTTTTAATTCTAACGGGATTGTACTGGATGCGGACGGAAAATCCTCTGCAGGAGATTTCCCTCTCCCTGATATGCTTTAGCAATTTATAACCTTCCTTGAGTTCCTGCCACGTCTTCTTCTGTTCTGATATGAGTGCGAGGCAAAGCTCGTGGAGAGGCTTCGGACTCTGTCTTCCATCGAATCTGGCATATATTTTATGTTTGAGATGGCTCACTGACCGCTATCATCCTTTAGAATTTGTTTTACAGGGGTTCAAATGGCCAAGGATTCCGTTGATTTTCTGCCGGGCGAGGATTTCATCAGTACGAATCCTGTCCTTGAAGGCATCATTTCTGTTTACCTCTTCAATACTGAGAGCCGCATCTGTGTTTCCAGACCAGCGTCTGCAGAGGTAAAGGCTTTTGTAGATTCTCCCTATCCGGTATTCCCGGCAGATTCTGAGCGCTGCCGCGTAATCCTCACCATAGCTCACATTGAGAAATCCAATCCGGCGCATAAGGGCAGTATTGAATGCCCGTGGCGCACCAATGCCGTTTATACGTAAAGCATTGTTGTGACCATTCTCATCTGTCCATTCGCTATGGTCAATGATGCCCGGTGGAATCTCCTCCAGCCTCTCATTAACGAGGGTATATGAACCGATCACCATGGCATAATTACCCTGACGAAGCATGTCGACTATCTCCTGCAGGGTATGGGGGCTACTGTAAAGATCATCAGAATCAAGTTGTACTGCATAGCACCCGCAGGCTTCAGCATGAAGCGCCTCATTCCAGCAACCACCAATACCAAGATCAGTCCTTTTCGGGACAATATGTTTCAGGGCTGGATAGTGCGAGGCAAGGTCGGAAAGAATGGCTGTTGTCCCATCTGTCGAGTAATTATCCACAACGATAACGTTGAATGTAAAATTCACCTCCTGCAACATTGCACTTTTCACAGCCTCTACAATAGTATCCTTACGGTTTCTCACAGGAATAACAACAGAAGCCACTACAGGAAAGGATATTGATGTTTGCCCAACCTTCTTTAAAAAATGGGGTGGTATATAAGCGCCTATATTCTTCAGGTAATCCGTGAACACAATCTCCATCTCTTTCTGCACAGCTTTATTACGGGGATCTACATAAGTAAATATCCTTTCATCTTCTGAAGGCTCACCCGTCCTGATCAATGAATAAAGAGGCAACTGTAGATGATGCACGGGGTGGTCAATGGAAACCTTTAGGCGAAGGTCGTAAAGACCTGCAAATTGAACGTGAGGTATTGTACCGTATTTCTTTAGAGCTTTTCGGACGGCGTGAATAGTAAAGAGCATCATGGCGCCGAAGTCAAAATCATCGCGGATACTTCCAGGCAGGTAATCGTTCAGCAGATGAAGTGTTCTCCTGTTTTTAATTTCGTTATAGAAATCAGAATATACAAGACCTGCTTTCGTGGACTCAGCCGCTTTTAGTATTCTTTCTAAAGCAATGGGCTCTATCAAAATCTGTTTGTTCATTGATAAGAAAAGAAGATACTCTGTTCGTATATCCCCGAGGATCAACTCAATTGTCTCCTGTGATGGAATAGGCCCGGCAACAATAACATGACATTCAGCCATTTTGCATTTAATCTTCTTCTGGTTTACGATTATGATACGGTCAACCAGGGCTGATTTTGTAAATGAATGTAGAGTCTTCTCAAAGAAACTTTCAGGGCTATAAGGGGTGACTATGGTGATAGGTCTCATGGGGCATATATTAGCACATCAAGGACCTGTACGCACGCAGAACCTGAACAAATCGCACTCTCACATAAACTCTCCAATTGACAGCACCTTCGAAAAATAATAACTTAGAGACAGGGTTCAAGAGAAATGAAAGTTAAAAATAAACCTTCAACCCCTAAGCCCCTCGAATCATTTATCCCTGAACTTAGTGAGCCTATTATTACAGTTAGCATTATGGACAGGCAGAATGAGGTCACCGGCCGCTTGAATGGAGATTTTTACGGAGATGGGCTTGGTCCTCTGTCAGGAAGGTTTTCGGCAAGGGCAATGTCCGGGATGGTTATCCTAACTG
>Ga0116202_10003035_pt1 | contig 10055 bp, 11 predicted proteins | sample LakKivw325mmetaG_FD_94479 | JGI IMG/M metagenome (GOLD analysis project Ga0116202, IMG submission 94479) | Anoxic lake water microbial communities from Lake Kivu, Rwanda to study Microbial Dark Matter (Phase II) - Lake Kivu water 325m metaG | ecosystem: Environmental > Aquatic > Freshwater >... | reverse complement strand
CTCTTGAACAATAACAAAATAAGCAAAAATATGTATAAGAAATCTAGAGGTGTCCACCTACAATACCTTTCTATGAGAAGTTCTTAACAAATAGAACGAAAATACGTTCAAACTACGGAAATAATCCAAGTTTGATATGAGCATCTGCTACTCTTTCAAGAGCTAGCATGTATGCACCATTCCTCATGCTTACATTGTTCTGTGCCGATACTTCGCAAACATCTGAGAAGGCCTTAAGCATTATCGACTCAAGTTTACTGTCAACCTCCTCTTGTCCAACGTGTCCTGTTTAGGTTCTGAACCCATTCAAAATAGCTGACAGTCACACCGCCAGCGTTAGCGAGAATGTCGGGTACGACCAAGACACCAAGCTTGTGGAGTATTTCATCAGCTTCAATAGTCGTGGGGCCGTTGGCTCCCTCAGAGATAATCTTCGCCTTAATATTCGGAGCATTGGTTCTCATGATGGCATTCTCAAGAGCAGCAGGAACAAGAACATCGCAGTCGATTTCAAAGAGATCCTCGTTAGTCATCAGTCCACAACCTCTGAAGCCCACGACAGAGCCAGTCTTTCGCTTGTACTCAAGCAACACATCGGGGTCGATTCTTAAGTTCCGGCAAGCCCCCCTGGAATCACTAACTGCAACAAGCGTACACCCATATCCGCCAAGTTCTTTGCAGCCCAACCTTCTTGGTAGCCTCCCTTACGCAGATCGCGACGCTATGTCCGGCAGCAGGTTCCCTTCCCACGGAACCGCCAAGGCTTATAGGCTTACCAGTGACAACCTCTGGTATGCTGTAGCCTTTAAGAGAACTATAAGTATCCATTATCCACGCCATCGTCTGAGCGTTCGTGTTTACATCTGGCGCAGGAATGTCCTTGAATGGACCTATCTCATCCACGATCATAGCAATGTACCTTCGCGTTATCCTTTCGAGTTCTCCTAGCGAGAGTTCCTTTGGGTTGCATACAACATCTTCTTTTGCTCCACCGAAGGGTAGATCTACGACTGCTGTCTTGAACATCATCCAAGCAACCAGTGCCTTCATCTCATCAAGGTCAGCGAACGGATGGTACCTTATTCCACCTTTGTACGGGCCTCTCCACATGTTGTATTGGACCCTATAACCCGTGAAGACTTTCACTCGTCCATTATCCATCCTGATAGGGACGGATACGGTGAGGATACGTCTGGGATTCTTGAGCTGCTCCGAAATGTCAGGATTAAGCTTGATCTTGTCTGCTGCTATGTTGATCTGCTTCTTTCCCTCATCAAGCTACACCAAATTCTTCATAGTTGACAGGAACCATAACGATCTGACATCAACTCGCTTATAAGAAGCCAAGACTAGTTATCGCAGTGCAAAATGCAACTTCCTAGCGAATCATCTTAAGCTCTACTGTGAGAACGTTTGTTTGGAATATTTATTCGAATGAGTTACCGATAGTCAGTGATAATGTGGCAGGGTTTTTAACTTCCCACTTCATTGGAGACTAGTAGATGGCTGAGAGCGTATTCAAACTTCTTCAGGAGCCTATCCGGCGGCAGCTTGACCGACAAGGTATCGCAGAGGCCAGCGAGATTCAGAAACTGGCAATTCCTGCGATACTGGGAGGACAAAATGTTCTTCTAATAGCTCCGACTGGAACAGGCAAGACCCTAGCCGCCATTCTTCCGATTTTTGATCTCTTTACTTCACTGAAGAAAAAGGAGAAAACTAGCGGAATCAAAATACTCTATATCACACCCCTGAGAGCTCTCAATCGTGACCTTCTCAGACGGCTGTTTGAAGTCGGAGAGGACTTAGGGATTGATATTCAAGTCAGACACGGAGATACTCCAGCAAGTATACGGGCAAAACAAGCAAAATCGCCGCCAGATATGCTGATAACAACTCCTGAGACACTCCAAGCCATTCTTCCAGGTAGAAAGATGAGAGAGCACCTGAAACAGGTAAAATGGTTAATAATAGACGAAATCCACGAACTTGCAACCGACAAAAGAGGCACTCAACTTTCAGTAGCCTTGGAGAGGCTGAGAAGGCTTGCAGGCCAGGACTCCCAACGTATAGGCCTATCAGCAACAGTGGAAGCAGAAAAGGTGGCGAGATTCCTCGCTGGTTCCGCGGGTGAGGTTATCGCACTCAGGTCAGCTGAAATCAGAGGTCTAGATGTAGAGATCGAAACTATTAGTCCGGATCAAAGGGATCATGAAGAGGCTAAGCGACTGGCCATACCGCCAACAGCGGTAAGTCGCGCCAGAAAGATATGCGAGCTAGTATCTGGACAACGTTCTACTTTGGTATTCACAAATACTCGTGAGCATGCCGAGGCTCTCGGATCACAGATAAGCGCGATAGGTTGCAGGAGTACAGTCAAAGTTCACCACGGCTCGCTTTCTAAGGAGATAAGAGAAGAGGTCGAGGCAGACTTCCAAACTGGGAAGATTGCTGGTGTGATATGTACATCATCTCTTGAGCTTGGTATAGATGTCGGAACAGTAGACCTAGTTATCCAGTATATGTCACCAAGGGAAGCCACCAGACTTGTCCAGAGAATTGGAAGGAGCGGGCACCAAATAGGAGTTCAACCTCACGGACATATAATAACAACATGGGCCGATGATATACTTGAGTCAGCAGTACTCCTGAATCGTGCCAAGAAAGAACAATTGGAGAAAGTCAAGATCCACATAAATGCACTTGATGTCCTAGCACATCAAATAGTCGGCCTAGTTCTGGACGCAAGAGAGATCTCTATAGAAGAGGCGTATAGCCTTGTTAAGGGAGCCTGCCCCTACAGGAATCTTGAACTTAAGACTTTCTCTAGCGTAGTGAATCAGCTGCAGCAACAACGGATAATTCGTCTCAGGGATGGCGTCATATCAGCTAGATTCCTCAGTACCCGTCAATACTACTACGAGAATCTCTCAGTAATACCAGCTGTCAAGAAATTCACCGTCTTTGACTTTTCCTTAAAGAGGAGAATTGGCACGCTCGACCAAGAGTTCGTCGCGAGACGATGCCGCGCAGGCACAGAATTCATCATGCATGGAAACACTTGGCGAGTGATAAGCGCTGATGAGGAAAAACTGAGCGTAGAGGTCGAAGCTGCGGCGCCCAGCCTAAACGCTATACCCAGCTGGGAAGGAGAAATCATACCAGTAGATCATGAAGCCGCCTTAGAGGTGGGGAAACTTAGAGAACTTTTTTCACAAGTATCAAGCCAAGAAATAGAATCACTAAGCCTCGACCAGAATCTCCACATCGACTCGATTTCAGCGGCAAAGGTCTGGGAAGCTGTCGAAGAACATAGACGAGATTATCCCTTACCGACAGATAAGCAAATCGTTGTGGAACGATTCGAGAACTGCCTCATAGTGCATGCATGCTTCGGCAACTTGGTTAACGAGACCTTGGGTTTAGTCTTGTCGACGCTAATACACGCAAAACTTGGAGTTAATGTTCTTACTCAGGTTGACACTTACAGGATAGCTTTGGTGACCCCTCTAAAGCTGAATCCGAAGATGATTGCAGACGAGCTTCTTAAGATCAAGCCAGAGGAAATCAGAACGATCATCAAGGGTACTGTCGAGAATACGGAACTTTTTGCATGGAAGCATTGGCACGTAGCCAAGAGGTTTGGAGCCGTTGAGGCCAAGGCTGACTACAGCTTGCGAAGAGCCAAGCTGCTTGTGGAGGTCTTTCGCATCACACCAATAAACTACGAGGCTCACCGTGAGTTCTACTTGGAAAAGCTTGATGTCGAAGATACAGTAAGAGTAATCCAGAAGATCACTGATGGAGAAATTGGCGTGGCTGTGGCAGAGCAGAAGGGAACAAGTTGTTCACCCTTTGCATTACCGATAGTTGACAAAATCGTTCCGCACAATCTCCTAAGGCCTGCGTTACCCACACAGTCCTTAGCAGAAATAGTAAAAGAGCGGCTGATGTCTACGAACGTTAAATTGATCTGTATATTCAATGCTGACTGGCAAAGTGTGAGGGCTGTGGGCACGCTACCTGAGACAGTCAGATGCCCAAAATGTAAGTCAACCTTAGTTGCGGTTGCTTACCATGGAGACCAGCAACTATTACCAATAATAATCAAAAAGAAGAATCACAGAAAACTGACTGATGAGGAAGAGGAAAGATGGAACAGAGCTTGGAAATCTGCGAGCTTGGTGCAGACGGCTGGAAGAAAAGCCATCTTAGCCATGGCTGCGAGAGGAGTTGGACCAACGACAGCAGCACGTATCTTGAGGCGCTACGTGAGGAGTGAAGCAGAGTTCTATTCAGAAATACTCAAAGCCGAGAGAGAATACCAGCGGACTCGACTGTTTTGGGACTAGCTAATTACTCATACTTGCTAACGCTTCTTTTAAGCCCGTTCAAACAGCCCAAGTGTTAAGTAAGAACGATAGTCGGGATACAGCTTGGGGGAGACCTCGACACTGACCACGGGACTAGTACATCATCCTGATTACGTTAAGCATGATTTGGGAATTGATCATCCCGAAAGGCCTGAAAGGATCAGCAGGACAATTCAGTATCTTAATGATATTGGTCTGATTGACGATCCTAACATTCAATTGTTTAGGCCGGAGCCAGCGACCATTGAAGACTTGAGGCTAGTCCACACTACTCAATACATTGAGAGAATCATGTTTCTAAGTGAACATGGAGGAATACTGACACTCGATACACCTGTTCCTCCGAAAACTTATGAGATTGCTAGGTTGAGTGCTGGAGGTGCCATACTGGCTGGAAGAATAGTCGTCGAAGGCAAAGTAAGAAACTCCTTTGCACTCATTCGTCCTCCAGGACACCACGCTGGAAGGGATTTTGGCGGAGGTTTCTGTTACTTTAACAACATCGCTGTAATGGTTGAACACCTTAGGGTCAGATTTGGAATGAAACGTTTCATGATCATAGATTGGGATGTCCATCACGGCAATGGAACACAAGAAATATTCTATTCCGATCCAACGGTCCTATACTTTTCAACACATCAGATGCCTCTGTACCCAGGAACAGGCAACATGGATGAGATTGGTGAAGGAGAAGGAAAAGGCTATAACGTGAATTTACCTCTACCAGCAGGCACCTCAGGAGAAGTCTACAAAGAAATAGTGACTGAGCTGATTGATCCATTAGCTGATGAGTTTAAACCTGAGATCATTGCTGTGTCAGCGGGACAAGATGCCTACTTCACCGACTCAATCGCGAATCTACAATTCACAATCAATACATACTCTCATATCACTAAGATGCTGATGGAAATTGCAGACAGACACTGTAATGGCAGGTTGACTTTGGCTCTGGAAGGAGGGTACAGTCTGGAGGCCCTTCCAAGGATCATCGTCGCCATAATAGCAACTCAAGCAAAGTTGCCTAGCGACATAGCAGAACTCGGATATCCACCAGAACAGAAGAGAAGCAGAGAAGTCGAGGAACGAATCAGCCAAGTCAAAGCAACTCTGAGTGAATATTGGAAGACTTTCAGATCGAGTAGTGTGTAGGATCCTACACCATGAATCTGCAGAATATAACCCAAAAAATACTAGAACAGAGGCAAGATCTCACACAGGACGAGTTACGAAGGTTAATAGAGAAGAAAAAAGCAGAGGCTCAGGGCCTGCTATCAGATGAAGGTGCTGCAAGACTTGTTGCTCAAGACTTAGCGGTCAAGGTTGACGGTAGAGCCTTTAACGAGATCAAGATAGCTAATCTTGTTTCTAATCTGAGCGATGTGACACTGAAGGGCAGAGTCCTTGCTCAGTGGCCTCTTCAAGAGTTTCGTCGGCAGGACGGCACCATAGGAAAGCTGGTCAGACTGATTTTGGCTGACAAGACAGGAACAATAAGGTGTTTGCTATGGAACGGCAGAGCCGAACAACTCACAGGAGATAGTCTTCAAGGAAAAATAATTCGGCTAGCACATGGATATACTCGTGTAGGCTGGCTTGGAGTTGTCGAATTGAATTGCGGCGAAAGATCTGAAATCACTGTACTACCGTCAGATCAACATGATATAGAGTATTCAGATTTCCTGAGCTTCTTCAGGCAACTTAATAGTATCAAGTTAGGCGACGGTGAAGTTAACGTAGTCGGACTTATCGACTCACCACCGAAGATCACAGCTTTCACTCGCGATCAACACGAGGGGAGTGTGCTAAGAGCTACCATCAGGGATCAAGGAGGGGCCGTCGGTGTGGTCGTTTGGAACGACAAGGCTCAGGAGCTGTCCGGGCTCAAGAAGGGGGATATTCTTCAGGTAATAGGTGGAAGAGTTAAGGCAGATCCGTCAGGGTACCCTGAGGTACATGTTGGAGGCGGTAGTATTGCATCGATACTTAGAGAGAAGCCGCCCCACTTGAAGCTGAGTTTGCAGAAGTATTGTCCTGTTTCAAGCATTAAACCCAACGAGAAGGGTCTGGCCTTGCTTGTCAAGGTAATAAATATAGGCAGTGTTAGAGAATTTGTAAGGCCAAGCGGCCAAACCAGTCGATACAAGGAACTTCTAGTAGGAGATAGCACAGGTCTCGTTAGGCTCTTTCTTTGGGATGAGAAGATCGAACTTGTGAGTGCATTACACGAAGGTGACATACTGATGGTTGAGGGCGGCCAGACGAGGGAGAAGGCTGGGGAGGTTTTCGTAAGCGTGGGTAGCTCCGGAAACTTGAGCATAAACTCCCCGGCAGTTGATTCAGTACCTAGATATCCGAGCAAAGTGCTTGTTGGTCAGCTTAAAGATCTTTCACACCCTCTCATTATCGAAGGGCTTATTGTTGGAGATGCCGAATTAAGAACTGTTCAAGTTGGAAGCGGTGAGAGCATCAAAGTAGCGACTTTAGTGCTGGATGATGGAAGCAGCAGGGTTAGGCTCTCGTTGTGGAGGGAACTTGCCGAGAGCGCTAGTGGGTTAAGGGCTGGAACCAAAGTCAGGTTTGTAGGAATACAGCCTCAACTCAGCATTCAGGGAGAACTGACCATGTCATCCAGTAATCTTACAATAATGAAGATCCTCGGTGATAACGCTCAAGTTCCTGATGAAGGTAACCTAATCAGCCATTACATCTGAGCCCTGAGTTTGACGTACTTATCCTCCTTACTCCAAAGCTCTCTTCCGGCTTTGCGATTGCTCTGATACCAATTGCAGCATGGCTTTAGATTGCAGACTAGACATCGTGGCCTGACGGGTCTGCAAATTCTTTGGCCAAATTTTACAAATTCATCATTGAGGCCCAGCCAGTAACGCCTCTCGACTTTTTCCCGTAGTTGGATCTCAGTTTCTTCGGGATTCCTCGAATTGACAATGGAAAGGCGATTAGTTATCCGGTGTACATGTGTGTCCACTGGAATTGCTGGTATGCGGAAGCCATAAATTAGGACGCAGTTAGCGGTCTTTCGTCCAACTGAAGGAAGTTCAAGCAACTTATCAAGATCTCTTGGTACATGTCCTCCGTACTCTTCTAGGAGTGTTCTTGCGACGGAGATTATTGACTTAGCTTTTGTATGATAGAAGCCTGATGGACGAATCAGCCTCTCTATCGCCTTCTTATCTGCTTTGGCTAGACTATATACATCAGGGTACTGTGAGAAGAGTTGGGCCGAAGCCTTCCGTGTATTCTCGTCTTTCGTCCGTTGAGACAGTATCGTTGTTATCAGAACTCTAAAGGGATCTTGAGGTGACTCCTCACTTACCTTGTGTAGGATTGTCGCCTGAACCGTAAGTCGATTCATATTCTTTGTAAGCTTGAAGATCTCTGAGAAACTACACCGCAACTCTTTAGATCTCACCGCTTACTATCGTAGGCTTCTTGAAGTTTTCTTAGAAGGTTCGGTCTCTTCATGTATAGTCTCTTCAACTGTTTGCTTTCTCTTTTTGAGACTATATAGGCGAATAGAATTGGCGCCGCGATCGTTGCATCTGCGTACACTACTACATTATTGCTTGGTTCGTGCGGGTTGACTTTACCCCATGAGATTGCCTCTTGGAAGGTTGCTCCTGAAAGTCCTCCCCACTGTGGTGATGAGGTCGTTATCTGTATGAGAAAGTCTTGTCCACCTCCGCCAACCTTAAGGATTTGCGAGAGCTGTGGTTGCGTCTGCAGGTAGAAGTTCTTTGGTGAACCACCCCCTATCTCTATTGCTCCATTCTTCCTACTTCCATATACGATCGCAGTGGTCTCCATAACATCCAAGTCAGGATCAACCGTCACTGTGCCCCCCTTCATCTTTGCTGCACTAAGATTCATACCTATTGAGGAATCGCCAGGAGAAGATGTGTAGATCGGAACATCACATTTCACGGCTTGGGCAACTATAGATCTCTCTGGGTTTTTCCCCTTAGTTAGGATGGCCCCCCCGATAATTCGGTGAAGTTCAGCCGTGGATATAGGTTTGTTCAACTTTTGCGAAAGGAAAATCTCCTTGAGGAAATCATCTGTCTTTAATAGTGCATCATCTGGAACGAATATGTCATATATTCTCACTATGCCTCGTTTTCGAAGTTCAACATCATTGGCTCTAAAGTCTCCCTGATATACCGGAAGATCTAGGGCGAAGTGGAGATCGTGGTAAAGGTTAGCTCCTGTTGAGACTATGAAGTCTACGAATCCTTTCTCCATTAGTGTGATTATGGGGCCGCCCATTCCAGCTGGTGCCATTGCACCGGCCAAGGTTACTGCTATTGTCGCATCTTCGTCAAGCATCTTCTCATAAAGTCTGCAAGCTTCGTAGAGTCTACCGGCATTATATGCGCGCGTCTCTCCAAATTCATCTATAAGCTCGTCCACTGTCATGTGAGGCTTGATGTTCATCGGAAATATGCGTTTACCTAGCATGAATGATCCCGGTGGCCTCAGCTTACTTATCAATAACGTATCTGACTATAAATGTCTGAAAACTACTTTCCTCAATAGTATCGATCTTCATGCTAACATCGACTGTTTCTTTCAATTCGAATATGAAGTCCTCAAGATAATCATAGAAACCGCAGGTTGTACAGAACGCCCCCTGGAACTGTAGTCTTAGTTCATTATCCTCGAAGCTTATCAGCCTCGCTGTCGCCTCTGGGCTTCTGTACTTGTTGTAACGAGCAATTGCTTGAGATATCTCCTCTGCTTCCAGTTTAGATCTCGTCAAACCTTTCCCCCAATGCATTCAATGCCTCGTTATGGAGCTACAGCGAACAACTTATAGTTTGACACGTTCTCTAAAAGAGTGCAAGTTACGGTGAAGAGAATGGGTTCAGAAGAGATTGTAGTGGAGATTAATGTTGATGGAAGAAACATACCATTGAACAGATTCGTCCAGAAGATCGTTTCTAGCATCATTATCGGAATGGTGAGTTCACTCCGGGATGTCAACAATTGGAAAGGTGCTACTATAACAGTAAAGAGAAAGATCAACTAGATCATGAGAGGCGTTGCAGATCTATGTCGAGACATGAGTAACAAGATACATTGTGCACATATTCTTGTCGAGAAACGCTCGCAAGCTATGCAGGTTTTGGACAGGTTAAAGAAGGGTGAGAACTTCTTCGAGATCGCAAAACAACTCTCTCTATGTCCTTCACGTAAGAGGGGCGGAGATCTGGGATGGTTTGGGCGTGGCCAGATGGTGCGTGAGTTTGAAACAGTGGCATTTACTTTGGAAAAAGGCCGTATGACACAAGAACCTGTGAAGACACAGTTCGGGTACCACATAATCAAGAGACTGGAGTAAACATTCCCCAAGCCTATCCGACTCTCGATCTGTCGGTCTCCAAGATCTATAAAGAGCGAGTTGCCGGGGCATTACTTTTTGAAGACAGTTCCATTATGATAGCCAAGACATAAATAGTCTAAATCTGCAATGCAGGCTGGTGAACTTATGGAAAAGACTGTTATCAGAACAGAAAAGGCACCAATTCCGGTAGCTCCTTATTCGCAGGCGATCAAGGCCGGGGGCGTAATATACGTATCAGGATTCGTCGCCTTCGACCCCCGCACAGGTAAAGTTGTGCAGGGAGGAATAAGGGAACAGGCAACACAGGTAATGGAGAACAT
>Ga0116202_10003034_pt1 | contig 10058 bp, 9 predicted proteins | sample LakKivw325mmetaG_FD_94479 | JGI IMG/M metagenome (GOLD analysis project Ga0116202, IMG submission 94479) | Anoxic lake water microbial communities from Lake Kivu, Rwanda to study Microbial Dark Matter (Phase II) - Lake Kivu water 325m metaG | ecosystem: Environmental > Aquatic > Freshwater >... | reverse complement strand
TTATTATGATTTTCTTTAATCCGTGTAATCGGTGTAATCAGTGGTTTCCTTTTGTTTTCAAAGTCCGGCAAAATTCCGGCTTTAACCAGCACCTGAAATCCGTTGCAAATTCCAATAATTAACTTACCCTGTCCGATAAATTCGTTAACGCTGTCTTCTAATATATATTTTAACTCATTGGCTAAAATCTTTCCCGCACTGATATAATCACCATAAGTAAATCCGCCGGGAATGACTAATATCTGATATTCCTTTAAAATGTGTTTCTTTTTCTTAAGAAGATTGAGATGGACACGCTCAGCATTTGCACCGGCCAGTTGAAAAGCAAGAATTGTCTCTGCATCGCAATTCGTGCCGGCCGTGAAAAGTACTGCGACATTTACCATTAGAAAATTAATATACCTAAAAATAACAGACTGTCAAGAATGGTAAAAAATTTATTAGGATTAGTTTAATTTATCGGCGACCCTTGATTTTTGAACCCTTTAACAGACCTTCGTAGTGACGCATTACCAGATGCGATTCAATCTGCTGAATTGTATCAAGTGCAACACCGACGATAATCAAAAGCGTTGTACCGCCAAAGTAGAACGGTACGCGCATCGAGTGCATCATAAATGTTGGTAAAAGCGCCATAAACGCCAAGAACAGAGCACCGGGTAGAGTCAACAAAGAAAGACTGCGGTCAATGAATGCTGCCGTGTTTGGACCAGGGCGAATACCAGGAATAAAACCGCCGTATCTCTGCATATTATCCGCCATATCTCTCGGATTAAATACAACCGAAGTATAGAAATATGTGAAGAAAATAATCAGAATTGCATATAATACTTCATATGCCCAGGCACCAGGCCGGATAAATTGCGAGACGCTTTGAAGCCAGGGAACTTTAATGAACGATGTTATCGTTGATGGGAAGACAATCAAACTTTGGGCAAAGATGATTGGAATAACACCGGCGGTATTAATTCGCAAGGGGACATAAGTTGACTGGCCGCCGTACATTTTTCGGCCAACGATTCGTTTTGGATATTGAACCGGAATTTTACGCATTGCCTGGGTCATCAGCACGACACCGGCATACACACCAAAGACAATTGCCGCTATGACCAGTAATAAGAACCAGGAAATTTCACCGGCGCGCATCATCTGAATCGTCCGTCCAAAATCCTGTGGAATACTATCAATACATCCGACAAAGATGATAAACGAAATACCATTACCGATTCCTTTATCGGTAATCTGTTCGCCAAGCCACATCACAAATATCGTACCGGCCGTCATCGTTAATATTGTTAACAATCTGAAGAAAAATCCGCCGCCGACTACGAGCGGACCAACTGCGGTTGGCGGCTGTGCTTCCAAATAAACTGCAATAGTTGATGCTTGAACAACCGCTAATGCCACTGTCGCATATCTCGTATATTGATTAATTTTCTTTCTGCCATCTTCATCTCTCTGTAATTTTTCCAGATATGGGAATACTGAGCCGAGCAACTGGAAAATAATTGATGCCGAGATGTAAGGCATAATACCCAGGGCAAAAATTGATGCGCGGGATAATGCACCGCCGACAAAAATATCATAAAGACCGAATACCGTTCCCCGCATCTGGGATAATAAAAGTCCTAATGCCGGACCGTTGATGCCCGGGGTCGGAATATGACCGCCCAAACGGTAAACCGCGACCAATCCGAGCGTAATTAAAATCTTTCTCCGTAAATCCGGAATCTTAAAAATATTGGGGACGTTCTGTAACATATTAGACTATCTTTTCAAACTTACCGCCAGCGGCTTGTAGTTTTTTAAGTGCTGATTCGGATATCGCATCCGCATGGATTGTAACTTTTGCCGTAATCTCGCCTGTACCCAGAATCTTAATCGGCAGATTTCTGCGGATTAATCCGGCTTTTCTTAAAATTTCCTTATTGATATCGCCCTCTAATTTTACCCGGCTGATATCGCCTAAATTCACGGCTTCGTATTCGATTCGGTTGCAATTGGTAAATCCGCGCTTCGGGATTTTCCGGTATAAAGGCATCTGACCGCCTTCAAATCTTGCATCATACTCAGTCCCTTTACGGGAACCGGCGCCTTTATGACCTCGGCAGGATGTTTTACCGTGACCTGAACCCGGTCCGCAGCCAATCCGCTTTCGGCGGTGGCGGGCACCTTTTGCTGGCTGTAATTTATTCAACATTTTCGACCTTTACTAAATGTCTGATTTTTGTAATCATACCGCGAATCATCGGTGTATCGTTATGAATTCGGGTAGCATTCAATTTCCTGAGTCCTAATGCCCGCGCATTCTTTTGATGCACCGGCTTGGAATCAATTACACTTTTAACTAATGTTACTTTCAGTTTCTTCATTTTTCTCAAGTACTACTGTTCTTTTCTTTGATATAATATGCTCAACTGGTTTATTGCGGATAATTGCGATTTCTTCCGGGGTCCTGAGTTGTTTCAGCCCCCGCAAAGTTGCGACCGCAAGATTATATGGATTATTGGAACCGAGTGATTTCGTATAAATATCTTTCAGACCGAGCGCTTCGATTACTGCCCGCACCTGTGAGCAGGCAATCAAACCAGTTCCTTCAGGGGCTGGTTTTAAGAGCACTTTGCTTGCACTGTATTTCCCCTGAATCGGATGCGGTATCGTACTCCCGGCAAGAGCAATCTGAATTAAATTTTTCTTGGCGCGGCTGGATGCCTTGCGAACCGCTAAAGCGACTTCTTCGGATTTTCCGTGTCCGATGCCGACTTTACCCTGTCCGTCGCCGACAATTACGCCTGCGGCAATCCGCATTCTTTTACCACCTTTAACAACTTTCGATATGCGCTTTATATAAATAACCCGTTCAATGAATTCTTGAGCCGGTTGGAGTGTTGTATCTTCTAAAATTTTAAGCCTCCCTTTCTTGCGCCATCCGCAATTGCTTTGATTCTTCCGTGATAGCGATAACCAGCGCGGTCAAAAACGACCTCGTTTATGCCCATTGATTTGGCTTTTTCGGCTAATAGAGCACCAACCTGAAATGCAACTGCGCTCTTGCCGGTTAATTTACCTTTATCTTTTTTGTCCGTACTCAGCTGCTCTTTAGATAATCCTTCACTTGCCGAAGACACGGTCGTGATGACTCTATGCGTTAAATCATTAATCAGGATTGCGTAAATATGTTTATTGCTTCGATTCACGCATAAACGGGGTTTTTCTTTAGTCCCGCTGATTTTCTTTCTGATTCTTAAGTGTCGTCGTTTTAATTGGTCTTTAATCATAATAATCATACATTATAATAAAATAATACAAGTTGTCAATCCCTTTCTTAGTGATTGTTAAAACTCTTGACATATTATTATAATACGATAAAATTATTATATATCAAACAGGAGTATGAAATGAAAAAAGAAACCGGGTTTACTTTAATTGAACTTCTTACTGTAATCTTTATCATCAGTCTTTTAATCTCCTTGTCGGTTCCCAATTTCAGTATTATAAAAGAGCGGGCTCGGATTACCGCTCAAAAAGTAAATATGCATAATGTCGCAGTTGCGGTGGAAAATTATTACTTTGAAAAAGGTGAATATACCGACTATTTTTATGAAGATGATTATGGTGCATACTTTCCAGGAGGGGACCCGGATGCCGACCCGCCAATTGGCGGAAAATTACCGACTAACCCGTGGACCGGAGAAGAATTGGAACCGGACAATTTCAATCCTGATTGGTATGACACTCCGGATGCGGTTGTCAATACCGATGTCGGCGGACCCAATGACGATTATGATTACGAACCCGGCGAAATGAGATTCGGGACATATAGTCCACCGGGCACTGGTCGCGTTCAACTTTGGGGATTAATTGGAATGGACCGCAATGGTACATCTATTCGCGGTTTTGACGCAACAACCAGTCAAGTGGTAATTTTTGTCGTACACAACTAACATCATAGCCACTTTGCCAGTTAGTAACTCAGCAAATTAACGGAACCGTCAAACTCGCATCGGACAATATTAGAATTTTTGCATCTTTGCCCTTTTTCTCTATCGCTTTTTGTAAAGCTTCATTCACATCCGAAAAAGGTGTCATAAACACACTTTTTACAACATTATCATCAATCGGCATTACCGTCCAGATTTCAGCCCATTGCATTGTTTCGGCTAATTTTGCTGACTTGTGTCGACCTAACTTGAAATCCTTAGCTACTTTTTCAATCACATCATTAGGTGATTGACACGAAGCAATTGTCTTGATAAACTCGTCGTCGCCGACCCCTTTGCGGCATTTTGATGCAACAATCATAATACCTTTATCTTTTAATGCTAGCTTGGCATTCTCCATTCCTTTTTGGGATTGATAAAAATTTACATCATAGGGTTCTTGAATTAAGGCAATGACTATATCTGCTTTCTCTTGGATTGGCACGCAGAATATCTTCTTTGCATCCTCGATTGCCTGCTTTTCTGACTCAAAAATATCGCCATATCGAATCGAAAAAAGTTTATGATTATCGTCAATTACTACTTGAACAGAAAAAATATCCCTTGGCATCATTTGGGCAATTTCATTCATATCTTCGTTCACCGGATTTCCTTCAAGTGCCAAAGTCTTGGCTTGTGGCTGAAGTGATAATTTATGATTGGCAGTAATTGTCTCCAGTCCCGCAACACCTGGTAAAAACGATTTCCTGCCACCAGTAAACCCGGCAAAATAATGTGGTTCAACTGAATTGATTGAGATAATCTTGTCTGCTTCCCAGATTGCCGAATTCAACCAGACCGGTGTATTCCTACGGGTTTTACCTAAAAATGTCAATTTTGCATTATCATTAGCATCATGTACCAAAATTCTATCCTTATATATATTATAATATCTGCCGAATATCTGAATAAACTCATCATCAATCGGTGCCCGATGCGAACCACAGGCAACAATAAACTGTAAATCATAATCTTTGATTACTGGCTCAATCATTGAGATAATAGTCTCGGTTGGTGTTGGTCGGGTGTAATCATTAACAATAATCAGGATTCTTTTGCTGTTAGCTAAAAACTCCTTAAGATTATTTTGAAGTACAGGAGTATCAATTTCTATTTTTGAAGATACCTGCTGCGGTTTTAAAACACACAGCAGGTTCTTTTCTGGTATTTCAAGTACTATTTCTTCTTTGCCGTATGGTAGTTTAATCTGCATTTATAATTTTATCTAGAGAAAAACACTAAGTCAAGAATATATAAATTATGTTTGTAAAATTGTCACAAATCTGTCACATACTTTTTGAGCTATTATTCAGCCTAACTCACTAATCTCCAACCCCTAACCCAAAATCCCTAAAAACAAGGGGAGGTATGGGGTATATGGCGCAAAGCGTCGAGTAGCAAGGGAGGAGAAAATCGGAAAAGAACAGCAATTAAAAACTCTATTTGTGCGTGTTTTTGAACTTCTAAATCGGCGGGTAAATCTATGTTTATTAATGTGCGTAATATGAGAAGTAAATTCAGCACAAACAGGTCATAATTTGACGAATCATAGATTGGTTGAAAACTGTCATCAGGTCAGATATGAAAAAGTGGATATAGACATCAAAATAGAAACATTAAATATTAAGAATAAAATTTTAAATGTAATTATTTGGGAGGCGGCTGTGGTCCGCCTTTTAAAACGGCAAGGGTTTTTTCCAGTTCTTCTTCGCTCTGAATCATAACCTTTCTTGATTTTGAACCGACATAAGGTCCGACAATCCCTAGTTGCTCAAGCTGGTCAATGATGCGTCCGGCTCTTGCCCAACCGATATCAAGCCGTCTTTGCAGCATTGAAACCGATGCCTCACGGTGGCGGAAAACGATTCGTGCTGCCTGTTCAAATAACTCGTCAATTTCCCGACTGGTTTCCGCACTCTCAGGTTTGGTCGTCTTCGGCATATCCACTTCTTCGGACAACATCGAATAATAATCCTGTGACCAGAGTTGCTCGGCGATATTTTCCGGCACGATTGAATAAAACACTTCCTGCTTGCGTTTGAGCGATGCCTTTTCCTTATCAATCAGCACATCGCCGACCTGTTTTGCAACAATCTCCTGCGCCATTTCCGCTGGTTTTGGCACCAGTCCGGTTAATCTTTCAGTCAGATAACGCCGTGTCCACAAATCAACAATTCTTTTGGTTGCCTGGGCTGACACAAAAGCGCAGTGCAGTCTTAATGGTTCACCTTTACCCGGCGGCAGAAATAACATATCACCCCTGCCCAGCAGCGCTTCGGCACCGTTCATATCAAGAATCGTGCGCGAGTCGGTTTTTGATGCAACCTGGAACGCAATCCGGCACGGGAAATTTGCTTTGATTAATCCGGTAATAACATCAACCGACGGACGCTGGGTTGCCAGCACCAGATGAATTCCGACTGCTCTTGACATCTGCGCCAATCTCGTAATCTTCTCTTCAATCTCGGTTGGTGCCCGCATCATCAAATCCGCAAGTTCATCAACTATAACAACAATGTACGGCTTTTTCTCAAGTCCTTCTTTCTGGGCAATCTGATTATAACCGGCAATATCCCTTACTCCCAGATTGGCAAAGATACCATATCGCGCTTCCATAATTGCAATGATGCGGTCCAGTTCTTTGATTGCGTGTTTTGGGTCAATCGTGGTCGGGTTTAGAAGATGCGGAATCGGATTGTACACCGGTAGTTCTAACTGTTTTGGGTCAATCGCTAAAAATCTCACATCATTGTGCGACGAGCGAAAAATTATCGAGGTAATCATCGTATTTATGCAAACGCTTTTGCCCGAACCGGTCGTGCCCGCAATCAAGACATGCGGCATCTCTCTTAAATCCGCAGCAAGCGGCTCGCCGGTAATTGTCTCGCCCAGAGCAAAAGTCAAAGGCGAGGTTTTGGAAGTGTACTCGTCGGTCTTCAGCACATTTTTAAGATAAACAATCCTTCGGTACTTATTCGGCACTTCAATACCCACTACTGCTTTACCCGGAATTGGCGCTAAAATTCTTATACGCTCGGCTTTGAGCGATAACGACAAATCATCCGCTAAGTTTTCAATACGTTGGATTTTTACGCCCGGTGCCGGCTCAAGTTCAAACCGGGTAATCATCGGACCGGTCAGAATTTCCGTGACCCGGCAGTCAATGTCGAATTCCTTTAACTTTTCAATCAGCACCTGACCTTCCTGCTCTAATCCTTTCTGGTCAACCGTGATTTTTTCCTCGGGCGGATTATCGAGCGAAGCGAGAAATTCGTTCTGAAACTGCTGCTCGTCAAAACTAATCGGAATTTTCGGCGCGTGTTTCTCTTCTTTCTTGATTTTTTCGGTCGTTATCTTGGGCGGTTCAAACAAAGTCGGTGTCGGCTCAATCATTGGTTCTGGTTTAGAGGTTTCTGTAACCGGCGGTTCTCTTTTCGGTTTGGGCTCGACTCTTTTGATTGTGATAATACCCGTGATAAACTTAAATATCTTTTTTAAGAGCCACCACATCCCTTTGCTACAAAGAACAAAAAGATTCTTAAAAAATGTTCCGATTGGCTGTATAACTTTCAGCACATGGCTGTAGATTAGAACAAATATCACCCACAGCGAGACCAGCACAACCAGAGTCCCCCAGGTTCCAATCAGATAACGCAGCCATTTAATAAATTCCCGGGTGATGCTTCCGCCGATAAAGATTTGTTTATTCGCAACGACCTGCCAATAACTGCTGGGAAACAAAAATGCGATGGTCAGCTGCAATAAAACTGCCAGGATAACTGCAAAAATACAATTTTTCAGATAAGGGTTTTTCTCCTGATTGCGAATTGCCGGAATTAATCCGTACAGTAAAAGCAGCGGGAAAAGAAAAGTCAGAATATAACCAAAATGGAAAAACCCGATTTTGGCAAACCATAACCCGAAAAGTCCGCCGTAATTAGAAAGACTGCTGACGCGCCCGACCGAGAAAGAAAGATAACTGCTGAATAAAAAGATTGCAATCAGCCAGATGATTATGACCAATAGATGTTTTTTAACATGCTCAAGCCCGATTTGCCCGAGCGCAATTATGATTAAAAGAATCGGAACTGCCGATGCGCAAAATCCGAACCAGAAAACTAGCCAGTTGGTAATCCGGTTGCCGACAACACCACCGATTGTTCGATTGCCAAAATGCGAAAGAAATACGCTGACCAGCACAAACAACGCAATTGCAATTACAATAATGTAAAATATCTGCCTTGCTTTGGTGCCGTCGTGTTTTGTTCTGCTTCTCATATCATTTTAACCACGGATTTAATTGATTTAACGGATTTTACTTTTAACTTTTTAATCGGTCTAATCCGTGTAATCTGTGGTTTCTTTTTCATATAATACTTTGCCCGACAATAACGGTTGACAATAATTTAACAATCGGAAAGATGAACGAGCCGAAGATTGATATATTAGTAACTGAACCAAGTACGATAATGCCCATCAGAATAAACATTCCGTAACGCTCGATTTGCATATAACTCTGTGCCATACTCTGAGGTAAAAGATAATACAGAATCTTCGAACCGTCAAGTGGCGGTATTGGAATTAAATTGAAGATTGCAAGAATCAAGTTGAAAAAGACAAACATCTGCAAAATAACAATGACAAAACTACTCGATGGTATGGTCAGATTTATTATCCGTAAGATTATTCCGAATGCGATTGCGACCAGAAAATTTGCGCCCGGTCCGGCTAATGATGATAATAGAATGTCCCGCTTCGGATTATGAAAATAAGATGGATTTATCGGCACTGGTTTTGCCCAGCCAAACCGGAAGAGAAACAGGCAGAGTGTACCGATTGGGTCTAAATGCTTCAAGGGATTTAAAGTTAACCGCCCGGCATACTTTGCGGTCGGGTCGCCCAGTTTCAAAGCAATCAGTCCGTGCGCATACTCGTGAATAGTCAAGCCGAATAAAATTGCCGGTGCGGATAAAAAAAGTAAAAAGAAATTCATTAGATATTCAGTTGAGATATGATTGATATACAATTGAGATACATTGTTATTTAGCTCGTCTCTTTCAGTTTTTTAGTAGATAGTATGTAATTATTAAGTTTAACACTTAAATTAGTTAACTTCTCTTTAATATGTTCAAATTGCTCTTTAGATATTTTACTTCTCTTTTGCAATAACTGCAACCAATAAAAAGACTCGTGCAAAGAACCTCGTGCATTATAATTAAATTTATTCCGGTCCGCGAAATGATAACGACCAAATCCTTCTGCAATATTCGCTCCGATCGAATCAACCGCAGAAATAAATTGGTTACCGATGACTTTCTTATCTTGCCAAGTTAACTCAACATAATTCTGCCAGGCAATATCAGATAATTCCATTGCTAAGTTATATATTTCTAAATCGGTTAATTCCATATCACCATATTTCTATCGTATTTCCATAGTATTTCTATTGTATCTCCATCGTATCTCTATCGCATCTCCATCATATCTCTACCGTATTTCCATCGTATCTCAAATATATTTATTTTTAATATACTTTATTTCATCTTGTTTCGTCTTAATTTTGCCGTCGAGTTTTAATTCCAGTAGTTCGGTAAGAATTTCGGTATATTGCGGTCCGGGTGGAATTTTCAGTTTCTTTAAAGTCTCGCCATTCGAAAATATTTTTACTTTCGAAAATTTATTTAGATATTGTCTGATTCTGCGCACTATTGGTGCGGTTTCAGATAAAATCAACAATTCCAAAGATAGCAAAGGTATCGGCTTTAAAATCTGATATATCTGACTCGGTTTTCGGGCTCGTAACAACTTTTTTCTTGCGCTCGAGAAATTTTGTAATGCCTTAGCGCTGTTGCTAATCTCTCTTTCCAGCGGATACCTATCCCATTTTGACGCCGGTATATGATAAAAGAAATTAATAAGTTTTATTTGCGGTTGATAATCATTCTGCCCAATCCGGGTAATCTGTTTATTGGTCTCGAAAAATTTTGATGGCAACTTAACTCCATAAAGTTTTTCAAACACCCCGTATTTCTGCAATGACTTCAGAATATCATTATCTTTTTTCTCTCTGAATATCAT
>Ga0116202_10003033_pt1 | contig 10059 bp, 13 predicted proteins | sample LakKivw325mmetaG_FD_94479 | JGI IMG/M metagenome (GOLD analysis project Ga0116202, IMG submission 94479) | Anoxic lake water microbial communities from Lake Kivu, Rwanda to study Microbial Dark Matter (Phase II) - Lake Kivu water 325m metaG | ecosystem: Environmental > Aquatic > Freshwater >... | reverse complement strand
CTTACTGCGAATGCTCATCATGCCCCACTTCCTCCCGCTCCAGCTTTCACTCTATCGGCGGGTAAGATTACCTCGTGAGGCAACGATTCTCGTAGAGTAAGATTTCTGATGATTCAACGCGCCCCCTTGACAAATCCCGCCTTCTGTGCTATACTGCTCACAGACTGGTTTGTAAGACAAACTGGTCTGTGAGGAGAGACACCTATGGAACCGACCGATCGCATCGCGCAGCGCGCTTACCGTTACTGGTACGACGATGGCATCGTGGAGCTGGTGGGGGCGGGGCTGTTTGGGCTGCTGGCCGCGTACTTTTACATCCAGGCACTCGCGCCGCAGGGGCCCGTGGCGGCTCTGTCCGCGCTACTCCTGCCGCTGATCGTCATCGGCGGCATGCTGCTCTCCAAGCGCATCGTGCGCGCGCTCAAGGAACGCTTTACATATCCGCGTACGGGCTACGTCTCCTACCACAAGCGTTCGCCCGCGCGCCGGCGCTTGTCTGTCGTGCTGGGCGCACTGGTGGGAGCAGTGGTGGCCTTCTGGACGCTGCGCTCGGAGGTGAGCCTGAACTGGCTGCTGCTGATCCAGAGCCTGGCCTTTGCCTTCGGCCTGGCTGTGTCGGCCTGGCGCTTTGGGCTGTGGCGCTTCTGGGGCCTGGCCGGCCTGGCCGTGCTGGCGGGCGTGTGGGTCTCGCGCAGCGGCTGGAGCATCGAGCGCGCCGACGCCGCCTTTTTCGGCGCGCTGGCGCTGGGCATGCTGCTCTCCGGCCTTTGGGCGCTGTGGAACTACCTGCGCCACACCCAACCGTCCGCGGAGGCCTAGGCATGGATGCGCAGCCTGCTCCTGAGCCCGCACCCGCGGCCGCGCTGGCCGAGGTGGATCGCCTGATCCACGAGCCCGCGCGCCTGGCGATCATGACCCTGCTGTACACGCTGGAGAGCGCCGACTTTCTCTTCCTGCTGCGCCAGACCGGGCTGAGCAAGGGCAACCTGTCGTCGCACCTGGCGCGGCTGGAGGCGGCGCGCTACATCAGCATCGAAAAGACCTTCCGCGGCAAGCTGCCGCTGACCATCTGCCGGCTCACCCTGGTGGGCCGCCAGGCCTTTCGCGCCTACCGCGACCAGCTCAAGCGCGCGGTGGCGCAAATGCCAGAATGAAGAGCTCACACAAAGACACAAAGCCACAAAGACGAAAGGATAGAAGAAACCCACGTAAAGGCATCGAGAAAAGACAGGAGAAGCACCTATTCACCTGGTCGTTGGTCGGCAAAGCCATCATCCTTTGGTCCCCGCTCCTGGCGTTCTTTGTTCATCCTCTTCTTGGTGGCTTTGTGTCTTTGTGTGAGGATCTGGAGGGGTATGAACGAGATTGCGATTCACACTGAGAACCTGTCGCGCCACTTTGGCGACGTCAAGGCCGTCGACGGGCTGACGCTGGACGTGCCCGCGGGCGCAGTGCTCGGCTTCCTGGGGCCGAACGGCTCGGGCAAGACCACCACCATCCGCCTGCTGTTGGGGCTGTTGCAGCCCACGGCGGGCCAGGCCAGCGTCTTGGGCTGGGACACGCGCACGCAGGCACATGAGATCCGGTGGCGCTGCGGCGCGCTGCTGGAGCACACCGGGCTGTACGAGCGCCTGAGCGCCGAGGACAACCTGGAGTTCTACGGCCGCATCGCGCACCTGCCAGCGACCGAACGCCGCGCGCGCATGCGCGAGCTGCTGGAACGCGCCGGGCTGTGGGAGCGGCGCCGCGAGCCCGCGGGCACGTGGAGCCGCGGCATGCAGCAGAAGCTGGCCGTGGCGCGCGCCCTGCTGCACCGCCCGCAGTTGCTCTTTCTGGACGAGCCTACGTCCGGACTGGACCCGGAAGCCGCCGCCGCGCTGCGCGACGACCTGGAGCGCATGGTGCAGTCGGAGGGCGCGACCGTGTTCCTGACCACGCACAACCTGGCCGAGGCCGAGCGCCTGTGCCAGCGAGTGGCCGTGATCCGGCGCGGCCGCCTGCTGGACGTGGGCACGCCCCAGGAGTTGCGCGCTCGCGCGGGCGGCGGGGCCGTGCACGTGGAGCTGTACGGACGCGGCCTGGACGAGCGCGTGCTGGCGCTGCTGCAGGCGCGGCCCGAGGTGACCTCAGTTCACCCCCACAACGACCACCTGCAGATCGAGCTGCGGCCGGGCTCGGACGTGGCCCCGTTGGTGACTGCCGTGGTCGGCGCGGGCGGCCAGGTGGAGGAGGTGCGCAAGGGCAGCGCCAGCCTGGAAGAGGCCTTCCTGGAGCTGGTGAGGGAGGAGGCTCCGCCGCCCTCGCAGGCTGCGAGCCAGAAAGAAGGTGCGAGATGAGCGAGCGAGGCAGTGCCAGCCTGTGGACGGACGTGGCCACCGTGATGTGGAAGGAGTGGCGCGAGCTGCTCAGCCCGGGCCGGCGCGGCTCGGGCCGCAGCGGCTGGCTGAGCATCGCCATCACCGTGGGCATCTTTGGCATCTTCCTGCCCTGGCAGATGGGACTGGATTGGGTGCAGTCGCCCATGGCCCTGGTGTACTGGGGCTGGGTGCCGCTCTTCCTGGTGAGCGGGGTGGTGGCCGATGCCTTCGCGGGCGAGCGCGAGCGCCACACCCTGGAGACGCTGCTGGCCAGCCAACTGCCCGACAACGCCATCCTGCTGGGCAAGCTGCTGGCGGCAGTCAGCTACGGCTGCCTGCTGACTGTGGCGGGGCTGCTCCTGGGCGCGCTGACTGTGACCCTGGCCTTCGGCCAGGGGCGCCTGTTGTTCTACCCGACGCTCGTGGCCGTGGGTGGGGCGGTGCTGTGCGTGCTGGCCTCGGGGTTGGCGGCCTGCGCGGGCGTGTTCGTCTCGCTGCGCGCCGCCAGCGTGCGCCAGGCCGCGCAGACCCTGTCCATCGCCACCATGCTGCTGATCTTCGTGCCGGTCTACGGCCTCCAGGCCCTGCCCGCCAGCGTGCGCGCCGCGGGCCTGGCCTGGATGTCGCGTCAGAACAGCACCACCGTGTTGCTGGCCGTGCTGCTCGTGCTGGCGGCGCTCGACGCCCTGCTGCTGGCCGCCGCTCGCCTGCGCTTCCAGCGCGCCAAGCTGGCCCTGAACGTGTAGCCTTCCGAAACCAGGTTTCCAGAGGAGGAGAAGCATGTTCGAGCTACCCGAGTGCATCGTGCTAACGCGCCAGATGAACGAGGAGCTGCAGGGCAAGAGCGTGCAGCGCGGGGTGCTAGGCAACTCGCCTCACAAGTTCGTGTGGTACAACCGCAGCCACGAGGAGTTCGAGGCGCTGACCCGCGGCAAGCGCGTGGGCCAGGCGTACGCGCGTGGCCGTTGGATGTTCGCGCCGCTGCAGCCGGGCTACGTGCTGGTGCTGGGCGAATGTGGCGGCAAGCTGCTCTTCCACCCCGCCGGCTCCAAGCTGCCGGAGCGCTACCACCTGTGGCTGACCTTCGACGACGGCTCTGCTCTGACCGAGACCACGCAGATGTGGGGTGCCATGGAGCTGTACGAGCAGGGCCTGGAGCTCGAGCGCCAGTACATCAAGGACATGCGCCCCACGCCCGTGGACAAAGAGTTCACATTCGACTACTTCTCGGGCCTGATCGACTCCCTGCTCAGCGGCGAGAAGCGCAGCGTCAAGGCCCTGCTCACCCAGGAGCAGCTCGTCCCCGGCCTAGGCAACTCGATCGCCCAGGACATCCTATTCCGCGCGCGCCTGCACCCGCGCCATGCGCTGGCCGACCTGACGCCCGAGCAGCGCCGCAACCTGTACGACGCCACCGTAGATACAGTCAACCAGGCCATTGCCCAGGGCGGCCGCAACGACGAGCTCGACCTGTACGGCCAGCCCGGCGGCTACGTGCGCCTGCTTCATGCCAAATCCGTCGGCCAGCCCTGCCCGCGCTGCGGCGCGCCCATCGAGAAACAGCAGTACCTCGGCGGCGCGGTCTACTTCTGCCCCAAGTGCCAGGAGACATAATCCAACGCGCCAAACCCCGTGGATGGGCAAGCCCTCCACCGACCGGCCAGCCTCACAAGGAGGAGCCTGCGCTGGCGGTGCCCTCGGCTCGCGAGCGTGGCGTGAGGTGTCGCTATGCTGCAGGCCTGCGGCCTTGGGCTGCTGGCGGTTGAGGGGAGAGGCGAGAACGTGCCAGCGGGCGTTGGAGGCTGACCCCTGGCCGTGTATGTGCGAGACCGTCGCCAGTACCAGGTGACGTGCCCGTCAGGTGATTCACATGCATAGGGCCGATCGTGGTAGAATACGGGAGCGGAGAGCCGTTGGCGCAAAGATGGAGGAGTCAAGGATATGAGCACAACTACTGATATCGGAACCTTGATCGTACGCTCACCCAAAGTGCGTCGTGCACGACCCTACATCGCCGGCACTGGGGTTACGGTGCGACGGATTGTGTGGTGGTACAAACAGGGAATAAGCCCAGAAGAAATCGCAGACCGGATCGGGCACCTAACCTTGGCACAGGTATATGCGGCTCTGGCCTACTACCACGCCAATCAGAATGAGATTGAGGCGGACCTGGCTGCCGAGGATGCGAAGGCAGAAGAACTGGAACGGCAGCATGGTCAGGCCGCAGGCACTGCCCCATGATCATCCGCTTCTATATGGATGAAGATTCCATGGATCGCGCCCTGGTGCGTGCACTCCGAGCACGCGGGGTGGACATCACTACAGCTCTCGAACAAGGCATGATCGAGCGCGCTGATGCCGAGCACCTCGATTACGCTACTGCCCACGGGCGCGTGCTGTACACGCTCAATGTGGCGGACTTTTCTCGACTTCACATGGACTACCTGGCTCAAGGCAGAGTTCATGCAGGAATCGTTCTCGCACATCAGCAACGCTACTCCGTTGGCGAGCAGATGCGCCGGCTGCTGAAGCTGGTGGCCACAAGATCGGCAGAGGAGATGACAAACCACGCGGAATTCCTCAGCGCTTGGGGGTGACACCAAAGGCAAAGGTGTCAGTTCGTGAATCCGAAATCCGGCACAATTCTACCTCTGGGGTATGCCACACTGAGCCTGTTCAGTGTAGGAAACCAGGTAGGCAGGCCGAAATAGCCCGGTCCACTCGGTAGTTAGCCCAAAACGCAGCCGCGACCGATATCAGGCGCCATGGCTGTCGGCCAGCCTCGGGAGGATGGCGTGACGCTGGACGAATTCTTCGCAGGACATGAGGAGTCCAGACGGATCTTCGAAGCGGTGCGTGCTGCGGCCGCAACCATTGGGCCCGCACACATTCGCGTCACAAAGAGCCAAGTCGCCTTGCGGCGGCGTACAGGCTTCGCCTTCGTATGGATGCCGGACATGTACCTCGGCAAGGGTGGCGTACCGCTGGTTCTGACGGTCGGGCTGAGGCGACGCGACGACTCGCCTCGATGGAAGGAGATCGTCGAACCGGCGCGGGGGCGCTTCACCCATCACTTGGAGCTACACTCGGAGTCGGAGATCGACGACGAGGTTCGCTGCTGGCTGCAGGAGGCGTGGGAGGCCGCGGCTTAGGGGCGCGAGCAGGCGTCTGGCTAGCAGACGGATCAAGGTGACTCGCTGCGCTTGCAGCTTATCCGTCAGACGTATGCGTATAGAGGTGAGCCATGGCGACAGGCCGTGACAATCAGCTCACGAAGCAGGTGGGCGAGTATCTCGTGGCGGCCGAGGTCTGTAGGCGCGGCTTCATTGCCACGACATTCACAGGAAACGTGCCGCACTACGACATCATTGCCTCAAATGCAAGCGGTGGGCACCAGGCGATTCAGGTGAAAGCCATCAAAGGAGGCGCCTGGCAGTTTGACTCCCGTCGCTTTGCGGCAATTCGGCTCGAGGGCAAGAAACAGATCATCGGTCAGCCGACAGAGGCCCCGTATCCTGACTTGGTTTGTGTGTTTGTCCGACTACGGGAACAGGGTGCCGACGAGTTCTACATTCTGACCTGGAGCGACCTGCAGAAGATCGCCATAGCTGGCCACAGCCGATATCTCGAGAGCCACGGCGGTGTTCGACCGAAGAAGCACGATTCCTTCCACATGGCGATTCGCCCCGAGATGCTGAAGGAGCACAGGGACATGTGGGATGTTCTTGAGAGGCGGCTGCAGCAAGGAGTCTAACAACAGCGCGCGGCGCAAGTAGTTGTTCCGAGGGGGCGCCCCTCCCCCGGCATGGACTCGTGGAGGACGTTGCCCACACGCGAAGCGCGTGACCCTCCATCTCCAAGCGCATGTCTTTCTTGTCAAAGCCGGGCGCGTCCAGCGTGACCGGATACTCGTTGCCCCTTGTCGATCACGTCCTATGCGGGCGTCATGCCGAGGTCGCGCCAAGCGACGCCGTACAAGGGCTGAACTCAGGATTGGAGTCGCTACGCGTGGCCGCTGGTGTCCCTGGCGCCTACCAGAACGCTGCACTTTGCGTAATGCAGGCACTGCCTTTGCGGCGCCACGGCGAGTTGTCGCGCATTACAGGCGGACACCATCGAGGTGGGCAACCCTGCGCACGTCCGCGGTCTGCGGGCATGAGAGGATACCAACATGAATTGGATGATCTGTATGAACGGAGAACCCGAGCAGCGCGCCTTCCTGCCGGAGATTGCCGAACTGGGCGCTGGGATAGAGCTCGGAAGCTACGGATTGGTGGGCATCCGCTCTGCGCAGGATTGGGAGACGCGTTTGGCCTTGCACCAGGCCGTGCGCGCCCAATTCAAGGGCACGATCGCCCTGCACGGTCCTTTCCTGGGGATGGACTACACCCACCTGGACTGCCTGATGCGCGATGCCGTCAACCGTCGCCTGGACATGATCTTTGACGTGGCGCTGCAGCTCAAAGCCGCGCGCGTTGTCCTGCATACCGGTTGCAGGCCGGACATCGAGCTGTTCAAGCTGCAGGACTGGTGGCTGAAGACTGCTGTCGAGTTCTGGCTGGGGGAGATGCAGCGCTGGGCCGCTGCCGGCATACAGATCGTTCTGGAGAACGAGACCGAGAGGTCGCCGCACCTGATGCTGCGCCTGGTAGATGAGGTCAACAACCCCTTCCTGGGCCTGTGCATGGACATCGGGCACCAGCACATGTTCTCCGCACTGGATGCGTCCGAATGGGTGCGCACGATGGGCCGCCGGCTGTGGCACATCCATCTGCACGACAACGATGGCAGCGTCGACCGGCACTGGTCGCTCGGGCGCGGGACGATTGATTTCGAGCCTTTCTTCGCAGCCATCACGCAGCATGTCCCAGAAGTCACCATCTCTCTGGAAGCTCAAGATGGCATGGAGCCCAAGATGGCCGACCTGCGCACGCTGGCCGCCCGCTTTGAGCCGACGCGACCGCCGGGGGCGCCATGACGATTGCCAACCTACCCCAGCTTCCCCCGCGCAAGCGAGCGCTGATCGAGCAGCTTGTCAGCCAACTCGGCCAGGTTCCCGGGCTGGTTGCCGTGGTCCTGGGCGGCTCCTATGCCAGCGGGACGCAGCACGAGACTTCCGACCTTGATCTCGGCCTGTACTACTTGGAAGCCGATCCCTTTCCCATTCCCCATATCCAGCGCATCGCGCAGAGCATCTCGGTGCGCGAGCCGCTGACGGTCACCGGGTTCTATGGGTGGGGGCCGTGGGTCAACGGCGGAGCCTGGATACACACACGGCAGGGCAAGCTGGATTTCATCTACCGCAATCTGGATCAAGTCCAGTGAACCATTGCCGAAGCTGAGCAGGGCATCTCTCGCCACGACTACGACCAGCAGCCCACGCATGGCTTCTTCAGCGTGATCTATCTGGCTGAGACACACATCTGCATTCCACTCTATGACCCGCAGATGCGCATTGCCCAACTCAAACGCCAAGTTGAGGTCTATCCTCCCAGGCTGAAGCAGACGATCATTGCGGATTCACTGTGGGCGGCGGAGTTTACCCTCCTGCATGCCCGCGAGTTTGCCGCCCAGGGAGACGTCTACAATACAGTGGGGTGCCTGACGCGCGTGGTCTCCAATCTCACCCAGGCGCTGTTCGCCCTGAACGAGAGATACTTCCTGGGTGACAAGCGCGTGTTGGATCGGCTTGCCGAGCTGCCGATTCTGCCGCCGGGTTACCTGGCGCAGACAATCCGCATCCTCGCCTGCCCGGGCAGCACGGCGCAAGAGCTGGCCAAGACGGTCAGCGATCTCAGGCAAGCCTGGCACAGCGTGCTGTCGCTCCCCGGCGTGCACTACGCGCCCAGGTTCCGCATCTAGCCTGTTCCGGCCTGCAGCACGGCAAGCGGTTGCGTCTGGCTGCGGCGCGATCGCGCCACATCGAGGCTTTCCTGTGGCTAGCCTCCAGCCCAGTCAACGTGGGGGCGCGCCATGGCGGCGTGTTCAGCGTGGCAGGCCGGGTCGGGCTGGCCGGGGCAGTTCGTTCCACTATGCAGAGGAGGTCGGGATGTCAGTCCCAACTTTCACCAAGCCAGCAGACGCGACTCACGAGGTCGTGGAGATGGAGTGTGCCGCGCTGGTGCGCTGGGGCACGGGTGATCCGGGCGGGTTTCTGCTCGTGGTCAACCTGCCCGCCAGCCTGATAGCACCGGCCGTTGGCAGCTTCACGTGCCTTCCTCCGCCGCCAGCCGCGCTTGACCGCTGCTCTCCTTCCCCAGACAGAGCGCTCCTTGTCCGTTTGTCCGCTCTCCCCGTCCGTTGACAGGGATCAGGCGTCGTGCCCGTTACCGCCGTTGCCGCCGCACGACACGCAGCCCCCGCACGCGCAGCCCGCGCGCGTCCCGGACCGGTCCTGCACCCCACAGAACGTGCCCCCGCAGCAACACGCCGTGACGCGCTCAGCGAATCGAATCTCCGAGGGCGCGTCGGTGCGGGATGCCCAGCCCGCCTCGACCAGGATGGGGCCCAGGTAGCTGGCGATGGCCGTCTTGGTCACGTGTTGCTTCAACCATGCGCCCACGCTGCCTGGCGGCGGCGAAGTTCTGCTGGTGCCAAGGTCGACCGTGCGCCCGCGGAAATGACTGAACAACTCCACGTATTGCTGGCTTGACACCTGCCTCCTTCCCATCCTGCCAAAGAAGATGATCGTGTCCTGGCCGGGCAGCCCCTCGTATCCGAAGCTGGAACTTCCGGCCCATGTCAGCATGCGTTTCACTTCTTCCCCCTGTCGCGTGCAATGAGCTAGGTGCTGGTCGCTCCCAGGCTACTTGTAGTTCCAGACCTCAATGTCCTCAATCCCATCCTTGTAGCGGGCCTGGACGTAGTCCTTGCTGATGTACCAGCCGTCCTTGACGTCATAGTCCCCGATGTAGTACCAATCCTCGTCGAAGTAGTGGTCAAGCAGATTGAACGTCGTGAAGTTGTCGGAAACGTAGGCCGAGCAGTTCTGCCCTCCGAAGAACTGCACCACGTCGCGCAGCAGGCTCAGGCCGTACTCGCGCGCCTCGGCGCGCGTTCGCTCAGCGAACACGTACAGGGCACAGTGCCGGGTCAGCTCGATCGTTACCCAGCGCAAGGGCCACGGACCGTCCTCATTGCCGATGAAGACATCTTCGATCTCCAGCGCTTGCCCGGCGATTGTCGCGTATTTGGACGCCAGATAGCGTCTGAACTGTGCTTCGGAGGTACCTTCGACCACCGTCGGATTGCGTTGAAGCGCTGTGGGCGTAGCGGTTGGTTGCGCGGGCGGAAACGCCACTGGCCAGCAGGTGGGCTTCTCTCGAGGGGCGGGAGTCGGCTCGTGCTGCGCCAAAGCCTGGAGCTGCCACAGGCCATCGTTCATCTGCACGATGCCCTCGACGACGTCACACTGCCGGGAACCCAGGGGGTCTTGCCATCCACTCACGAATCGATCCAGGCCGGTAAAGAAGAGTAGGTAAGCGGATTGGGCACACGTCGGCGCCAGTACCTGCGCAATGTCGTTCCGCGCCTTCTGCATCGCGGCGACCGCAGCACCTGCGCCTTCCAGAGGGGTGGGCATGCCCATTGCCGCCTTGGCCTGCTCTGCAGCCTCTGCCAATGTGCCGATGTGGCCTTGGATACTCAGCAGGTATTCCGCGATCTGTTGCGGACAGGGCACAGACGTAGCCGTCGGCAGCGG
>Ga0116202_10003032_pt1 | contig 10060 bp, 11 predicted proteins | sample LakKivw325mmetaG_FD_94479 | JGI IMG/M metagenome (GOLD analysis project Ga0116202, IMG submission 94479) | Anoxic lake water microbial communities from Lake Kivu, Rwanda to study Microbial Dark Matter (Phase II) - Lake Kivu water 325m metaG | ecosystem: Environmental > Aquatic > Freshwater >... | reverse complement strand
GATAATTCCTGTACTGCCTATCGGTAATAAGTCTTGGCATTTCAATGATGCTTAAATTATTTTCCATCAGGACCATCAGTGAATTAAACATTATATCTTCAAAAACTGGGGCGTTTTCCAAATCCCAGCTTCTTTTAAAAACTTCAATAATATGGTTGGCATGTTCGGCAGGATCCTCATTTTTCTGAAGCTCTAAAAGGTTTATTCCCGGGCTGTAGTCTCGGCGTGAAGGGTTTATGTAGACGAGCCTTTCTAAATTTTCAGGAATTTTAAAAAACCCTGAATTTCCCAGATAAGACAAAACATCATCTGCCAGGTTGCCGTGAGGGTCAATCAAGGCAGTGCCGCGTCCAGAAATTACATCCTGATAAATCATATGCTCTAAAAGCTTGCTTTTGCCTTTGCCGGTGGTGCCGATAATATGCATGTGGTCGTAGCGGTCGCTGATACGGATTTTATAAGGCAGATTAAGCCAAAAGGGGCTGACACTGCCTAAAACAAGGTAGTCTTTTTTGCTGAAAGGCAAAAGCAGTAAGAAAAAATCTCTGAGGGACATAAGCTATTATAACTCTAAAAAAGCCAATCCCCAAGATATCTTTTGCCATAGCAATAAGCCTTAGGCTAGTAAACATCTCGGGGTGGTGTCCGGGACTTTTCACAGGGACTCTCCAATGAAGCAAACTTACTTTATGCTTTCTTTCGTCTGCAAATTTCAGCTGTGTTGGGAGGTTGCCTGAGTTTCCTTTTCCGGGACTAAAATTATTATAGCAAACGACCAAGAGAGCTGACAAGGTAAACTATATATATCATAACTATCTTAAATATTAAATAATAAGCCCTAGAATGCCCCTAGAAGCGACGAAAAAGGCCTGGGTATACATTTGTATATCCCTAAATATTAAAATTTCACCAGTTTTGAGAAATTGCCGCTTGCCGGATCTTCCCAGATATTGCCAAAAAGCGCATTGTCCTCTTTTATCCGCTGAAAAGTAGTAAAAAGGAAAAAATCCGCATAGTCAGCACTTCGGGTTGTTTTCATCAGATTATTAAGCCTTTCCTTCGTGGTGGTAACTGTCAAAACTCTCAACGACTCTGATTTAAATCTTTTGTAATATTTTCCTGACCTTACATATTCAACGTAGCCCCTGACCTTATCACGCCAGCGCCTGTTGGTTTCAGTGGCCCTGTCAACTTCTAAGAAATAGCAGGCCCTGTTCTTTTGTCCCCTGATTTCAAAAAAAGCGTCCGGAGTAACCGGCAGAGCTTTCCCTTGATTTTCCGGGTCCTCAACTTTTTCCTTCCAGGATTTAATCTCCCATTCCGGTATCCATGATAATATATAATTTTTATTTTTCCTGACACTGCAGATAAAAGCGATCCTGACATCATTAATAGCCAGAATATGGCTGATAAAAAAATCAGCTACTTTGTTGCTTTTTTCTGTCCATTTAATGTCCTTTAAGTCGGCGCCGTCATGGGTATGCTCAATCAGTTCTTTACCTTTTCTTGAAAGGCAGTAAATTCTTTTAGCTGAGCCGTAGCCGGTAGGAACAGGCTTTTGGACAGCAGATAAATAGCCGTTATGGTATAAAAGAGCAAGTCTTCTCCGGCAGGCAGTCATTGAGCCTTCGCTGAATTCCAGGAGCTTAATCTGGTCGCTGGCTAAAAAGCGTAGCTGATAAACCCAGCCGATTATCCTCTTATCCCTTTCCGTTAGAATCATCGGCGGCGGGGTTTTTGCTTTCCTATACCTTGGAAGCCTGGTCTTAGTCATTTTGGTCATGAGTTGATTTTACCACTACCTTTAATTTCAAATACCCCGATAACTTTTTCAAGGGTATCCAGATCTTTTTCATCAACCTTAATTTCAAAATCTTTTTTCCCTTCGATGGCTACTTTAACTGATTTCATTTTCTTTCCTTTCTCTTGGTTTTAGGCAAGCTTTTCCATTGACCGTATGGTTGTTCTCCAGTGTCGGCTTCACCACGAGCGCAAATCAGATAGTTCTTCCACATCTGGACTTCGTCATTGCCCCTGATAAATGAGCCTATTTCAACAATATATTTTCTTCCGGTTAATGAAAATTCGATATTAATAGCTGAACGATAGCCTTTCCAGATTGAAGGACTGATACTTGTCAAAAAGAAGTTAAAACCGCCCGGCCGGCCAAACTTATCATCAATCCCGCTTTTTGTGCTGGTAATATCAATTAAAGGAATCTTGTATTCTATGGGCTGAAAGCCTGGCAAAATAATTCCCAAGTATGGACTCTTTTGTGTACCGCTGATAATTAGATAAACAAAGCGAGCGTGAGGCAAACTCGGGTGTCCGCCCATATATTCGCCTCTGGTGGCCAGGATAACGTCTTCCCTGTAGGAAATATTGGCCAGGTCCCGACGAGTGCCTAGAAAATCCCAGATAAGGTCAATAATAAAGAAAACTGATAAAGCAAAAATAAAAATAAGGAAAATAAACTCAAAAAAAACAGTTATTCCGGACACAAAATTCAACAGCCCTAAAACAAATTTCATACCTGTAGAAACTCCTACACTCATAATTGAGCCGAATAAGCTGTCGGAAGAAGTCAGGCCCGTGAAAGCACGGCCGCCGTAATTAATTATCCACAAAACAAAAGTAAAAAATGAATAAATTAAGAACAAGAAATCGCAGACAATAACAAAGATAAACCTGTCCAGAACCGTCATTCTCAGCCACCAGCGAACCAGTCTAGTGGTTGATACCCTGTGATTCCACTTAGTTAAAGACCAAAGCATTTAATCTCCTTTCTTTTTAAATTTTTTAACTTTTTCAAAAGCTTTAGGCTTGGTAAAAATTTCCGCGGTGATCATTTTTGTTTTAATACCTTTTTCAACTTCTTCCCTGTTCCGGGCCAGCTTCCTTGAAAGACTGATTATCTCCTGAGCAATTACCGGATTTTTAGACTTTGTAATAGGTTCAGTTGCTATGTAATACTCAACTAAATGGCCGTCTTTTACCAGCTTGCACCAGCACTCATAATTAGGTAAGTTTGACAGCCTGTTGGCCATTTCCTGAGCCACGTCTGAATAAAGTCTGGGCTTGCCCTTAGCCATGATATACTCCCGTCGGTCGCCTACCCTGTAAACATTATCGCGGCTTGTTGGGTAAAGCATTGGTTGGGGCTCTAAATCTGGCACAGGCGGCGTGTTGTCAAACTGGACCGCCAGTTCCAGGCTGTCCTTTCCTGTAGTTCTGAAAAAAATAAAATTGCCTACATTTAAGGTTGAGCCGCGATTCAAATAATCAAGCTGGTCCCGGTATTGATGAGCTACTAAAGTATCTATGGCAAACTTTCTGGCTTCGCTTTGAAGCGTCGGAAACGACTCTGTAGCAAAAGAATGGTATTCGTCAACAATCAGGTGAAACTGCCTGCGGTTTTCCTGATCTATTTCCGCTCTTGACAAGGCCGCAATTAAAATCTTGCCGACTAAAACGCTTCCTAAAAGGCTGGAGTTATCCTCGCCGATTTTGCCCTTGGCCAGGTTGACCAAAAGGATTTTCCCCTCGTTCATAATGTCCCTGACGTTAAAACTGCTTTTGGGCTGGCCGACAATGTTTCGGATTAAGGAATTGACTAAAAATCGTCCAATTTTGTTAAAAGAGCTAGCCAGCCATTCCTGGGCGTCTTTGTATTTTTTGGGAAAAATCTTATCCCAGTATTGGGTGATAATGGGATCCTTGACGTTTTCCAGCATTTTAAGCCGGTATTCCCTACTGCTTAAAACCAGGTGCAAATCAAGCAAGGTTGAGCCCGTATTGTATAAGACAACCAAAATCGCGTGTCTTAGGATATCCTCAAGACGCGGGCCCCAGCTGGCCTCATAAAGCTTTTTGAAAGTGCCGATAATTTCCGAGCAGACCAAATCAACCAGCCGGGGGTCGTTGATGTCCGGACACTCAAAAAGATTAAGACCAAAGGGATAATCAATATCTGCCGGATTAAAGTAAATAACGTCTTTCTTGCGGTTTTCTGGCATTAGGGCCAGCAAAGCCTCAACCGCGTCGCCGTGAGGATCTAGAAAGCAAAGGCCGTCGCCTTGTTGCGCGTCGGACAAAGCGGTATTCATCAGCAGGATTGTTTTGCCGGTGCCGTTGACTCCAGCAACATAAGTTCCCTGCCGCCTATTTTCTGGTGATAGCTCAACCGGAGATTTAGTTTCCTTATCAATCCCTAACCGAAGCAAAACCACCTGCCTTAATGCCACAATAAAATAATAGACAAGCCATGTATTTTAAACACATTTTAATAAAGAAAATGATAATCGGCAAAGAAAATTTTTAAATTGTGCCGGTCATGGCTTGGCTATACATAAAACCCGAGCTGTATTTTGTGGCAAATACAACAAAGCGAGGGTTTTATTCTAGACTTGCCTGAAAGGCAAGAAGCGGCTGGCGGTATGGAGGGTGCAGGGGGGAAATGCCGCCATAGCCGCAAGGGTGTCGGGCGAACGCCCGACTGAATAGCTTTAGCGAGGGCGAAGCCCGAAGCGGTCGACGAAGTCCGCTAAAAGCGGACGAAGTGAACTCTCGCTCAAAAATGATAATTTTTGGCGAGAGCGAAAAGGTATTCAGTCGGGGGGTGAAAATGTCTTCCTTTTCAAGCCCCGACACCCGATAAGCCAGATTCCAGTGTCGGATTGCGCTGTTTCCTAAAAAGCGAATAAGCTTTTTAACCAGGCTAAAAGGTAGCAAAAATGGAAACAGAAAAGCAGAAAAACGGGCAAAATTATTGATAAAGGAAATTAAAGCTATCCAATAAAGGAATAATTTTGCGGCAATCAGACCGAATAACTGGCTCTCTTTCCCCCCTGCTCTTAAAACTCTGCAAGAGTAAAAACCATGTTTTTTGAAAAACAAGGGTAGAAAAAATATATAAATTCCCTTTTGGCATATTCCGCAATGGAATATATCATATATTTAATAATGGAAAAAACAATCTACACTAACGACCATAAGTATATGGTTGAACAATTAAAGAAAGCAAGAAGACAGGCTGGGCTAGATCAAAAACAGGTTGCTGATAAGCTTAAGAAAACCCAGTCTTATGTTTCAAAAATTGAATCCGGCCAGAGAAGAATTGACATCAATCAGCTTAAAGAGTTCGCAAAAATTTACAAAAAAGAAATCAGCTATTTTATAAAAAATGGGTAAAATACTAACAAAACAGGAGGCTGTTGAATTCTTAGGTCTTGACGAAAAGACCTTCGAAAACTTCTTTAAAAACGCTGATGAATTTCAATGCTGTGAAAGAACGGCCGGCGGAAAATATTTTTTTGAAGAAGATAAACTCAAAAAATGGCTTGAAGATTATAAGCGAAGAACTATTTCCTTAGATATTAACGATTACTCTCTCTGTCTTGATTTTGCCTTAGCTCAGCACTTTAGAGGCTATGTGCTTTCAGATTGGGGAACAGCCAGGCAAAGAGAATTCGGCCAAAAAGTAACAAACTGGGTTAAGGGACAATTAGCAGAGGTTGCCGTTAAGAAATTTTTAAATCGGGAATTCGGCATATTTGTAGAACTGGACTTTAGAATCTACGACGAAATCGTCCCTCAAGATATAATCGCAATAAAAGAGAACGGCAAAGAAAGAGAACCCAAAATAGGCATAGGAATAAAATCCTCGAAGCCTAAAAGCGCATATCTAGTTTTAGGGGAAAACGAAGTTATCCTTCCTGCTAGAAGATCTGACGTCTATATATTCTGCAGACCTGATATTCCTGACGACCATCTGCTTAGAATAACAAGAGACAAAATTATTGAGATAGTTAAAAAAGAGCCCCATTATCCAAGCTATAAAGACAAAATCCCCTACTTTGAAACCCTATACTGCGAAATTGCCGGCTACTGCTGGATAGATGAATTGGAAAAAACAACAAGCATTCCGGGCCAAGTTTTTGACGGCAATAGGTATGTTAAAAAATCAGGACAGCTTCATAGAAGCAAGGAAGACTGGCAAAAACTTCTAAAAAAGCTGTAAAACTTCATAAAGTTCGCTTTTCAGCTTTTTAGAATTACTCAAAACAGAATCGCTGATATTTTCACAGACGCTTTCATATGGAATGCCCGCAAAAGTTTTTAATACCGCTTCAAAAATAACCTGCGCTCCCTTTGGAGGGACTGCCATTCCAATCTGCCGTCTAATGTTTTCTTTTGGACCTTCAAAGACAAAGCTGTCAGGAAAAGTCTGAAGTCTTGCCCGCTCTCTATTTGTAAGAGCGCGGTTCTCTCGCCAATGATAAACATGTGTTCCTCCTCCCCCGCTACCTGTAATTGTATAGGCGGGTTTATCCGGATGGAGACGTTTGTAGATTTGGCTCATTCTAGCTTTTTTTACCCGTAGTCTTAAATCATCCGGAACGCCTTCATACCAAGCATTTTCGCCAGGCGGAATAAATTTCAGCCTTTCTTCAACCATAGCACTTTGCTTTGTTATTTCATTATTGGGCACATTTGGTTTAATTGGAGGAACTTCGATTGCCTCTCTTGCTGAGATATGGTTTCTATATGTTGTGGGGGCTGGAACAGCAAATTTAAAGCCTGTATCTTTTCTTATGCCGATAATCACTATCCTGTGTCTGAACTGAGGAACGCCGTAGTCCTCAAATTTATATAAATGCGTAGTTAAATTATAGCCGAGTCCGGAGTTTTCAAGCTCATGAAGTATAGTTTTAAATACCGTTCCGCCGTTAGCGCTTTTAAGTCCATTAACGTTTTCAGCTATGAACCATAATGGATTGTGTGTATTAATCGCCCTTACTCCATAGCTGTATAAGGGGCCGTATTTGCCTCTAATTCCTTTCTGTTCTCCAACAACGCTAAAATCGTTGCATGGGAAACCAAACGCTAAAGCATCAAAGCTGGGAATTTCATCAAAGTCTACTTGTTCAACCGGTCCGCAGACAACAGCTGAAGGATTGTCGGGGTGAATATTTTTTTGATATGTCATACAGGCATAGGGATCAATATCGTTAGCCCAAACCGGCTCTATTGCAAAATCACTGTTCCCGTCAAAGACTTTTGCCTTTAAAGCTCCTAGCGCAAGGCCGCCCGGCCCGCAGAATAATTCAGCCATTTTAAACTCAGTTTTTTTATTCATGCAAAAAATCCTTTATTTTCCTTTCCAGCAACCTGCCGTTTTTTGCTTCGCATTCCCATATTAAAAAAACTTTCCAGCCTAAGTCTTTCAGCAGTTTAATGTTTTCGTTCTGTCTTTCAACGTTTTTTTTAAGCTTTTCTTCCCAGTATTTCGTATTTGACTTCGGGGAAGACTTTCTTTTACATCCTTCGTGCTGGTGCCAAAAACAGCCGTTCACAAAAACTGCAGTCTTTATTTTAGGCAATACTATATCCGGCTTGCCCGGCAGATCTTTTTTATAAAGCCTATATTTAAATCCCAGATTACATAAAATTTTTCTCACTGCGATTTCTGGGCCTGTATTTTTACTCCTAATCTGGGCCATGCACAGGCTTCTTTTTTCTTTTGTAAATGTATCCAAATCTTGCCCCGATAATAAATTTAAATCTATTTCTAAATAGAATCAACCTTGTTTTTTTAAGCTAAAACTTATATTGTGTTCTGTTGCTTTAGTTTTAATTACACTTGTAAATAAAGCTGCCTTGCTTTTCTTTACCCTACCGGTTAAATAGGCATCTTTAACTTCGCTTAGTGCTTGGAAAATCAGATTTTCTGGAATAATATCGACAACTTTCCGGTAAAAGCCTAAGGAGTGGTCATCTTCAAGCTTTTCAGCTAAATCTTGAGCTAAAAATTCCTTTTCTGGCGTTCTTTTCTTCTTCTTATTTAAAATGGCGTTCTCATTAACGTTATTTAATATATTAGTATCATTAACGTAAGTATTATTAGGGTCGCTATTTGGCACCTCTAGAGGTCCTTTATTGCGACTTCTAGAAGTCGCATTTTGCGACTTCTGGTTCAAGTTGTCCACAAGTTCAGGCTTTAAAACATAAATCCTATTAGGATTACCCTGACCCAACCTTTTATCAATTATTAATTTATAGTCAACCAATATTTTTTTATATCTCATGACCGCTGTTCTATCTATCTCTAAAAGATCAGCAAGCTCCTCAACACTAAAAATCAAATAGATATACCCTTTTTCATCTTTCCAGTTATTTTTAATAGACATATCCAAGCGGTCCCTGAGTATTGAATACATAAGTTTCGGGCCAAGGGCAAGCCCCTTGTATTTAGGATTATTAAACAAGGCTTTAGGTGTTTGGTAAAACCTTAAAGTTACTTCTTCTTTTTCTTTATAAAACCTTGAGGGGTCAATATTGTTTAAGCCATTGTAATTTCTGAGGTCGGCAGAATTACCTGAACTAGGCTTTTTATCATATTTATTGCTTTGTTTCTTTTCTTGCTGTCCCATAGGTAAACTTAATTGTCATAATGTAATATTGTAATATTACTTACTTAATTCTCTCTAATATTTTAATTAAGTCTGCTTTATTGATTTCTAATAAGCTTTCAAATAACTTAAAAGAAATTCTTAAAATATCAGCCTGGGAAACCTTACCGCGCTTGATTTCTTTACTTAACCGGTAAGCTGTATCTTTTACCCATTCGATTTCTTTTTCTGTGAGCCTGAAGGTCTGGGCCATATAAGCCGGCCCCCGAAGATCCTCTATTTCATCATCAGTAAATTGTAATATTGTCATATTGCTTGTAATATTACTTGCTTGCTTAGTTTCTTTCTTAGTTTTAATCATTTTGACTTTTTTGCTTTCTTGTTTAATTTCTTTTATCGGTTCAGTTTTTTGCTTGGCAATCTGAGGTCGGGAAGTAGTAGGAAAAAGAGCATCCAAGCCGTTACCGGTAGATGCTCTCAGGTTTTTGGTAAGCTCCTCATTATCAAAAGATAAAGGTTTTCTTTTAGCCATGGATTATTTCCTCCACGATTTGTTTGTAAGCTCTTGAACCCTCATGTTTAGGATCAACAAGAATAAGCGGGGCTTTCAGGTTGGGCGACTCTGTAAAACGGACAGAATTAGTAATATAGGTGCCAAACATTTTTATACCAGCGTTCTGGCTGGCTTTTTCCAAAGCCTTAAAAATTTCCTGGCTGTTTAAGGTTCTTTTATCATACTTGGTGGCTAAAACTCCAAGGTAAATAAGGTCTGGATTGGTGATTGCCCGGACCTTTGAAACTGTTTTGGCAAGCATATTCAAGCCTCGCAAAGCCAGAAGCTCCATTGACATGGGTATCAGAAGCTCGTCAGCCGCTGTAAAAGCGTTGATTGTAAGCATTCCCAAACTAGGGGGGCAGTCAAGCAGAATAAAATCATAATTATCATTGACGTCTCTCAATTTACGCTTGAGAATTTGCTCAGCAGCCATAAGTTGTTTAAGCTCAACCTCAGCGCCAGCTAAATCTATGTTTGAGGGGGCGAGGTCAAAATTCTGCTTGGTTTTAATAATGATATCCTTAAAGGTAACATCATCGTTCATTAAAACCGTGTAAACAGTTTGATTAAGGGAGTCTGTAGATATACCAAGGCTAACTGCACAACCGCCTTGCGGATCAAGGTCAACAACCAGGACTTTTTTGCCCTTTTTTCCTAATCCGGCGGCCAAATTAATAACTGTCGTTGTTTTAGCAACACCGCCTTTTTGGTTGGCCACAGCTATAATCCTTGTGCCTTGGCTGGCTCTAGAAATGCGATTTTCAATTGCCTCTCTGGGGATCCGGTATTGGCTACCGATTTTAGAGGAGGGGAGTTTCCCGCTTTTAATCCACCGCAATATGGTGTTTGGGTGGACGTTAAGCATAGTTGCAGCTTCGTCTGTATTCAGAAAAACTGGTTCGTTTGCCATATTATTGGTATAGGATAGTTAATGTTTTGGCTTTATAATAACTATCTGCTACTAAGTATTGATTATTAAAAATAGTTTGTCAAGAGGAAATTTGAAGCAAATATTATAAAAATATTATTTTATTACTAAAAAGAAGACAATAATTTATTTAGATTTCAACTTTAATAAAATTGTGAATGTTTG
>Ga0116202_10003031_pt1 | contig 10061 bp, 6 predicted proteins | sample LakKivw325mmetaG_FD_94479 | JGI IMG/M metagenome (GOLD analysis project Ga0116202, IMG submission 94479) | Anoxic lake water microbial communities from Lake Kivu, Rwanda to study Microbial Dark Matter (Phase II) - Lake Kivu water 325m metaG | ecosystem: Environmental > Aquatic > Freshwater >... | reverse complement strand
GAGTTAACACGTTTTCATTATATTCTTGCAAGATAGAGAAATCTATGAGCGTCCTCATGGCTCTTAATATAGCATTTATAGTATATATACTTTTCCATTAATTAGGTTTTTCGAAATCCTCCGTGGTGTTGGCGGGGTCGGCAGATCCGTCGATCTTGGAGCTGACATAGGCGAGGTCCGTCTCCAGGGTATCGTTCACCGTGACGTTGTAGGCGGTCCCAGACCCTGAATTCGTCACGTAGATCTTCCAGCTGACGTTCTTGTCCAGGGCGAAGATCACCTCCGGGTTCTTCTGGATGATGATGTTTCCGGAGAGGACCAGGGACGGAGAGGCTGAGGCGTTGCCGGTCTGAAGAGCCCCGCAGTTGTCGGTGTAGTTGAGGAAGGCGTTCATCTCCTTTTCAGGAGGACACCTCTTCTCAACCGGGAATTCGATCTTCCCTCCGCGGCTGATGTTGGCGCCGAGGCGCCACACCAGGTCGTTTCCTGAGAGTGTCGGCTCAAAAGAGGCCACGGGAACCGAGTAAGACTCGTTGACGTAGTTTGTGATCCCGCTGATGACGGCGGGGCCCAGGTACCTGTAGTTGGTGTCGTCGTAGATGATGTGCATCTCGTGGCCGATCCACCGAGGATCGGCGTCGGGGCTCCCCTTGGATAGGGTGATGGTGACGTTGAAGACCTGACAGGAGTCGAGCCTCGTCGGAACCCCCGATATCCCGATGGAGTAGTCGGCCTGGCTCACGGCCACGGAGGCCGACTCATATAGGCAGGAGTCGCCGGAGCATCCCGAGCCGTACCCCTCGATGCAGAGGGCCGACCAGTCGGGGCCCGACCAGACCTGGGGCTCTCGCAAAGTGTACGAGATGTTGAGGACGGTGCCTCCTCCGAGGGGACCGCATGCCCCGTTGAGGAAGCCGAGGTTCGTCGGGCTTCCGATGGTGATCGTCTGGCTTGTGCTGCAGGAGCCGTTGACGGTGAAGGTGGCCGTTCCGCTTGCGTTTCCGTCGGGGAAGGTCTGGAGGTTTCCGCCGAGCTCTGTGAAGTTGACCTTTGTCCAGTTGAGAGAGCCGACGTCGTCGGCGAAGGTGTAGACCGTCCAATAGGTGACGTTCCGACAGTTCTCCTGGGGTGTCGGTGAGGCGAACTTCGCCGAAGAGGCCAGGACCGTCTCGTTGACGCACTCGATGATCACCTCCGCCGAGGATGCACCTGAGATGCTGCAGCCGCAGCAGTCGACCCCCTCGGAGACGTTGAGCAGGTTAGTCACCGATTTTCCGCAGTCGCAGGCGGCCTTCTCGACGGAGGCGTTGAGCCTGATCGTCCTCGACCAGGCCACGCCGTCCTGGAGGGTCTGGTTCGTCCAGGCGATGGTGTGATTTGCTGCGTCCTCGGCGCCGCCAGCAGAATCGATGAGGGTGAAGTTTGCTGGATAAAAGTCGACGATCGTCCGAGTGGTGTTCTCGTCGCAGGAGCCGGCGGTGTAGGTCACGTTCAGGGTGTAGTTCACCACCTCGCCGAGGTAGGCCACGGACTTATCGGCGGCCTTGGAGACGGATATCGACGGTATCGTCGCCGAGTCCATCGAGTAAGAGACGATGTCTACCGGCGGATACCAGGGGTTTCCGCAGTCGTCGTGGTGGTGAGGATATATGGTGACGGTTCCTGCCGCACCTTTGGCGCCGCAGCCTCCATAGGCCATCCCGAAGTCGAAGGTGAAGTTATTCCATCCCCCCGAGGGGACTCTGCAGATGCAGAAGGTCTCGTTTCCGGGATAGAAGGTGGCGCCCGAGACGTTGCTGACGACGTAATCGGCGGAGATCCCCGAGAACTGGAGCTGCAGGTCGTCGATGCCGCCCTCCCCCTCGTTGGTGACGTTGACGTAAACGGTGACCTTCCCGCAGTAGGGGACGACCATCGGGCTCACGGTGTATTTGAGGTCCGGGTCCCGGGGGACAAACTTGACGCTGGCCTTGGCGTAGACCTCCTGGCATGGGGAGCCGTCGCATCCCCAGCTGGCGTTCACCTCGTTGAAGAGGTCTATGCAGGCGGTGACGTTCGCTGAGATGTTGACGGTCTTCTTCTCGCCGGGAGCGATGACTTCGTAGGTCCAGTTCATCCCCCCGCCTGGCGAGTCTATGGAGAGGCGGTTGAGGCCCGAGGAGAGGGTGTCGTTGACCCGGACGTTGTAGGCGGGGCCTAGGCCGGTGTTCTCGACGGCGATCGTCCAGTTGACGACGTCTCCAGCCCCAGCCTCGACGACGGTGGGGGTCTTGGCCAGGTTCAAGAAGCCATGCTTGACGAGCATCGCGGCGGACGATCGGGAATCCGAACCCCCCAAATAGAATAGGTCGGCTTTGATCCTTTCACCCGAAGGCGTGTCGCAGGCGGTGGTCAGGTTGAACTCGACCTTGATCCGCTCTCCGGCGGCGAGGTCGCCGTTGGTGGCGAAGAGGGTGGAATTTCTCCAGCTCCAGAGCTCGGAGCCGTCGGGCATGCAGGCCCAGCTCTTCGCTACATGAGAACTCGAATCGTGATAAGTGACCAAATCAATCTGGTTGCCGATATCGTCATATAAGATTACGTCGTCGCCCCCGTTGTCGAGATTGGTTTTGCTGACCACCAAAAACGATCCGGGGGTCATGTTGATGCTGCCGGATATTATGTGAGATTCTATGTCCCTTTTATTGCCTATTGTATCATTTATGTACCAACCGCTAACGTTTACGGCGGTCGAGCCGGCGTTGTAAAGCTCAACCCTCTCGTTTGATCCGTCCGGATCTTCAATCGGGTTAGGAAGGATTTCGTTAATCACCACCCCAGTCTCGGTGGTCATTATATCCGTCAGGTTCCATTCGAGATAGGGTCCATCTATCTGGGGCCCGTCGTTCGATGAGCCGTTGGGGAAGGTTATGCTGGTGGTGCCGCTTTCGTAAGAGAATCCCGAGGGGAGGGTGACGTTGAGGATTATATCGTTTTCAGGGGTGGACCCGGTGTTGTTGACGTACGCAGCAAAGCGGTTCGACTCGCAGATGTTCACCGATGTCGGGGCGACGACGCTTGTGCTGAGAGCTGCATAAGTTCCGGAGATGAATAAAAAAAAGATGACGGTGAGGAGGAGGAGGATAGAGGCGTTTGAAGACGCATTTAGAAATTTTAACTTAAAAATATATTCTATATTGATCGCAGGATCTTCTCCTAAACTTATGCCAAAACGAGAGTTTGTACTCGATCCCCGTCGATCGCCATTTCCAGACATTATCGTCGAATTTATCGCCATCAACCTCCCTCCCATCTCCAGAGCCAACTGATCCAGAGGACCTCGGCGGATCTGATTTGGCTAATTTCTCAACGGAACTATTTAAGTGTTCCCAAAATATGCTTTTTGAGTTTATTATAATAATATCACATAGCTAAAAATTAGATATTTGCATCATGACGGAGATCCTTCTTCGTAAGCGGTGATGGTAACTATACCATCGGAATTTCATCGAGAAAGCTTACGTTCCATTTCAGGAGAGGTTTGGATTATCCTTAGCCTGTCATAAGACCTTCTGATTTAATTGAGGGCATCAAGAGGAGATCCTTCGACGGGCCGAAGCCCCTCGGAAAGGTTATATCGCCTCCAGGACGAGCCCTTCTCATGACCGACGTTCCCGAGATCCCAAAAGATCAGATCCAGCAGCGGGTGGTGGCGATGTGGCTTGGAAGCTTCTACGGAAGCAGCGGCTACGTCGCGAAGAGGCTCGGAAAGAAGGGGCTTCGCGAGTTTCAGGATATGGGCGCCCACCAGGTCGCCGAGACCTTCAAGAGGCTCGAGCTATCCGAGCCGAAGGACCTGGCCGTCGCCGTCGCCACCAACGACAAGAACCTCTTCGGAAGCGAGGTCTCTGTGGAGGAGGGGGACGGCTGGGCCGAGATCCGGAGGGAGAGGTGCGCCATCAAGGAGGGGATCAACGCCTTCGCCCGTCTGGGGGCGGCGCTCGTGGCAAAGCAGCACTGCAAGACCTGCATCGAGAGCCACTGGCGGAAGGTCTTCGCTGACCTGGGGATGAAGCTCGAGGTGGAGGAGAAGGACGAGGGGTGTGTGATGAAGATCTCCCGGAGCTGAATATCATCCTGTCGTCTATCGGGCGAAAAATTTAAGTCGACTCCCGCATACCCCCTCCTGGGGAGTGTGATTCGGATATGATTTCAAACCGCAATTTGATTTTGATGGTATCGGGCCTGATCCTGGCGACGGGCATGGCTGGTGGAGACTACCTGGACCCCGGAGGCGGACTCGATTACTCGGCGTGGAGGTCTTACTTCTCCGACCCCATATTCTTCTCCGGAGGCGCGCCCTCGAGGATCGACTATAGCCAGTACTACCCCTACTTCGGCTCGGAGATCTTCAGAGAGCCGGCGTCCCTGGGGGGGTCGTCGAAGAAAATCTCAGTCCTGGGAAAGGTGGCAAACAGGATAGCCGAGGCGAGGGAAAACATGAGCCTGGCGATGGGAAACTCGTCATCGACCGCCTTCAACCCCCGGTACAACAGGATGATCGATCCCTCGACCCTTCCGTCCAGCAAGAACTGGACGAGGACGATGGAGTACGCCCAAAACCGATCCTCCATGAGGATCTTTGAGGGCGGAAACTGGACAGTCCCCCAGGACGTCCAGAAGATGTACTGACCCGTTGGATGGACCGAAGGGATCTCCTCATCCCCGGGGACCGCAAGGCTCCGAGGCGAGGACGATCCCCTCGGAGACGATGGATCTCTGAGGGGACCGGGCAGGACTTATCGAGACAATTTCCAGTGGCTGTACATCACAGATATGGCGTCGGCGCACTGCTCTGGGGTCTGGTAGACGGGGATTCCGACGTTCTCCATCTTGATGACGTCCTCCATGGCAAACTCCTTTCCTGCGACGCAGACCATGATCGGCTTTCCTCCATAGTCGATTTTGCCCAAGGGCTCGACGTAGCTTCCGAGGATCTCGGCCTGGAGGATGACGATGAAGCTTCCTACATCCTCGCTCTCGACCCCGATCTCGATCGTCCTCTTCACAGTCTCCGCGTCCATGCTGAAGGTATAGTCGACGGGGTTCGTGCCTCCGACGTACTTCGGGAGGAGGTCGAGGAGCCTCTCTTTGAGGGGGGGCTCCAGCTCCGAGAGCCTCATCCCCTCGTCGATGACGGCGTCGGCGGATATGACGCCGAGGGAGCCGGCATAGGTGATGATGAAGACCCCCTCCTTCTTGGGGAAGGGCTGCTTGGAGACGGCCCTGGCGAGGTTGAACATGTGCTCATAGTCCCTCGCCCTGATCACCCTCGCCTGCGAGAAGACGGCGCTGTAGACGAGGTCGTTTCCGGCCATGGAGGCGGTATGGGAGGCGACCGCCCTCTTCCCGGCCTCGGTCCTGCCGGACTTGAGGGCGATGATCGGCTTCTCCCTGGTGATCCTCTTCGCCACGTCGACGAACCTTCTTCCGCCCTTCACCGACTCGAGGTACATGCAGATGACGTTCACGTTCTCGTCCTGGCTCACCGCCTCCAGCATGTCCGTCTCGTTGATGTCTAATTTATTTCCGATCGTCGCCACGATACCGAAGTCCATGATGTGCCGCAGCCCCCAGAGCATCCCGGCGGCGCAGACCCCGGCCTGGGAGATGAGGCCGATGTTCCCCCGGGATAGGGCGTCGACGATCCCGATCGACTGGACCATGCTGCAGTGGGTGTTTATGATCCCCGAGCAGTTCGGCCCCAGGAGCCGGACGCCGTAGGAGTCGGTGATCGCCTTCATCTCTTCCTCGATCTTCCTTCCCGCATCGCCCATCTCGGCGAAGCCCGCCGACTCGACGATGACGTACTTTACGCCGCAGTCGCAGCACTCCTTCACCACCTCCGGCGTCATGCTCGCCTGGACGAGGATGACGGCGACGTCGATGGGCTTTTTGACGGCGCTGATCCGCGGGTATGCCTTGATCCCCAAAATCGACTCGGCCTTGGGGTTGATGGGGTAGAGATCGCCCTTGAAGTCGTGGTTGATCAGGTTGCAGAAGACGTTCCAGCCGAGCTTACCCCGCGTCCCCGATGCCCCGATGACGGCGATGCTCTTAGGATAGAAGAGGTCGTGGAGGTCCTGGATCTTGGCCGGGGCCATCTTGGCAGCCTTTGGCGCGTCTCCGACGATCACCCTTGCGTCCACCACTTTGTACCCCTGGGGGTAGAGGAAGACGGGGTTTAAGTCCATCTCGGCGATCTCGGGGAATTTCATCACCAGGTCGGAGATCTTCATCAAAAGATCCTTCAGGGCCGGGATGTCTGCAGACCTTCCCCGGTACCCCTCCAGGAGGGCGAAGCCTCTTATACCCGCGATCATCTCGTCGGCGTCGGACTCGGATATGGGTATCGACCTCAGGGATACGTCCTTGAGGATCTCAACGAAGATGCCGCCGAGGCCGAACATCAGGATCGGGCCGAAGGTGGGGTCGCGAGCCACCCCCACGATCGCCTCGGTCCCGGGCGGGGCCATCTCCTGGACTGCGACCCCGACGACCCCCTTCTCCCGGAACGCCTCTCTGATCTCGGCGTAGGCCCGCCTCACCTCGGCGGGGCCTTTGAGGTCGAGCTTCACGCCGCCGGCGTCGGACTTGTGGATGACCTCCGGGGATACCACCTTCAGGACCACGGGGTAGCCTATCGATTCCGCCAATCGTACCGCCTCATCCCCGGACCGAGCGACATCGGCTCCCGTCGTCGAGATCCCGAGGCTCTCCAGGACCGCCTTGCACTCGTGCTCCAAAAGGTACGTCCTATCCTCCTCCTTTGCCCGGCCCGCCGCCTCCCTGAACAGTTCCGCCATCTTTCTCCTTCCTTTAGACTCCATCTCTTTCGGCTCTCTTATCAACGACCGGCCTCTTATCTTCCGACCGACGTTAAACTTTGCCGTCGCCGCCCCATCCGGTCCGGACCCCGAAGGTTCAGATCTCGATCAGCCGGACCTTCGACGACCCGAGGCCGATCTCTTCGCCGTAGCTTATCTGGACCTCCCTCTCGGATCAGGCCTTCTAACCCCGCAGCATCAAAGAGCCGTCGAACGAGGCTCGCCTTCCTCCCGCCGGGATTTATCCTCCCCATGGGGGCAAAATATACATCAGAAACCATAAAATTTTCTCCCTTTTCATTCAGATCGCGACGCGTGTCATAGTCGTCCCGAGATATCCTCTTCTCATAGTTTGACAAAATTATAGGTCCCGGTCAGGTTTTCCCAAGGCTTCGGGGACGCGCTCCATGAAAAAGTGGGTGCCGGTGTCGCAGATCAGGACGAAACCCAGACGCCGGTGGAGCCGGATCGCCCGGTTGAACTTGGCCACGTGAAGCCGGAGGGGAAAACAGGTCTTTATCGCCTCCTTCGCCAGATCCCGGACCAGGACGCTCCCGATTCCAGCGTTTCGATATTCTGAGAGGAGGGAGATCTCCGCCAGCCTGATCTCCTATTGATCCTTCAAATTTAAATAAATAATCTATATATATGTTTAGAATTTTTGATTCATATTTGAATAAATCCCATGGAGCATCTTCTCGAATATTTATCTCTTAAAGCCAAGACAAAAATAGTATTTCTGAAATTCGGAGATTACCTCCACTGAGCGCCTTTGAGATCTCCGTTTTTTGACCTCTCATCCACCTCAGGGCCTGTATCTCGGACAACGGTCGTCGTGATGAGGTCCGTCCATAAAGGGGATCGCCCCGCAATGTCGACAGACGTACGCGGTTCTCTCTCCGGGAAGAGGAAACTCTTCCTCACCGATGGTGCAACAATAGACAGGTTGGTAATGATCGACCATTCGATACACCAAACAGGCTGCATATATCCGCCTGATGAGATATAAGGTTTATGGTTTAATGGTATTTATTGAACCTCGACTTTATATATCAACGGTCTATAAGGCTGCAGCCGCTATCTGCAACGCTCTAAAGTGGAGACCCGTAGACCGACGAGTCTTATCTTCTTTTTGCCCCTCAAAAAGGGGTCCATTAACCTCTTGGCGTTATTCCTGAGGATATTGTCAACGCCGGTCTAAAATTGTCCAATTATGGCGGAATAAAACTGTCCATTTATAGATAAGGCTTATCCTCGACCAGATCACTTCTCACAATTATCTAGAATAGTCTTTTGGGATCAGTCCCTGCCGTTTTCGTTCCTTCAGCCTGTAGCTATCCCCCTTGATGTTGACTGTAGTACAGTGGTGAAGAATCCTATCGAGGATAGCCGCCGCGATCACGTGATCCCTGAATATGTCACCCCATTCGCCGTACGACTTGTTTGAGGTGAATATTGTCGAAGCTCGCTCGTACCTTCTTGATATGAGCTGAAAGAAGCAATGGGCACCATGATCATCGAAGGGGAGGTATCCCATCTCATCGACGATCAGAAGCTGGAACTTTGCCAACCCCCGGATCTTTTCTTCGAGCCTTTTATCTCTATCTGCCTTGGAAAGATCCTCGACCAGGGTCGAAGCGTTGGCAAAATGAACCCTGAACCCGGCCTCTGCAGCCGCAATTCCTATTCCGATAGATAGATGGGTCTTGCCTACACCAGGAGGTCCGAGGAATACGACGTTCTCGGCGTTGTGGACGAACTTGAGGGATGCTATCTCGTTGATGACAGCTCTGTCGATAGACGGCTGAAACTCGAAATCGAACCGATCAAGCCTCTTCTCTAAAGGGAAACCGGCCGTCCTCATCCTCAAAGCCAACGACCTGGACTCTTTGCTCCGGACCTCCTGAGCCGCCAGGTAATCCAGGATCTCGATGATGGATCTGCCGTCGTTGGCCGCGGCTTCAAGGTAGTTGTCCAGGATCGATTCAAAGGTCGTCATCTTCAGCCGTTTGAGGTTGTTATGGAGCCGTTCGTACTCGATATGGCTCATCGCTTATCCCCCTCAACGAAGGCGTCATAAACGGCCAACGACCTATGCTCCACATCTGGATCGTTGAATTTGAGGACGCAAGACGCCCTTGCCCCTTGAGTCGAGTTCTGCTTCAAGATCTCGGATAGAAGTCCCGTGAAGTGGTCTTTGTTTCGCGACACTCCGCCCCGACCCGGAAGGATCTCGTGGGTGCAGACCTTCTCAGACCCCACGACGACGGAAAAGGACGTATCAGATATCTGGAGAACGGCAGTCATTCCACTAAACCGATAAGGGACCGAGTAGCGGTTGCCGAGATACGAGACGTATGCATCTCTCGATACCTTTCTCGTATCTTCCCTGACGTTGTGGTAAGGAAGGGCTTGATCGATATGCTGGAGGTGAAGCGACTCCTCATCGAACCGATCTCGTGGTATCTCGTGAGTTGTTCCGTGGACCGTTGAGTTCACCCGAGATAGCCAACCTTGAAGCTGGGAATTGAGATCAGAGAATGAACTGAACTGGCCGCCCATGAAGAAGTCGCTCTTCACGAACCCCACAGTCCTCTCGATCTTCCCTTTTGTCTGGGGCCTGTAAGGACGGCAAAGGCGGGGTACGAAGCCGTAGTGGGTGAAGAAGTCCTCGAACTTGGGGTTCCAGTCCGAGTCTGAGGATTTTGGTCCTCGTTTCAGGACGATCTGCTTCATGTTGTCGTAGAGGATCTCCTGGGGGTAGCCACCAAAATACTGGAACGCATTGAGGTGGCACTGTATCAGGGTATGAACGTCGATTCTAAGGGTGAACTCGGCATATCTCATCCGGGAGTAGCCGAGGACCATGGTGAAACAGTATAGCTTCCTCTGAGAGCCGTCGATCTCGATATAACCGCATTCTGCCCAATCGACCTGGGCCTGGATTCCGGGCTTCGTCTCGTACCGATATACCGCAGGAACACCGACCTTTGGTCTCGTCTCTCTAACATAGTCCTTTACGATCGTATATTTGCCCGAGAATCCCTGTTCCTGGATCTCGCGGTAAATTCGAGCTGCTGTAAGGGGGTATTCTTGAAGACGTTGGTCTATGTACTCCTTGTAGTCGTCCAGTTTGCTCGGCCTCTTCGATCTCTTCTCGGGTGTAGGAGGAACTTGAGAATGTATGTACTTTCG
>Ga0116202_10003029_pt1 | contig 10064 bp, 8 predicted proteins | sample LakKivw325mmetaG_FD_94479 | JGI IMG/M metagenome (GOLD analysis project Ga0116202, IMG submission 94479) | Anoxic lake water microbial communities from Lake Kivu, Rwanda to study Microbial Dark Matter (Phase II) - Lake Kivu water 325m metaG | ecosystem: Environmental > Aquatic > Freshwater >... | reverse complement strand
TTTTACATCCATGATTATGATAATTTCTCTGGTTTTTTATATCTTTCTGAAAGATATAAACTCTCAATATCTAATGATGTTCAGAAGAAGCGCATATTTTATTAACATTTATATCTCTCTTTACACTCCTATTTAATGCCCCTGAAACTAAAAAATCCCAAGACTCTCTCCCTTATTCTGTCTATCATTGGGATTTTTATCATTGTTGTTCTAGCACAAATTCTTGAACCAAAATTGGTTAAGATTTCTGACATAGACAAGAAAATGTTAGATGAATATGCGAAGGTTCAAGGTCAAGTCCAAGATATCCAAAAGATAAAAAGTCCTGATTATCATAATCCAATAGTCTTAATTGACCTGAAAGATGATTCAAATGCAAGCATAACCGTAGTTTGGAGACAAGATATAAACTTGACCCAGAATCAGGCTATTCAAGTTATAGGGAAGGTCTCAGAATATCAGGAGGAGACGCAAATCGAAGCAAGCAAGATAAAAGTTTTGAGTTAGGCCATAGATGATGAGCCCATATCTTTATGTAAATGCGCAGCACAACGTTGTCTGCTGATGCAGAGTGCTGCAAGATGTAAAACCAGAAAGAGACATTTACAAACTAAAAAGGGACATAAAAATGCTGGATATAATCCTGGCGGTCTTAATAGGAATAGTTTTTGGAATACTCTCGGGTCTTATCCCCGGAATCCATATAAATCTTGTTGCAACTCTTCTGTTTACATATTCTACTTTTTTTCTCTCGCTGACAAGTCCTTTAGCTCTCGCAGTATTTATCATATCTATGACAATAGCCCATACTTTTCTTGATTTTCTTCCCTCTATATTCTTAGGAGCTCCTGAAGAAGACACTGCCCTCTCAATTCTGCCAGGCCATAGGATGCTTCTAGAAGGCCATGGATATGAAGCGATTAAATTGACTTCAATTGGCTGTTTCTCAGGGATTATCATTGCAATTATCTTATCTTTGATATTTATTCCGACAGCCCCTTTGTTTTATCCCTATCTCTCAAAGATAATGGCTTTTCTTCTGATATCACTGTCACTGTTCTTAGTATGGAAAGAGAAAAAAGAGCTCAAAATCTTTGCAATTCTCGTATTTATTCTATCCGGAATTTTAGGATATGCTGCACTTAATCTGACTGTCATCAAGCAGCCCTTGTTTCCTTTGTTTACAGGTCTTTTCGGAACATCTCTCCTGACACTAAGTTTCTTTCAAGATGTGAAGATCCCAAAACAATCGCTCAAAAAAACAAAGACCAATAAAAAAGACCTGCTCAAATCTTTAGGATTAAGCATCCTCTCTTCAAGCCTTGTTTCTTTCCTTCCAGGAGTCGGGGCATCTCAAGCGGTCATAGCATCATCAATCAAAAAAATAGAAGAGAAATCCTTCTTGATTCTTCTTGGAGCAGTCAACACCATCACAGTCTTGCTAAGCTTCGTAGCTTTATATGCCATAAAAAAGCCCCGTTCAGGAGTTGCAGTCTTCGTCGGAAAATTCCTTCCAGATATCTCTTTTTCACATTTAATGCTTCTTATGCTAATAGCCTTGATTGTCGGAGCGATTATATTCCCTTTGACCCTTCTCCTAGCAAGAAGATTCTCCAGATTAATAGAAAAAGTGAACTATAGGTGGCTCTGCTTTTCAATCATCATCTTCCTTATCATACTGACGCCGATAATATCTGGTTGGCTCGCCTTCATTGTCTTGATAACAGGAACATGTTTAGGCATCTTTTGCTCCCTGATTGGAATTAAGAAAATCTTCTTGATGGGCGCTCTTATCTTGCCTGTGATAATCTGGTACTTGCTATGATTAACAGTATCCGCCATAATCGTCAACAGCAGCAGAGGGGTCTATCTTCTCTATCTTGACCTTCAATTTTCTTCCTTTCCTGTCTCTTATCTCTCCGCTCTCTCCCTGCTTTGCATTGTCTGTTGCTCTCATTATCTCGGATTCTTCCTCTCCGCTCTCAATCTCTTCCCCTATCTCTTCCTCGAGCTCGTCCTGAACATCCTTATGATATTTTCTAGGTTTGTTCATTCTACTAGCAACTGCAAGAGGTTTATATCCCTTTCTATAAGTCATAAAAACTCTTGCATGAGTTTTGTGATGCCAAAAACAGGGAACCTGTTTTTTAGCATAAGACTTTTAAATCCACCCTATCTAAAGTATGATGGCAAATAAAGCGAAAGCATCGCACATTCTTGTCAAGACAGAAGAGCAAGCTAAACAGATTCTATCAAAGATTCAAGCTGGACAGAGCTTCGAGAAGCTCGCCCAAGAGTTCTCTCTATGCCCATCAAGAAAAAAGGGTGGTTCTCTCGGAGAATTCGGAAGAGGCCAGATGGTAAGAGAATTTGAACAAGCGGTTTTTTCAGCGAAAAAAGGCCAAATCGTTCTATGCCACACCCAATTCGGATGGCATCTCATAAGAGTTGAAGATATTTGGGGCTAGAGGGGATTAATTTAGATTGTAAATTTTAGAGAAAAATAAAATGTCTTTAATTGATCAGGCAGGTATAGCCGCTAGATTGTATCGTCAAAGCATAGAAAATAATATTTCTTGGAGAGCCTACTTATCAAAACTATCTCAAAGTTCCAATCCCGATGTTGCAAAAAAACTTTCTTCCTTCGGCGCCCTGAGCCATGCTGCAAAAGGGATTGTTTTTGCCGAGTTATATGGCTTAGCACGAGGTCTCCAAGTAAGCAAAGAAGCTAAGCTCTGCTGCACTTCAATTGTGTCCCTATCCTCTTCTGTTGATGATATCATTGATCAAGAGATGTCTGTTGCTCAGGAAAGATTACAATTTTGTGAGGAAGTTTTCGAAACTCTGACGAAAGGCAGCAGACACTCGGGAAATACCCCCCATCAAGAAGCAGTCTTAACCCTTGCGCAAGATTTACACTTAAGAACTCGGCACTATGCCGCAATTTCTGAATTCTACGCAACCTCCCTTCAACTCAAAAATGCAGTCATTGCAAATCTCGGTGAAAGAGATCCAACAAAGTTATTGGGTCTGGCCAGAATCATCGGGTCGTGCACGTCTGGACTAACAAACGTCTATGGTGTTGTTGACAATCGATTCTCAAGAGAACTTGAAACGCCGATTCAGTTTTACGGAGAATTCGGACAGCTTATCGACGACTTAGTTGATTATAAAAGCGATTTGGCTGAGGGTCAAAATACATTTCCAACAAGATGCGATTTGTCTTTTAAAGAAATGAAAAAAACCATGTTGAGCGAAGCTGAAAAATCTTTTGAAAGATGTTTGAAAAGCTCAAAGGAAGAATGGAAAGATTATTTTAGGGTATTCAGAAAAATTTCTTTGTTAGTTTGGAATACTCCTGATTGGTTTGTTCCAAAGTATAAAAATTAGAAGAACTTCCCAAGAGCCTGCTGCTTCTCTGTCTGTTTCCCGAACATGCTCTCTATGGACCATCTGGCAAGATCTAAGCTCTGTTTTGTATAAGCAGGGACTGCATAGTTCTTCGTCAAATTCGTGGCTGTTTCAAGATATTTCATGATAGAGCCTTCAGCTATGGTGAAGATGATTCTGCCTCCGCAGACACTCTCATCATTCTTTATCCTTATGCACTTCCCAGACAAAGGCGGCCTCCTATAGATTTCATTGCAATCAACACATCTGAACTGCTGCTGCGTAAATTTATTGAAATTTCCCTTGATATCTCTGATGAAATGCCTCTCTATGATCAATCGAGCGATATCTGCCTCATCTACAGCCCTTATCTTCTTCACAAGCTCCATCTGCTTGTCTACTTTTTCCTGCATACTTGGAATAGATTTATATGAAGAATTAATGACTCCGTGATTGAAATCATCTGTGTCGTGTGTTGATCTAGTATTGATTAAAGGGTCCCTGCCCTCCTTTAGTCTCCTTTTTACATTATCAACAGAGACTTTTGAGGAGTGCTCTCCTTTTTCAGCAAGCTCATACATCTCTAAAGGATATTCTGATAGTTCAAGGTCAAGGATCTGGTCATCTACCTCTCCTGGCCTTATCCTTGCGTTCAGAACTAAAGGAGCATCCTGTGTCCCCCCTCTATGCGCTGGCAAGAATCTCCTAGAGAAATTTATCAGGACATCTAATAGCAGCATGACCGCAACTTCATCCCCATCACAATCTCTTCTGACAGCAGCATGAAGATAGGGCGAAGCCACAAGGCCCTGGACTTTTGAGAAGCCTATTATCCTTGTCACGACTCCTGCACAATTATGCGGTGCCATGGTCACTGTCAACTTTCCAATCAGATCCTCCCTTGTCTTTACATTATAGAACTCTTTTTGTCCATATAACTTAACAAGTAATTCATCGATGAACTTTGTCGCATTTATGAACATATGGTCTGCTTTCTCATCATCAGAATCAGGACAAGAGGGCAACAAGATATCGTGCGGCTTCAGCTCTATGACCTGATTTTCATCCTTTATTTCTTTTCCATCGATATCTATGTCATATCCGAGCTCCTCTAACTTTTCAATGCTTGTACCTATCTCCTTGGGCTTAAAATGAGTTATAGGCAGTTCTGTTACATCATACCTTATTGTGCCGTCTTTATTCACATGCAGACCAAAATTAGCTCTTAAAATCCCCTTGATTATATTTTCTGGCATATGTGTCTCTGAACTTGTGCCCTTGACTCCCTTGACTATCTTCAGAGTATTTGAGATATCTGCTCTCTTAAAAGCGATTTTATAATAATCGCTGACATTTATCCTCTTCTCCATATAGGGTTTCATCTTCCCATGCACCTGACAGCCCTCTGCAAAAGATTTTTTCCCGCAGATGCTGCAGTAGTTCATCTTCCTTGTCTTTGAACCGCAGGTCTCGCAGACGAAATATATTGTCTCTTTATTGCAGGAATCACAGAAATAGATAGGGAATTCTGCCTTGACACTCCCTTTTTCAATAGCTGCTTGAAAACTCCTTAACTTCCCTCCTTCCTCTCCAACAGGAAAAAGCACATGCGGTGAGCCCTTTAGCTCTCTTGGCTTCGCTTTTTCTGGCCTCCCCATCCTTGCCCCGATAAAAGTCCCTGCCTTATCCTTGATTATGAACTTAGATAAATTCTTTATGAAATCAAGAACCTTGGATTCTTTTTCTTTGATTGATTCTATCTTTTTTGAGTATTCTTTAAATTTATCATCAAAATCTTCCTTATTTATTCCTAAATTTATCAAAAGCGCTTTGCTCTCCTCTCTGGATAAGACAACATTCTCTATTGTGACATCATGCTCTGCTCCTATCAATTCCAAAGCCCTCTTCGCTATCTTGAACTTCTCGCTCTCAGCCCGATTATAAGGAAGAATAAGTTTTTCATCGCCAAGCCCTGCTACTTTGATCCATCCCAATAGACTTAAGAATTGCTCAATAGTTATCTGGCTCCAGTAGAATATATATTTTGGGTGCAAGGGGATTCCAAATTCTTCTGAAATCTTTATTGCTTCATTAAGGGGCACATGATACTTATCTATCCCAAGGCTCTTGAACCTCTTCCCTTTATTTTCTTCGCTTTCATCTTTAGATGCGGCTTTTTTCAACTCAAGCTCCCACCACTCCTCGACATATCCTGGCCTCAACAATTCATAGTTCCTGTTCATTACATCGCCAAGAGAATATAAGATATCCCCGATATAGAGGATCTCTTCGACATCTTTATAGATTTTCTTTGCTTCCTCAAAATCACTTAATTTCCTCGTGCTCCCATTTCTTAACTTGACTATAGGCCCATCAATAGAATCACAAGAGGTTATGACGCATCCTTTGGTCGGCTTCTCTGTCTTGAGTTGAGTCCCAGTCGACAAGAAACAATTCGATATTGCCATTGTCGCAGGATGAATTGAAGTTGCTGAGAATCCAGACACCCTTGATTTCCCGTATCTGAATCTGAATCCTCCTGACCTTGATGGGTGTGAAAAAACAGGTCTCCCTGCTACAAGATCTTTTATATAGGTTGGACTTGTATCAATCGCTCCCTTCTCCCTTTTCTTATGTATCACTAGATACTGGTCCAGAAATTCCCATCCACTGGCTTGAAATCCTTTTGCCTGAACACCCCTTAATAATCTTAATCCTTTTTGTGCCTTCTGAGCTAGTCCTTCAGAGAATATCAAACACATCCCCCCTCTGATGAAGTTTGTCTCGACTCTCGGCAGATCTTTGAAATTCGATACTTCTCTTTTCTCAGTCGGCTCTCCAGCTATCTGTATTGGGATATTCCTCGCTAAAAATTCTACTTCCTCCTCTGTCGCAAGATACTGCAAGTTCGCGATTCTTTCATGATAATCATAGATCTCTGTGACATATCTTTTGATCTCGAGTTCATCAGGGTCGTATTTCGCGAAACCGAACTTTTCTCTTAGGTAATCTATCAACATCAATGCAACGCAGGAGGCTGTTGTTCCAGCGCTTCTTATCGGTCCAGAGAAATATGCCTTGAAATACTCCTTCCCATCCTTTGTCTTGCCAAGTTTAAGCTCAGTATAGCCCTCAATCGGACTTGAAACAACACCAAGAGTAGTATAAGCAAAGCCCACTCTGATTCCAGCATCAATCGCTTGCAATAAAGACTCAAACTTGCAGAACTTCTCTTTTGCGATCTCTTCAGCTATCTTGAACGAAACTGCAGTATCCAAAGGCCCATACTCCCTTTCTAGTTCAAGTATCCTATTCACGATTTTCTTGTCATTTAGTTGAGGGTATATAGTGGATATCAATCCAAGAGCTTTCTCAGCTAAGTTCGTAGCAAGCAGGACTTCAACCCGGTCCATCGGGTCAAAGCCTTTTTCTCTTGCAGATTCTGCTATTGAATACTCTTTTTTGACTTTTCCTTCGATTTCATGAAAGTATTTTTCCATTTCCATTTTTTTATATGCATTCAAAAGCAATTTGCGCAACACAACGTTGTCTGCTTCTACAGAGTGTTGTAAGATTTACTTTTTTATTAAGATTATATATTTCTATCATTTTTTATTTATGAAAAATCAAGTATGCTGGCCTTGCCAGTTTTAAGATTCAATAGGGGGACTTTGCAGGGGTCTGGCTCATGCCCGAACTTCTCTTGATAAGAGGTTTTAGACTGCCAGCATGAACATGATATGGTCAGGACACCATTATATCTTGAGACTCCACTTTTATGTATATGCCCTGCAACAAAGACATCTGGGACTTTCTTTATCGCTAAAAAATCCTGTTCAGAAGGATGATATGCCGTCGATGTATGTGAGGGTGCAAGATGCCTTTTTTTCAATAAGAAGTGCATTATCATATCTGGCTTCATCTTTGAATTTATCAGCCTCAAAGATTCGACTCTATCCATGTAATAATCAAAAGAATCCCCATGATATATCAGGACATCTATCCCTGAAAATGTCTTTGACTGAGCGATTCTGACATAAGAAGGATTGGTCGTCATGATCAGATTTTCCATCTCATACAAACCAGGCGCAATATCTTTGGGAATTTTGGGTTGCGGTTCAACATGGCAGACAGAATCGTGTTTTCCTCCAGCACATAGGATGATTATAATGTCTTTTCTTATCTTCTTCAGCATATCGCTCAAGTATTTATACTGGATATAGATGTCTTTCATGATAAGCTCTGGCTCTTGCTTTGGATAGACTCCGACGCCGTCTATATTATCCCCCAAGATGAACAGATATCTTATCTTCTTGGCCAGCTCTTTTTGCTTGTCTGATCCTATCTCTCCATTGAGCCAATCGATGAATCTCAAAAAATTTGATTCTAAGAACTTTGCTGACCCAACATGAGTGTCTGCTATGAATGCTGCATAAATTTCTTCTGGAGCTTTCTTCAACTCCTTCATGACATCCATATAGATGATATCATTTGCGAATACTATTTCATTTGACCCAGTCCCCTGGATAGCTATAACCTCATCAAAGATAAGATCTCTTGCTTTTTCAATGAGGTCCTGATTGCTCTGCCTGATCAGAACACTCACTCTTCCAGTCAAATCCTCTAATTCTAGTATCACATTCTTGTTCTTCGTGACTCTTTTATCGTAGACCATGCCTATGATTGTGACTTGTCTCTGCTGGCCCGAGAGCTTCCCTATGCTACACAAGCCTTCAAGATGCCTCTCTTGAAGCAACTCTTTCAAAAAAACATATCTATCTCGATAGTACTTGACAAAATCCTCAACAGTTATCTTTTTTGTCTTGAAATCATACTCTTCAAGGATTTCAACTTCCTTCACCTCTTCTTTTATTTCAGGTACCTCTGCTTTGATTTCCTCCTTGCCAAATAAATTTTTCATGCTTTCGCTGAACTCATTTGAAAAGTTTTTAAGATTTGACAAGAAAAACTCTTTTGAGACTAATTTTGGCGCTTTTATATTTATTATTTTAGAAGTCAGGCTAGATAATTCGTTTTCTGAGACCCCTTTCGAAAGAGCCTCTCTTAAAAACTGGACTAAGGAACTTTCAAACAAGTATCCCTTGCCCAGATACTCTTTTATAAATTGCATCCTAATTCCTATGGCCTTAAACTGGCCTAAATATTAAGTGCTGTAATTAAAAGCCCATTGATCTTTTCATTAAGGGCCTCAGGAAGATCTACACGTATCTCTCTCGTCCTTCCATACCTTCCCTTGCTTACGACCTTAGCGTTTATCAATCCAAGCATATCGAACTCTGCTATGATATCCGAAACCCTTCGCTGTGTCAAGACCTCTGTGCTTGTCCTTAGACAAAGATCTCTGTAGAGATTATATGCGTCTCCAGTGAAGATCTTGTCCTCATTGTCTTTGATGGATTTCTTATATAGTTGTAGGATTGATAATAAAACGAGCTGGAACTGCTTTGGCTGATTTTCTACAGCCATCAAGATCTTGTCTGCCTCTATTTTCTCTTTTGCCTTATCTATATACTCTAGATTTATCTTCTTCTTGCCATCCCTTTCAACAAGCTCTCCTGCAATCCTTAAAAGGTCCAGGGCTCTTCTTGCATCCCCATGCTCCCGAGCTGCGTAAGCTGCGCACTTCTCAATGACCCCATCAGACATGACCTCATTCTTAAAAGCCTCTTTAGACCTTGTCCTTAAGATGTCTTGAAGCTGAAGTGCATTGTATGTTGCGAAGAAAATCTCTTCCTCACTTAAAGAGCTTTTTACTCTTGGATCCAAGGAATCCAGGAATTTGATATCATTTGATATGCCTATGATAGATATCTGGGCTTTCAGAAGCTCTGTATTCAATCTTGTAAAATTATACAAGAACTCATCGCCTATCCTCTTGACTGCTTGATCTATCTCATCTAGAATAATTATGACTACTTGCTTCTTGCCATCTATCATCTCTACAAATTTCTTATAGAGCTGGTCTGTTGGTAGGCCTGTCGCAGGAACCTTGCCCCCCAGTTTCTGAATAAGTTCGGCAAGAATCCTATACTCTGTATCAGCGACTTTCCTTAGTTTGCAATTGATGAAAGGTATAGAAAGAGTTATGCCTTGCTCTTCTGCTTTTTTGAACAGCTGATTTCTAAGATAGCTCATTACAAGAGTCTTGCCAGTCCCAGTAAGACCATAGATAAAAAGATTTGATGGCCTCTCCTCTCTTAAACATGGCGCAAGAATCGGCGCTATCTGGTTTATCTGCTTCTCCCTATGTAAAATAGCATCCGGCGTATAATTCGACTGCAAAATAAGCTTGTTCTTGAAAATAGTCTGCTTGATAAAAGAATTGAATATCTCCTCTACGCCTTTCTGAATATTTTTTTCTTTTTGCATCATCTCCCTTTACCCTCCAAATTTTATTTTGTCTCCTTTTGCTCTACTTTCCTCTTTTTCTTTGGGCATCTCTTTTCCCATTTTTTTAAGCCTAATATCCTATAATAAATATGGCTTTTATAAACATTATTGTTTTGCATTAGACACTCACACCACGATTTCCTATGGAAACCTGGTTTCCTCCCCTCTCTTTCTTTTTCTTTCTCTTTTCCGAGAATAACTAAAACAAGCAATAAAAATAAAAAACAACTAATCTATCTATTTCAAGATATATGTCATAATAT
>Ga0116202_10003027_pt1 | contig 10068 bp, 8 predicted proteins | sample LakKivw325mmetaG_FD_94479 | JGI IMG/M metagenome (GOLD analysis project Ga0116202, IMG submission 94479) | Anoxic lake water microbial communities from Lake Kivu, Rwanda to study Microbial Dark Matter (Phase II) - Lake Kivu water 325m metaG | ecosystem: Environmental > Aquatic > Freshwater >... | reverse complement strand
CTTCGAAGTATCCCAATCTTATGCTTGCGAACCCGGCCACGCGAAGTTCTACGCCGGCGCCGAACTCCAGTTGTTCAGAAAGTGAAAGTACCGAGTCCCATGCAGTGCGGCCGTACAGGCGGAAGTCGGACACTACGTCGCGCCACACGTCGGACACGAATCTCAACTCGAACGGGCCGGGCAGCGGGAGCGAGGCATCCAGTCCGAACCGCAGCAGTGTGGGCAGGGGATCTGTCGGCCCGCCCTTCAGCATTGTGTAGCGGATCCCGGGCCCATAGTTCTGGAACGCGGCACCCAGTCCAAGCCAGCCGAGCGGCCGGCACTGCATGCCAAGGTCTACCGCTGGCGTGGTGGCTGAGCCGGCGGCCTCCAGGCCCAACTCGGGCATCGAATCGAATACCCACTCAGGTACGAGCATTGAGTGAATGATCTTGACCCCCAGGCCGGCCGAAAGCCAGCGGGTAGGCCGATACGCTATGCAGGTCTGGACCGCCAAATCCCAACTGCGATAGGAGCCGAGATAACGGCCGTGCGCGTTGAAGACGTCGGTCTTGCCGGTCTCTAAGTAGGTGAGGTCCAGCCCGGCCGCGAGCACCGGGGTGATGCGGTACTCAGTCCCGGCGTATTCGTAGCTCATCTCCGGATAGAGGCCGGGCAGCCAGTTGGCGTGGCTCCATGTGGCCGCGGCTCTGCTGCCGAATCCTGCAGCGGCGGGGTTGAAGAAGTGGTTGGCTCCGAGCCTCTGGTTTGCTACACCGCATCCGCCCAATGCTGAGGAACGGGCGTCCGGGATGATCATCAGGAATACCGCTCCCGGGTATTCCGCCCGGCATGGCAAGGCAAGTGACATGACGAGTGCGAGAACTGCCGTACGCATCAGTGCGATGCCATAAGTCTGAGTCCGCAGTGCAGCATGTTGCCTTCGAATGCCGCCGGAGTTTGCAGACCGCGAAACGTGACCCGGTCATGGTACCAGCCGAGCTCTACGGCCGGGTAGACCGGTGCATGAGGGAATGCCACGCCGCACCCACCAGTCAGCAGCGCGCGCCAACCGCTTGAACGGACATTCACGTGGAAGTACGAAATGCCAGCAGTGACGTACGGCCTGACAGCGGGCCAAGGTAGCGCTACGAAGTAGCCCAGGTTGGGTCCGAAGGCGAAGGCCGGCGTGCTGTACTGTGGGCTGATTTGTTTCGGGAACGTGCCGATGAGCGTTATGTCAGCGCCGAGTGTCATTCCGGGAAGGAGGGCGACGCCGGCACGAAAGCTAGGCTCGAACCGGTGCTGGAGCGAGTCGTAGCTTGTGTAGAGCCGGCCCGAGGCGAAGACGGCGTTCATCCCGACTGAACCGAATGCCTTCGGGGACGGTAATGCCTCGACGCTGCCGAACATCAGCGCCAGAAGGACTGTCGTCAATGCCGCCTCACTCGGTCTTGCCACGCACTATTACAGCGTCCGAGAGGCTGTTTGTCAAGACTCGATTGCGCGTTGAGCGTGACGCGCGTTGAGAAGAGGCAGAAACCCCAGACCCGACGGGAAGCCACGTGCTGCGTCCGTCGCAGCACGTGGCGTAGCTTTCGGTTTCCTTGACTTGCATTCGCACGCTAATAACATTCGCCGTGCTGCTTCTATGTCTAGCGCTCGCGGCGTTTGAGCCGGGCGAGCGGCTTTCCTACGACGTGCGCTACGGACCGATGAGACTTGGCCGGATGGAGCTGTACACGCTGGAGCCTGACACTATTGGAGACGAGACCTGCTACCACTTCGCGGCCGCGCTTGCGACCAACCCGTCATTCGCCGCGGTTTTCGAGGCGCGGTACGAGTTTGAGTCCTGGGTGCGCCGGACCGACTTCACCACTCTGCGCTCGTACAAGAACACCGAGGAGCGAAACTACGAGGCCGAGGTGCAGGCCGACTTCGACTATGGAGCCGGTGTAATCCGCTACTCGGACGGCAAATGCTATCCTCTTGCCGGGCCGTGCCGGGACCTTTTGACCCTCTGGTACTACTTCAGACAGCCGGAGCTGAAGCCGGGCGACGTGCTGTCGGTGTACAGCCACGTGGACCGGAAAGACTATCGGGTCAAGGTGAGGGCCGCGAAGTATGAAGCGGTGCGGGTGCCGGCAGGGACGTTTCGGTGCCTGGTCGCGGTGCCGAGCACGGCCGGGCCTCTGGGCGCGGTGTATCTTGAGGAACAGAGCCGGATTCCGGTCGTGATTCGCACGAGGGTCGCGGGCATGACGGTCAGCGCGGTCCTTCGGGAGGTTGAGTGAAACTCTATTCTGTGATTCTTTGCGGCGGCAGGGGAGAGCGGTTCTGGCCAGGGAGCCGGCGCAGTCTGCCCAAGCAGTTCGTGACCTTGTTCGGCAAGCGCTCGCTGCTCCAGGCTACAAGCGACCGGGTAAGAAGCCTGTGTCCGCCGGACCGGCAGCTCTTTGTGGCCGGGGCCGAGTTCGGGCCGGTGCTCAAGAAGCAGTTGCCGGTGGCGAGCCGGAACCTCGTATTCGAGCCATTCGGCCGCAACACCGCGCCGGCAATCGGACTGGCCGCGATTCGGCTGGCGCAAAGGGACAAGAATGCGGTGATGGCGGTGCTGCCGGCTGACCATCTGGTCGAGGACCGGAAGGCGTTTCTTGCATGCCTGCGCTTCGCCGCGCGGTTGGCGGAGAAGGGCCTGCTCGTCACGTTCGGCATCCCGCCGACTCGGCCGGACACGGGTTACGGCTATGTCCAGTCAGGAGCGAGAGTCGCATCCTCAGGCCGGCTCGCGGGCTTTGAGGTCAAGGGATTCCGCGAGAAGCCGGACGCGGCAACCGCCCGGAAGTATCTCAAGAGCGGCGATTACTACTGGAACAGTGGCATGTTTGTGTGGCGCGTTGACGCAATCCTCGCCGCGTTCCGGGCGCACATGCCGGCATTCTACGCAGACCTTGAGCGATACGGCGCGGCAATCGGAACCAGGCGCGAGGGCCGCGAGCTTGCGCGGCTGTATGACCGGGCCGAGTCAATCTCGATAGACTACGCGGTGATGGAGAAGGCCCGTAACATCGCGGTCGTGCGCGCCACTTTCGACTGGGACGACGTGGGTTCGTGGCTGGCCCTGGACCGGCACATGCCCAAGGACCGACAGGGCAACGTGGTTGGACAGCGAGGCCTGGCCAGCGACAGCGGGAGCTGCATCGTGCAGACCGATGCGGGAATAGTGGCGGTGCTCGGGTGCTCGAACCTGGTGGTCGTGCGTTCAGGCGACGCGGTGCTGGTGGCGCACAAAGACAAGCTCGGCGGCATTAAGGGCCTGCTGGCCGAAATCGGCCGGAACAAGGACATGGGGCGCTTCCTGTGAAGTTGCTGCTGGCGAGCCGCAATCGCGGCAAGCTCGAAGAGTTGCGCCGGATGCTCGACGGCACGGGCTGGGAAGCGGTTGACCTGACCGCGATGGACCATCGGTTGACCCTCGACGAACCGGGCGCGACCTTTGCCGAGAATGCGTGCCACAAGGCGCGGAAGGCCGCGGACGCTTTCAAGATGTGGACATTGGCCGATGATTCAGGACTTGAGATTGACGCTCTGGGCGGCGAGCCGGGCGTGCATTCGGCACGGTACTGCGGCGCGCACGCTACCGACGCTGAGCGGATTCGCAAGGTGCTGGACCGGATGATTGCGGTGCCGGAGCAGAAGCGGACGGCAAGGTTTCGGTGCGCGGTGTGCCTCGTTGACCCGGCCGGGACCGAGAAGGTGTTCGAGGGCACGTGCGAAGGCAGAATCGCGCATCATGCGCGTGGGACCGGCGGGTTCGGGTATGACCCGGTATTCATCCCTGAAGGCTCGGCCCGGACATTCGCCGAGCTCGGGTCTGAGACGAAGGACCGTCAGAGCCACCGGGCGCGCGCCATGCGGCTGGCAATGGAGCATCTCAAGACGAGAGTGAACAAGAGATAAAGGGGTCAAGGAATAGAGGGATCGAGTGTGAGAGTTCCCGAAGTCCGATTCCGCACTTTGTCCCCCAGTCCCTCTATCTCTCTGTCCCTTTATCCCTCTATCCCTCTCCTGTCTTCTATTGACCTTTCCCGCCCCGCGGTCTATATTACATGCGCAAAGGTTCAGGGTATAGGGTTCCGGTCACTCGGCCCCTTGGCCCCTCGAACCCTTGAACCCTTGCTCTACGGGGAGTAGCGCAGTCTGGTTAGCGCACCACGCTTGGGACGTGGGGGTCGCAGGTTCGAATCCTGTCTCCCCGATTGAGAAAAGGGGTCCAGGGGTCAAGGGTTCCAGGGTTCGAGTGATCGAACCATCTCACTTGATTCCTCGAATCCTCGGCCCCTTGGTTCCTTTCTCCGATGCGCCTGTAGCTCAGATGGATAGAGCATCGGATTTCTAATCCGATGGTCGCAGGTTCGAATCCTGCCAGGCGCGCTTCCTCAGACCGCAACCGCAGATGAACGCCGATGAGCACGGTCGAAGACGAACCACAGAGACATAGAGAGTCCGGATGCGGACCCCGGAACCCTGACCTCTGACCCCGGACCGGACATCCGCAGATTCCGCAGACGACACGAAGTGTCGCCCTGAGCGCAGGCCCGAAGGGCCGGAGTCGAGGGGTCTCGCCCGGGAAGGACAAAGGACCGTGGTGGGGAAGATGTCAGATGTCAGACGAGTGATGTGAGATGTGAGATGTCCGGACCAGTCGCCAGTCGCTAGTCCCCGGTCGCCTACGGAGGGCTGCGAGCGGCTAGCGGTAGGCGGTCAGCATTGTTCTGCCTGCTTGCGCTTGGGCTTGAGCTTGTGCCGCCCTTCGCCATTGGCTGTCAGCCGCCTTCTGTCTCAAGTCGTCAACCGAAACCTGACACTTAGCCGTTCAAGTGGCTCTTGAGTTTGGCTGACAGGTTGCGCCAATGGTAGCGAGCAACGTAGGCTGAAGGATTGCGGTTGAGGCTGCTTATATCGCAGGCTGAGACGTTGGGCGTAGGGCTGCGAGATTCTGAGACCGCATCGCAGCGAGTCAGGAAGGCCGACACGCAACGAAACAGCAAACCCGCAAGGTAGCGAGCAAAGTAGCCTGAGTCGCAATCCAAGCGGCAATCTGGCAGGCAGCCTGGAGGACGCCCCTCACGAACCCCGGCCTTCGCGTGTAACATCTGTAGGGGCAAGGTGATAGCGAGTGCGGACTCTCCGCCGCTATTATCCCGTATGGGATAATCCCGTGCATGACTGAGGAAGCCTGAAGGCCAGCGGTGAGTACACTCACGTGGCCTCGATTTCTGAAGTCCGCTCTCCCGTTCGTAGCATCGCTGTCGCTCCAACATGCCGCCGAGCACATCGGTTATCTTGACATCGTCCCTGACCGGCCTAAGCTTGACTCGAAAGACGGCACGATGAAGAAGACGATTGTCCCCATGCTGGTCTGCCTTGTCGCTGTTGCGTCCGCCCAGTGGGTGGAAACGACGATACCCCTCGATACCAGCGGCGGAGTCGGAGCTCTCGCAATCTCCTATGGTGCCGGTGCCAACAAGGTCTACGTGTCGATGTTCCGGGATGTCCCGCCTCCTATCGAGCCAGTGGCCGTTGCAGTGGTCGACGGTGGCAGCAACGCGCTGCTGAAAACACTTCGTCTGGGCATCGACCCCATCGTGGCATCGGCGGGCGACAAGATGTGTGGTTCGTTCGGCGATAGCTTGGCAGTGATCGACGGGATACTGGATTCCGTCACCGCATTTGTGCCGGTCGGCCTTTGGGGGCTCGGCTACGATTACAGCCCGGTCTTCAACAAGGTCTACATTGCATCTCCCTATGTCGACTCGGTAGTGGTGGTTGACGCTGTCGCCGACACACTGCTCGGTGTGGTGCCATTGTCTCTGCCAGCCGACGGGTTGTGCCACGACACTGTGGGTTCGAAGATCTACTGCGTCACTCGCAGCGCGGTTATCGTTCTCGATGCTTCGGTAGACACGATTCTCACGCAGATACCCGTTGGGACGTGCGAGCTGAGTGGACTGGTCTGCCTGAACGTGTCCAGGAACAAGCTGTATTGCGAAGGGTCGACCGGATTGGTGGTTATCGACTGTGAGCGCGACACCGTGGTCGGACACGTGCCGCTGGCAGATGCGACCTGGGAAATGTGCTACAACCCGCTCGACGACAAGCTGTACCTGGCTGGTCCGGACTCGGCTGCGGTAACGGTTGTGGACTGCGCACGGGATTCGGTGGTCGCCCTCGTGCCGACCCGATATGAACAGGACGACCTCTGCTACAATTCGATCAACAACAAGCTCTACTGTGCTTCCTGGCGCGGCGGCAACGTGACGGTTATCGACTGCGGAACTGATAGTGTCGTAAGTACTCTGCCGGTCGGGCTACACGCAGGCCCGATGGTTTACAATCCCTACGAGAACCGCATCTATGTCATAGCATCGTACTTTGCGCTGGCCGTAATCCGCGACGTGATGCCTGGGGTCCAGGAAGTGTCCGTCACGGACGAGCGGTGCCCTATCCTCTGCCCGAGCATCGTCCGCGGGGCGCTGTTGCTGCGGGTGGTGCGGGCATCTGCTCACTGCTCTCTGCTCACTGCTGACGGCCGCAGGGTCGCGGACCTGGTTTCCGGCCCGAATGACGTGCGGCATTTGAGTCCGGGCGTGTACTTTGTGAGAGAGGCGCAAGCACAAGCTCAATTGGTCCGCAAGGTGGTCTTGACGAAGTAGCCGAAGTACAGGTTGCCGCAGGTCGAGTTATCTGCTAGACTGAGGCAATGAAGAAAACGGTCTATCTGGAGACGTCGATTGCCAGCTATCTTGCCGCGCGTCCGAGCCGGGACGTGCGGGCCGCAGCGTGGCAGCAGCTCACAGTCCAGTGGTGGGACCGCGCCCGGCCGCGGTACGAGTTGTTCGTTTCAGAGCTGGTACTGGTCGAGGCGTCCCGCGGAGACCCGGATACAGCTTCTCGGCGGCAGGACTACCTTGACGGAATTCCCGTACTGAAGACCGATGATGAGGCGCGCACATTGGCCGAGAAGCTCATATCCGAGGGTGCCATGCCAGAGACTGCCGGACCGGATGCGTTGCATGTGGCCGTCGCCGCAGTCCAAGGAATGGACTATCTGTTGACGTGGAACTGCCGTCACATTGACAATGCCGCACTCAGGCCGCTTCTGCGGTCGGTCTGCGCCGCCGCCGGGTACGTCTGCCCTGAAATCTGCACGCCCTTGGAGCTTCTTGCCGAGGAGGATGACAATGTGTCAAGATGAGATCATCACCGAAGTGTGGCGCATAAGGGACGACTATGCTGCCGAGAAACACCACGACCTCAAGGAGATCGTGGCAGACCTGCAGAGACGCGAGCAGCAAACAGGTGTCAAAGTCGTGGACCGGCGACTCGTCCGAGGAGTCCGGGCCGCCTCTCACACGGGGTCTCAGGACTGACCCGCCGAGCGGGCTTCTGACACGACTGCAATACTGACTATGCAATTCGGTCGGCCCCATTGTGTGCTGCTGTTGGCCAGCCTGTGCGCAGCCGGCAGTGCTTTTCCCGGTATTCACCGGCTTGAGGCAGAAGCTCACCGTCCGCCCGCCACCATAACCGGGCCGGGCGAGCGGATTGTTCCGCTCGAACCGCTGGCCGAGACATCGGTCGCACGGGCCATCTACGGTTACATGCCGTACTGGGCCACGCAGCAGTACCTGCACTTCGACCTCTTGACCACGCTGGCCTGTTTCGACGTGACGCTGAACCCGGACGGCAGCATCACGAACGGCAACGGGTTTCCCGGCACCTGGGCGGCGAGCATCAACCGGGCGCACCGCAACGGCGTGCGCGTCGAGGTGGTGGCGACGTGCTTTGGCTGGTCCAATATCCACGGCGCAATCACGACCGGCGCGGATAGCTCAATCAAGCATCTGGTTGAGCTGGCCTCAAGCTCGGGCGTTGACGGCATCAACATGGACTTTGAGGAGATTCTCGGGTCGGACCGCGACACGATGGTGCTGTTCATGCGGCGGCTATCGAGAGCGTGCCGGACCGAAGGGCTGACACTTACCATGGCGACGATGCCTTTGGACTTCTCGAATGCCTATAATTTCCGCGCGCTCGCGGACACGACCGACGGCCTGTTCATCATGGGCTACAACTATCACTGGCAGGGCGGACCTGAGGCCGGGCCGGTTGCGCCGCTCACAGGCTGGCCCTACTACGGCAACCTGCAGATGACCATCAACGAATACCTGACCGAAATCGGCAACGCCCGCAAGTTGTTCTTCGGCCTGCCCTATTACGGGTTCCAGTGGCCGACCCGGGCCGAGACGACGCACTCGCAGACGTCGGGCTACGGCGAGGCGCTGTATTACCTTGACGCGCCGGGCCGGGCAGCGCAGCGCGGGTACCGTTGGGACGCCGAGTCGCAGACGCCCTGGTACCGGTTCAACAACGGCGGCTGGAACCAGGGCTGGTTCGACGACGATACGAGCCTGCTGCTCAAGTACCGCGAGGTGCACGAGCATAACTTCCTGGGCACGGGCATGTGGGCGCTGGGATACGATGGGCCGCGCACCGAGCTTTGGGCCGCCTTGCGCGAGGCGTTCAACAAGCCGAGGCAGCTTTTCACGAATGGCGACTGCGAGACATGGCGGCTGGATACGCTGCCCGTGCCGTCCGACACCTCGGCCAACCCGGTCGGTTGGTACGAGGGCCGCAAGGCGAAGTACCGGCGCGAAACCGGGGTGGTGCGCTCGGGCGCAAACGCCATCAGGCACATCCCTGACTCGCTCGGCTACCCCTGGCCGGTCGAGTCGCGGCTGTTTCAGGACGCCGAAGTGATGGGCGGCGCAAGCTACGAGTTTGCGGGCTGGGCGTACAAGAGCGACGGCAAGGGCAACCAGATGAAGCTCATGGTGGATTGGTTTGACTCGCTGCACCGGGTGATTTCCAGCGCGAGTTCGGCCACACTCACGCGGGACAGCGCCGCGTGGGTGCAGTTGACCACGGGCAACGTTTCAGCGCCGGGCAGCGCGAAGTTCGCGCGGCTGAACCTGTGGATTCTGGGAAACGGCGGGTTCGACCGGTGGGATGACCTTTCGTTCAGCGTGAATACGGGAGCGGCGGAGCGGCCGCAGCCGGGAGAGCCGGAACGACTGTTTGTGCCGGGCGTTGTGCGGGGCGTGCTCGTGCTACAGGGCACAAGCGCAAGCTCAAGCCCAAGCTGGCTGCTGGAACCGACCGGGCGTATTGTCATGGAGCTTCACGCGGGCGAGAATGACGTGCGGCGTCTGAGCGCGGGGGTCTACTTCCTCGTTCCCCCTCACCCCGACCCTCAGGAACTGCTTGCGCAGCGCCCGCAAGGGGAGAGGGAGAACAACTATCCGTCAGCGGAGAGCGGTAAGCGGTTGGCGGTGAGCGTCCGCAGGGTCGTCATTGCCCGGTAGCTGAGACCTCGTCGGTTCCGCCCCTGTTTCCTGTTTTCTGTGTCCTGTTTGCCCTCCCGTTCCTGTTTACTTGTCCTCACGTTCGCCTAGAATGGCGCGGTGATTCCACGGTTCATCGGGCTCCTGCTTGCGGTTGCGCTCAGCCTGGCGCAGCCGGTTGACCCGGGCACGAAGCGGGTCGGCCTGGCGCTCTCCGGCGGCGCGGCGCTCGGGTTCGCGCACATCGGCGTGCTCAAGGTGCTGGAGCGCGAAGGCCTCACGTTCGTCGGCATCACCGGCAACAGCATGGGCTCGATGGTCGGCGGGGTGCATTCCGCCGGATACAGCATCGCGGACATCGAGAGCATCGCGGTCAACGCCAACTGGAACCAGTTGTTCAGCTCGGGCGTGCCGTTCGGCGCGCGTTACCTGCCGGAAAGGCAGCAGGCCGAGCGGTACGTGTTCCAGTTCCGGCACCGCAACCTGTTCCCTTCGCTGCCGTCCGGGCTCGTGCCCTTGCAGAACGTCGAGTTCCTGCTGATGGACCTGCTGTCGGTTATCGAGTACAACACCGGCTACGACTTCGACTGCCTGCCGGTCGCGTATCGGGCGGTGGCGGTTGACCTGAAAACCGGCGGGTTGCAGGTGATGAAGCGGGGCCGGTTGTCCCAGGCCATCCGCG
>Ga0116202_10003026_pt1 | contig 10068 bp, 10 predicted proteins | sample LakKivw325mmetaG_FD_94479 | JGI IMG/M metagenome (GOLD analysis project Ga0116202, IMG submission 94479) | Anoxic lake water microbial communities from Lake Kivu, Rwanda to study Microbial Dark Matter (Phase II) - Lake Kivu water 325m metaG | ecosystem: Environmental > Aquatic > Freshwater >... | reverse complement strand
CTGAATAGCTGGAGTAAGGTGCTTTGGGGTGACTCAAGGCTTAATTGGCATGCAAACCGGTGAAATCCCGGTACAGTCCCGCCTGCTGTGACAGTCAGAACATCTGCCTTACTAGCTTAGCTGCCTCCGCGGAGTAAGGGGGTGGGATTTATTATTTTGAATGAATCCCCTTGCTTAGGAGCAAGGGGATTTTATTTTAGTATTAATCTGAGGTATTAAAATGAATAAATATATTAAATATAGTTTTTATGTCCTGTTAGCGCTCTTTGTACTGGCAGCGGTTAGCTGCCTTCAACCAGCTCCGCCCGGCAACATAGTCGACGGCCTCGGCAGGCAAGTAACGATAAACGCGATACCGCAAAGAATCGTTTCCCTTGCCCCAAGCAACACAGAAATTTTGTTCGCACTGGGACTTGGCCAGAAAGTGGTGGGGGTAACCGACTACTGTGACTATCCGGACGAAGCTAAGGCTAAACCCAAGGTCGGCGGTTTCAGCACGGTCGATATCGAAAAGGTTGTCTCTCTAAGACCGGACTTAGTTCTGGCGACCCAGATGCACGCTAAAACGACCATACCTGCGCTGGAGAACCTGGGTTTTACAGTAGTCGCCTTGAATCCCGGGTCTCTAAATGATGTACTGGATAACATCGAACTGGTGGGGGAAATAACCGGCCAGGACAGAGAAGCTTCAGACCTTGTCAACCGGTTGAGTTCCCGAATAAACGAAATAACTGACAAAACACAGAAATTAACCACCGACCAGAAGCCGAAGGTTTTTTACGTCACCTGGCACGATCCTCTCTGGACAGCCGGAACCGGTACTTTAGCCAACGACGTGATTGTCCAGGCCGGGGGTCAAAACATCGCCTCGGATATTACAGATGACAAAATAATCGACCTGGAGACAGTCATCAACAGAGACCCTGAGATAATCATTGTCTCCGTAGGCATGGGCAGCGGCCAAGACCTGCCCTGGCAATATATAAAAACTGAGTCACGGCTTAAAGATACACGAGCGCTCCTCAACGGTAGAGTCTACAAAGTAGATGGTGACCTTATAGACCGGCCGGGGCCCCGCTCAGTGGATGCCCTGGAACAGGTGGCACGATTTATTCACCCGGAACTCTTCGGACAAAATTAATAAAGATAGAAAAGTCTAGAATGGCGCTGGAATCGTTTAAGGACGCAGCCCTACCATTGACCTCGGCCATCCACCCCATACGATGGCGCCGCCGAATTTACGCCATTGCCGGAATGGCTGTTCTTTTAGGCATAACCATTGTTGTCACATTAGGCATAGGCAGCACCGATATTTCATTCGGCACCTTAATTCAAATCCTGGCGGACAAATTGACTTTTGTTCACATTCAACCAACCTGGACCAGTAATACTGAAATCATAATCTTCGACATCCGCCTGCCGCGACTATTACTGGCCGGTCTGGTCGGAGCGGCGCTTGCCGTTGCCGGCACCACATATCAGGGCCTTTTCCGAAATCCCCTGGCCGATCCGTACCTAATCGGCGTAGCCCAGGGCGCCGCGCTGGGGGCAATTATCGGTTTCATGCTACCAGCCTGGCAAATAGTCAGCATCCCGCTGCTGGCATTCGTAGGTGCTGTCCTGGCGGCAGCTATGGTCTACACCATAGCCAGAGTTGGAAAAACTCTGCCAATGACAACCCTAATACTGGCCGGCGTAGCCATAGGCGCCTTTTTAGCGGCGATAACTTCATATTTAATGATTGCCTCCGGCGACAAGTTACACGGCATCATCTCCTGGCTACTGGGTTCGTTCTCGCTGACAAACTGGTGGCAGGTGGGAATGGTAACACCTTATATCCTCATCGGTACTCTGATTATATGGTTCTATGCCCGCCCTCTGAACGTAATGCAGCTGGATGAAGAGCAAGCTCAGCAGCTAGGTATAAACGTGGAACAGGTCAAGTTGATTCTGCTTGGAGCCGCCACATTAATAACGGCGGCGGCTGTCTGCTTCTGCGGCATCATCGGTTTCGTTGGCATTATTATCCCGCACGCTATGCGGCTTATATGGGGGCCCGACCATAGATTTCTGCTACCGCTGGCTACATTCGCCGGAGCCATTTTTTTGATACTGGCCGACACCGCGGCTCGCACCATGCTGGCGCCCACCGAGGTGCCCATTGGCGTTATTACCGCCTTTCTGGGAGCGCCTTTCTTCCTTTATCTACTTCGACAAAAGAAAAGGGCTATATTTTAGATGTTTTATTTGAAATTAGAGAACGTCAGCCTGGGTTACGACAAAAATACGGTAATACGTAACGTCAGCCTGCAGGCCAGACCGGCTGAAATGCTGGGTATAATCGGGCCTAACGGTTCGGGTAAATCCACCCTGATAAGGGGTATAACACGGATTATTCAGCCGACCCAAGGTAAAATCTTCCTTGACGGCAGCGACGTTCAGGACATCAACAGGCAGAAACTGGCCCAACTGGTGGCCGTTGTCCCCCAAAATCCCAAACTACCTGAACCCTTCACCGCACTTGAAGTAGTTGTTATGGGACGAACGCCACATCTGGGACTGCTGAGATACGAAGGACAACAGGACATGGCCATCGTTACAGAGGCTATGGAAGCCACCCGGACGCTGGCTTTTGCCGAACGCAGGGTCGGAGAGCTGTCTGGCGGCGAGCGGCAACGGCTTACCATCGCTCGTGCACTGGCTCAGGAACCGAAAATAATACTAATGGATGAACCTACGGCTAATTTGGACATTAACTACCAGATGGAAACTCTGGATTTGGCCCGGCGGCTTTGCCGGAAACAGAAACTAATTGTGGTGGTGACGCTCCATGATTTGAATCTGGCGTCTCAGTATTGCGACTGGCTGGTAGTGCTGAGCAACGGGGTTGTCCACTGCCAGGGCACTCCGCATACAGTTATAAATGCCCGGACAATCAAGGACGTTTACGGTGCCGAAGTCTACGTATACCCCCACCCTGTTAACAAATTACCGGCTACACTCATCGTCCCAAACAAAGAAAAATAAACACGCAGAAATGATAGAGAAAATTGCCGTCCTGCTTCTAGCTCTTATACTCGACCTGGTTTTTGGCGAGCCGCCAAACACCTGGCACCCGATAGCCTGGCTGGGAAGACTAATTTCATTTGAGACCAAAACAGCACCGAAAACTGGTAAATTAAGGCAGATCGGTTATGGCGTCGTAATCGTTCTGGTTACGCTGGGGATACTTGTAACAGCCATATATTTCCTGCTTAACCGGCTAATTGAGTTCAACACCATTGCTTATATCGTTATTGCAGCTATCTTGCTGAAATTTAGCTTATCACTACGGGGACTGGGGGGAGCCGTTGATTCCGTTAAAAAAGCCCTGGCTGGAGATAATCTGGAACAGGCACGACTAAATTTAAGGGCGCTGGTCAGCCGAGAAACCACCGGGCTCAACCGGAGCCATGTTATTTCAGCCGCAGTGGAGTCGGCGGCCGAGAATATCTGCGACAGCTTCGTAGCCCCTGTTTTTTACTTTTTCATCTTCGGTGTTCCCGGCGCCATCGCCTATCGAATAATAAATACCTTTGACACCATGATCGGGTATCACGGACAGTGGGAGTATCCGGGCAAGTTTGCCGCCAGGCTTGACGACGTCGCCAATTTCATCCCGGCACGGCTTACCGCCCTCATAATCGTCACATCCGCGGCCGTATGCCGGAAAAATCCGGCCAAAGCCTGGCACATAATGATACGCGACCACAACAAAACCGAAAGCCCCAACGCCGGGTGGACAATGAGCGCGGTCGCCGGAGCTCTGGAAGTACAATTGGAGAAGGTGGGCAATTATCGGTTGGGCGACAACCGTTTTCCGCTATCGCTTGATACCATAGACGCTTCCAGACACCTTGTTATGGTCACCGCCGTTTTATGCTGTTCGATATTCATTTTGGCCGAGGTGGTTTATTTTGTTGCGATATAGGAAAGCGGTAAATAATCTCAACCCCAGCATCCACGGAGGCGTCGACTACCAGGAGCTGAGAAGATACGGTATTGCACCTGATAATATTCTCGATTTCAGCGTCAGCATCAATCCTTTCGGCCCACCACCACGAATATTAGACAAGTTCGGTATAAACACACTGGAACATTATCCTGACCCTGACTCTAGCGAATTCAAACAGGCTCTGGCCGGTAAACTAGGAATATCAAAGGATAAGATATTGGTAGGAAGCGGTTCCACTGAGCTAATTAGACTTGTTACTGGAGCCTACTTAGAGCCGGGCGACCCCGTTATCATACCGCAACCTACCTACGGCGAATACGAGATCGCCTGCCAGCTGGCTGAGGTCAAAATTATTAAGCAGCCAATGCTTAAAGAGCCGGATTTCGGGCCTGATGTAGATGAAATGACGAAATTGCTTGGGAAGCATCGGCCGAAAGCTATCTTCCTGTGTAATCCCAACAACCCTACCGGACAATACATGTCCAGAGAAGAAGTCATTAATATTATGTCAAGTGTCCGTGATAGTCTAATCGTGCTCGACGAGGCCTACATTGCTTTTACGGACGATGCCTGGGCTTCGATGGACTTAACCGACCGCGATAACCTGGTCATCTTGCGGTCGATGACCAAGGACTATGCGCTGGCCGGGCTTCGACTGGGCTACGCCGTGGCTGCAGAACCTATTATCTCGGTACTGAAACGCGTCCGCCCACCATGGAACGTAAATGCCGTGGCCCAGCAAGCCGGCATCGCTGCTCTGAATGCGGACCAGTACCTCGAGGAATGCCACATCCGGATTCGGGAAGCCAGGAACTTCCTGATGAGGGAACTGGAACGTCTGGGGCTGTCCCCACTGCCCTCACAGACCAACTTCTTTCTTGTCCGCGTCGGCAACGCTACCGCTTTGAGACAGGAACTATTAACCAAAGGCATATTGGTCCGTGATTGCACCTCTTTCGGCTTGTCTGAATACATTCGCCTGGCGCCCCGACCCCTGCCCGACTGCCGGAAATTCATCGAAGCTATAAAAGAAATAGGAGCCACCAAATATGCCGGCTAAAACGGTGATGATACAGGGCACCGCTTCATCTGTGGGCAAGAGCATCCTGGTTGCCGGCCTGTGCCGTATCTTCCACCAGGACGGACTTAAAGTAGCCCCGTTCAAATCACAAAATATGGCCTTAAATTCTTTCGTCACTAGAGAAGGCGGCGAAATCGGACGGGCTCAGGCAGTGCAGGCTGAAGCGGCTGGCATTGAGCCCTCGATACACATGAATCCGATTCTGCTCAAGCCCGAAGCCGACGCCCGTTCCCAGATCGTCGTTTTAGGTAAGGTGGCCAGGAATCTCAAAGCCAGCCAGTATTACGGCTACACTCCAAAATTGCTGAATATCATTAAAGAGTCTCTAAATCAGCTACTTGCCGACTACGACATCATCGTCATCGAAGGTGCCGGCAGCCCGGCGGAAGTAAACCTGAAAAAAAGAGAGATAGCCAATATGAGGATCGCAGCCATGGCCAGAGCTCCGGTGCTGCTTGTGGGAGACATCGACCGCGGAGGTGTCTTCGCTTCCATTGTCGGCACCATGGAATTGCTGGACAAAAAGGAGCGCGATCTTATCAAAGGTTTCATCATCAATAAATTCCGCGGAGATCTAAAATTGCTGAAGCCCGGGCTAAGCATGCTTGAGAAGCGAACCGGCAAACCCGTTCTCGGAGTTATCCCCTACTTTCGTGATATAGCCATCGCCCAGGAGGACTCTGTCTACCTGGATGAAAGACAAACAGCGTCGGCCAACGGAAGTCTGGATGTGGTCGTGGTACGCCTGCCCCATATCTCAAATTACGATGATTTCGACCCTCTTGAAGAACACGGCTGTGATGTACGCTATGTCTCCAATGCCCGGGAAATAGGAACTCCGGACCTGCTCATACTCCCCGGTACCAAGAGCACCATCGCCGATTTAGCTTATCTGCGACAAAAAGGTCTGGCACCTGTTATCATCAGCCTGGCACAATCGGGTGTGCCTTTAATCGGCATATGCGGCGGTTTTCAAATGCTGGGAAACAGTATAGTAGACCCGGATAGAGTCGAATCCAGACTTGACAGCATAGATGGTCTCGGCCTGCTGAAAATAACCACTACGTTCAATAACAACAAGACGACCACTCAGGTTAAAGGTAGGGTCCAGGCCGTACAGGGATTGTTTAAGGGTCTCGAAGATATAGATGTCACCGGCTACGAAATCCACATGGGGCAGACCGAAAATAATTATTGCCGGCCGGCATTTCATATCACAGAAACGCCTCAAGGGCAGGCCGATTATTTCGACGGCGCTGTTAGCCATGATGGGTTCGTATTCGGTACCTACATGCACGGTTTATTCCACAATACCGAATTCACCCGCCGTCTTCTAGGACGACTACGGCAGCTTCGCGGATTGCCGGCAGCCTGGACAACCTCGATAAACAAGCAGGAAATGTATGATAAACTGGCGGACATAATCAGACCCAATATAGATATGTCACGGATCTACCAAATCATTTTTAGGAGGAATCATGGTTGAAAAGAACGGCAAAGGCCTGGTCCACGTTTATACCGGCGATGGCAAAGGCAAGACCACGGCCGCCCTGGGTCTGGCCATGCGCGCCGCCGGGCAGGGCATGAAGGTTGCCTTTATCCAGTTCATAAAAGGTGAGCCGTGCGGCGAGCACCTTTTCGTTAAAGAATGTAAATCGTTCGAAATCGTCCAGATAAGCGTCGGTGACAGTTTTAAAAAATCCAGGGAAAAGTTAAACCGGGAGGCTCGGGAGACGCTCGACTACGCCGAACACGAAATACAAAGTGGAAAATACGACCTTGTCGTCCTCGATGAAATATTTGTGGCGATAAACCAGGGCTCAATAACGGTTAAACAGGTTTTAGAACTACTCGACTCGAAAACGTCGTCAATTGAACTGGTGTTGACCGGCCGGTACTCACCTCCCGAGATAATTCAACGGGCCGACCTGGTCACAGAAATGCTGATGATAAAGCATCCCTTTACGGAAGGGACGAGCGCCCGCCGCGGCATCGAGTACTAGAAAATAAGGAGATATTATGGCTACTTCACTGGAAACCATCCTTAAGGAAATAAAACCGCTGGACAGTTCGGCCATGGCCGCCGCCCAAAGCCGGCAGAACAGCCTGACCAAGCCGCACGGAAGCCTGGGGCGATTGGAAGATCTGTCCATTAAGCTGGCAGGAATTAAAGGCACAGCCACGCCAAAGCTGGAACATAAGTCCGTAATCGTCATGGCCGCCGACCACGGTGTGGCCGCGGAAACGGTCAGCCTGTATCCACAGGAAGTCACCCGACAAATGGTGCTCAACTTCATCAAGGGGGGTGCCGCTATAAACGCCCTGGCCGGACAAATAGGCGCCCGGGTAATCGTGGTCGACATGGGAGTGAAAGGCGGCTTCCAGCCTCTGCCCGGTCTGTTATGCAAAATGATCGATTTTGGCACGCAGAACATGGCGCAGGGCCCGGCCATGACCCGTCAGCAGGCCGTGGATGCTATCGAATCCGGTATTCAGGCAGTCGAGGCGGAAATGGCCAAGCGACTGGACATTGTCGGCACCGGCGATATGGGCATCGGCAATACTACGGCCAGCAGCGCCATCTTCGCCGCCATCAGCGGCAAACAGCCCAAGAAAATAACCGGGCGAGGCACCGGCGTCGGCGATAGGCAGCTCGCCCACAAAATAAAGATTATAGAAAAAGCGCTCTCGGTTAATAAGCCGAATCCCAAAGACCCTCTGGACGTTCTGTCCAAGGTCGGCGGCTTTGAAATCGCAGGTCTGGTTGGAGTGATACTGGCCGGAGCTGCCTATAGAATACCGGTGGTCATCGACGGCTTCATCTCCGGAGCAGCGGCGGTTATAGCCGTGGGACTATCGCCTCAGGTCAAAGACTACCTGATACCGGCTCATCTATCAGCCGAAGCGGGGCACGAGGCGTTACTTGATTTCCTCGGATTGAAGCCGCTGCTTAATTTGAACATGCGGCTGGGCGAAGGTACAGGTGCCGTCATAGGTATATTCCTGGCTGACGCCGCTGCCAGAACGCTGAGCCAGATGGCTACCTTCTCTCAAGCCGGCGTTTCAGAAGCAAAAATGCTGGAACCAAACAAAGGAGCTTAAACTTGGGCTTCTGGTCGGCTCTTCAGTTTCTAACCATATTCCCCACGCCTCTAAGGCATAGGGACATCGCCCGGACCGCCGGCCAATCCCTGCCGTACTTCCCCGTCATCGGCCTTATTCTCGGCGCCATCTTATTCGGTCTTCATTACGGACTGTCCATAATTCTGCCGGCTGCCGTCGTTCCGGCACTTCTCATAACGACTCTGGTCATATTAACCGGCGCCCAGAACCTGGACGGTTTTATAGACACCTGCGACGGCGTTTTTGTAGGAAAATCTAAAAAGGAACGACTGACAATCATGTCGGATACCCGGGTCGGCGCTTTCGGCATTATCGGCGTTGTTTTACTGCTTCTGCTTAAATACGTCTCTCTATTATCTGAATCGATGATATTGCCCGCCCTGCTGCTTATGCCCACCTTAAGTCGCTGGGCGGTGGTTTCGATGATTTTCTCGTTTCCTTATGCCAGGCGCTCCGGCATGGGGCTGCCTTTCAAACTAGGTGCCACCTGGCAGAGGCTGGCCATAGCCACAGCGATAGCGCTGGTTGCCTCTGTGGTCCTGCTGAAGTGGTGGGGGCTGATGCTTATGGCAGTGGTATGGCTAATCGCTTTCGGCATCGGCAGTTTCTTTCGTTCCGGCCTCGGAGGTCTGACCGGTGATAACTACGGCGCCATTCTTGAGCTTTCAGAAGTACTGGTGCTGCTTCTGGTAATTTTAATCGGGAGGTTTCAATGACAGTATATGCGGCTTCATGGAGCGGCGGCAAAGATAGCTGTGTGGCCTACTGGAAGGCGATCTCTCAGGGGCTCAAGGTCAGCCATTTGCTTAATTTCATCCACGCCGATGCCACTAAGTCCATGTCTCACGGACTGGACAGCAAGCTGATAGCCCTGCAAACGCAGGCGATGCGCCTGCCCATACTGCAGCAAAAAGTTACCTGGGAGACCTATGAAGCCGGATTCAAGGAAGCGCTGGAGAAGCTGAAACTCGAGGGCATTACGGGGCTGGTTACCGGCGATATCTACCTGCAGGAGCACAAAGACTGGATAGACAGAGTTTGTGGAGATGTCGGCGTTAAGGCGTTGCTGCCTCTATGGGGAATGGACAGTCCGGCCATTTTAACTGACTTCATCGAAGCCGGCTTCAAAGCCATAATCGTCAGCGTTAAGATAAAATTCCTCGGAAAAGAATGGCTGGGCAGGCAACTTGATGAAAAGGTGGCATCCGAGCTGAGCCAGCTTGGTCTTGACGTCTGTGGTGAAGCCGGTGAGTTCCACACCTTTGTCTATGACGGGCCGTCCTTCAAACAAGCCGTTAGAATAGGCAGGACATCCATTATCTCCCGGGACGACCACTGGACTCTAAATATCAAGGAGTACAGCCTTGGCTAAGCAAATCATCCTCCTCCTGGGCGGAGCCCGCAGCGGCAAGAGCTACTACGCCCAGCAGCTGGCTGTGGAACTGGGTGGCAAGGTCCTGTTCGTGGCCACCGGTGAAGCCCTTGATGAGGAGATGCGGGCCAGAATCGCCCGGCATAAAAAAGACCGCCCCAAGACCTGGCGGACGCTGGAAATCACCACCGACGTCGGAAAGAAAATAGATAAACAAATCGGCGATGCCGAGGTTGTCATCATCGACTGCATAACTCTGCTCATCTCCAACTTACTCCGAGGAAAACCAGACAATTCGACAGCCGAAAAACGGGTTAAGGCTGAGATGAACGCACTGCTGGAGACGATGGACAAACTGGATGCCAGCTTCATCATCGTCACCAACGAAGTCGGCATGGGGCTGGTACCTGACAATAAACTGGGTCGCATCTATCGCGACCTGCTGGGCAAAGCCAACCAGCTACTCGCCACCCATGCCACCGAAGTCTACCTCATGCT
>Ga0116202_10003024_pt1 | contig 10070 bp, 6 predicted proteins | sample LakKivw325mmetaG_FD_94479 | JGI IMG/M metagenome (GOLD analysis project Ga0116202, IMG submission 94479) | Anoxic lake water microbial communities from Lake Kivu, Rwanda to study Microbial Dark Matter (Phase II) - Lake Kivu water 325m metaG | ecosystem: Environmental > Aquatic > Freshwater >... | reverse complement strand
GGGAGCACCAGGGCGTTGAGCTTGACGGCCAGCGCGTAGCCGTCGCTCCAGGGCGCCCCGAAAAGCTCGAACGGCCGCGTCGTCCCCCGGCCCTCGCTGAGGTTCGTCCCCTCGATCCCGACGAGCCCGGGATAGACGATGGCCGTATCGAGCGTCGGCATGTTCGGCGACGGGATGACCCAGGGCAGGCCGGTCTCGTCGTACCACATCTCCCGCCTCCAGCCCTCCATCGGCACGACCGTCAGCTTGGCCTTGCGGGCCAGGAACTTGTCGTTGAACAGCCGGGCCAGCTCGCCGACGGTCAGGCCGTGGCGCTCCGGGATGGGGAACAGCCCGACGAACGAGCTGTACTGGGGATACTCGAGGATGGGCCCTTCCAGGCCGACCCCGTTGACCGGGTTCGGCCGGTCCAGAACGACGAAATCGAGGCCCGCCTCGGCCGCGGCCTGCATAGCGTAAGCCATGGTCGCGACGTACGTGTAGACCCTCGTCCCGACGTCCTGGATGTCGAAGACGAGGACGTCGACGCCGTCGACCATGGCCGATTCGGGCACCTTGCCCGTCGCCCTGGTGTCGAACGAGCGCATGTACTCGTCGATCCTCTTGAGCATGCCCGGCGCGGGCTTCATCGACTGGCCGTAGAGGCTGAACACGGGGAGGCCATACTTGTCGTCGTAATAGAAGGGCACGTACTCGCCGGCCTGGGCGTTGCCCCGGACCCCGTGCTCCGGGCCGTAGAGCGCGACCAGCTTGATCGCCGTCTCCGCTTTGAACCGGTCGATCGTCGACCTGAGCGTCCGGTCGACCCCGGTCTGGTTGGTGATGAGCCCGACCCTTTTCCCCGCGAGGAGGTCGAGCCGCTTTTCGAGGAGGACATCGAGTCCCGTCTTGACCGCCGCCACACCCGCCGTCGCCGGCGCAGCGGACTTCCCGCGTCCGCCGCCGCACGCGGCGAGAAGAATGCCGGCCGCCAGTCCGAGAACGAAGAGCTTGCCTTTCATGGTCGGCGTCCTTTCTTCCCAGGGATCGGGCCGGGCTCAGGATAGCAACAGCGGCCGGCGGCCGTCAACCGCGCCCGGCCGGCCCTTGATTCCCTCCCCTAAAAGGCCTATAAAGGGAACAAATGGACAGCCGCAGAAAGGGCCGCCCGGGACGCGTATTCCTCCCCCTGCTGCTGTTCCTTGCCCTTGTCCCCCGTCTCTGGCCGGCCGAGGAGATCCCCTTCGCCTGGACGGGGATCGAGCGTGTCGTGGCCGTGGCCGATCTCCACGGCGACTACGACCAGTTCGTTTACATCCTGGCCCACCCCCAGGTGGGCCTCATCGACAACGACCTCCACTGGGCCGGCGGCAAGGCCCATCTCGTCCAGCTCGGCGACGTCGCCGACCGCGGCCCCTACGCCCGCCGGATCTACGAGTTCATCATGCGCCTCGAGAAGGAGGCCGCGGCCGCGGGCGGAGCCGTCCACATGCTCCTCGGCAACCACGAGGAGATGAACATCACCGGCATCTCTTTGGACTACCCGCGCTACGTCACGGTCGAGCAGTTCGTCTCTTTCCTGCCCGACGATTTCCGCAAGGCCCGCGAGGCGGCATACATCAAGACCCTGCCGCCGGCGGAGCGGAAGCAAGCGGAGATCGAGGGCCTCGATGTCATGACCGACCAGGGCGTGGCCGATTTTTGGCAGACGATCATCGACCGCAAGGACCCCGAGGCCCGGCGGGCCTACGTCCTCGGCTTCAGCGACGCGGTCGGCGACTGGCTCCTCCGGCAGAACACGGTCATCAAGATCAACGACGTCGTCTACGTCCACGGCGGCATCAACGAAACCCTGTCCAAATGGTCGCTCCGCGAGATCAACACGGTCATGCGCCAGGAGCTCGCCTACTTCCAGGGCATCATGCGCGACCCCCAGCGGACGACCCGGGCCTTCCATCCGAAGCTCGTCTACGACCGCGACGGCCCGCTCTGGTTCCGCGGCCTGGCCGAAAAGGGCAAGGCGGCCCAGGCCGAGGTCGACCGCATCCTCGCCAACCTGGGGGCCAAGGCCCTGGTCATCGGCCACAATTACTTCGCCTTTACCGGGGGCCGCAGCCAGAGGGTGGCCAAGCAGGACGTCGCCCGCTTCCAAGACAAGGTCTGGATCATGGACACGGGCATCGCCGGGAGCTACGGCGGCGTCCCCTCGGCCCTGATCTACGAGAACGGCGAGTTCGGCCTCTGGGGCGAGAGCGAAGAGGTGGCCAAGCAGAGCGGCATCAAGCTTCCGCCGGCCAAGCCCCTGACGCGCCGGGATATGGAGACCTTCCTGCGGACGGCGACGGTCCTTCGCCGCGGCCCCGGCCCGGGCGGCCGGACCGACGCCTGGAGGCTGACCCTCGAATCCGGCGACGCCGCCCTCGACGCGCTGTTCAAGTATGTCGACCGGCGGCGGCCCGAGCCGCTCGCCGACAGCTACCGGTACGAGCTGGCCGCCTACGCGCTCAGCAAGTACCTCGACGTGGGCTTCGTCCCCTCGATCGTCGAGCGGACCGTCGAGGGCACCCCGGGGGCCGTCCAGGTCTTCGTCCCCAACGCCATTTCGGAGGAAGAGCGCAAGTCGACCCAGACGCCGCCGGCCGATCCGGAGGCGTTCGAGAAGACCATGGCCGACCTCCTGGTGTTCCAGAACCTGGCCTACGACGACTGCCAAGACGAGAAGGACACCCTGATCAGCCGGGACGACGGCCGGGTCTACCGCGTCGACTTCTCCGAGGCCTTCGTCCCGGACAAGTCCCTGCCGCCGCACTGCCCCGTCCAGCGGTGCTCGCGGCTCCTCTTCCGGAAGCTCCAGGCCTGGGACGACAAGACCGTCGCCGATTACGTCGGCCGGTTCCTCGACCGCGAGGAGACCGAGGCCCTCAACGCCCGCCGGCGCGCCGTCGTCCGGATGATCGAAATGCGGATCCGGACGTCGGGCGAGCGCAGTGTCCTGTTCTGACGACGGCGAAAGGAGAGGAGAGATGCCCGAGGCCCCCGCGGCGGCCGCGCCGCCGGCCGCGCCCGCCCCGTATCCCGTCGGCTACCGATTCCTCCGGCTCTTCGCCGACATCCGCCGGGGCGAGGCGCCCAAGGCGCTCCTTCTCGCCCTCAACGTCTTTCTGCTGCTCCTGGCCTACTACATCCTCAAGCCCCTGCGCGAGGCGCTGCTGCTCGTCGACAAGAACTCGGCGCCGGTCAAGAGCTACCTGAGCGGGGCCCAGGCGGTCCTCTTCGTCTTCGTCATCAAGGCCTTCAGCCGCCTGGCCTCCAAGGTCCCCCGCCACGTCCTCATCACCTGGACGACGTCGTTCTTCATCTCCAACCTCGTCCTCTTCTACGCCCTGCACGCCGGCGGCCTGGCCGTCAAGCCGATGGGCATCATGTTTTTCGTCTGGATCGGCATCTTCAACTACTTCGTCATCGCCCAATTTTGGGGCTTCGCCAACGACCTCTACACCGACGACGTCGGCAAGAGGATCTTCCCCCTCGTCGCCCTGGGCGCGACGCTCGGCGGCCTGGTCGCGACGCTGCCGTTCATGAAAAGGCTGACCGGCCTCTTGGGCGGCAACTGGGAGTTCAAGCTGATGCTCATCGCCGGCGTCGTTCTTCTCCTCTGCATCCTGCTGGCCCGCTGGATCCACCGCCGGGACGTCCGGACGGCCCGCGAGGAGAAGGAAAGGGGCCTGGCCGGCGCGGCCGAGAAGGCCCAGGTCCAGGAGACGCCGCTCAAGGCCGGCGGCGGCTTCCGCCTCGTCTTCAAAAGCCGCTATCTCCTGCTCATCGCCCTGATGATCGGCCTCTACAATTTCGTCAACGCCACCGGCGAGTTCATCATGACCGACGTCACGGTCAAAAAGTCCATCGCCGACAAGGCGGCCCAGGCGGCGGCCCCGGCCGTCCGGCCCGAAGCGGACGCCGCGGCCCCCTCGGAGGGCCAGGCCCCGTTCGCGCCGCCGCTCGCGACGAGGACCGAAAGCGCCGACATCTGGAATGCGTTCAGGGACTACCAGTTCCTGACCAACCTGATCGCCCTCTTCATCCAGCTCTTCCTCGTCTCGCGCATCTTCAAGTGGGTCGGCGTCGGGGGGGCGCTCCTGTTCCTGCCGCTCATCGCCCTCGGGGGGTACGCCCTGATCTCGTTCGGGGCCGTGTTCGCCCTGGTCCAGGGCGTCAAGTCCCTCGAGAACGGGACGGACTATTCCCTCCAGAACACGACCAAGGCCGCCCTCTTCCTCGTCACCAAACGGGAGGAGAAGTACAAGGCCAAGGCGGCCATCGACACCTTCTTCGTCCGCGGCGGCGACACTCTTTCGGCCCTCTGCGTCCTTGTCGGGACGACCGTCCTCGGTCTGCAGATCGAGCGCTACGCCCTGCTCAACGTCGCCGTCGTCATCGTCCTCGTCGTGATCTGCCTGCGCATCATCCGGGCTTACCGGAGGCGCAAGACGGCCGCCGACGCCGCCGTCGCGGCCGGTTGATATCGCCCCCACGCGGGGGGCGGAGATTCGAGGAGCGCCCGTTTCCGGGAGGGGACGCATGAAGCGCACCGCGTTCATCGCAGTTCCGTTGGCCGTCGTCCTGGCCGCCGCGCCGCGGCCGGCCGCGGCCCAGTTCCGGCCCGAGGAGATCGCCCAGCGCGAGGCCCAAGAACAGTTCCTCCTCACGGCCGACATCGTCCGGTCCGAGCCCATCGGCGAGGGCGTGACCAAGCCCTACAAGATCTATCTCAAGAAGGGCGATGTCGAGGGCAAGGCCGCCTGGAAGAACCCCCACGGCGTGATGGGCGGCTACCTCGAGGGCTGGCAGTACGAGATCGCCGCCTACCGGCTCGACAAGCTCGTCCACCTGAACATGGTCCCGCCGGCCGTGGAGCGGGAATTCCAGGGCAAGACCGGCGCCCTCGTGCTCTGGGCGGAGAACAAGTACAGCCTGCTCAAGGTCGTCGAGGACAGGATCCGCATCCCCGACGAAGCCATGGAGCGCACGGAGAAGATGAAGTGGCTGGCCCGGGCCTGGGACTGCCTCATCGCCAACGAGGACCGGACCCAGCAGAACGTCCTCTACACCGAGGACTGGAGGATGATCCTGTTCGACCACTCCCGGGCCTTCCGCTCGAGCAAGGAGTTCTCGACGCAGCTGATGTTCGGCCGCAACGGCATCAAGGCGTCGTCCCAGGGCACGCCCTGGCTGTTCAAGCGCCTGCCGCGCTGGTTCGTCGAGAACGTCAAGGCCCTGACCTTCGAGTCGATCAAGGCCGCGGTCGGCGACGCTCTCAAGGACAAGGAGATCAAGGCCATTATGGACCGTAGGACCCTCCTGCTCAAGGAGATCGACGACATGATCAAGGAGCAGGGCGAGGCCGCGGTCATCTATTGAGGTCCGACCCATGAACAAGCTACGGACAGGGATCGTTCCGGTCGCGGTCTTCGGGCTGGCCGCGGGCATCCTCCTGGCCCTTTCTCAGTTCACGCCCGACGAGATCAAGCTGAGGGAGCAGTGCGAGGACTTCCTCCGGACGGCGGAGGTCGTCGCGAGCAAGCAGCTCAGCGGCGCCGAGGCCGTGACCTCGCCGTGGGTCCTGACGCTCAAGAAGGGCGAGACGACCCACCGGGGCCTGTGGAAGAACGCCCAGGGCCGCATGGGCGGGTACTGGGAGGGCTGGAACTACGAGATCGCCGCCTACCGGCTCGACAAGCACCTCGGCCTGGGCCTGGTCCCGCCGACCGTCGAGAAGCGTTTCCAGGGAGAGCGGGGGTCCTGCCAGTATTGGGTCGACGACTGCATCTCACTCAAGGAGCGGCAGGAGAAGAAGCTCAAGATGCCGCTGGCCAAGAACTTCGGCTGGAACCGGGCCACTTACCTCCAACGCCTCTGGGACAACCTCATCGCCAACGAGGACCGGCACACGAACCAGATCCTGATCACGCCCGACTGGCGGATGATCCTCATCGACCACTCCCGGTCGTTCCGGACCGCGGCCCGGTTCACCAAAAGCCTGCTCTACTCGGCCAAGAACCCCGAAGGCCCCCGGCTCATGAGCGAGCTGCCCCGGGCGGTCGTGGACAGGGTCAAGGCCCTCGACGCCGCGACGATCCGGGAGGTCGTCGGGGACTACCTCACGGACGAGGAGATCAAGGCCGTGCTCATCCGGCGCGACCTCATCGTTCAGGAGATCGACCGGCTCATCCGGATCAACGGGGAGGACAAGGTCCTTTACTGAGCCGGAAACGGCAGGGTCTTGCGGACGGTGAGGATGTTCTCCCCCCGGACCCGCCGGTAGGCCAGGCCGTCCATCAGCGTCCGATAGAAATAGACGCCCAGGCCGCCGGGCCGGCCCCGCTTGATCTTGGCCAGCAGGTCGGGGGCTTTCTTCTTCGCCGGGTTGAAGGGAACGCCCTTGTCCCGGACCTCGATGACGAGCGCGCCGCCCTCCCGCCAGAGGCGGACGGCCATGTCGCCGCGAGGGGCCTTGGGATAGGCGTACATGGCGACGTTGACGCAGATCTCGTGCAGGGCCAGCTCGACCTTGAGGCTGTCCTCGTCGTCGAGGCCGAGGCCCGCCACGTAGTCCCGGAGGAAGGTCCGGACGCGCTGGACCCCTTTGAGGACGGCGGGGACGACGATCTCGCGTTCGTCCGATCGGGCCATGGCGCGCCCCTCCCCGCCCCTCACCGCTCCCGCTTGACGACGACCAGGGTCATGTCGTCCCCGGCCTCGGCGCAGGCGCTGAAGGCGAAGACATCCTCAAAGATCTTTTCCATGATCTCCCCGGCCTTGAGGCCGCCGAGCTCCCTGAGCCGGGCGGCCAGGCGGGCGTCGCCGTACTCCTCGGTCCCGCCCCGGCGGCTCTCGACGATCCCGTCCGTGTACAGGCAGAGGACGTCCTGCGGGGCGACGGCCACGCGCCGCTCCTCGTAGGTCTGGGCGGGGAACATGCCCAGGCACAGCCCCGTCGGATCGAGAGACTGGACGCGGTCCCCTGCCCCGACGAGCAGGGGCGGGTTGTGGCCGGCGTTGACGTAGGTCGCCTCGTGCGTCCGGCGGTCGAAGACGGCCAGGAAGAACGAGATGAAGCAATGGCTGTCCGAGCTGGCGTAGACGAAGTCGTTGAGCTTCGCGGCGAGGTCGCTGAGGTCGAACTCGGACGGGAGCCTCTCGTGCAGGGCCCCGCGGAGCGAGGCCATGAGCAGGGAGGCGCTGACCCCGACGCCGGAGACGTCGGCGATGACGACGGCCAGGCGGTCCTTGTCGACCGGCAGGTAGTCGTAGTAATCGCCCCCGACGGACCGGCAGGCCCGGGCGCTGCCGCTGAGGTCGTAGGGCGCGAAGTCCGGCTCCTCGCGGGGCAGGAAGTTCTTCTGGACCTGGACGGCCAGGGCCATCTCCCGCTCGGTCAGCGTGGCCTTGATGGCTTCTTCGTAGAGGCGGGCGTTCTCGATCTTGACCGCGGCCAGATTGGCCAGGAGCGTCAGCAGCCGCAGGTCATCCTCGGTGAACTGCTCGAGCAGCGAGGCCCGGTCGCAGTAGATGAGGCCGATGATGTCCTGGTTGTTCCAGAGCGGCACGCACATGGCCGAGTGGATCTGGGCCTGGACGACGCTGGCCTGGGCCTTGAGCATGTCGTCGGCCTGGATGTCCGAGATGAGGATGGCCGAGTTCCGTTCCAGGGCCGTGTTGACGATGGTCTGGCTGACGAAGATGCTCTGGCTGCGCAGGGCCCCGTTCTGGACCCGGACGACCTTGGGCTCGAGGGCCTGGGTGGACTCGTTCTTGATCATGAGGACGCCCCGGTCCATGGGCAGGTGCTCGATGAGGACGTCCATGATGTGCTCGAGCAGCTTGTCGAGGGGCATGTGGTAGATGAGGGCCTGGCTGACCTCGCCGATGACCGCGCCCATCTTCTGGTCCTGCTGGAAGCGCTGGAGGTCGAGCCCGCCGCCGGGCGTCTTGAGGGGCACGGCCGTCTGGGAGGGCTTCTTGAGGATGTCCTTGATTTGGATGATCGTGTTGGAGCTGTGGGTGAAGGTCGTCTCGACGGTCTCGACGGCCGGCTGGACGTCGCGGTCGAAGTAGAAGCGGGTCGAGCCGACGAGGATCTCGTCGCCCCGGGTGAGGGCGATCTCGCCGGCGACGCGGCGGCCGTTGACGAAGGTCCCGTTCTTGCTGCCCTGATCGATCAGGGTGAAGCCCTTCTCGGTCGGGGCGATCACGGCGTGGACGCCGGAGCTGTACTGGTCGGACAGGACGATGTCGTTCGTCGCGGCCCGGCCGATCGTCACGCGCCGCGAGCCCAGGGGGAAGGTCGACGGCTCCCCCGTCTTCGGGTAAATGAATAGCTGGACCATGGCAGTCGCCTCTCTTACCTATACTAGATGACGGGGCGGGTCATTTCAACCTCAGGGCCTTCTTCAGCCGGAGGGCCCTCTCTTCGGGAGGGAGGTCCTCGACGAGCGGCAGCAGCAGGGCCTTGAGCTCCCGGTCGAGGAGGATATCGAGGCTCTCCAGGGAGTAGTCGGCCGTCCGGGCCGTCCCCTGGAGGATGTTCTGGTAGGCGTTGATGACGTCCTCGCGCGGGTACAGGAGCGTCATCAGGTCGAAGACGCGCTTGAGCCGGATGTTCAGCAGGGCTCGGGCCTCGTCGTCGGGGCCCGGCGGATCGAGGACGGCCAGGCCGGCCTTACGGACGAGGAAGAGGACCTCGGACCGGACCGCCTTCGCCCGGAAGCGGACCGCGGGGCGCTCGGCCCGGACCTTGTAGAGGGCGTCGACGAGGGCGGCCTCAAGGTCGTCGTTGTGGCGGGCCAGCTCCTCGAGCAGGATGTCGGCGGCGCGCTGGGTCCCGAGGCGGGCCAGCACCTCCGGGAGGGACCGGCGGACCTCGAGCGGCGCGGTGTCGTCGCGGAGGGCCGGGCCGACGAGGTCGACGACGCCGGGGCCGTAGGCGGCCAGGGTCGTCTGGGCCTCCGGCCGCGTCGCCGGGTTGGCCAGCTGGCGGACGATCGCGGGGACGTGCTCCGGGCGCCGGTGGACGGCCGCGCTGCCGAGGGCGTAGTGGACGACATCGGCGGACGCGTCGTCGAGGAGGCGGCCGAGGGCGGCCAGCGTGGACGCGTTCGGGACCATGCGACCGATGATGTTGGCCGATTCGATCCGGTCCTCCTCGGAGGAGGAGCCGGCGATCTCGCCGAGCCTCTGGGCCATGATGGCCTGGTAGGCCGGCAGGAGGAAGACGAGGTCGATCTCCTTCTGGAAGGCCTCGTCGGCCAGGGCCTCCTCGAGGCCGGGGTAGAAGGCCCCGCAGCTCCCGACGTCGAACAGGGCGTCCATGGCCCGGGCTTTGATCTCGTCGCGCTTGACGCCCAGGAGCTCCCTCAGCTCGGGCGTCAGGCTGCCCTGGCGGACGAGGCTGAAGACGTTCATGTAGTAAAGGGTCGTGCTCCGCTCGCGGCTCTGGATGGTGTTGAAGATCCTGTTGGTCAGGTCGACGTCGACGTGCTGGGCGACCTCCTCCCGCCCCTCGGTCCATTTCCGGCGGATGTCCCTTTTCAGGACGGCCGGGTACTTCCTGTAGACGAGCTGGGTCAGCGCCAGCCAGACGAGGAGGAAGAAGAGGGTCAGGACGGTCGTCTCCCGGACGACGGCCAGGGCGCCTTCGGGGGTGGCGGTCTCCCGGTAGGCGAAGTGCCGGACGGCCATGAAGGCGAGGAACAGGACGGCCCCGAGGCCCGTGGCGAACTTGTTGACGAACATGTCGATGAAGATCTTGCCCTTGTACTTGACGTCGGCCGGGACGGGGACGTAGAGGAGCTCCCGGACGGACTGGCTGATGGTGCTGTCGAAGGCCTTGTCGCCGCCCCGGACCGCGCAGGCCCAGGCCAGGAGAAGGCCGGCCGGGATGAGGAAGACCGCGAGAGAGCCGGCCAGGAGCGCCAGGGGCGCGATGACGATCGCCCACCGGATGCCGTAGGACTTGAGGACGCGGCGGGTCGCGGCCAAATGGAACACGGTCGACACGGCCAGGACGACGAGATACAGGCCGCCGTAGAAGG
>Ga0116202_10003023_pt1 | contig 10072 bp, 6 predicted proteins | sample LakKivw325mmetaG_FD_94479 | JGI IMG/M metagenome (GOLD analysis project Ga0116202, IMG submission 94479) | Anoxic lake water microbial communities from Lake Kivu, Rwanda to study Microbial Dark Matter (Phase II) - Lake Kivu water 325m metaG | ecosystem: Environmental > Aquatic > Freshwater >... | reverse complement strand
TCTCATCTCCTACAAAGAATACGCCCATCTTCCCCTCCAAACATGTCAGGCTCGGCGAGGCTAGTATGTCAATGTCGCCGTCGGTCGCCAGTGCTTCCAAGGTGGCCCCAAAATTGATGGGGTCTCTGATCCACTTTCTCTCCGGGCTTTCGTTGTAGACTAGGCTGTCCCAATCCCATTTGACGCCCAGAATCTTTCCCGCAGATTCCGTGACTGAGGTGATCTTCGCGTCGATCTTGAACTGTGGGGTCTTGACGTCCATCTCCGCACAAACCTTGAGAGCTTCGTCGACGTTTGCCTTTGCACCCACAATCACGAGCGTGCGAGAGAGAGTCACAGTGTCCGATTTGTCCGCTTCTCCCACGCTGGAACCTGACTCCGCGAGCTCGATTTCGCCCAAGTCCTTACTGAAGCCAGGCATCGGGCCAAGCCCAACGCCAACTTGCGGCACCAAAGTGCCTACCATGCTCGACAGTTGTAGGGCATCCACATAGTTGGCCTTATACGTCTTCCACGTCCAGCTATCGATCGACTGCCCTCCCGCCCCTTTCTGGCTTTTCAGGGTGTCTTCTACCTGGCCCACGAGTATCTTTGCGGGCGCCACCTGATCCTTGGGGCCGCTCAGTGCGAGCATCCACTTACTGTGTACGTAAGCCGTCAGTGCGCCACCCGGCTCCTTGTCACTCTTTGCGCCAGACCCGCCCTGAGTTCCCGAGTTATCACCAGACTTCTCCTGAGAGCTCTTCCCCTGTGCAGATTCATCGTCCGCTGCGGGACCGCCGGGCCCGAATAAGACCGTCTGCACCGAAGGAAACTGCACGGCCAGAAGACCATTGAGACTCGCCACATTTGCATACTGCAGCCAGACATATTCCACAGCATCGGCTTGGGCGACGCCTACTCCGCCGATGTTCTTCAGCGACTCTTTTGTGCCGACCAGATAGGTTCCGTTCTCCTGCGTGTATGCGTAGCCGCTGACCTTTGTGACATAGTCCAGTGCTTCCGTAACACTCACGGAGTTAAGGTTCAGAGTGATCTCTCCGGTCACATCCTTGCTTGCCACCACATTGTATCCGCTCTGGGTGGCGATGGCAGCCAGGACATCATTGATGGTGGCGCCACGCAGGTTCAGAGAGATGCGTGTCTCCGCAGCCGGACGCTTCTCAGCAGTGGGAAGCTTGTCGCCGGCCTTTGCTGGTCTTGCTTCCGCTGCGGCAACAGCAATTCCTCTCTCGGATGGCGTCTTTGCCACTACTCTCGGCCTGGTCTCAACCGGCTTCTCGACTAGCGTGCCGGTGGTCTCCACCGCTGGTTTGACGCGTTCCACCACGGCCACAGTCCGCTTCGGTTCCTTTGGTGACGCGGACGGCAGACTAACGGCGCTCGGCTTCTCGGCCGGGTTCTTCCAGCAGGTAATCGTTACCTTCTTCCGATCCTCAGACCATTCGGTTGAATACTCTACCTGCGATACGGTGTTCACTACGATTCGAGACACCGGTGGCTTTGGCCGGAAGTTGGTCCATTTCACCGACACGATCTTCCCCGACTTGACTGAGAGGGCGCCGCCCTTGGCGGTCATAGGATGTTTGAACTCAAAGCCCAGATATCTGCCCGCCGGCGCACGGAATGAGCCCATTGTTAGCGGGCCATCTCCCGCAACAGCTATGACCACACCCTGCGGGGTCTTATCTACTTTGACACTGGTTATGCTGCTGGCGGCGTGAGCAGCCGTCAACAAAAACGGCAGCAGCACACACACAGCCCACAACTGCACCAGAACTGAAATCTTCTTAGCCCGCATCCTTGGCTCCTCCTAGCTTAAGGTGAATTGTCTGCTTCTTGTGAGACAACACGATGCCATCGCGTCCCACGCTGATTAGACGGTATTGTCCGCCGATGGACTGGCCTTCCTTGACCACGTGTCGTCCACCTGCATCGTCGTAAACTATCGCTACATTATTGTCGCCTCGCACCACACCGGTAACCGTAAACTTCTCTCGCGGTTCTACGACCGATATCCTGGCTGCATCCGATTCCGGAGACGTCGCGCCGCCGGCAAACGGGTTCATCGGTCGGAGGCTGATTGGAGGGACATTCTCGCTGCCGAAATCTGGTCTGGCCGCGTGATTCGTTCGGGGCGCGGGACTGACCTTCTGAGGGGCAAGCTCCTGAACAGTGGGGCCGGCATTCGGCATGGGCTGCATCAGGAAGGGGTCTCGGCGAGGCAGGTCTTCTGATATGCCAGGAAACACCCCCTTTGCCAGTAGGTCGCCGACAAGTTCGGTCTGCCCAGCCGCAACGCCATCATCCGAAGACGCTTCGACGGATCCGTCGGCCGCGGATGAGTTCTCGGGCGTAGATGCCGGTGAGTCATTGGTTCCCATGTACTGAAACGACAGGAATCCAACGAACAGAACAACCAGCACTCCCAGCGCTATCAGTTGACCGCGCTGTTTTCTATCCTGCTTCATTTTCGGTCCCTCCCTGGCCCGCCGTATGTGTACTTCGACTCCTGGCCGAAGTTTCCTTCTTTGTTTTTTCGCTTTCGGCCCGCAGCACATACGCGGTCACGTTGTAGGTTACTTTGAGACTGGGCGATCCGAGATAGTCTGCCTGGGTCTCAGGCAGCATCTGTACCGTGTTTATGGCGATGATCTTCGGGAATGTTGTGAGGCGGTACATGAAATCGAGTGCGTTCATGTAGTGGCCCTTTACCTCCACATCGATCTTGAGTTCATCGTAGGGCGAAGGTGTCTTCTTGGCCTCTGATTTGGCGGCCTCCGCCTTTTGGGCATCCGATTTTTCTGTATCCGGGGGCGGTTCCACTTTCGGCTGAGGACGAACGCTGACCACCCTCAAGTCAACCGACTTCGCCAGGAACTCCAACTGCCTGAGCAGCGTTGGAACATAGGCCTTTGTGGAAACCGATGATTCCAGGAATCGTATCTGGGACGCCGCGTCCAGATATGCAAGGCGCGACTTCTCGAGCCGTCCAGCCATCTCCTGAGCCGCGTCCACTTGCTTCTTCTTGTCGTTCATTTCGGCCCTGGCAATCGCCACTTTGCGAGCGGCCAGGTAATAGCCTGTTCCGCATCCAACAAAGACGAAAGCCGCCGCAACAATCATCACTACCAGCAACTTAGGGCTGGGTCTAAGACTAGCTCGAGCCATCTTTGGTCGCTCCTTTCTTGCTCACGCTACCCTTCATGGTAGCTGCTACCTCAAAGTCCACTCCGCCGCCTCTGGTTGTCTGTTCCTGCGTGTAGTGGAGTTCCACATTCTCAAATGTGGGCACCGAGTAGAGCCTGAGCATTGCTTCTCCTATTTTTGACTGTTCGCTGGATACACCGCCCAGGACAACCGTAATGCCCTTGCCGCCCGACGCGTCGATACTGCTGGAAACGCGGCTCAGGTAGGTCGATACTGGCATCGACTGCGTGAGCCGGTCGAAGGTATCATACCAGCTCAGAGTCTGTCGCTGAGCTGTCTGTAAGAGCTCCACCTTCGGTTTGATCTCGGCAGCCGACTGGTCATAGCCCTTGATCTGCTTGATCACCGGGGCGAGCTTGGCTAGCTTGACGTCCAGATCGGCAATCTGGCTGCGTGTGCTGAAGTACTTGGTTGCCACCCAGCCAAAGCACAGCACCGCGACCACAATTTCCGCGACTACTACCGCGACCATTCTTCGGATATCACGCTCAGTGCGCCGTCGATTGGCCAATTTGGGAGCGATCATGTTGATGGAAGGCATTGTCTACTCCTTGTTATCTGCTCGAGAGCGGCCACGACTATGCAGCCGCCTTGCACTTGACATCTGGCGAGAGTTCCTTGAGCGCGAGTCCGGCAGACACTGCCAGCACTGGACCGTGCTCCTCTACGAAGGACTTCGCCAGCTTGCCGGGGCTGATAGCGGATTGTTTGAAGACGTCCGCCTTCTCTGCCGGTATGTTCAGACGGCTCGACATATAGGCATCTATCCCAGACATACGCGCCGACCCGCCAGTGAGTATGACTTTGCTCACCATCGCGTCCGAACTGCCGTCGGGGAACTGAGACTGATAGAAATGGATGGAGCGCCGTATCTCGCGGATCAGTTCCTCCAGCAGAGGTTGAACTGCCCGCCAGACCTGGTTGGCGCCTTCGCCCTCGAGCGAACCGAGATCTACATCGCCCGTCATCTCAAGCTTCATCCGTTCCGCGTCTTCGAACGAACTGCCGGAGAAAGATCGTATTGCATTGCTGATCCCGTCGCCTCCGATGGGAATATTTCGGGTCAGGGCGAAATCGCCCTTTGAGATGATGTTCACGTCGGTGTGCGAGGCGCCCATGTCCAGGAGAGCAACAGTTCTGTGGCAGTAGTCGTCCGAGGCGTTGAAGTCGACCAGAGACCTCATCAGGGCGAACGCCTCAACATCCACCGCTATGGGCTCCAGGCCTGCTTCTTCCATCGTTCGCACGTGACTGTCGACCAGTTCCCTGGGAGCAGCCGCCAGCATGACGTTCATCTGGCCGTCTTCGGCGGTCCTGTCCATAATCTCAAACTCGACTACGCTCTCCTCGACGCTGGCCGCTATGTACTTTGCGGCTTCGTACTTGATGGACTTCCGGAGCACGGTCTCGCTCATCTGCGGGAACTGCACCTGTCGTACGATCACCTGAGACCCGGATATGGCGCAAACGCCCCCAGATGCTCTTATGCCGGCCTCTTTGAGAAGTGAGCGAACGGTGTTAGCTACGGTGGGGACATCGATTATGATGCTGTCCTTGACGGCTTCTCTGGATATTGGGGCCACAGCCGCTCCGACAAGCTCCCATGCCTTGCCGTTCGGCTCAATGGCCATCACTTTCACCGAGCTGGAACCAATGTCGATACCGACTGTATTTTCCTTTGAAAACAGTGCGTTGAACACATGAAGCCTCCTATTGCGATTGCACGCCTCATAGGAATTATCGTCATCTGTCCGCTATTCTTTATGCCGTGACGGGGCCGGATTTCAGATCCCGACCAATCAGGAGTGAGGTGTCAATCCGACCAATGGGAGGAATCTCGTCCCTGAACTCGCTTCAGGATATCCCGCTGATCGACATAACATTTCCGTTTTCGCGAGGATTAGTGTTGGTCTATCCAAGCCAGAAGCTCATCGTAGCTGTCCACAATGGCATCGGGTTCCATCAAGGCCAGGTCTTCACGGCAGCGGGCGCCCCAGGTTACGCAGGCTACGCGGACCCCGGCTCGCTTTGCGCAGTCGATGTCAAAGTAGCTGTCTCCAACGTAGGACACCTCGTCGCTGGTCATATCGAGCAGTTCAAGGGCCTTGAGGATTGGCTCGGGATGGGGTTTCGGGTGTTTGACGTCGTTTGCTGACACGACGACGTCGAATTTGCCTGTCATTCCTGTGGCATCTATGACCCGGTATGTAGGGCGCTGCTCTTTGGATGTGACTAGACCCAACTGCAGATCACTAGCGTGCAGAGCGTCAAGACAATCCAGCGCGCCGTGGTAGAGAATGTCGCGGTTGTACTTACGATAGGTGGGTTTGTATACCTCTATGAACTCGTCAGCTCGGCCTGGGGCGAACTGCTCAGCCTGCACAACCAGCGGTATCCCGATTGCGTCCCTTATCGCTTTTTCGCTATTGGGCAGCCCCATCTGCTCAAGGGTCTCCTTTGTCGCGCGTATGATTGCGCTTACGCTGTCCAGCAGCGTTCCATCGAGATCAAAGAAGACCGCGTTCATAGCGACGCCAACAGTTCTGCAGTCTCGGCTATGGATTCGCCTATCAGACCAACAGCTTCGTCTAGGACTGCCTCTTCGATTATCAGCGGCGGCTCGATTCGGATCACTTTGGGGTTGTTCAGACTGTAGGCCACCAGTAAGTCCCGTCGTCCACATGCGGCTATGACAAGTGCCGCTATGTCATCTTCCTCAAACTCGACGCCGGCCAGCAGTCCCATTCCCCTGACTTCCCGTATCATGCCCGGGTGATTTTTCTTGAGGTCGACGAGTCCGGATAGTAGCTTCTGCCCCAGATGGGCGGAACGCTCAGGCAGTCCTTCGTCGAGGGTCGTGCGAATGGCTGAGGTGACAGCCGCACACGCGAGCGGGTTTCCGCCGAATGTGGTGGAGTGCAGGTATGGGTTTCCACCGAACATTGATGTCCAGACCTCTTCGTTTGAGCAGAACGCACCTACCGGCATCACTCCGCCTCCGAGCGCCTTCGCCAGGGTCATAATGTCCGGCACAACGCCGTAGTGCTCTATAGCAAACATTCGCCCCGTTCGACCGAACCCGGTGCGAACTTCGTCTATTATGAGCAGTGCGCCTGCTTTGTCGCATATCTCGCGCACATTCTGAAAGTAGCCGTCCGGCGCAAGGTTAACGCCGCCTTCGCCCTGCACTACTTCCAGAATGACTCCCGCCGTCTTCTCGCTGACTGCCTCTGCCATCGCGTCTGCATCTCCAAATGCGACTTGCCTGGTGTCGGGCAGCAGTGGTCTGAATCTTTCTTTGTAGACTTCGCGGCCGCTTACTGAAAGGCTGCCAAAGCTCTTTCCGTGGAACGAGTTCACCGTGCCAATGAGCTCCGTCCGTCCCGTGTGTATGCGGGCACACTTCAGCGCGCCTTCCACGGCCTCGGTGCCGGAGTTGCACAAGAATGAGAAGTTGATGTTACCGGGAAGCACGCCGGCCAAAGCCTCACACGCTTCAGCAAGCTCTGTGGACATGAAGAAATGGCTCTTGAGTGCCTCTTTGTCGAGTTGTTCCCTCACGGCCTGCACCACGCGCGGGTTCCTGTGTCCCAGGCTGAACGCGCCGTAGCCGCCAACACAGTCGAGATATTTCCTGCCGGATATATCCCAGATGTAGCAGCCTTCGGCGTGGTCCTCGGGAACGTCAAATCCGCTGAATTTCAGTATATTCGCGATGCCCGGGTTAACGTAGCTTTGATACTTCTCCGCTGTCTCGTCAGAGAGTCGTTCGACCGTTGCCTCGTCTAGTGCCATATTGATCCTTCGTGCAAAAAGGGGACTATCCACAACGCTTGGTTGTGGTGTTTCGGGACTTGAGTGGAGCTCGGCGGAACGGAAGTCCCGAAACTTGGCAGATGAGTTAGTTTCGGGATTTCCGGGTTGGGTTCCCCGCTCGGCGCATAATCCGCAGCCTGCGGCCCAACCCTCAAATCCCGAAACACCTCCATAGGACGCATAAGACCTATGGGACATATACGCAGGTCTTCGCTATGCTTCGGGACTGCTTTTCGTCCCGAAGCATAGCGCGCACTTTCTTACGCGTTCACCTTCTCCGGATCTGGTGCCGATGAGAAATCCATCTTTGCCAGATGCTGATACAGCCTGTGGCGCCGTTCTATGTCCTGCTGCGCTCCCGCCATCAGTTCCTCGAAATCAGCCGGGGCGATCTTCTGCAGAACGCGATACCGATTCTCGCCCATAGCATACTCCTTGAACGAGATCGTCGGCTCCTTGCTGTCGATCTTGAGAGGGTTCTCGCCTTTGTCGGCCAGTTCCGGATTGTAGCGATACAGAATCCAGTGACCAGAGGCAATTGCCTTCTTCTGCTCGTCGATGCCGAAGGTGTTGTTGATGCCGTGGGCGATGCAGTGTGCGTAACAGATAATCAGCGACGGTCCGTCGTACGCCTCCGCCTCGAGAATCGTCTTGACCATGTGGGCGGGATTGGCGAGTGACACGCAACCGACATACACGCTGCCGTAGTTCATCGCCATCATGCCCAGGTCTTTCTTGGCCGTGGTCTTGCCCCCGGCGGCGAACTTGGCGGTCGAGCCTCTAGGGGTCGACTTGGACATCTGCCCGCCGGTGTTGGAGTAGACCTCGGTGTCAAGCACAAGCAGGTTCACGTTCTTCCCGCTGGCAATAACGTGGTCCAGCCCGCCGTAGCCGATGTCGTACGCCCACCCGTCGCCGCCGACGATCCAGACGCTCTTCTTCACCAGATAGTCTGACAGACTCTCCAGTTGTTTGCAGACTGCGCAGTCGCAGTCGGCGCACAACGACGCTTTGAGCTTGGCCACGCGTGCGCGCTGCTCCTCGACGCCCTGCTGGGTAGACTGATCGGCGCTCTTGATTTCTTCTGCAAGAGCGGAGTCCACCATCTTCTCCGCCACCGCTTTGTCCAGCAGTTCAGTGGCAAACTCCCGGAACTTATCGATTGTGAGTCGGAAGCCCATACCGAACTCGGCGTTGTCCTCAAACAGACTGTTACTCCACGCCGGACCCCTGCCGTCCGTTCGACACGTATAAGGGGTCGTTGGCAGGTTACCGCCGTAGATAGACGAACATCCGGTGGCGTTGGCGACGATCGTTCGGTCGCCAAAGAGCTGGGTCACCAGTTTGACGTACGGCGTCTCACCGCAGCCCGCACAAGCGCCGGAGAACTCAAACAGCGGCCTTACGAACTGGCTGCCCTGAACGGTGCTGGGTGTGTACAGAGAAGGGTCGGTCTCGGGGAGAGCCAGGAAGAAGTCCCAGTTCTCGGCCTCCGCCGCCCGCAGTTCTTCCTGTAGGGCCAGGTTGATTGCCTTGCGTCCCGTCAACTCGCCATCTGCACCCTTTTCCTTGCCGGGGCAGTTCTGTGTGCAGACGCCGCAGCCGGTGCAGTCTTCCGGTGCGACCTGCACCGTGAACTTCTTGCCCTTGAGCTTCCCGCGTCCGTCTACGCTCTTAAACGTTGCCGGAGCGCCGGAAAGATCGGACTCGTCATAGGCTTTCAGGCGGATGCAGGCGTGCGGGCAAACCAGAGAACAGGTTCCGCACTGCACGCATACCTCGGGCTCCCACACCGGGATGGTGACCGCGATGTTGCGCTTTTCGTACTGGGCGGTGCCTACCGGGAACTTGCCGTCGCACGGCATCTTGCTCACAGGCAACAGGTCGCCGCGCATAGCCATAATCTCCCCGGTAACGTCTTTGACGAAGTCAGGCGCGTCCTCGCACACTGCCGGAGGCATCTTCTTCTTGCTGGTCACCTTCTTCGGGTAGCTGACTTCAAAGGTGTTGTCGAGGGCCGCATCGACGGCCTTGTTGTTCATCTCGACAATGGCCTCACCCTTGTTGCCGTAGGTCTTCTTGATGCCCTTCTTGATCGCGCTCACCGCGGTGTCGATCGGGATTATTCCACTGATCTTGAAGAACGCGGTCTGCATTATGGTGTTGATGCGCGGCCCAAGGCCCAGGCTCTCGGCGAGACTGATGGCGTCGACCACATAGAACTTGACATTCTTAGCGATCATCTGCTCTTGAACCTCGATTGGCAGCGTGTCCCAGACCTCGTCGGCCTTATGGCTGCTGGTCAGGAGGAATGTGCCGCCATCTTCGATGTTTGCGAGCATATCATACTTCTCGAGGAAGCTCGGGTTGTGGCAGGCGATGAACTGAGCTTTGTCGATCAGATAGGGTCTGCGGATCGGGTTCTTGCCGAATCGCAGATGAGACACCGTGATCGAACCCGCTTTTTTGGAGTCGTAGACGAAGTAGCCCTGGGCGTAGTTGTCGGTCTCGTCGCCGATGATCTTGATAGAGTTCTTGTTGGCTGAGACGGTGCCGTCCGCTCCAAGACCGTAGAACATCGCGCGATAAACGTCCGAAGACGCCGTGGAGAAGCTGGAGTCGTAGCTGACCGAGTTGTTGGACACGTCATCTTCGATTCCCACGCTGAAGTGGTTCTTCGGAGTCTTCGAGTTCAGGTCATCAAAAACGCCCTTTAGCATGGCAGGGGTGAAGTCCTTGCTGCCCAGGCCATATCTCCCGCCAACCACAAGCGGCATCTCTTTGAACGGAGCGCAACCGCAGGCGATCGCTTCCTCAAGAGCGCCGATCACGTCGAGGTACAGAGGCTCGCCTATCGAACCGGGCTCTTTGGTGCGGTCGAGCACGGAAATCTTCTTGACTGATGCCGGCATGGCCTGGATGAAGTGCTTCAGGCTGAACGGTCGGTACAGCCGGATTTTCAGCACGCCAACCTTCTCGCCCTGCCTATTCAGGTATTCAACCGTGTCGTGGGCAGTGTCCGCGCCGGAACCCATCATTACCACTA
>Ga0116202_10003022_pt1 | contig 10075 bp, 8 predicted proteins | sample LakKivw325mmetaG_FD_94479 | JGI IMG/M metagenome (GOLD analysis project Ga0116202, IMG submission 94479) | Anoxic lake water microbial communities from Lake Kivu, Rwanda to study Microbial Dark Matter (Phase II) - Lake Kivu water 325m metaG | ecosystem: Environmental > Aquatic > Freshwater >... | reverse complement strand
GCCGTAGTAGAGACCCAAGGCTTCCGCGTCCAGACCGCGGCTAGATGACAATCCGCCGGATACCATCTCTCGCGTACGGCACATTGAAGTTCAGCAGCAGTCCAAGTCTTATTCCTGTGAGTTTCAGGTAGGTCATCAGTTGTGCTTCGTGCAGCGGCGTCACTTTCTCAACCGATTTGACTTCGACAATGACCTTCTTTTCGACCAGGATGTCGAGACGCAGTCCTGACTCAAGTCTGACGTGCTCATATGTCACCGGGAGCGAAACTTGTGACTCAACCCTGACGCCCCGCTTCTTGAGTTCATAGACAAGGCATGTCTCATAGACTGACTCAAGTAGTCCGGGTCCAAGCGATTTGTGCACTCTGAAGGCGGCATCCACAACTTCATGAGCGAGCTTGTCCACATCTTCGCTCACCGGTTCGAACTCACGGTCGGCTCTGCCTTCGGCATCCTCGGGTAGTCCGTTTTCCCCTTGGTGTCTTGGTGGTGAACTGTCCGTCCTCATCTTGGCAGTGCGACAAGGCCGATGTTGGTGATGCCCTGTTCGCGGACTTCGCCCAGGACTTCCATCACCAGCCCGTAGTCCACCTTCTTCTCGGCCCGGAGATAGACGCGGTCGTAATCCTTGCGCGAGAGCTGGTCGCCCAGCGCCTTGGGGAAGCCCTGCCTCGTGGTGAGCTGTTTGGCGACGTAGATTTCGCCCGAGGCCTTGATGCTGACCTCGAGGCCTTCCTTGGTCTGCATCTCGGTGCTGGATGTTCGGGGCAGGTCGAGGTCAATGCCCTGCCGCTTGCTCAGCGCGGTTGAGACGCCGGCAATCAGGAAGATAACCATCAGGGTGAAGCTCACGTCCGCGAGCGACGTGATGTTCATCTCGGCCAAAAGGTTCAGTCGCCGACGCTTCATTGTCCGGCGTTGGTGCGATTGAGGGGGGAGAGGACGCTTTCTTTTCTGAACACGCCGACCAGCTCGGACACGAACCGCTCCATTTCCGAGCCCAGGTCTTTGACCCGGCCCACGAAGTAGTTGTAGAAGAACGCGGCCGGGATGGCGACCAGGAGGCCCATGACCGTGGTGACAAGCGCGTCCGAGATGCCGGGCGCGATGAGTTGCAGCGTAGGCAACTGCTCGCCGCGCAGCGCGAGGAATGTGGTGAGCACGCCCTGGACCGTGCCCAACAGTCCGAGGAACGGCGCGACCATGGTCGTAACCGCAAGAAATGGCAGGGATGATTCGAGCCGGTCGTATTCGCGCGAGGCCGAACGCTCCATCGCCTCGGCGACGTTCGGAATGAGTTGCTGGAGCAGGGCCCGGCCGGCGTCGGTCTTCTGCACCTGAGTCTCAAGGCCCTTCCACTCCTTGATGCCGGAGAGCAAGAGGGCGGAGAGCGGCGAGTTGCGGAACTGGCGGCACAAAGGCTCGCAGTTGGCCAGGCTCTGGGTCTGGGAGAAAAGGCCGAGGAACTGCCGGGTGTCCCGCCGAGCCCGGGCAATCGTCCGCCATTTCCTGATGATGATGGCCCACGTGACGACCGACCCGAGGAACAACAGGACGAGTATGATTTGCGCGAATAGCCCGGCCTTGAGAAACGGGTCAAGGAAGTTGTGCCCGGCCTGGGCGGTCTCGACCATCGGCTATTTCTCCTGGGCGAGCCGTTCTTCGGCGAGCCGGGCCTCGGTCGTGCCCGGATACTTCGCGACGACCATCTCAAGCTGCTGTTTGGCGTCTTCCTTGCGGTTCTCGGCGTAGTATACAAGCCCGAGCTTGTACTCGGCCGAGACAACCTTGTTGCCTTCCGGGTAGCGCAGCGGCACCTTCTTGAATTCCTCTTCGGCCTTGAGCAGCTCGCCCAGCGCGTAGTGAGACTCGGCAATCCAGTACTGGGCGTTGTCCGCAAGGTCGGAGTCCGGAAACATCTGAAGGAACTGCTGAAATCCGGCGATGGCGACCTGGTACTGACCACGGGTGAAGTCCAGGTAGGCGGTGTTGTAGAGCTGGTCCGGGTCAATGCCTGAATCAACCGGCACGGGCAATGTGTCGCTTCCGCCGAGCAGGCTATCGGGAATCGTTGCGCCGGAGTCCGGCGGCGTTTCCGGCCCGGGCACCGAGCCGGTTGACCACACTCCGAGCTTCCGGCCGATACGCGCGAGCCGCTCTTCCTGGTCGGTGATGCGCGCGTCGAGCTCGTCGAGCGAGCGGCGCAGGCCCTGTAGTTCGTTCAGGATGTCGGCCCGGGTTTCGACCATCTGCTGAGACTGGCGCGCCTGCTCCTGTTCGAGCCGGACCGCCCGGCCGGATAGGCTGTCGAGGACTACGCCTCGGCGCACGTATTCGCGCTTCCAGGCGCAGCCGGTGAACGAGATGGCAGCCAGCAGACCCAGGCTCAACAGCCGGCCGAAGCCGGGCGTGAACCTGAGTCTACCGGCTGCCATCTGCCATTTAGACGTTAGTCCGTGCGTCCGGTTCTATTGCTCGGGCTTGAACTCGGCGCGACGATTCAACTCGTACTGCGCCTCGTTCTGGGTGACGAGCTTCTCTTCGCCATAGCTGATGGTGGAGAGTTTCGACCCGTCAATTCCCAGCTTGGCCAGGTACGCCTTGGCCGCGTCGGCCCGGCGCTGGCCCAGGGCCATGTTATACTCAGAAGTGCCGATCGGGTCGCAGTAACCCTCAATCATCACCATCGGCATCTGGGCGCCGGCCTTCTTCATCTCGTCGGCGTTGCCCTTGAGGATGTTCGCGTCACCGGGCCGGATGTCGGACTTGTCGAAGTCGAAGTGGATTGTGCCCAGACTTCCGAGCTTCGGTGTCTCGACGATCTCGGTTTCGGGTTCCGGCGGCGGTGGCGGCGGAATCGGCTCTTCCTTTACGACCTTCTTGGGGCAGCCGACCATCGTCATCACCAGCGCTGCACCCACCAGTACGGTGAGCAGCTTGGTCAGGTTCGTCATACTTGGTCCTCCTTAGTTTCGTAGTGCACAGGCGGCGCGGCGCACGGGCCGGCGCCGCTCTCAGGCTGACTTATGCCCGCTTTCAACAGGTGTAATCTAACCGTCCCTTGCCTGAATGTCAAGTGCGAGCTTGGGGTAGGAGACGGGCCGGAGGTGCAACACCAAGGGAACAGGGTTCAGACAGGAAGGAGACTAAACACAAAGAACACAAAGCGCACAAAGCCCGGAACCGGAACCCCGAGCCCGGACCCCGGTCCGCCGGCCGGTTTGACAAGACCCGTTTCATCGGGTATCTGTAGCGTATCCACTGTGGAGGTGCCATGCGCCTGTTACTCGTGCTCCTACTGAGCGGTTCGAATCTCCTGGCCGCTGTCCGTTTCATCGAAAGACCCGGCCGCGAGCTGGGCATAGATGAAATCGCCGGCCAGCCGTCGTTCGTTGACCTGAACCAGGACGGCCTCTTGGACTTCTGGGCCGGGGTCGCGTACCTGAACAACGGCAACGGTACGTTTGAGAAGATGCCGAACAGCCGCTGGCCGGGCGGCGAATGCCTGTGCTTCGGGGACTACAACAACGACGGGTATCCCGACATCCTGACCAATGCCTGGCGGCAGGACACGACCAAGGTGCGCATCTATGAGAATGACGGCCCGCCGGACTTCCACCTCACCGAGGTTACCGACCAGACCGGCATCGGCATTCCCGTCTTCGAGCGGGATTTGGTGGACGCGGTCTGGTTCGACTATGACTCGGACTCGTGGCTCGACTGCTACGTGTCGAGCTACGAGTACCCGTTTCCCATCGGCCACGAGGACTACCTGTTCCATTCGGACTCAGGCTGGCACTTCACCGACGTATCGGTTCAGTCCGGCATCGCGTCGGTCGCGCTCTGCTCGCGCGGGGTCTCGATTTCCGACTTCGACGAGGATGCTGACCCGGACGTATTCGTGTCGGTGTACCGGCTGGAGCCGAACCTTCTCTGGCAGAACCAGGGCGACGGTACGTTCACCGACGTGGCCGCGGACAAGGGCGTGCAGGGGCTGTACATCGGCGGGTACTATGGCCACAACATCGGCGCCCAATGGGCGGACTACAACAACGACGGCCACATGGACCTGATGTCACCCATCACCCACCACTCCGGCTACCCCGGGGATTCGACCGGGCACCTGTGGTTGTCCAACGGGCCGCCTGATTTCAACTTCACCTGCGTGTGGCCGAAGACCGGGATGCGCAACACTGAAATCGGCTCCGCCCCGCTCGGCGGCGACTATGACAACGACGGCGACGTGGACCTGTTCTGGGTGAATCTCTACGGCCAGCCCCAGGCGGACGCATGGCTGTATCGCAACAACGGCGATACCACCTTTACCAACGTGACCCAGGAGGCGAACCTCTACTTCCCCGGCCAGGTGCGCAACTTCGCCATCTTCGCGGACTTCAATGAGGACGGGTTCCTGGACCTGTTCTGGCCGCGGACCGACGGCCAGCAGACGTACTGGGAGTTCCTTGAGAACTCGGCGGACAATGGCAACCACTGGCTCGAAGTTGACCTGGTCGGTACGCGCTCGAATCGGTCCGGCATCGGCGCGCGCATTGACGCCTTTGCCGGCAACTGGCGCGCGGTGCGCGAGGTATTTCACAACGGCGGCAACGGCTACGGCTCGCCGTTCGTCGCCCGCCAGCACTTCGGGCTCGGGCAGCACGCGGTGCTCGACTCGCTGGTCATCGCGTGGCCGTCCGGCACGCGTGACGTGTACCGCAACCTGCCCGCAGACCGTTTCGTCCGCTCAACCGAGGGGTCGCTCGACCTTGTTTCCCGGCCCGCCTTGCGCGTTCCACGCTCCGGCTCCAGACTGCTGGCTCAACTCACGCCTGCCGGAGTCCTGCTCACGCTCTCAGGCGTGGCATCGGCGCCGGCGTGCACGGTGGTTGACCGTCTGGGCCGGGTCGTTGCCGAGGTCGAGCAGTGGCAAAGGACCGAAGACGGCTTCAGGGCTCTATGGCCAGGACGAGGTTGCGGGGCCGGCGTGTACTTCTTCACCACTGACACGCCTTCGGGCCCGGTATCGGCCAAGGCCCTGCTGGTGCGCTAGGAGGACGACATGAGATACTTCATTGCCGTTGTTCTATTTCTTGTCGCGGGTGCGTCAGCACAGGAACTGGTAGCGGTCGTCCCGCTGCCGGATAGCATCATCGGGCTCAAGGACCCTTGCTGCGTGGTTGTCGCGGATTCTGGGCGCAAGGTCATCGTGGCCGGGTCCGAGCCCTGGGCAATCGCCATTGACTCTGACTCCGCTGCGAAGTCCGCACGGGTCGCGCTGGACCCCGGAGCCGTCGCGCTCGCTGCGAACGGCCGAGGAAACAGGGTGTACTGCGCGCACAGCCGGCCGTATCCATACGAGGACAGCGTTGTCACAGTGCTCGACCCGGCGACGATGTCGGTCCGCAGCCGCGTCATCGTCGGCAAGAGCCCGGTCGCCATCGCCTGGAACGAGCAGCTCGGCCGGGCATACGTCGCGAACTCGGGCAGCAGCTCAGTCTCGGTCATCTGCGGTCAGGGTGACACCCTGATTGGCACCTGGCCGACCCGGCCAAGCCCGGCCGGAATCATCGGCTCCAAAGACCGGCTCTACGTCTGGCACAAGCTCGACCGCTGGCTGACCGTGCTCGACGCGAGCACCGGCGCGCTCGTTGACACGCTCGACATCGGCCGGTATCCGTCCGACTGCGCCCTGAGTGCGGATGAGCGCAGGCTCTACGTCGCATATGGGACCAAGCTCTGCGTGATTGACTGCTCGACCCATGCACGACTCGCTGACCTGTACGTCGGGCGCTATCCGATTGACCTCTGCCTGGACCGCGTCAGCAACCGGCTGTTCTGCCCCCTCAGCCACTCAGACGCGGTCGCGGTGATTGACTGCGGTACGAACTCGCTCGTTTCGGTCATCGGGGTCGGGGATTCGCCTCAGCACCTCGGGCTTGAACCGGCCGGACGCCGGATTGTATGCTCGAATTACTGGGGTGCGAGTGTCTCCCTCATTGACCCGGATTCGCTGCGGGTCACCGGAACGCTCGCGACCCGGCGTCAGCCGGGCTTGATTGTGACCACGGGAGGCAAGGCGTACGTAGTTCACGAGGACAACTCGGCGGTGTCAGTCATTGACCCGACGGAGCCGAGCCTTGAGCGAAGTCTCATGCTGTTTGAGGAGCCGTCAATCCTCGCGTGGAATGCGGCCAGCGAGCGGCTGTTCTGCCTGACGAAGCAGGAGCGCATCTACGCGCTGGACCTCTTCGACCGGGTGGTCCTTGACCTCGATGCCGGGCCGCAGCCGACAGGCCTCGTGTGTGACCGGGTCGAGCCCAAGTTCTATGTGTCTCATTATCTTGACAGCTCAGTGACGGTGCATGACGCCCGGACCGGCGCGCAACTCAAGCGCATCAAGGTCGGCCTGCATCCTTCCTGCCTTGGGTTCAATTCGGTCAATCGCAAGGTGTACTGCGGCCGGGAGATGAGGCTACAGGTAATTGACTGCGCCACCGACTCGGTGCGTGCCGGGCTGTCCAACGTCACCCGGCCCAGCGCCGTGTTCTACAACCGGCGGAACAACAAGGCGTACGTTACCGACGCAGCGACCAAGTCATGCTACGTGATTGACGGTGCGACCAACGGCGTGCTCGGAGTCGTCCGGGCCGGCGAAGACCCGACCTTTGTCGGGTTCAACCCGGTCAACAACGAGGCATACTGCACGTTTCCGGGCAGCAAACTGGCAGCGGTGATTTCGGATTCTACCAACTCGATTTCAGACACGCTGCTCGTTCCGGGCAAGCCGACAGTCCTTACCGGCGTGGGAGGCGACGGCCGCATCTTCTTCGGGGACAAGTCCCGGAACGTGCTCTATGCGTTCAGCTCCGAGCATGAGCTTGAGGACTCGCTGACCGGCATCGGCAACGCATCCGGTCTGGCGTGGATACCGAGCCCGCCCTATCCGCTGCTCTGCACCGACGCAGGCAAAGACCACGTTCTCGTGATTGACCCGACCACGAACAGCGTCACCGACACGTTCGCGGTTCCGGCAGGACCATTCTCGCCGCTTGTTGACCCGGGTGCGCCCTACATCTACGTTCCCTGCGGCTCAGGCAGCTCGATTGCGGTCATCGTTCCGCCGGTCGGATTGGCGGGGGAGAGAGGGCGCGGCTTTGCCGCAATGACAGTCAACCCGAACCCGGCCCGGAATCGTTGCAGCTTGACGCTTTCCGCTGCGCCGGGCCGGACGCTCATCGAACTCATTGACCCGAGCGGCAGAATCGTCCGCAGACACGAGTTGCGCGACGGGCAGGTGCAGCACATGATTCTTGACCTCAGCGGCGTGCCACCGGGCGTGTACCTTGTGCGCGTGACTCAGCGCGGCCTCGGGACCAGCAGCAAACTGGTCGTGTCCCGGTAGCCGTCGCTCTATCCTTGACCGGCTGACGTGACTGCCTAATATCTACTCTCAAAAGGATACCCAAATGGGCCGAAAGCGTCACGATAAGCTGCCCGGATTGGCTGAGCTTGGTGCCAGGCTCAAGGCGCTCCGAACCAGCGCCGGCCTGTCCCAGATGAAGCTGTCATCATTGATGGGCTTCAATCCGGCCCATGGGTACAAGTATGTCTTCAAACTCGAGAAGGGCCACGTGCCGAACCCGACTCTGCGCACGCTGCAGAGCTTTCTCGCCGCCTGCGGAAGCAGTTGGCAGGACATCGTTACGGTTCTGCCTGCGGCCGGGCAAGGACGGCCCGCTGCGGCCGAAGACGCAAACCAGCCCAAGCCGGCCGCAGAGGCGAAGACTGAGGCCGCTCCAACCAAGGGCAAACTGAAGGTCGTGGAGAAGCCGGTAGCGCCGGTCTGCATTCCGCGCGACAACCGGCCGGCCCGCGTGCGGCTCAAGACCGAGCTCTTGCTCAAGCGCCGTGACCAGGCCGCTGCGTTCTGGTCAAGGGTCGAGCAGGCCGAGCTTACGACCGCGGACCTGCTGCACGCGCGGCGTGTGCCTTCTTCGCTTCAGCGCCGCTACTTCGCTTTTGTCCGCTCGCTTTGTTCCTTGCTTCAGGCTTACGTCTCAGCCAAGCCCGCGCTGCTCGAGCAGCGGGTCCAGGTTGTGCTCAAGCAGGCGGCAGAGCAGGGCATGGACCCCAAGCTACTCGGAGAAATCAGAGACCTGTGCCGAAAACACCTCGCTGCAAGCCCCGCTTCCTGAGTCCTGGCCTCGTCGCTGTCGGCTTCCTGCTGGTCGCGGCAGGGGCGTGGTCTTCGCCGGTCAGTTACCATATCAACGCCGAACTCAACAGTTCGGGCGACCTGCTCGGAACAGCGACAGTCATAATCCGCAATGAGTCGTCCGAACCGCTGTCAGTGGTTGAACTGCGGCCGAATGAGACAAGAATCACGAGGGTTGAGTGCCTGGCCGAATCGGTCCGGGCCGCGGTCGCTCTGGACAACGGTGTCCTCGTGGTAGAGCCGGCAATTGCGCCGGGCGATTCACTCATCCTGGAACTGGGCTTTGCAGGTCGAGGAAGGCAGGCCGGGCCGCTCGTGGTGTTCCGTGGCTGGTATCCTGAGGTCGGTCCGGGCCGCAGCGCGGATTTCTCGGTCAAGCTGACCGTGCCTGGAGAGTTGGTCGTGGCCGCGACCGGAGGCCGGGTCAATCAGCAGGAGGAGCTGGCATGGATGAGGTGGCCGCCTGAGTTCAGAAAGCTGACCCAGCCGAACCGCAAGGTGCTCGAATTCACTGCCACTTCAGTGCCCGAGTTTGTCTGGGCCGCGGGTGCGGACCTTGTGCTGCTTGACGCCGATTCTTCCCTTGAGGTGCTCGCGCGGTATCAGGACCGGTTCGCGTGGCTGGACGCTCCGCAGGTCGCGCGCGAGGTGATTGACTACTACTCAGGCTGGTATGGGCCGAGCCCGTCGGGTGAATCTCAAATCTCCAATTGCCAATTGCCAATTGGCAATCGGAAATCAGTCAATGGCCATGTCACGGTCGTTGATGCCTACCGATGTCTTGGGAGCGACGAGTCGTATCCGGGACTGGCGCTAGCGACAAGCCGACCGGTCACCTTGACAAGAGTGTTCGAGCAGGCGCTGGCGCGGCAACTGGCATGTCAATGGTTCCGCGGCCCGGACGCACGGGTCACGGACGGACTGGCAGAGTTTTCGGCCATGCGTTTCCTCGAATCGGCGTACGGCCCGGGCAACATGCTGGCCCTGCCTTTCGACTTCTTCGCATTGCGCGGGGCGAGCGCGGAATACGTGAACCGGTTGCTCGTGTACCTGGCTGAGACAAACCACCTGCTTGGGCCTGAGGCGCCTGAGAACCCTCTGTTGCGGCAGGCGTACGACGCACGGACCGGGCTGTTCTTTGCCGGCCTGGCGCGGAGCATCGGGCCGGACAGCTTTGACCTTGCGCTCAGGCGTTTCCTGAGTACCGAGCGGACCGAGGCGGACTTTGCGGACATGTTCGGACAGCCTGCCCGAGCGTGGTTCGAGCGGCCCGGTCCATGGGACAATGCGGTACGAAGCGTCAGGCGCTCGAAGATCGGGACTGATGTCCGGCTGAGCCAGCGCGGCCATGTCGCGCCGGTCGAGGTCAAGGTTGACTACGCCACGGGTATGAGCGAGCGGCTGGTCTGGAACCCGGCGCGCGGTCCGACGCTCAGCCTCGACGGGCCGGTGCGGTGCGTGACCGTTGACCCGGACCAGGAGTTCGTCGAGACCGACCGGTGGAACAACTCATGGCCGCGCCGGGTCGAAGCCAAGCCGGTGTTCAGCCTGCCGAGCTTCGAAGCCTACCAGTGCTTCTATGGGCCGTACGCCTGGTATGACAACTACCACGGCGTCCAGATGGGCGCGTGGGTGCAGGGACGCGAGTTCATCATCGGCGGGCCGTTGCGCGGCCGGCACATGTGGATGCTTTCCGAGACCTACAGTACGCGGCTCGATGACTGGCACACGAGCGCGAGCTACCAGACGCCGGTTTCACCGGTTTCCGACCGGCTGCGCTTCAGCCTGCTGCTTGACTACTCGCTCCTGGCCGCCGGCGTGCGGGTCAACTTCGTGCAGGAACTGGGCAACGCGTTCGGC
>Ga0116202_10003021_pt1 | contig 10076 bp, 9 predicted proteins | sample LakKivw325mmetaG_FD_94479 | JGI IMG/M metagenome (GOLD analysis project Ga0116202, IMG submission 94479) | Anoxic lake water microbial communities from Lake Kivu, Rwanda to study Microbial Dark Matter (Phase II) - Lake Kivu water 325m metaG | ecosystem: Environmental > Aquatic > Freshwater >... | reverse complement strand
CAATAAAAACCTCGCAGCAACCATTTTTTACACAATTTTCTTGTATAGAATTGTATCTTATAAGGTTTCTGTGTCCACCCATAGCCCTGTCAGCTTTTCTGAAATAAATACCAAATCTGTTATTTCTAAAAATGCTATTTTTCTCGATTATATGGTCTGTGTCCCTCGCACCTATTGATATTCCATCATTACCGTTCTCATAAATCTGACATCCTTCCAGCAGAGTATAAGAAACCCTCAGACAGTAAAAAACACCATCCTTTCTGTTGTTTTTGATTATACAATTTCTCATCACAACACCTGCAGAACCACTTCCAGGATGAAGGCCCGAACCATAATTATCGGATACATCACAATTGCTTATTTCAAGTCTCGTACACTGCTGGAAACTTATGCCATCACCATTATAATTTTTTACAATGAGATTGTTCAGTTTTATCCCATGGCACTGAAGAAGAAAAGCTCCTCCGCCCCGACAGCCGTCAATAAAACAGTTTTCTTCAGCGTTTCCTTCTAAAACCAGATTTTCGACCGATGCATCCTTTACGTGGTATGCACTTATGATAGGAAAAACAGTTGAAACAATTCCATTTCTGATTCGTGCGTAGTCATGATTAAGCATTCTGTCTATTCCAAGCTGATCCTTGTTTTTCCATATGATTTTTGCCACAGTACCATAAAAACCCTTTCCCTGGTCATCGCTTATATAAATCCCCATTCCCACTTTGAAAAATTCAGGATGTTCAACAGACACATCATAGTGTCCATAACCAAGATCTGCAGATAATCGGGATGAAATCGAACAGGATTTTTTCAGAATTGTCCTGTTTTCTTCACCAATGACATTTACACCGGTTCGCAGATGAAGTGAATCGTACATAATGAAACTTCCAGCGTCTATTTTTACAGTACCTCCTCCTGATTTCCATACATCATCTATCGCCTGTTGAAGAACCCTGTTTGTTCCGTACCTCACTTTAATTTCAATAATTTTCCTTTTTTCCATAACTTTTTTTCAGAGGAAATTTACTTTCAAGAAAAAATCAGAGAAAATTTTTCATTTCGCTTTTTCTTCCTTCAATTTTTGATATCGGGTTTCATATATTTTCAGAGCGTTTATCAAACCTTTTGCAGCATCAGGTATTTCAACAGCGTTAGTAAAAAGAATATCCTGAACAGTGAGTCCCTTTATTCCATAAAATTGCTGGTTTGCTTCATCGTCATTTAAAATAAATCCGCCCTCTATTGTGGCTCCTGCATACAGGCCTTTTGCTCGCGAATAAACCAGAATTGCTGTACCGAGACCAAGTTTTGCCGAGGCATCCCTGCCAACAGGACCGGCTGCAACCGAACCATCAACACCCAGTTTGAACCTGGTTTTCATAAGCATTTCCATACCTTCTTTATTCATGACCAGAAGGATGGTATCCACAGCCTGTCCTCCAATCTGAACCCCATAACTACCCTCGCCTGCTCTTACAAATGCAGGCGGGCTCCAGTCTCCTGTTTTTTCATCCTTGACAATTGCGACTCCAAAGCCACCCTTAACACCAAAGATGAAACCAGCCCTGTACTGTCTCATTATGACAACCCCGCGACATTTTTCAATCAGAGCAGCAGGAATTTCTGTATCGGGAGCCTCCATTATGTCATCAAGAAACTCCTTTGCCTTTTCAATTCGCTTAACAAGCGACCTGGGTGGAGCGGCAAAAATGCAATCTGCTATCAACATCATAAAAACCATGCAGAAAAGAATCTTCCATAAAGTCAGAATTTTCACTGTAGCCTCCTTTTTGTTGTTTCTTACAGATACCTGCGAATTTCTTCAAGTAATTTTCTTTTTTTGTCGCGGATTTCTTGAGATTCAGGATATCCAACCGTTATCAGTATATCAATTTTTCGTCTTGACGGAATACCAAGTATTCTGTGAACCTCACGTTCATTAAACCATCCAATCCAGCATGTACCAAGACCTTCTTCTGTTGCCTGCAAAATAAAATGTTCAACCGCTATTCCAACATCAATAAGGTTATACTGAGTCCCGCGAAAATAACCTCCAAGACATGCCGTATATCTTGACCTTTCAGTAATTACAACCACAATGACGGGCGCACTTTTTACAAATTTATTCAGTGAATAGACACCAGAAAAGGCGTGTTCTGCAATCTGATTTATCAAACTTTTTTCGGTAACAGCGATAAATGACCACGGCTGAGAATTACATGCGGAAGGTGCCAGCCTTGCAGCCTCAAAGCAGCGATCGAGCACTTCAGCAGGAACAGGATCAGGCCTGTATTGCCTTACACTCTGTCTTATCTTAACAAGATTAAGAAAAGTCATGTAATAATTATAACATGTTCGGTCAATACTGTAATCTCCAGTCCAGTTTTTGACAGTCAGTGAATTTTTGATAAACTACAACAGATGAAAAAAAATCCATTTGCAGAAATTTATGACATTGTGGTTGTGGGTGGTGGCCTTTCCGGTACAGGATGCACCCTTGCGTGTGCCGGGAACAAAAAAGTATTGTTAATTGAAAAACGGCCAAACCTGGGATGGGAAGTCACATCTGCATTTTGTTCTTTTTTTCATGGTAATCTGTCTAAAACCGGAAATATTTTAAAGAAAGAACTTGAGTCAAGGTCCGGTATTAAAAATAATACTGTCTGTCCTTCAATCTTTGAAATTTCACTTGCATCCGCATTAGAAAAACTCAATGTTGATGTAATGCTGTATACATATCCGGTTGATGTTATAAAACATGATGAATTTATTGGTGGACTCATTGTCGGTAATAAAACAGCTCTCGGTGTCATAAAAGGAATGATATTTGTTGATGCAACAGAAAACAGTTTTATTGTGAGGAAAGCTCTGAATAAAAGTCCGCTATCCCGAAATAATTATTCCAGTGTTTATTACATTTTTTTCAATGGCGTTGAAAAAGAAGTTAAGGAGCCGGAAATTATAAACAAGACCGTTGATAATGTAAAAATTGTTTCCCTGCATCCCGGTTTCAGAAATAAAGAAGTATTTATTGAAATTCAGGCAGAAAACGAATCTCTTTCCTCAACAAGAATAAAACTTCCCAGGATAATCACTTATCTCAGAAATACCTTTGATTTTCTGGCTGAAGCGCTTGTCTCTCACATAAGTTATGAACCACTATATGTAAGAAAAGAAAACCCCGAGACTGAACATTTGCGAATCAAAAACCTTTACCCTGTTATTTCAACAGGTGGGTCTGTAAAATTTGACCCCAATTATACTGTTAATCTCCTTGAAGCAGGCATTGAAACCGGCAGATTAATCAGGGAAAAGAAAAATCAGTTTATGACCAATTTCAAAGAAATTAACTGCATTAAATATCCAGATTTTGATATGCAGGTTGAGTTTGATGTTATTGTGGCTGGGGGCGGAACTTCTGGAACTGTTGCGGGTATAGCCTCTGGAAGAGAGGGAGTCAAAACCGCAATTATCGAGCATTCAACCTGCCTGGGCGGAATTGGTACAGGAGGAGGCATATTTCGCTATTATCTTGGATATGGAGGAGGAATCCAGAAAGAAATTGAGGAAGAATGCAACAATGTTACCTCAATACTGAAAGGACGATTTAATATAAAGGGATGGCATCCCGAGGCAAAAAAAATTGTGCTTGAGCGGATGGCTGCACAGGCAAAAGTCAAAATATTCTACCAGACATGCTGTACTGATGTTGAAATGCAAGGAAATAGAATAACCGGAATTTTTGGTATAACGCCAGCCGTAAGCATACGATACCTGGCCAAAGTATTTATTGATGCAACAGGTGATGGCGATATTGCAGTGAAGGCAGGCGCGCAATATACTGATGGCAGAGAAACTGATGGATTATCCCAGCCTTTTACCCTGGTACCGGTTAAGCTTCTTCCTGACGAATTGACATACATAAATTTTGACTCCGGTCTGGTGGATTCCACAGATGTCATTGACCTGACAAGGGCAAGAATGTCTGCTTTAAGATTGTTCAAAAAAAGGATACGAAACGATATAGATATACCCCTTTACATCTGTCCGATTACAGGAATTCGACAGTCCAGACAGATAGTAGGGAAATATGTCCTCACTCTCATGGATCAAATATCCGGCACAAAATTTCCAGATGCAGTTTGCATTATGTACTCAAATTATGATAACCATCTAAAAGACATGGAAAACCAGAGTTTTTGTTCACTGCTGTGGAGATGGTTTACAGACAATTATCGCACAGGCTTCGAATGCGAGATTCCTTATAGATGCCTCCTTCCGCAAAAAGTGGTCGGTCTGGTAGTTGCAGGAAGAGCGATTTCACTTGAACCAGAGGCGCATTATGCTCTCAGAATGCAGAAGGACCTCGAATCAATTGGCGAGGTCGCAGGTATCGCAGCAGGCATATCTGTAAAAAACAACACAACACCGGACGATATCAGCATTGAGAAATTACAGAGTACGCTCAAAAAGAACTGCTGCTGGAATTCAGACCATCAGATAAAACCGGCAATAAACAAACATTCCGATGATGAAGGACTGAAACAAAAATTTATCACAAAAAATTTTAAGGAACCAGTGAGTGTCTGGTCATTTTATTTTTCAGAACAAACCGAATTTTTTCTCACTTCAATTCTGAAAAGGTCACCTGACCCACAATTGAAGTTCTGGAGTGCTGCATTGCTTGCGATTCATGGAAACAAAAAAGGCTTAGATACCCTTTTGGAGTGGTTGAAAAAAGAAAGAAAGATCAACTCCAACCTTTACATTTCAATTGTTGTAATCATCGGGCGATTAAAAGATAAAAAAGCACTGGGTATTCTGCATGAAATCTTATTCAATAGATTTGCTGAACCCGATGTGCTTATGGCAGCTCTCAGGGCAATAGGAGAAATCAATAACAAAACTTCCATTGCAGTTATCCAGAAATTTTTAAGCAGAGAAAACATACCTGCGACAAGAAACCTTTCTGAAGGAAGAAAAGGATTTATAAATAAAGTCAGCGAGGATATCCTCTGGCAGATGGAACTTACCTGCGCAGAAGTTTTGAAAAAACTCGGTAAACCCAGCAGAAAGATAGTGGATAAATATATCCAGGATGATAGAGCGTATGTCAGAAATTACGCAAGAATGATTGGGTGAAAAAGGAGACACAGTGAAAAACAGCAAAAGCAATAGCTATCCTATCGCAGACTATCTGGCTGAACTTTTTGAACAGCAGAAGAAAAACCTTTCATTCAATGCAACAAATATAAAGGAGTTTGTAAACTGGAAGCAGAAAACAAGAAAAAAGCTAAAACACCTCATCGGATATTATAAATTCAAAAAGTGCGACCCCTGCCCCAGGGTGAACGAAATTGTTGAATTGCCAGACTTTGATCGCATACACATGACAATCAACACAGAACCTTCTGTAAAAATGCCTTTTTATGTTCTAAAGCCAAAAAATGAACAATCCAGATATTCTGCTGTTATAGCATTGCACGGTCATGGTAGTGGTGGAAAGTACTCAGTCGCAGGAAGAAGAGATATTCCTGAAATTGCAAATCAGATCAAACATTACAACTACGATTATGGTGTTCAACTGGTTAAAGAAGGTTTTATGGTCTTCTGTCCCGATGCAAGGGGCTTTGGAGAACGGCAGGAGCAATGGGTAAAAGGAAATATATTAAGTTCATCCTGTCTGTGGCTTAATAATATGGCTATACCTCTTGGAATGACTGTTACAGGAATGTGGACATGGGACATCCACAGACTTATAGACCATATACAAACAAGAAATGATGTCAATAGGTCCAGAATTGGTTGTGTTGGGCTTTCAGGTGGTGGACTTCAAACTCTGTGGGCATCAGCACTTGATGAAAGGATAAGATGCTCGGTAATAAGCGGATACATGTACGGTTATAAAGAATCCCTTCTTGAAATGTGCACCAACTGTTCATGTAATTATGTACCGCATTTATATGAACATCTGGACATGGGAGATATTGCTGCACTGATTGCACCGAGGCCATTACTTATTGAAACAGGGACAAAAGATCCGCTCAATGGTAAAAGTGGATTAGAAAACGTTTATTCACAAACATCCATTATAAGACGCGCATATAAAATTTTAGAAAGGGAAAAATTTTTCAAACATGATGTATTTGAAGGTGAACACCGATGGCATGGAACAGAAGCCATCCCATGGGTCAAAAAACATCTTTTATAATAAAAAGATGAAAAATCAATTGAAAATCGGAATTATAGGAATGGGGGGGTTTGCACAGGCACATCATAATGCTGTTTATGAACTGGAAAAAAGAGGCATTCTTAAACTGGTTTGCACCTGCGATCCTGAAAAAGAAAAATTCCAGCAGATGATTGATCGATTGCACATGAAGGAACGAAATATCGTGATTTTTGATAACTATATTGATATGCTTGATAATTTCAGAACAAATCTGAATATTGTGTCGGTGCCAACGCCGATCTATTTACACGCCGAAATGCACAGGGAGGCAGTAAAAAGAAATTTACCTGTGTATCTTGAAAAACCTCCAACCCTTGATTATCAGGAACTGGCTGATATGATACGGATAGACCAGAATGCCGAAAAGAAAACAAATGTTGGTTTTAACTTCATAATTCAAAAAGCAAGGCAAAAAGTTAAAGAAAGAATTCTTTCAAATGAATTCGGAAGAATCAAAAGAATAACTTTTCTTGGCATGTGGCCGAGACCGTTATCATATTTCAGAAGAAATGATTGGGCTGGAAAATTGATTCACAGAAACAAAGTTGTTCTTGATTCATGCTTCGGAAACGCAATAAGTCACTATATCCATAACATTCTCTTCTGGTGCGGACAGAATGGAATTCTCTCCTGGGATCCTGTTGAGACTGTTCAGGCAGAACTTTACAGAGCAAATGATATTCAGGGGACAGACACTGTTTTTGTGATTGCTGCAACAAAAACCGTGAGGGATATAAGAATTGTACTCACACACGCATGCGGTGAAAAAACAGACGATATTGAAAAAATTTTCTGTGAAAATGCCGACATATATTTTGAGGGCAACGCAAAAAGTGAAAATGGTACAATGGTTAAGTGTGAAATAAAAAGAAAAAACGGGAAAAAAGAAATAATAACTGAACCAAATGGAAATCTCCTGCAGGAAAATATTTTTCATTATGCAAGATATGTTGCCGGATTGGAAACAAGACCTCTTATACGGATTGAAGATACAGAACCCTTTGTTTTAATGAACGGATTGATCTATGCTGCATCAAAGCGAATCAACAGCATCCCGAAAAAATATCTTGATATCGTGGAAACCGGGCAAAATGAAAGAGTTGTTGCAATAAAGAATATCAGAAAAATCGCCGAAGAATTTCTTGATGGTGCTGCATTTCCTTCCGCACAGGGTGTAGGCTGGGCAGAAAAGGGTGGGATAGCCACAAAAGAAGAGATTAAAAATCTGCACCAGATTATCAGAGAAATTGCAGGCTGATATCATCCAATAAGCACTGCCATACCAATCATACCGAACGTAAAACCCCATCCGAATGTGGAAAATTGAGGATTGAAGTGGGCAAGAACAAAACCGAAGATTGCAATAACCAGAAATACAAAAAGTCTGATGAATTTCCATACCGTCATTTCAACCTTTCCAAATTTCTTCGCCATTATCCCTCCTTTTGATAAAATGATAACCTTAAAGAATTATGTGTCAAGTGAATTGAAAATCCACCCGGTTTAATTAAAATATATGTATGAATCTGACGCAGTTTGATTATCAAAAATCAAATAACTTCAACATCAAGCTGATAAAAACAGGGAAAAAATATAATTTATTTCGCATTGAATTTCCTTCTGCGTATCGGGTGGGAATTCCAGTTTGCGATAAGGTGACCGCCTGCTACTATCGCTCCGCCAACCCTAAAAAAGCCATTATTATTATACACGGGATATCAATGGTATGGGCAACATCTTATTTCTGTCGTATCCTTGCCAAAAAAGGATTTTCATGCTTGATGCCAATTATGCCATACGCTCCCGCCAGAATACCGAGAAAACGACCACTGACAAAAATACCCGAAAATATGAACTGGCCGGAAATCTTCAAAAGGGGGTTGATACAATCTGTTATTGATGTAAGAAAATCCATTGATTTTTTAGAAAAGGAAAATGACATGATTGGAATTATCGGTATCAGTCTTGGTGCAAATATTGCGGCACTCGTAAAATCCATAGACGATCGGATTATTTCCGGGGTTTTTCTGGTTGGAGGAGCTGATCTTGCAAACACGCTATGGGATTCCAGGGATTTCATAGCAAGGATTTACAAGCAAAAATTATTCAGATGCATTGACAGACAGGAACTTGCGTTAAAATGGAAACAGATAGATGTTTTGACCTACGCAAAGGAATCATCAAACATACTGATGATAAACGCAAAATACGATACTTCAGTCAGACCAATCTACACAATAAAATTATGGGAAGCTCTTGGAAAACCTGAAATACACTGGCTCAGATGCGCGCATTTTTTTATAATCCATATCTTTTTTATAAAAAATTTAGTGCTGAGGCATTTCAGAAAAACCTTAAATTAGAGCATGGCCAGAAAACCACCATCAATAATGATTGTCTGTCCTGTAATAAACGAAGCCTCATCTGAACACAGAAATACCGCTGCGGGTCCGATATCATCAGGACTGCCCCACCTTCTTAGAGGAGTTCTATTTATCACCCAGTCATTAAAACTTCTGTCTCTGTAAAGCGCCTCTGTTAAATCTGTCCTTATATAGCCTGGAGTAATACCATTTACCCTTATTCCAAATTGTGCCCAGTCCACAGCAAAGGCTTTTACAAGCTGCTTCAATGCCGCCTTTGAGGCAGAATAAGCCGGAGTTACGGATCTGACCGCCTCAGACATCAATGATAAAATTATTATACAGCAGCCTGTCTTCTTTTTTTCTATCAATGACTTTGCCCACGCAATCGTGAGCAAAAAAGTACTTGTAAGATTCAGATCCATCACCTTCTGCCATTCTTCAAGGGTAAACAGGTCAGACCTTTTCCTGACTGTTATACCCGCACAATTTATAAGAATATCAAAAAGTCCGTATCTGTTTTCTGTTTTATTGAAAAAATACTGTATTTTCTTTAACTGCGAGAGGTCAAAACTGGTGGTCACAACTGAGTTATTTATTTTTCTTAATATCTCAAGGGCGTATTTGTTTTTTTCTTTATCTTTACCGACTATGACAATGCCTGCTCCTGCTTTTGCAAGTGCCTTTGCTATTCCCAGTCCAATACCCGAATTTCCACCTGTAATTAAAGCCTGTTTTCCTGCAAGATTAAACATGTTTCAGCGAACCTTTATATTGTAAATGATTTTTTTCAATGGAGGTGTATCTTTTTCCCACTCGCGTTTGTAGACGAATTCAATTCTGGTATCACCCTTTTTTATTACCCTGAATTTGAAATACTGAATTCCTGATGCGCCAACAAGATTTCCTGAATCGGATTCTATAAACTGGCTTTGTGCAAGTTTCAGTATTCTATCGTCGTATGTAACATACCACTGATAACCTGTTGTCGGGTTTGATTCAAATTTGAAATTCAATATCTCTCCTGCATTTACCGACATGTCCGCGATCATCTCATTTTCCTTTATTACAGGAATTGAAAGGGAAATTTCCTTGCTGACACAGCCAAAACTGCACAAAAGCATTAAAATAAAGAACAGGACAGGTATCATTTTTCTCATTCCCGTATTAAACATTTTACTACATTAAAATTTCGTGTAAAATATTTTATCCATGGTGGGTGTAGCTCAGCGGATAGAGCGCCAGACTGTGGCTCTGGATGCCGGGGGTTCAAATCCCCTCACCCACCCTTTATGTTTTCCAATGGGGATTTGAATGGAGCGAAGGCGTATAGGTCCGAGCAAGCGAGGACCTGCGCGGAGGGCCGAGCTGAGCCGTAGTGGGAGGCGAAGCCGCCAAATCCCCTCACCCACCCTTTATGTTTTCCAATGGGGATTTGAATGGAGCGAAGGCGTATAGGTCCGAGCAAGCGAGGACCT
>Ga0116202_10003020_pt1 | contig 10076 bp, 9 predicted proteins | sample LakKivw325mmetaG_FD_94479 | JGI IMG/M metagenome (GOLD analysis project Ga0116202, IMG submission 94479) | Anoxic lake water microbial communities from Lake Kivu, Rwanda to study Microbial Dark Matter (Phase II) - Lake Kivu water 325m metaG | ecosystem: Environmental > Aquatic > Freshwater >... | reverse complement strand
GCGCTTCGAGCGGTTATAAAGTTGGTAATAGTTATTTATAGGCGCTTGCTGCGGGAGTTTGACAGTTCTCCTGCAGTTGAAGGAGAGAGAATGTCAACTTATCGCATTTTGCTTCCCTTACGTAAAGGGGATCCGCTGGCTGATCTGGTGACTCTTGCGGCACACCTGTTGCCTGAAGAAGGAGGGCAGATCGAGTTGATGGGCGTGGTGATGGTCCCGAGGGGTGCTCTCTCAGTGAAGCAGCTATTCCGGCACAGGAGATCCGAGAAGCGTTAATGGCACTGGTAAAGGACTTCCCTGGCTTGCCTTTGCGTGTGAAACCCCGTATCCGAGTGGCGCATGTTCCCTGGCTGGATGTCGTGAGTGAGCTGCAAGATGAACCAGTGGAGCTATTGTTGGCCACCTGGGATAGGACCAAGATGACGGTACTAGGGGCCCCTTCGGAGGAAGTGCTTACCCGCGCGCCGTGTGACTTGATTCTATCTCGGGGCATGGTTCATCGCTACGACCGGGTTTTGCTGCCGATCCGAGGAGGACCCCACATCAACTTGATGCTGCGTCTAGCCCATGCTTTGAACCGCATCACTGGCGAGGAAGTGACCCTACTGGCAGTGAGGACTAAAGAGGGGCCCCCTCCTGCTCTAGAGCGACTGAAAGAACGAGTCCCTTTCAGCTCCCATACTGTTTCCATTGTGGGTGACCCTATTAAGGTGATCCGGCGGATGGCTACGGACTATCATGCTCTTGTCCTAGGGGCTACCTTGCCAGAATCAGAAAAAGAAAGCCCTCTGGGCCAAGTTCCAACCGAACTCCTTTTTCAGACTCCCCTGCCGGTTTTCCTAGTGCGCTCTTTTCGGCCCAGCACTAAGGAGATCCCAGAGACAGTGCCCCCTTCTGTAACGCTCAGTCGGTCTTCAGCTCTCTCTGATCGAGTGGATCGCTGGTTTGCCACTAATACTTTCCACTGGACAGAATTCAAAGATGTGGGACAACTGTTGCATTGGAAGGAGGAGCAAAGCCAGACAATCAGTCTGGTGCTCCCGGCTCTTAACGAAGAAGCTACTATCGGCAAAGTCATCACCACTATCAAGACTGCTTTGATGGAAGAGCATGCTTTGCTGGACGAGGTTATCCTGATGGACAGCAACTCTACTGACCGCACTCGAGAGATCGCCTCCTCTCATGGGGTGCCTGTGTATATTCACCAACAGGTCCTGGACGATGAAGTAGGTAGTCGCCCTGGCAAAGGGGAAGCCCTTTGGAAGAGTTTGTACGTGACCAAGGGGGACATCATCGCCTGGATTGATACCGATATCGTTAACATCCATCCACGTTTTGTTATTGGTATTTTAGGACCGCTTCTGCGCTGGGGTCGCATCCAGTATGTCAAAGGCTTCTATCGGCGCCCCTTGCATGTGGAAGACAAAGCACAAGTCAGTGGAGGAGGGCGGGTAACCGAATTAGTGGCTCGCCCTTTGCTCAATCTCTTCTTCCCCGAACTTTCTGGGATCGTTCAGCCCCTATCGGGGGAGTATGCCGGTCGCCGCCATGCCCTTGAACGCCTACCGTTTTTCACTGGCTATGGAGTGGAGGCTGGCCTACTGTTAGACTTTTTACAGCAATTTGGCCTCAATACCATTGCCCAGTGTGATCTAGACGTACGCACCCACTACAACAAGCCATTAGCCAGCCTGAGCACAATGGCCTTCGCCATCCTGCAGGTCTTCACCGCTCGTTTGGAGACACGCAGCAAAGTGCGCCTCTTGGAAGATGCACAACGTACATTGAAGATTATTCACCATGAACCTGGGCGCTTTTGCCTGGAGGAGGAAGAGGTCACCGAATATGAACGCCCCCCTATGGTGACAGTGCCAGCCTACCACGCCAAGTTCCCACGAGTCGGCGGAGAGGGGAAAGGCCCGCATGAGCCCAACCGAGTTCGTTGAGCACCTCAAAAGCAAGCGCGACTATCGCCAGCAAATCGTGCGCGTCGAGCACATACCGGCCAGGGCTGCACGCTACGCCAGCTTGAAGCGACCTCTACCCGCAGCACTGCAACAGGCTTTGAGCAAAGCTGGGGTGGACAGGCTATATGTACACCAGGCGCAGGCCATTAACGCTATCCACGATGGACAGCATGTGATCGTGGCTACATCCACAGCCAGTGGGAAAACCCTGGTGTACAACGTACCAGTACTGGAGTCTATCATAGCTGACGCACGGGCGCGCGCCTTATACCTCTTTCCGACTAAGGCATTGGCTCAGGATCAGCTTCGATCGCTGCGGCTGTTGACCCACCACGCACTGCACAACCTGGGGTTCGGTACGTATGATGGCGACACGCCCCAGGGGACTCGAAGGCAGTTGCGCCAATCGGCATCTATCATACTGACCAACCCAGACATGCTGCATGTTGGCCTTCTCCCCAACCATTCGCTCTGGGCCAATTTCCTAGCTAACCTAAAGTACATTGTCATTGACGAGGCCCACGTCTACCGCGGCATCTTCGGGTCGCAGGTGGCCTGCGTCTTGCGGCGTTTGCTCCGCCTTTGTCACTTCTATGGTGCTAATCCCCAATTCATCTGTTGCTCAGCCACGATTGCCAATCCGGCTGAGCATGCCCAGCGGCTCACCAGCCTGCTTGCCGTCGTGATCAGCGAGGACGGTTCCCCGCAGGCAGCAAGAGAGTTCGTGCTCTGGAATCCCCCTTTTATAGATGCCGCGCGTACTGCCCGGCGCAGTTCCAACATCGAAGCTACGGCGCTCTTCGTAGAGCTGGTCCGCCACCAAATCCGCAACATCACCTTCACCAAGGCACGCAAAGTGGCTGAGCTCATCCTGCTATATGCTCAGGACATCCTGGCCAAAGATGCACCGGAACTTGGGCCACTGATCAAATCCTACCGCGCTGGCTACCGCCCCGAACTACGGCGCGAAATCGAGCAGGGTCTGTTTTCGGGGCAATTGCTAGGCGTAACGGCTACTAATGCTTTAGAGCTGGGTGTGGATGTGGGGCATTTAGATGCTACTGTGTTGGTGGGCTATCCGGGGACGATAGCCAGCACCTGGCAGCAGGCCGGTCGTGCTGGACGAGGTGTGCGCGAAGCCCTGAATGTCCTGATTGGCCTGGACAATCCGCTCGATCAGTATTTCATGCGGCATCCGGAAGCACTATTCGGTCGCAGCCCGGAGAATGCCCTTATTGCACCGGACAATGTACATATCCTGACCAAGCATCTGCCCTGTGCGGCGTACGAAAAGCCTTTGACGAGTGAGGATGAGGAATTATTCGGGCCAGGCTTCGTGGACGCTATGGTGCAGTTAGAGCGACGCTCCACCCTGGAGTACCGCAACGACCGCTGGTTCTTCCGGGGGATCGGTTATCCCGCGGAGCAAGTCAGCTTGCGTTCCATCTCAGCAACCAAGTTTGCTATCCTGGATGAATCGCAGAACTATCGGCTGATGGAAGAACTAGAAGCGACCACGGCTCTTCTGCGCGTTTATCCAGGGGCCATTTATCTGCATCAGGGCGAGTCATATCTCATCACGCGACTGGACCTCGAAACTGGGATCGCCTACGCATCGCCGGTAGACGTTGACTACTACACCGAGCCGCGTGAGGTGAACAGTGTGAGCATTGTGCGAACCTGGCAGACGAAGAAAATGCCACTGAGCAGGGCCTGTTTCGGTGAACTGTGCGTGACCCAACAGGTGATTGGCTACAGGCGGCTGCAGCAGTTCACTGACACCATGCTTTCGGACGAGCCGCTGGACATGCCGCCACAGTCCTTCACCACGATGGGATTGTGGTTCGACGTGCCGAGCGATGTCGTGCGGGAGGTGGAAAGGCAGGGATTGGATCTGGCAGGTGGCCTGCACGCTGTCGAACACGCAGCCATTGCTATCCTACCGCTCTTTGCCATGTGTGACCGGTTGGATATTGCCGGTCTTTCCACACCATTGCATCCTGACACGGGTTGCGCAGAGGTCTTTGTCTATGATGCGCTCCCTGGTGGTGTGGGCATCTCTGAGAAGGGCTTTGCCCTTCTTTCCGAACTCTGGAAGGCGACTTTGGCGGCTATTAACGAGTGCCCATGCCAGGAGGGATGCCCGAGTTGCATCCAATCGCCCAAGTGCGGCAATAACAACGAGCCACTAGATAAGTGCGCTGCTATTCTGATCCTGCAGGCGCTGCTGGGGGAGTGAAAGGTGCCCGGCAGCTCTGATTAATGTGCCGACCTGAGCATCAGTTCGATCAGATCCTCGAGTGGCTTTTGCGCAGAATCGTCATCTGCTGCGTTAGTCTGACACTCCCTGGCATAGTGTCTTAGCAGGAAAAGACTGGCATTGTAAGTAGCAGCGCGAATCGAAGCAAGTTGGTGGATGATTTCGACGCAATCTCGTCCGTTTTCCACCATGCGTTGCACACCGCGTGCTTGCCCTTCTATGCGGCGCAGCCGGAGAAGTAGTTCCTGTTGCGCTTTTATGGGAAGAGATATTTCTTTCATCGTTCGATCCTGAGAGCCAACGGCCCTCATCTGCGGATGCTTCAACCACCTGCCGGTGCACACGAACCTCCGGCTAGTGTAGCGCTGGTTGAGGAGCCGCCCTTGCTAATGAGCGAGACAGCCTTCTCTACGTGGTGGCTACCACATCGCGGGCAATGGACCTTTTCAGTAGACGACATCGAGCGGAGCCATTTTTCAAACTTCACACCGCACTCGCGGCAACGATATTCGTAGATTGGCATTTATTACTCCATAACCATTGGTTGTGTCACCAATATGACCTATGTCCATATCCCATGCCGATAAGGCACATGGAGGACTTCTCAGGCATCCTTGCCACTTTGAGCAGCGGGTTTGAGAACGGCCTCCAACCTTTCTGCCAATGCCTTCTTAGGACGCGTGCCAATCATGCGCTCGACTTCCTGACCATCTTTGAAGATGATCATCGTCGGGATGCTCATGATGCCATACCTGATAGCGGTGTCGCTGTTCTCATCTGTGTTCAGCTTAGCTACCACGACATGTCCGTCATAATCTGCAGCGAGTTCGTCAATAATAGGAGCGACCATCAGACAGGGGCCGCACCATGGAGCCCAGAAATCAACTAGAACGGGCAGATCAGCCTCGAGGACTTCCTTCTGAAAAGTTGCGTCGGTAAGATGCAGTGGTTCTTTGCTCATCTTTTTCTCCTCTAATCATGTTTTTCACTTTGTGAGGCATAGCCTGCGTCTGAACCGTAGCACTTATGGTCACAGATGCACTCTGTATCGCTCACAGTGCGATAGTTACTATACCCCCCTACAGTATATTATAGCGCAAAAGCGCTATTTTGTCAAAAACGCAGGATTCAGGGGTTGTGGTGCCGCATGGTGGTGTAGCATGAGGAGCTGGACAAAGGCGAGGATGCGCACTATACTGTAGTTGACTATGGAGGTAGGGCATGGATATTGGTCCTAACGGCGCTCGGCAATGCTCTCTTTGCCGCCGTGGCTGCCTGATCAAACCCGATGAGGTGGGCTTCTGCCGGACGCGGCGCAACGTTCAGGGGCGCCTGCAGAGCGTGGTCTATGGGCGTTTGGCTGCCTTGGAAAGCCGGCCTATTGAGATCAAACCCTTCTTTCACTTTCATCCTGGCTCTACTGCGCTTACCTATTGCTGCTACTCATGCAACCTGCGCTGCCGCTGGTGCCAGAACTGGCACCTGAGCCGCACTGACCCCTTGCAGGCCCAACCCAGGTATGTCTCGCCGGAAGCACTGGTGCGCATGGCTTTGCGCTTTGGCGATCAGGGGCTTTGCTGCAGCTTTACTGAGCCCACCTTGTTGCACGAATATAACCTGGCTGCCTTTTCGCTAGCGAAAGCGGTGGGGCTGTATACCTGCTATGTGTCGAATGGTTACATGACGCTCGATACTTTGCGCGAGTTACAGAGCGCGGGTCTGGATGCGATCAAGATTGATGTTAAGGGCGATCCGCAGGTGTATCGCGAGTACTGTGCTGCTCCACACGGAGAAATGGTCTGGGAGACAGCGGCTGCGGCTAAGCAGATGGGCTTACATGTGGAGATTGTGAACCTGGTCGTCACCGGTGTTAATGACTCTGAGGAAGCACTGCGTAATTTGATCGCTTGCCACCAGCAGGCTGTGGGCCCCGAGACGCCACTGCATTTCACACGCTACCATCCCGCGTACCAGATGCATGCTCCCCCTACGCCGATCAGCACGCTGGAGCACGCTTACGACCTGGCCCGCCAGGCAGGTCTGGCTTATCCTTACTTGGGCAATGTTCCCGGACACCGTGGTGAGAACACTTACTGCCCTTCCTGCGGCCAACTGCTGATCGAACGTTCCGCGTACACCATGCGGCGAAATCTTCTGACCCCTCTGAATGAGTGCCCCTCATGTGGGAAGAGCATACCCTGCATCGTGTAGCCCCCCCGGTCTCTGTGCCTGGCTCATGGGGAGAACCCTGTGCATGTCATTTCCCCTTGGTAGCTCGAGGTCGTACATAATCATTTGATCTTGCATGGCATAAAAGCAAATGGCACTTGCCCTACACGGCGGGTCATGCAACAATAGGGTCTGGTGCGCAGGTCAGGTTAAGGAGGTCCTACGATGAAAGCAGAGGAACTGCTATACCTATCGCGGCATGATGTGGAGGCTGTCGGGCTGGACATGGCCACGATTATTCAGCGGCTGGAAGTCGCCTTTCGGGAGAAAGGGGAGGGCCGAACGGAAATTCCACCCAAGCCGGGCATCCACACCCAGAAGGATGCTTTTATCCACGCCATGCTGGCCTACATCCCAGCTATGGCAGCAGCCGGGATCAAGTGGGTCAGTGGCTACCCTATGAACTACCAGCGGGGCCTGCCCTACATCAATGGGCTGCTCATTCTCAATGACCCCGAGACTGGCCTGCCCATCGCGGTGATGGACTGCACGTGGATCACCGCCAAGCGCACCGGGGCAGCCACCGCGCTGGCAGCGAAGTACCTGGCCCGGCCAGACAGCGAAGTTTTGGGAATCATTGGCTGCGGCGTTCAAGGCCGGACTCATCTGGAGGCACTGCACATCCAATTCGCCATCCGTCGCGTCTATGCCTACGACATCCGCCCTGAAGCGCTCCAGGCTTATGTCGTTGAAATGACGGAGCAGTTCGGAGTAGAGGTGATCGGAGTGGATGAGCCACGGAAGGCAGTCGTGGGCTGCGACATCGTCGTCACCGCTGGCCCAATCCTGAAGGACCCCACTCCAGTCATCGAACCAGGATGGCTGGCCGAGGGAGCCTTCGCCGGCCCTGTGGACTTTGACTCCTACTGGAAGCCCGAAGCCCTGGCTCAGATTGATAAGTATGCCACGGATGACCATGAGCAATATGCTTACTATCGCAGTGTCGGCTACTTCCGCCGGGCGCCAACCCCTTACGCCGACCTGGGTGAACTGGTCACAGGGCAGAAGCCAGGGCGAGAGAAGCGCCGTGAACGCACCATGGCGATGAACTTGGGGCTGGCCCTCGAAGATATGGCTACCGCTATCGAAATTTACCAGCGGGCGCGGAAGCGAGAACTGGGCACCTGGTTGCCTCTATAGGCGGGGCTGTGCCTGCGGGCGGGATTGTACTGGCTGAATCATAAGCGTAACTGTAGGGGGTTGAACACTGTGAAAGAGGATACCTGGCGAGACAAGGGTGCTGATTACTACCGGCACGTGATCCAAACCTGCTTTCCCGCTTTCTCCGTGCGTACCATAGTTTTCCTGGCCGCGGGCTGGGGCAGCACCGTATGGGAAGTCAACGGCAGTTACATCTTTCGTTTCCCCAAACGCCCTGAGATAGGCCAGGGGTTGCTCAAAGAGATACGCCTATTGCCCGTGCTGGCTATTGCCTTGCCATTGCGCCTCCCGCACATTGAGTACATCTGGCAAGGTGGACCCGAGTACGAGGGACTCTTTGTGGGTTACCTCAAGATTCCAGGCGTGCCATTGACGCTGGGACATCTGGCATCTACTGGCTCGACAAAGCTATCGCAGCAACTGGGCAGGTTTCTAACCGCGTTGCACCTCTTTCCTCTGGAACAAGCCGTTGCTGTGGGTATTCCTGAGGGCGGCTCAGCACAGTGGCGGCACCAGTATCGCGCTTTTTACCAGACGGTGCGTCAGCGCGTCTTCCCACTGCTGGGTGTGCAAGAATGGAGGCGCATTGCCGCTGCATGGGAAGCTTTTCTAGATGATCAGGCCAACTTTCGCTTCGTGCCTGTGCTGATCCATGCTGACCTGAACAGCGAACACATTCTGTTCGCTGCAGAACTAGGCGGCATCACGGGGATCATTGACTGGGAGGACGCCGCCATTGGCGATCCGGCATTGGACTTCACAGGCTTGCTGGGGGATTATGGGTACAATTTCGTGTCCCAAGTACTGGCCGCATACAATGGCCCGGCTGACGGGGGGATGTTGGCTCGTGCCCGTTTCTACGACGCGATTGCTTCTTGTCATGAGGTGCTCTTTGGCCTGGACTGCGGACTGGCGCAGCACATCACCTTTGGCCTGAAGAAGCTGCAGACGGTCTGGTCTGCCCCGGAAGCACTATCGTAGTCTTATCCTGCGTGGACATGTTGCTATGCAGCGCTGGCCGTCATAACAGCCTGGATTGCGAACTCGATACACCCGAGACAGACCACAGACCCTGCCCTGGTTACTGGCAAGAGCCAGCTAACTCTACACCTCTTCCAATAGCCGGCGCTCGCCGCTCAGTTCGCGGATGGGTGTGACATCCTGCGTCACTTCAATCGTCCCTATGTACTCTCCCTTTTCATCGCGCAGCGGGAAGTATCGGATATGCACAAATTTGCCCTTCATCTGGATCCAAAACTCAGCTACATCCCGTCTGCCCTGCTTGAAATCGTCCAGAATCCGGTTCACTATGTGCACGCTGGCTGGTGGGTGACAGTTCTGCACCTTGCGGCCGATGATTGCTTTGGCCCGCGGGAAGATGCGTTCCTTAGTCTGTGAGAAGTACCTGACAGTGTCGTCCTTGTCCACAAAGGTGATGTCAATGGGCAAGTTCGCCAGCAGAAGGTTGATTTCTTTAGGCGTCATGCTGCCTGTATCCAGCGGAATAGCCGCAGGGTATTTCTCCACTGCGGTGGGTTCCTTCCCTGCTACTAGCTGCTCCCTCCGCGCTGCTTGGGGCCATTCGTCTCCGGGTTCAATCAGGCAATACCCCACTTCAGGGCTCTGCTCCTTGATCGCCAGCCATTCCGCTTCAGATAGCTTTTCTAAGGCCATAGGATAGAGGATATTGTTCTCTTTGTAGATCATCTCCGTGATAGCCTGGGTCAGCGGGTTGGCTACCTGCTCGATGGCAGCTATTAGGGCAATGAAATCATAATCCGCATGCTTCTCCAGGATACGCTGCAATTCCTTGAGCTGGCGCCGAATATCGTCGTGGATGGCCCACATCACCGCCGCTGGCCCATAGACGCCATGCTTCTCTAGGTATGGAAAGAGCAAGTTCTCCTTCCGTAGATAGTGCGTGTCTAGTTGCATCAGCTTGTTCAGTGCTTCGCCTGTCCGCTGCAAAGGCTCGGCTGCTTCCTCTATGTTCGCGGTAGCTTTTATCCGCTGGATGCCCTGCTTTAGTTCTTCCACCACTTTGGCTATAGCCTCGTTCTCGGCGCGAAAGGTATGCACTGGGTGCCCCGGAGTCATCTCAGGAGGCACTTGCTTGTCCAAAGACTCGCGAAAGACTTGGACGTGCACATCACACAATGCTTTGATCTGGTCGCGCGGCAGGCCCTCAGCGATCAGTGCTTCCTCCATCTGCGATATTTCTGTTGCACTGACATCCCGCAGAAGCTCGCGGAACTCTTGCTTTACCTTTTCCAGGTCCTGTCCCTCGTGCAGTTCTCGGATCAGCCGCTTGAGCACTTCCTGTCGGTGCTGGCGATTGTTGATGTATTCGCTCATATTTTTCCACCTGTCTTCATTGATAATTGTCTTTGTCTGTAAAGTTGTTAGGAGCGACCCCCATGCCTGGCCATCCCAGGGCATGGGAGCCAGGGACGCTATTT
>Ga0116202_10003018_pt1 | contig 10077 bp, 12 predicted proteins | sample LakKivw325mmetaG_FD_94479 | JGI IMG/M metagenome (GOLD analysis project Ga0116202, IMG submission 94479) | Anoxic lake water microbial communities from Lake Kivu, Rwanda to study Microbial Dark Matter (Phase II) - Lake Kivu water 325m metaG | ecosystem: Environmental > Aquatic > Freshwater >... | reverse complement strand
GTCAAGCAGCCTCCTGCCGTCGAGAGTCTCTACCCACGCGCCGTCAGTCCCGGCGAGCACCAGCGCCGGCTTCGCGTCCGGGCCCAGCGGCCCGTGTCTTCGCTGCCACGCGGCCAGATCGGCCGCACCCGGACTGTCAAACATCCGCCAAGCATAAGACTCGACTCGACCAAGTCAAACTGTCGGCGATTCGTCCGCACGTCTCGGCCTTGACAAAACGCAGGCAGACATCAGAATCGCCATGTCTGGATAAGACACCAATGAAGCTCGACATTACTGAGCTGCGTCCCGAGGACGAAGCGACGGTGAACGCGGTCGCGCGGATGATGGTCACCGGATTCACCCACATCCCCGGTTTCTGCATGACCACCGAGGACGCGTTGAAAGAAGTGCGCGAGTCGTTCGCGCCGGGGCGAATCAGCCGCGTAGCGCTCGACGAACAGGGTCGCGTTGTCGGCTGGATTGGCGGAATCGAGCAGTACCACCAACACGCGTACGAGCTCCACCCGCTTGTCGTGGACCCGAACGTGCGGCGCCAAGGTATCGGACGGGCGCTCGTGGCCGACCTTGAGGAACGGGCTCGAAGTCGCGGAGCGGTGATGATGTACCTCGGCACCGACGACGAGTTCAGCGCCACCAGCCTGTCAGGGATTGACCTGTACCCTGACGTGCTCGAGCACGCCCGCCGGATTCGCAACCTCAAGAACCACCCGTATGAGTTCTACCAGAAGTGCGGCTATGTCGTTGTCGGCGTGATGCCCGATGCCAATGGCCCCGGCATGCCCGACATCCTCATGGCCAAGCGGCTACGGCCAGGCTCTCGGTCAGGGTGAAACCCCGGGCGGGCAAGCAGTTTCGAGATTGAGGCCGACGACTGCGTCTCGGTACCTCCTGACTGGCACAGTCGCCAACGGCAAGACGACGCCTTCGCCTCTGTTCCGGGCGGGTCCTGCCTTGCCCCTGAAACCAACAAGGCCGGGAGAACCCGGCCTTTGAGGTATCGCTGGAAAAGCGCTAGTCGTTCTGGCGCCGGATGTCGAGCCGGAACGGCGTCCCGCCGGTCTCTTCGGACGGGAACAGGTCCATGTGCACGACCTCGCTCGCGCTGACAATCGCCGAGCCGGTCGCCACGTCGCCCTCGACCCGGAACAGCTTGCCCGCGCCGATGCTCTGCTGCGCCACGATGCTGCCCTCCGCCGCGCCGGCGAGGAACCGGCTGACGTCCGCCTTGTCGGTCTTGCCCTCAGGCGTCCGGGCCATCGCGTCAATCACGTACGACTCAAGCAGCCTGGGCCAGAGTTTCTGGAACAGCGCCGGGGTGGAGAAGGCGTCGCAGCAGACGATGCGGTCACCGACCGCGACCGCGACGCCGACCGCATTGGGCGCGAGCTTGGGGAGCTTCTTCTCAAGCTCCTGCTGATACCCGCTCAGGTCGCCCTGAACCTTGGTGTCATCGAATACCGCGTCAAACCGGTCGCTCTCGGTGACGATGCCGAGTTCTGCATTGTTCGCCCGGACCTCGTCCCACACACCGGACTGGCTCTGGGTATTCGCCGCCTTGGCCCTGACCCGGCCCGCGGCAATCTGGCCCTTGGACCCGAAGTCCATCGAGACCCCGGTCCAGCGGCCGTGCTCCACGCAGTACACCGACACGTCGAGCCAGCCTGACGCCGGCGGCAGGATGATGTCCTTGCCCAGCATCCGGTTCTGCTTCGCGCCGGTGATTATCTGGCCGGCCATGCCGAACACGTACTTCTTCGAGGTGTTGCGCACCCGGACGGTGTTGACCTCGCCGCCGTCCTTCTCCTGCACTTCCACGTCGCCTTCGGCAATCGCTTTGTCCAGGAGCACGTACGCGCCCGACCCGGTGCTCTTCCCGGTCAGGGGAAACACGGTCAGGTTCTTGTACGTAATCGGGTTCCCGGGCTTGAGGCTCTGAACCAGCCCGGTTATCTCTTCTCTTGGGCCGGCCGAGGCCAGCATCGCCAGCCCGGCAACCAATCCGACCACCTGTCTCATACCGGCTCCTTTCGCCTAACGCAGCACGAAGTTGAACGGAATCGCCACCCAGACCCTGACCTTCTGGTCGCGCTGCAGCGCGGGAGTGAAGCGGCACTGCTTCGCCGCTTCGACCGCGGCCGCGTCGAGCGCGCTGTTGCCGGAAGTCTTGAGGACCTCGGCCTAAATCACCATACCACTGGTATCGACGAGCGCGCGGGTCGTTACGTTGCCTTCGATTTCCGCGAGCCGTGCCAGCTCAGGGTAGACCGGCACCGCAATGTGGACGACCACCGGCTTGACCTGGACCGCCCAGAAGTCGGCCACCACCGGCTCAGTCACTGTTACCGGGTCGTTGACAAGCGGGTTCCAGGTATGCTGGCCAACGCCCGGGTCAACGCTCACCCCGTTGGGGTCTGCCACCGGCAGCTTGGGCCTCACGATTTCGGTCTGCTTCGGCGGGTCGAGAATCTGAATGTCCCTGCCGAGGACAATCGGGATGGCTCCGGCCCTGGGCGCATACGGCGCCACATAGGGCTGCTTGACGAACAGGAACACCGCCATCACCATGACCAGCGACGCGACCACCGCCAGCCTGATGTCTCGGGCGTAGTTCCTTTCACGGACGAGGACTGCGTTGTAGAGGTTCATGGTTACTCCTCGACCATACATACCCGTCCGCATAGCGCAACATTCCGCCCCTGAACAGGGACGCCGATTGCCGGCTAAGTTGTGAAGAAAGAACTACTTATCGCCGGATTTATCAGCCGGAGCGGGCTGGTCTGACTTGCCCGAGTCAGACTCATCAGACTTGTCCGATGGCTCCAACCTGTCCGGCTTGCGCTCCGGTCTGTCTGGACTCGGCGCCGGAGCCGGCGCAGGCTTGACTTCCTCGGCCTTGTCCGGCTCGGCCAGGAACTGCTGCGCAAGCTTGAGCCAGCACCGCACGTTCCTACCCCGCTCCATGCCGGGCTGGAACCTGGCCTGCTGCACGTTGTTGAGCGCAATCGAATCAAGCAGGATGTTGCCGCTCGAACGGGCCACCTCGACCCGTGACGCCTTGCCGGTCAGCTCGACCAGTGCCCTCAAGAGGACCGTGCTCGTCTCGGCCGCGTCAACGGTCGGCAGCTTCGGGATGTCAACTACTCTTGGCATCTGGTCACATGCCGTCAGCGCGTCGGCCTCTTCGTCCGCGGCGGTGCGCTCGATGCCCGACACTGTCGCCATCGGCACCGGTGGTTGCGTCGCCTCAGGCTGTCCGGGCTCCTTTCCCTTGCCCAGGTCCAGCGATGCTCCGGTCCTCGCCCCGGCGCCGCCGACGCCGGTCTCGACCGTCTCGGTCTTGCCGGCGCGGCCTGCCGCCACCTCGGTCTGCGCCTGCTCCAAGTCCGCGTCAGCTACCGGCGCTGTCTGCCTTGCACTCATCGCATACCCGCCGGTCGCAGGCTCCGGCTCAGCCGCGTCGCGCTTCGCCACCTCGGGCGCTGCCGGCTTTTCCTCAAGCACCGCCCTCGGCCCGGTCTCTTTGACCGCACCGGGCAGCATCATCCTCCAGCCGGCGACAACAACGACCAGGACGATTGCCACTCCGCCGGCGACCGCGGCCAGCCTGAACCAGATGAACCTGGGCCGGAACGGCTCAAGTTGCGGCTGCCGGCGCTCGGCGCGAATCCGCTTCCAGATTTGCTGCCGGTGCCAGTCCCAGTAGTCCGCTGCCAGTTTCGGCGGTGCGTCCTTGCTCTTGACCAGGTGGTCGAGCGCCCGAAGCTGCTCGACCTCGCGCCGGCACTCAGCGCACGAAGCAACATGCGCCTCGAACTTCGCCCGCTCCGGGGCCGCCAGTTCGTTGTCCAGATACTGACTGAGTTGCTCGTGAACGTGTTCGCTCATGCCGGCAGGTAATCCTTCAGAAGCTCCTTCAGCCGGCCGCGCGCCCGGTTCAACCGGGACATGACCGTGCCGACAGGTATCCGGAGCATCTTGCTTATCTCATTATAGCTCAATTCCTCTTTGACGCGCAAGACAAACACCGCCCGCTGCTCTTCGGGCAACTGGACTATCGCCCGGTCCAAATCGCGGCGCAGGTCCTCGTCGCCGGGCGACGGCCGCTCGTCCGGTACGTCCTGCCACCCGGCCGAATCCTCGTCCTCGGCCAGTTGCACGGTCCGCTCGCGCTTCAGCTTATTGAACCGGTTGATGCACAGGTTCACGGCGATCTTGTGCAGCCAGGTGTAGAACCGGTACTGCTCGTCGTACCGGCCAATCGCCCGAAACGCCCGGATGAACGTGTCCTGGGACAGGTCCTCGGCGTCGGCGTGGTTCCGGCACATCGAGTAGCACAGCCGGTAGATGCTTTGAGTATAGCGCGTCATCAGTTCGTCAAAGGCCGCGGTGTCGCCCAGCTTGGCCTTTCTAATCAGCTCAAGGTCCGAAGCCGAGCCTTGCGGCTCCGTCATACTTACGGTTGTCGGACGGGAATTATTCCCGGTTTATCCGAACCGGCGCCCGGAGAATTTGCCACCCTTGACCAGCCCTTCATAGTGCCGCATCACGAGATGGGCCTCAATCTGCTGCAGGGTGTCGAGCGCGACGCCGACCACAATCATCAGGGTCGTGCCGCCGAAGTAGAACGGCACCCTGAGCGCGGTCATGAGAAACGTCGGCAGCAGCGCCATGACGACTAAGAAGAACGAGCCGGGAAGGGTCAGAAGCGACAGCCGCCGGTCAATGAAGTTCGCGGTGTTTTCGCCCGGCCTGATGCCCGGGATGAACCCGCCGTAGCGCTGCATGTTATCCGCCAGGTCGCGCGGGTTGAACACAATCGAGGTGTAGAAGTACGTGAAGAAGACGATGAGCAGGGCGTAGAGGATGCTGTACAGCCACTGGCCCGGAGCCAGGATGTTCTTGAGCGTCTGGAAGAACGGCAGGTTCACCAGCCCGGCCAGGGTGGACGGGAATACGATGAGACTCTGGGCGAAGATTATCGGGATGACGCCCGCGGTCACCACCCGCAGCGGAATGTGCGTTGACTGGCCGCCGTACATCTTGCGGCCCACGACCCGCTTCGGATACTGGACCGGTATCTTGCGCACCGCCATCGTCAGGAGCACGACGCCCGCGTAGACGCCGAATATCAGGAGCGCGATGACCACGAGCGACAGCCACGATGTCTCGCCGGCCCGGACCATCGAGAACGTCCGGCCGATGTCCGACGGCGTCTGGTCCAGGCAGCCGATGAGAATCAGGAACGAGATGCCGTTGCCGATGCCCCGGTCGGTTATCTGCTCGCCCAGCCACATGACGAATATCGTGCCCGCGGTCAGGGTGAAAATGGTCATCAGCCTGAAGAACATCCCGGGCACCAGCACGATTGAGCCGTACTGGGTGACCGCCTGGGCCTCGAGGTACACCGAGATGGTCGAGGCCTGGATTATTGCCAGCCCGACCGTGGCATAACGGGTGTACTGGTTGAGCTTCTTCCTGCCCTCTTCGTCCCGCTGCAGCTTCTCAAGGTAGGGAAAAACCGACCCGAGGAGCTGGAAGATAATCGAAGCCGAGATGTAGGGCATGATGCCGAGCGCGAACACCGACGCCCGGGACAACGCGCCGCCGACGAAGATGTCGTACAGGCCGAACACCGTGCCCCGGAGCTGGCCCAAGAGCGACCCGAGCGCCTGGGCGTTGATGCCCGGCACCGGTACGTGGCTGCCCAGCCGGTACACGACCACCATCGCCAGCGTGAAGATGATCTTCTTCCGCAGGTCCGGAATCTTGAATATGTTGGGGACGTTGCCGATCAAGCCTTGATTACCTCAAGCTTGCCGCCCGCGGCCTCGATCTTGTCCCTGGCCGACTTGGAGAACGCGTGGCAGGCTACGGTCAGCGGTTTGTCAACCGTGCCTTCTCCCAGCAGTTTCACCGGCAGGCTGCCCTGGACCAGCCGCTTCTGTCGCAGCAGGTCGAGCGTGATGCTGTCGGCTCCCAGGCCGGCGACGTCGGACACATTCACAACCTGATACTCGACTCGTGTCAGGTTGTGAAAACCGCGCTTCGGGACCCGGCGGTACAAGGGCATCTGGCCGCCCTCGAACCGGGCGTCGCGCGCCGACGAGGAGTGCTGGCCCGCGCCCTTGTGCCCGCGGCACGAGGTCTTGCCGTGCCCCGAGCCCGGGCCGCAGCCCCGACGCTTGGCCCGCTTGTTCGTGCCCTGGGTCGGTCTGAGGCTGGACAGTCTCACTGCTCCTCGACTTTCACAAGGTGCTTGACCTTGAACAACATGCCCTGGATTTCCGGACGGTCGGCGTGGACGCGGCTCGCGCCCAGCCGGCGCAGACCCAAGGCCCGGCAGGTCGCGCGGACCGCCGGTTTCTCGTCAATCAGGCTTCTAACCAGCGTGACCTTGAACTGCTTCAACTTTCGCTCCTCTGGCCACGTAATGTCCAATCGTCTTGTTGCAGCACTGCGCCACCTGGTCGATCGTCCGCAAGCTGAACAGCGCCTCTATCGTGGCCCGCGCGGTGTTGTACGGGTTGCGCGAGCCCAGGGTCTTGCTCAGGGCGTCCCGAAGCCCGGCGGCCTCCAGCACCGCCCGGACGTGGGTCGAGGCGATGAGCCCGGTCCCGGCCGCGGCCGGCCTTATCAGCACCCGGCTCGCGCCGTACTTGCCCTTGACCTCGTGCGGAATCGTCCGGCCCTTGGTCGAGACCAGGACCATGTCCTTCTTGGCCCGGGCCGTGGCCTTGCGCACCGCGGCCGCGACTTCCGACGCCTTGCCGTGCCCCAGACCCACGCGGCCGACGCCGTCACCGACAACGACTGAAGCCGAAAGCTTCAGCCGCTTGCCGCCTTTGACGACCTTGGACACGCGCTTGATGTTGATGACCCGTTCAATCAGTTCCTGCTCTGCAGGACCGGTTTCACTCTGGACTTCCATCAAAGTTTGAGTCCTCCCTCGCGGGCGCCCTCGGCCACCGCCTTGACCCGGCCGTGGTAGCGGAAGCCTGCCCGGTCGAACACAACCGTTTGAATTCCCAATGACTTGGCCTTCTCGGCAATCCGCTTGCCCACTTCCTTGGCAGCCGCGATGCGCTTGAGCTTCATCTCGGCCACCGCCGGAGTAAGGCTCGAAACGCCGGTGATGACCCGGCCTGACGCATCGTCCACCAGTTGAGCCGAGACGTTCCGGTTGCTTCTGGCAACGCACAGCCTGGGCTTGGCGGCGCTGCCGGCCATCTTCTGCCGGATGTGCAAGTGACGTCTTTCGCGCCGATTTTCAATCATTCCGGTAATCGTATTCGAAAACGTTCCACTGTCAAGGAATCCCGGTTACTGGTCGAGCGCGTCCGAAAGAATCCGAAAGATGAGTTCGTCATAGGAAATCCCGACCGCCTGGGCCTCGGCGGGCAAGTCCGACACGTCGGTCAGGCCGGGCAGCGTGTTTATCTCAAGGAAATACGGGTTCTTACCGTCCTTGATAATCATGTCGAGCCGCGAGAAACCGCGGCAGCCGACGAGCCGGTGCGCCTTTTTCGCCAGATCCTTCACCCGCTCCTCGGTCTTCTGGTCAAGCCGCGCGGGCACGATGAAATCGGTTTCACCCCGGGTGTACTTCGCCTCGTAGTCGTAGAACTGCTGGCGCTTGGGCACGAGTTCAAGAATCGGCAGGGCGTCGTTTCCCAGGATGCCGACCGTGGCGATCATGCCTTTCAGGAACGGCTCGACGATCGAGTCGCCGAAGCCGCGCTGGGCCCGCTCAACCAGCTCCAGCGCCCCGCGCTTGCCCGGCATTATCTCGATGCCGACGCTCGAACCCTCAGACCTCGGCTTCACAATCATCGGGTACCCGAACATCCGTTCGGCCCGGCCCAGCGCCTCTTCGGCGTCATCCTCGGCCCCGACCAGCACGAAGTCCGGGGTCGGAATCCCGGTCTGCTTGAACAGCATCTTGGTCACCGCCTTGTCCATGCCGATGGCCGACGCGGTCGAGCCCGAGCCGGTGAAGGGCAGGCCCTGGAGTTCTAAGAACCCCTGGATCGAGCCGTCCTCGCCCGGCCGGCCGTGCAGGATGACGAACGCGATGTCAATCCGCGCCTTCTTTATCTGCTCGGCGAACTGGCGGGTGATGTCAATGCCGACCGCGTGGAACCCCTGGCGCTTCAGCGAAGCGATGACCTGCTGGCCGGACAAGAGCGACACTTCACGCTCGCTCGACCAGCCGCCCATCAACACGCCGATGCGGCGCTTCCTGAGTCTCCGAACTACGTCGCTTCTGCTCACGCTGCCTGCTTTCTGCCCCCGTTTGACCATAGCTGCTACCATGCGCCGGTCTTCAGATATTCGTTCAGCGAGTTCGCGGCAATCCGGCCCGCGCCCATCGCCAGAATCACCGTCGCCGCGCCGGTGACGATGTCCCCGCCCGCGAACACGCCCTTCTTCGAAGTCCTGCCCGTCACCGGGTCCGCCACGATGTTGCCGTGCTTGCCGATTTGAAGGCCCGGCGTGGTCGCGGGTATCAGCGGGTTCGGGCTGTTGCCGATTGCCACCACCACGGTGTCAACCGGAATCCGAAACTCCGAGCCCTTGACCTCGACCGGCCTTCGCCGGCCGCTCGCATCGGGCTCCCCCAGCTCCATCCTCAGGCATTCGAGCTCCTCTATCCAGCCTTTCTCGTCCGCGATGTAGCGCACCGGGTTGGTCAGGAACTGGAACTCAATGCCTTCCTGCTCGGCGTGATGGACTTCCGCGGCCCTTGCCGGCATCTCCTGCTTTGACCGCCGGTACACGATGATTGACTTCTCGGCCCCGAGCCTGAGCGCGGTCCTTGCCGAGTCCATCGCCACGTTGCCGCCGCCGATGGTCGCGACCCGCTTGCCCCGGACAATCGGCGTGTCGTACTTCGGGAACAGGTACGCCTTCATCAGGTTGGACCGGGTAAGGTATTCGTTGGCCGAGTAGATGCCCAGCGCGTTCTCGCCCTCAAGGTTCATGAACCAGGGCCGGCCCGCGCCGGTGCCGATGAACACCGCGTCGAACTCGGACAAGAGCTCGTCCACGGTCCGGGTCATGCCGACCACGTAGTCGAGCACGAGCTTGGCCCCGGTGCTCACCACGAAATTCACTTCGCGCTCGACGATGCTCTTGGGCAGGCGGAACTCCGGGATGCCGTACGCCAGCACGCCGCCCGGCTTGTGCAGCGCCTCGAAGATGACGACGTCGTGGCCCATCTTCAGGCAGTCGCCGGCCACGGTCAGGCCCGCCGGCCCGGCGCCGACCACCGCCACCTTCTTGCCGGTCGGCGGCAGCTTCTCGCACTGGACGCATTCCTTCTGCTCGGCTTCCCAGTCCGCGATGAACCGCTCCAGGTTGCCGATGCCCACGGGCTCGTTCTTCTTGCCCAGCACGCACTGGCCCTCGCACTGGCTCTCCTGCGGGCAGACCCGGCCGCAGACCGCGGGCAGCACGTTGGTCCGCTTCATCGCCTTCATCGCCTCGAGGAACGAGCCCTTGGCAATCTGGCTCACAAAGCCCGGGATGTCAACCTCGACCGGGCAGCCCTTCACGCACGACGGCTTCTTGCACTGAAGGCAGCGCTGGGCCTCGGCAATCGCCTCTTCCGGCGTGTACCCGTACGGCACCTCGTCGAAGTTGCGCGCCCGGACCTTCGGCTCCTGCTCGCGCATCGGCGTCTTCTTCGGATTCGGCTTAGCCATCGACACTGTCCTTCTGCTCCCGGTCCGCCATTCTGCAATCTGCCTTCCGCAATCTGCCTTCTGCCTTCGTCCGAATCCTCATCGGCAAGCTCCCTTGCCGCCGCAGCAGCCCGCCTTCGGCTGCGTCGCATCGAACGCGTCCAGCGACTGCTTCTCCTCGGGCAGGTATACACGCAGCCGGGTCATGAGCTCGTCAAAATCCACCAGGTGCCCGTCGAATTCCGGGCCGTCCACGCACGCGAGCTTCATCTCGCCGCCGACCGTGCACCGGCACACCCCGCACATCCCGGTCGCGTCGACCATGATCGGGTTCAGGCTGACCGTTGTCGCGATGCCGTACGGCCTGGTCAGCTTCGACACCATCTTCATC
>Ga0116202_10003017_pt1 | contig 10077 bp, 6 predicted proteins | sample LakKivw325mmetaG_FD_94479 | JGI IMG/M metagenome (GOLD analysis project Ga0116202, IMG submission 94479) | Anoxic lake water microbial communities from Lake Kivu, Rwanda to study Microbial Dark Matter (Phase II) - Lake Kivu water 325m metaG | ecosystem: Environmental > Aquatic > Freshwater >... | reverse complement strand
GGCGTTCGGCTGTCCGGCCGTCGACCGCATGCTGGACCTGGCCGACATCAGCGACGCGATCTTCCTCTCGAACACGGGCGGGCCCGGCGACGACCACGTGGACATCGCCGTGCCGTTCCTGGAGCGCGGCCTGCCGGTGAACGTGGACAAGCCGCTGGCCGGCTCGCTGGCGCAGGCCAAGGAGCTCATCGCCGCGGCGCGACGCACCGGCACCCCGGTGTACAGCTCGTCCTTGCTGCAGTACGTGAAGGCCACCGAGGAGCTCAAGCGGCTGCCGCTGGGACAGGTGCGGCTGGCCGTGGCCACCGGCGGCGGCAGCGTGGACCGGATCGTCAGCGGCATCCACACCTTCACCACCCTGAACGGCTTCATGGGGCCCGGCATCGAGTCCGCCTGCTTCCTCAACGCCGCGGCGGGACCGGGCGAGATGGTTCGCTTCCTCTACACCGACGGCCGGGTCGGGATCATCCAGATGAACGGCGTACCCGGCGAGTTCCGCCTGGACGTGTACGGCACCAAGGGCATCGCCTGGCGCGAGACGCCGGTGCCCGAGTACCGGTACGGCGCGATCGGCATGGCCCGCGCGTTCGTCGACATGGTCGCCGACGAGAAACGGCAGCCGGCGTTGAGCTACGAACACATGCTGGAGATCGTGGCGGCCCTGGAGGCGGCCCGGCTCTCCAAGCAGGAGGGCCGGCCGGTGCCGCTGGCGGAGCTGCTGAGCTGATGGAGCGCGCGACCCACGACCACATCGGCATGCCGCGCGAGCAGCTCGACACGCCTGCCCTGCTGATCGACCTGGACCGGTTGGAGGCCAACATCGAGACGATGGCCGCGCACTTCCGGGCGGCCGGCAAGCACCTGCGGCCGCACGTCAAGTCCCACAAGACCCCGGCCATCGCGCACCTGCAGCTGAACGCCGGCGCCATCGGCATCACCTGCGCCAAGCTCGGCGAAGCCGAGGTCATGGCCGGCGCGGGCATCGGCGACATCCTGGTGGCCAATCAGGTGGTCGGTAGCCGCAAGATCGGCCGGCTGCTGGCGCTGGCGCGGCGGTGCGACATCATGGTGGCGGTGGACGACCCGGGCAACCTGGCAGCGCTGGACGAGGCGGGGCGTGCCGCCGGCGTGGCACCGCGCGTGCTGGTGGAGATCGACATCGGACACGGCCGCTGTGGGGTGCGTCCGGGACCCGAGGTGGTCGCCCTGGCGCGGCAGGCGGCGGCGCTGGCCGGCGTCCGCTACGCCGGCATCATGGGCTACGAGGGGCACATCATCGACCTGGAGGATGCCGAGGCGCGGGAGCGCGGCGCCCGCGCCTGCCTGCAGCGGCTGGTGGACTGCCGGGCCGACCTCGAGCGGGCCGGCCTGCCCGTGCCGATCTGCTCGGCTTCCGGCACTGGCGACTACTACGTGGCCACGACCTTCGCCGGCATCACCGAGGTGCAGGCCGGCTCGTACGCGCTGATGGACGCCGCGTACGGCCGGCTCGGCCTGGGCTTCGCGGCGGCGCTCACCGTGCTGACGACGGTGACCAGCCGGCCGGCGCCCGACCGGGTGATCACCGACGCCGGCCTGAAGAGCGTCACCCCCGAGCACGGCCTGCCGCTGGTGGCCGGCCGGCCGGAGCTGGTCTGCCACGCCCTGTCGGAGGAGCACGGGCGCCTGCGCTCCACGCAGGGACCCGTGACCGACCTGCGGCCGGGCGACCTGCTGGAGTTCGTACCCGGGCATGGCTGCACCACGATGAACCTGTACGACCGCGTGTACGCCATGCGCCAGGGCCGCGTGGAGGCCATCTGGGAGATCGCCGCGCGCGGCAGGGCGCAGTGAGGGCGGGAGGGCTCAGCCCGGCGCGCCTGCCGGCCTGACGACGGCGCCCGTTGCCGGCCGGCAGGCGCCCTCCTGGCTCGGCTCGCCGGCAGGCGGGGGCGCCGTCTTGCCGCGCACGAACTCGCACAGCGCCCGCACCGAGTCGAACAGCTCGGCGCGCAGCTCGTCGTCTCCTACCTGGATGCCGAACTCCCGCTCCAGGCCGTACACGATCTCCAGCGAGCCGATCGAGTCGGCGCCCATGCCCGGGTCGAAGAGCGGCTCGTCGAGCGGCAGCTCGCCAGGGTCGAGGTTCAGCTCCAGGGCAGCAGCCACGACCGCCCGCACGCGCGCTTCCAGGTCCCGAGGCTTTGCCATCGTGCGCACCTCTCAGATGAGCTGGCGGCCGGTGGCCGCGGGAACGGCCGCCGCCGCCGCGCCGAAGTGAGCGAGGAGAATCTCCACCAGCCGTTGCTGGTCGGCGGGGTCGGCGATGCAGGCCGCGGGCAGTCCGAAGTGACGCTCCAGCCGGCTGCAGTGGCAGCGTACCGCGGCCGGACTCAGCGACCGCGAGCCGACCACGCGCCGCCCGATCCGGCTGCGCACGAGGGGATCGCGGTCGGGCATGGCCAGCGCCAGCACCGGGCAGTGGGCCACGGCGCGCAGGCCTTGCAGCGTGTCCTCCACGTACGCTTCCGGATCGCCGGCGTTGACGACCAGCACGCAGGCATCCGGCTGCGTGCCCAGCAGGAACGCCAGCGTCGCCAGCGTGTGGGTCGCCACCCGCTCCACGTCGTAGGGGATGGTGCCCGACTGCCCGCCCACCAGCACGATGTCCGGCTGCCGCGCCGCGCACAGGCAGCGCAGGCTGGCGCGCAGGAACGGCACGTAGGTCTGCAGCGGCAGCCGCAGCGGCGACCCGTACCCGATCGGGAATGCCAGGTCCATGCCGAACAGCTCCGCGTGCGGCTCCGTGGCGATCTGCGCCACCGCGTACCCGCGGGCCAGCAACTGCTGGCGCAGGATCAGCTGCAGGGTGAACTTGCCCTGGCGCGAGCTGGTGCCGAAGACCCCGAGCACGGGCACGGTGGGCGCCGGCGCGCTCGCCGCCGCCTGGAGCGCGCGGCTCACGTCCTCGGCCGTGGTGTCCGCCCAGTGCAGGAAGGCGCCCGAGCGCGCCGCCAGTTCGTGCAGGTCCGGGTAGGTCTCGGCGGGTGCGGGCAGCAGGCTGAACACGTGCTTGCCGGCGGCCAGCGCCAGGCTGGCCGCCTCGCGCAGGATGTCCCGCCGCGCCGCGCGGCCGAGCCGGTCCACGCAGCCCAGCACCAGGCTGTCGGCCTCGCCCAGCGCTCGGGCCAGGTTGGCCTGGATGGGCAGACCGGCCGCCGGCAGCCCCAGGACCGCGGCCGCATCCTTGCCCACCAGCCCCTTGCCCACGGGATCGACGACGGCCGCGATGCGGAAGTCGAGCAGCTCCCGCGCCCGCACCAGCGCGTGCATCTCCTTGTTGAACGGGTACAGGACAGCGCGACCCAGCCAGGCGCACGAGCCGTGACGCGCCGGCGCCGGCGCCCTGGCCAACGGCCTGGCGTCCGGCGCGGCCCGCCGCGACGGCAGCGCTGCCGGCCGGAGCGCTCCCAGCGACAACTGCCGCCGCACCTCCGCCAGCGACGCACCCGGGATCGCCTGGCGGATCAGCGCCACCAGGCCTGCGATGCGCGCCGCCGCGAAGCTCGTGCCATCCAGCAGGACGTAGTCCGGGTCCAGCCAGCAGACGCGCTGCGGATCGCCGCGCGCCAGCAGCTCGGGGTCGTCCTGGCCGGTCAGCACGTAGTCGCGCGCGCCCAGGCCCGCGGCGGCGCCCACGCTGATGACCTGGGAGCAGGCGGCCGGCAGACTGGGGCAGCCCTGGTTGTGGTGCGCGGCGACCAGGATGACGCCGGCTCGGGCCGCCCGCTCGCAGGCGGCAGCCAGCTCGCCGTCCTGTGGCGCGGCACTGCCCAGACTGAGATTGGCCACGTCCATCCGCTGGTCGGCGACCCATGCCAGCGCCTCGACCAGACTTGCGGCCGTGGCCGTCAGGTCCGCCGCCAGTACGCGCACCGCATACAGCGCCGCGCCGGGGGCGATCTCGTGGATGATCCCGGCGCAGGCCGTGCCGTGTCCGGCCGTGTCCACGTAGGGCGGCGCGCTGCCCGGTGCCGCGGCGCTGCCGTCGCTGCCGGCCGCGGGCACCTCGTCCCTGGCCCCCGAGCCGATGGCGATACCGCCGGCCGGGGGCGGGAGGTGCGGGTGGTCCACGCGGATGCCGCTGTCGACCACCGCCACGCGCACGTCCGTCCCGTCCAGGCCGTCCAGCCGCACCATGGTCTGTCCTCCGCTCATCGGGCCGAACCTCCCGGCCGCCAGCCGCCGGCGCGGCCCGCTGCCGCGGCCGCCGCGGGCGGCACGGCCGCGTCAGGCAGCGGCCCCGAACATCCGCGCATACAGCCCGCCGCAGCGCTGCAGTTGCGCGTGGGTCCCCGACTCCACCGCGCGCCCGGCATCCAGCACGACGATGAGCTCCGCGGCCTCGATCGTCTCGCGCCGGTGCGCGATCAGCACCGTCGTGCGCCCCGCGCAGGCGGTCTGCAGCGCGCGGCGCAGCTCGGCTTCCGATTCCGGATCCAGCGCCGCTGCTGGCTCGTCGAGAATCAGCACCGGCGCGTCCAGCAGCAGCACGCGGGCCAGGGCCAGCCGCTGCCGCTGGCCCTCGGACAGCGTGCAGCCGCCCTCGCCCACCGCCGTGTCGTATCCCTGCGGCAGCGCGGCGATGCACGCGTGCACGCACGCGGCGCGCGCGGCTGCCTCCAGCTCCGCGGCCGTCACGGGCTGGCCGAAGCACAGGTTGTCGCGGATGGTGCCACGGAAGAGCGCGCTCCCCTGCATGGCGAAGCCGACCTGGCGGCGCAGACTGGCCAGGCGCAGCTGCCGCACATCGACCCCGTCCAGCAGCACCGCGCCCCGCGCCGGGTCGTAGAAACGCGGGATCAGCTTGACCAGGGTCGACTTGCCCGCGCCGCTGCGCCCGACCAGCGCCACGCGCGCGCCCGGCGGGATCCGCAGGTCGATGCCGCAGAGCACCGGCCGGTCGCCGTAGCCGAACCACACGCCCCGGAACTCGATCTCGCCGCGGGCGCGCGTGACGGCGATGGCCCCGGGCGCGTCGCGGATGGCTGGCCGCCGGTCGTAGATCTCCAGGAAGCGCTGGGCGTGCACGCGGGCCACCTCGATCTGCGGCACGAGCGCGATGAGGCTCTGCAGCGGCCCGTACAGATAGGCGGCGTACCCGGAGAAGGCCATGAACGTGCCCATCGACAGCCTGCCCTCCAGCACGCTCAGCCACCCGTAGTAGGAGAATGCCAGGCTGCCGCCCGCGCGCAGCAGGGTCGCCGCGCCGGCCGCCAGGTTCTGCACGAGCGAGGCGTGCACCTGCAGCCCCGCCACCTCGAGGAAACGGGTGCGCAGGCGCTGCAGCATCGCGCCTTCCAGCCCCAGCGACTGCACCGTGCGCACCGCCGCCAGGGTCTCGTACGCCTCGGCGGACAGGCGAGCTCTGCAGACGGCGATCGCCTGCGAGAGGCGTCCGTACACGCGGCGCGTCACCAGCGCCAGGGCCGTGTCGAGCGGCAGGATGAGCAGGCTGAGCAGCGCCAGGGGCCACGAGAGCCAGAACAGGATGGCCGGGAACACGAGCAGTTGCAGGGTGTTGAGCGCCGCGGCGCTGAACATGCCGATCACCTGGCCGAGCGAGCTGTGCATGTCCTCGAACCGCGACAGCAGTTCGCCGGTCTCGCGCGTGTCGAAGAACGCGAAGTCCAGTCCCTGCACGTGCGCGAACAGCCGCATCTGGTAGTCGAGGCTCAGCAGGGCGCCGACGCGCTGCCCGAAGTGGGCGGCCAGCGCCTGGATGAAGCCGAGGCACAGCGTCACCGCCGCGCCGCTCAGCAGGACGAAGTGGAGCAGCGGCACGTCCTGCCGGGGGTACACCTCGTCCACCAGCAGCTTGGTGATGTAGGGCCCGGGCAGCGCCAGCAGGGACACGAGCACCCCGACCAGCAGCGACTGGAGGATCGGACGCCAGTAGGGGCGCAGCAGCCCGGCCAGCCGGATCAGGGATCGCACGTCGCCCTCCCCGCGCGCCCGACGAACCGCAGCTCGCGCCGTGCGGCCGGACCCGCGCGCCGCAGCAACTGGCGCCACAGCAGCGTCGCGATCCGGCCGCGGGCCACGACGATCTGCGCCTCCGCGCGCATGCCACAGGCCAGCGAGCGCGTCTGATCGCCGTCGCGCACCGCCGGGTCGTCGATGCGCACCTGGGTCCGGTACTGGCCGGCGGGTGCCGCCTCGAGCGAGACCGACTCGACCCGGCCGCCGAACACCTTGTACTCCAGGTGCGGGAACGCCTGGACGAACAGGCGCACGGCCTGCCCCGGCTGCACCCGCGGCACGTCGCGCTCGCTCACCCACAGCTCCGCCTGCCAGCCGGCCAGCGGGGCCAGCTCCAGGACCACGGCGCCCGCCGGCAGGTAGTCGCCGGTACGAGTCTCCACGCGATCCGTCAGCACCGTGCCGGCGATCGGCGCCAGGATCGTCGCCTCGCGGAGCGTCTGCACGCCGCGCAGGCTGTCCTGCTGCAGTTGCAGACGGGCGCGCCCCAGCGCCTCCAGGTCGAGCCGGCGGTCGGCCAGGGCCTCCAGCCGCTGCCCGGCCAGCTCCAGTGCCAGGCTGCACTGCTGCACCTGCTGCAGCGCCTGGCGCGCCGGCACGCGCGCCGCGAAGGGCAGCCGCCGCAGGCCCAGCAGACGCGCGGCGCTGTCCTCGACGGCGGCCTCCGCCTGCAGCCGCTGCAGCGCCAGCCAGCTCTGCCCGAGTTCCAGCTCGCAGCGCTGCCGCTCGCGCTGGAGGATCAGCCGCTGCGTGCGGATCTCCGCCTCGAGCGCCTGCTGCCGCACGCGGTTCTGGTCCAGGGCTGCCAGCGTCTGCTCCAGGGCAGCGCGCCACGGGGCATCGTCGAGCTGCGCCAGCGTGTCGCCCGCCGCGATCCGGTCGCCCTGACGCACGGCCACGCGCCGGACCACCGCGCTCAGTGCCGTCTTCACGAGGCGGCGCTCGCTCGGCACCACCGTCCCGCTGGCCGTCACCGCGATGGCGGTGCCGCAGCCCGCGGCCAGCGCCGCGACCGTGGCAGCCAGCGCCACTGCCAGCCCGAGTACCCACCACAGCAGCCGGCCGGCCAGACCCAGGGTGAGACCGGGGCCGCCAGGCGCCCGGCTGTCCGGCGTTGACGGCCAACAGGTCCGGCACGCCTCCGCTTCTGCCCCCGTCGCGCTGCCCAGCACTGCCACGGCCGACTCCTTCCGCAACGGTCCCGGGCGGCTCGGGCAGCAACGACCATGCCGCCGCCCTCGCTGCCGCCGCGCTGTGCCGCGCCCTCGCCGCGGCGGCCGCGCTCGTCCCTGCCGCGGGCTCCGGCGCGCCGCCCGCCGGCCCCCAGCAGGGCCTGCGGCGGAGCGTGCGCCCACCTTCGGCAACGGCGCGGGCGCGGCCGGCGCCCGGGCGTGATTCCAGCTCGACACGTCCGGCGTGTGCGCCGGCTCACACGGCCAGACCGGGCCGCGCTTTCCAGGTTGCCGCCACCTGCGCGGCGGGGCACTTTTCGCCATCGCCTAGTTGGCGGAGGGGAGTGCCGTGACCGGACCGACGCAGCAACACCAGCACGTGGAGACGATCGACCAGGCTGTCCACACCTATGCCATCCACGTCGGCGGGACCATGGATGGCGCCAACACCCGCGACCCGGTGGGCTACACCCCCTACGCTCAGGCATGGGAGAACAACATCTCGGTGTGCCTGGAGAACGTCGGCGCCGCTCTGGTCCGCAATCCGTGGGTGGTGGTCAACGGCCGGCGGTTGTGGCGCTCGCTGCAGGAGATCCTCGCCGAGGTGCTGACCGCTGACGATCCGCCGGCGCTGCGGGCGCGCCGCCTGTGGGAGTTCGCCCGCCGGCATCGGTACCACTACACGACCGGCGACGACGAGGTGAAGGACACCGTGAAGATGCTGAACGTGTACGGCTATACCCTGTGCTGGGACGAGGCGTACACGCTCGCCAACCTCTGGCAGGCGGCGGGCCTGAAGATCCGCCGCGGCGTGCCCCACGGGCACTGCACCACCGAGGTGTTCTACGACGGCGCCTATCACCTGCTGGACAGCGACGAGCACCTGCTGTACCTGCGCCGCGACAACCGCACCGTCGCCTCCGAGGAGGACCTGGCCCGCGACCACGACCTGGTGCGGCGCGGCCACGCGTACGGCATCCTCGCCGAGCAGGACCCGGCCACCGAGGCGCGCACCGCGGCGCTGTTCGGCTACTCCGGGCCGCGCGCTGGCGGCCGCCCGCTGCTGGCGCGCCATCGCATGGACCTGGAGCTGCGGCCCGGCGAAGCCCTGCTGTGGGAGTGGGCCGACCGCGGCAAGTACCACGGGTACGGGGCGCGACCGCCGCGCCTGGCCAACGGCCGCCTGCGCTTCCGCCCGCCGCTGGATGCCAGTGCCGGGACCTGGGCCGAGCAGATGGCGAACCTGATCAGCACCGGCGCGATGCTCGTCCCGGCCCTGCCCAGCGAGGAGTCATGGCTCCAGTACCGGATCGCCGCTCCCTACGTGTGCGTGGGCGGCCGGGTGAGCGGCGTGGCAGGCTGGCGCGTGGAGCTGTCCTTCGACGGAGCCTCCTGGGCGCCGGTGCGCGACGGCGACCTCGACGCGCACTTTCCCCCGGCCGGTCCGCCGCGCTACGCCTACCACCTGCGGTTGAGCGGCCGCAGCGTGGCCCTGCAGGAGCTGGCGATCGAGACGGACTTGCAGATGGCGCCGCTGTCGCTGCCGGCGCTCGAAGTCGGGACCAACGAGATTCGCTACCTGGACGCGGGCGAGGGCCCGCGCCGCGTGCGGGTGACCCATGTCTGGCAGGAACGCGGCGACGTCGAGCCGCCCGCCAGGCCGACGGCCGCGCGCCAGCCCGTGCCCGGTGCTGTCGCCGACGCCGCCCAGGTCGAGTTTGCGTGGGAGCCGGTCGCCGGCGCGGTGGACTACGAGTTCCGCCTCGGCGAACGCGCGGATCTCGGCCTGGCCCTGTCGCCGGTCTTCGAGCGGCTCATGTCGCGCACCCCCGGGCGCGGTGCGGCGCGCTGGCGCGTGCCGGGACCGGGGCTGCTGAATCCCGGCCAGGTCTACTTCTGGCGAGTGCGCGGCCGCAACGCCGCGGGTCTGTGGGGCCCGTTGGGACCAGCCTGGCGCTTCACCGCTGCCGGCCCGGGAGTGCCGCTCGAACCGCACCTGGCGGTCGACTACGAGCACCGCACCATGACGCTCTGCTGGCGGCCCAACCCCGCGGGCGAGCCCCCGCACCACTACGAGGTGTACGGCAGCGACGAGCGAGGCTTCACCGCGCACCGCTCTGCCTACCAGCGCCAGGAGGGGCCCGCGCGGCCTGCCTCGACCCAGCCGGCCAATCTGCTGGCGGAGACCGAGGGCACCGCGCTGCTGGTCGTCGGCCCCCAGGTTCCGGATGAGCGCGGCAATCGCGCCTTCTACCGGGTGGTCGCCGTGGACGGGCACGGGCGCCGCAGCGGCCCGTCGGACTATGCAGCCGCGCCGCTGCCCTTCGTGTTCAGCCGACCGCCGGCCCGGGCGGTCGCCGGCCAGCAGGCCGTCTGGGTGTGCCGCTCCCTCCGCGCGGAGGGGGACCTGCGCTGCCTCAGCGACGGCCCCCACCGCTACCAGGCCGCGTTCCGCGACCAGGACGTCCTCTCCTTCATCCTGGACGAAGGGCCCGAGTTCCTCGCGCTGGACGCCCGCTCGGGCCGGCTGGTCGTCGAGCCTCCGCACGACCGACTGGGCTTCCACACGGTCACCATCCGCGTGCAGCGCCTGCAAGGCGGCAAGGACGCGGTGGGCTTCGATCTGGAAGTGATCGCCGAGGGATGCACCTGAGCCGCGCTGCGGGGCGCGGGCCGGACGGGGCCGGCGGGCTGGTCCGTGCCCCCGTCGTTCGACAAACGCCGGGTCGCGGCCTATGATATGGTCCCCTGATCTGGCGGCGATGCGCGCCTCTGCAGTCGGCCGCGCGCGAGGCAGCGCGCCCGGGGCATCGCCGTCGTCCATCCGTTCGGCCGAAGCGTCGTGGTGCTGGCCGGCCGCAGGAGAGTCGGTGCGTCCATGAAT
>Ga0116202_10003014_pt1 | contig 10086 bp, 7 predicted proteins | sample LakKivw325mmetaG_FD_94479 | JGI IMG/M metagenome (GOLD analysis project Ga0116202, IMG submission 94479) | Anoxic lake water microbial communities from Lake Kivu, Rwanda to study Microbial Dark Matter (Phase II) - Lake Kivu water 325m metaG | ecosystem: Environmental > Aquatic > Freshwater >... | reverse complement strand
ATCCAGGTGTTCCGCATCGGACGAAAGGCTGATGTAACGTTCCAATAGCCGGGCGGCCTCTTCCGGTTGATTCAAAGACTCCATCTGGAGTATGGCCAGGTTGAAGATCGCGGGGGAGTAGTTTGGTGCAATGGTGAGCACTTGGGCAAGGCGTGCCGCCGCCGTCTGCGGACCGGATGTCCTGCCCTCGGCAATCGCCAGAGCTGTCAGGATGCGCGGGGACCGGGAATCCCGCCGGGCGGCTTCGTACAGGAGTTCCTGGCTCATTCGCCATCGCGATTCCCCGGCGGCCATGGCGGCCATGAATTCGAGGGGTCTGGGATCGTCGGGTGACAAGTCGGCGGCCCGCCGGAATCCGGAAAGGGCTGCATCCACCTGGCCCAGTTTCATGCGGGCCAGCGCCAGATTGGCGTGCAGGGTGGGGTTGTCGGGATCCGAATCCGCGGCGCCCGCCAGAAGCGACTCCGCCAGGGCCGGGTTCCCGCCCGCCAGCGCGCCGAGGCCGCGTTCCACGGGATCGCGGCGGCAGCCAATGCCGGTAAGGGCCGACATCCCCGCAACGACTACCATCATCCAAATCTCAAGTGATTGCTTCATGAAAGACATCCGGAATGATGCGCGCATTATAGCATCACGCATCCGGATGGCAATGCGCCTGATAGGGCTTGAAAGTGCCTCGTCGTTTCCATAGTATCAGCGCATTTGTATTTCGGCGGGGAGTTTCATGAACAGGATTCTTTCAAAGAAAAAGCTATCGGAGGATGTCTACCAGATGCGGGTCGAGGCTCCTCTGATTGCCAGTGAACGCCGCCCGGGGCAGTTTGTCATTGTTCAACTCGACAACGACTATGGGGAGCGGATCCCGTTGACGATTGCCGATGCCGATATCCGGGAAGGAACGATCACCCTCATCTTCCAGGCGGTGGGCAGGACGACGCACAAGCTGGCCGAGCGGGAGGTCGGCGATCCGATCGCCAGCGTGCTGGGGCCCTTGGGAAAGCCGACCCATATTGAAAGATTCGGGACGGTGGTTTGCGTCGGGGGCGGAATCGGGGTGGCCCCCCTGTATCCCATTGTCAAGGGAATGAAGGAGGCTGGGAACCGCCTGGTTGTGATCATTGGCGCGCGCACGCGGCCGCTGGTAATCCTCGAGGAAGAAATGCGGGCTGTGGCGGACGAGCTCATTGTCTGCACGGACGATGGCTCCTACGGGCGAAAGGCTCTTGTGACCGGACCTCTCCAGGAAGTGTGCGGGCGCATGCCGAAGCCCGACTTGGCGGTGGCGATCGGACCGCCGATCATGATGAAGTTCTGCGCCGAGACCACGCGTCCGTTCGGAGTTCCGACGGTGGTATCGCTGAACACCATTATGATTGACGGGACGGGGATGTGCGGCGGCTGCCGGGTCACGGTCGGCGGGAAGACCCGTTTTGTATGTGTGGACGGCCCCGAGTTTGACGGGCATCAGGTGGACTTCGACAACATGATGAAGCGGTTGCGGGCCTACAAGTCGGCGGAGGATGAAGCGCACCACCGTTGTCATCTGGAGATGGAGATGCACAAGAGGGAGCGGCAGGGCGCATGAGCTACGTTACTTCCGAGGCGCTGGCCAGCGAGAGCCGCCGGATTCTGGAAACGGTCTTGTCCGGGGGCAGGACATTGGCTCCGAAGGAGCGGTTGGCGATACCGCCCCAGATGATGCCGTCACAGGATCCCGTGGTGCGCCGGAAGACGATGACGGAGGTGGCGCTGGGATACACGGCTGAGCAGGCGCGCCTGGAGTCCATGCGGTGCCTGCAATGCCGCAATGCGCCTTGCGTGGAGGGATGTCCGGTGCGTATTGACATTCCGGGGTTTCTCAAGGCCGCTGGCGACGGGGATTTCCAGAAGGCGATCCAGATCATCAAGGCAACGAGCCTTCTGCCGGCGGTTTGCGGCAGGGTTTGCCCGCAGGAGGCGCAGTGCCAGGCGAACTGCACCGTGGGCAAGGCGTTGAAGGATCTTGGCAAGGCCGTTTCCGTTGGACGCGTTGAGCGGTACGTGGCCGATCTGGAGCGTGAAACCGGCACGGCGGTTCCGCCGGTGGTGAAGCCGGAGACCGGCAAGAAGGTGGCGGTGATCGGCAGCGGTCCGGCCAGCATCACAGTGGCGGCTGACGTGCGGCGCGAGGGGCATAAGGTCGTGATGTACGAGGCCTTCCACAAACCGGGCGGCGTCATGGTGTACGGAATTCCGGAATTCCGGCTGCCGAAGAGCATTGTGCAGACAGAGATCGATACCCTCAAGGCCATGGGGGTGGAACTGCATACGAATTTCGTTGTGGGACGGACGCGCAAGCTGAAGGACCTGCTGGAGAAGGACGGCTTTGATGCCGTCTTTGTCGGGACGGGGGCAGGGCTGCCCAAGTTCATGGGCATGGAGGGTGAAAACCTTGTCGGGGTATTCTCGGCCAACGAGTACCTCACACGCTCGAACCTGATGCGGGCCTATGATACGGGGCGGGCGGACACGCCGATCTACGCTTCCCGGAAGGTGGCCGTGCTTGGCGGCGGGAATGTGGCGATGGACGCGGCGCGGACGGCCGTCCGGCTGGGGGCGGAGGAAGTGCGGGTCGTGTACCGGAGAACCGAGGTTGAAATGCCGGCACGCGTGGAGGAAGTCGAGCACGCCAAGGAGGAGGGGGTCATCTTCCATCTTCTGCAGAATGCCAAGCGTGTCCTGGGCGACGAGGCGGGGCGTGTGACGGGATTGGAGTGCCTGCGATATGAGCTGGGCGAGCCTGATGCCTCCGGGCGGCGCCGACCGGTCGAGATCAAGGGCAGCGAATTTGTGCTGGATGTGGACACGGTGATCGTCGCCATCGGCAACGATTCCAATCCCCTGATTCCCTCCACGACGGACGGGCTGAAGGTGACGAAGTGGGGGAACATCGTCGTGGACGATACCGGAAAGACTTCGCTGGACCGGGTATACGCCGGTGGCGACATTGTTCTTGGAGCGGCGACGGTGATCCTGGCCATGGGCGAGGGGCGGCGCGCGGCGGCGTCCATCAACACGTTGCTGGGAGGGCAGGGGACGGAAGGGTCAGGCGCGTAGACGCCGCTGATAGTCCTCAATGGTCCTGAGGGCTGAGAACTCTTCCACTCCGGCCAGTGACTTGATTTTCACGGGAATCCCGGACTCGTGCAGCAGGGCGATGGGATTCAGCCCTCCATAGACAATCATGCCCGCATGGCCTTCCGAAACCGGAACTCCCAGAAGCGGCTGGTTGGGCTTGCCGATTTCCACAATACCGCCGAGCCCTATTGCCCGCATCCGGCGTTCCACGCGCCGGACATCCTCCACGGCAATGGACGGCACTTCCCGGAATCCGGCGCAGAGGATGCCCGAACCCGTCAGAATGACGTCCCGGACGCGTGTCATCTTGGCCTGGATGAAGACCTCCAGCGGGTCAAGGGTGGATCCCTGGTATTCGATGAGTTCCACGAAACGGATGGGTGTGCGATTGCGGATTTCCAGCAGCCCGCCGAAGCGGGAGCGCACCGGGATTCCCTGGTGCAGCAGGATGCCGCTGATGGTGATGCTGCACGGCGTGGCGATGGCCGCGTAGTTCTGGGGGACAACGGACTGGGCCACGAGCTCGCCGGGTTGAGCCAGGATGATACGCGACCCGATCGCCAGATTGTTCCGGAACACAAGCTTCATTTCGTTCAGGGCGCGGTTCACATGTTCGGGATAGATCATGGAAACGTTCACAACCACGGTGCCGGACGGCTGCTCGGGCCTGTAGGTCATCTGATACACCAGGTTGTCCACCTTGGCGGACACGACGCCCACCTTTTCGATCACGTTGGCCCGTGATACCTCCTCGCGCCCCTTGCGTGTGATGGTTCGTCCCGCCCTGCGGCTGACGGAGTGGGTCAGACCCTCCCTGTCCAATTGCAGGAGATGGAAACGCACCGTACGGGATTGTGCTTCCAAGCCGGCGGCCAGGAGGGCGTTGCGGAGCCGGGTTGCGCCCATCGGGGTCACGGAGTCCGCTAGGATTTTCAATATGGCAAGCCTTGTCCTTTCCTTCTTAAGCATGGGCGTCCTCCTTGATCCCCGAAATAATACGGCAATGTTGCCGTTATAATCAAGGCGTAAATTGGCATATTGATCTGGCATACAAAGCGGCATGCGGTATACATTGCGGTCAATCAATGCCGTATTTCGGCAAGAAACAACGAATGGAGAGGAATTGCGGTATGAACAAGTATGTGTCCTCGGTGCTGGAGCAGGTGAAGCGGAAGAATGCGGAACAGGTGGAGTTCCTGCAGGCGGTGACGGAAGTGTTTGAGTCCATTGCGCCCGTGGTGGAGCGTCACAAGAAGTATCAGGATCATGCGATCCTGGAGAGAATCGTCGAGCCGGAGCGGGTGATCATGTTCCGTGTGCCATGGCAGGATGACAAGGGTCGGTTCCAGGTGAACCGCGGGTTCCGCGTCCAGTTCAACAGCGCCATCGGTCCGTACAAGGGCGGGTTGCGGTTCCACCCGTCGGTGAACCTCAGCATCATCAAGTTCCTGGGTTTCGAGCAGATCTTCAAGAATTCGCTGACGACGCTGCCGATGGGTGGTAGCAAGGGCGGGTCGGACTTTGACCCCAAGGGCAAGAGCGACAGCGAAGTCATGCGTTTCTGTCAATCGTTGTTTACGGAGTTGTATCGCCATGTCGGCGCCGATACGGACGTTCCGGCGGGTGATATTGGCGTGGGTGGGCGCGAGATCGGGTACATGTATGGCCAGTACAAGCGCATTACCAACGAGTTCACCGGTGTGTTGACCGGCAAGGGGTTGAAGTGGGGCGGGTCCCTGATCCGGCCGGAGGCGACGGGCTACGGAGCGACGTATTTTGCCCAGGAGATGCTGGCCAAGAAGAGCGATTCCATCAAGGGCAAGGTGTGTACGGTGTCGGGGTCCGGGAATGTGGCGCAGTACACGATCGAAAAGGTGAACCAGTTGGGCGGCAAGTGTGTCTCGGTGTCCGATTCCGGCGGGACGGTTTACGATCCGGCGGGAATCACCGCGGAGAAACTGGCGTTCCTGATGGAGTTGAAGAATGTCCGCAGGGGCCGTGTGAAGGAATACGCCGACAAGTACGGATGCCAGTACCTGGAGGGCGAGAGGCCTTGGAGCATCAAGTGTGACTGTGCGTTCCCGTCGGCCACCCAGAATGAAATTTCCGGCGACGACGCCAAGGTGCTGGTCAAGAACGGATGCCGTGTCGTGGCCGAAGGCGCCAACATGCCCACCGATCCGGAAGGTGTTGAGGTCTTCCTGAACGCCAAGGTCCTCTATGGTCCGGGCAAGGCGGCCAACGCGGGCGGTGTGGCAACCTCCGGGCTGGAAATGTCCCAGAACGCGATGCGCCTTAACTGGACGCGCGAAGAGGTGGACAACCGGCTTCGCATCATCATGAAGGCGATTCACGACAGCGCCTACGCGGCGGCCGAGGAGTACGGCCAGTCCGGAAACTACGTGATGGGCGCCAATATCGCTGGTTTCGTAAAGGTTGCCGATGCGATGATTGACCAGGGTCTTGTGTAGACATCCGCCGGGATGGAAAGACGACGGGCCGCCTTCGGGCGGCCCGTTTTCTTTGGTTTTCGATGTCCGGCGGAAAGAAAGGCATGGCAGGGGTATTATGCTTTTGCTATAGAACGGCGTATTTCCGAAGGCAGGCACATCATGAACGCACAAGACATTGTCAGGCTGAAGGATCAGGCTCTGACGGAAGCGGGGCAGGCGGGGAACCTGAACGATCTTGAGGGCGTCCGCATCAAGTATCTGGGGCGCAAGGGGCTGCTTCCGGCCATCATGGAGGGTTTGAAGGATGTCGATCCCGCCGGAAGACCGGAGATCGGCAAGCGCGCCAATGAACTCAAGCAGGCGTTGACGGCGCAACTGGATGCGGCGAAGAGCCGACTGCAGCAGGCCGCCCGGTCCGATTCACGGCCGTCCATCGATGTAACGATGCCTGGCGCATGGCGTTCGCGAGGTGTCCGGCATCCGGTCTCCCAGGTGATTGAGGAGGCGGTCGGTATTTTTGCGATGATGGGGTTCACGGTTGCCGATGGGCCCGATGTGGAGACGGAGTGGCACAACTTCGATGCGTTGAACACTCCGGCCGATCACCCCTCGCGCGATACGCAGGACACGTTCTGGCTGAGCCCGGGAAAGTTGCTGCGGACCCAGACATCCCCCGTCCAGATCCGTGTGATGGAGGGGCGTAAACCGCCTGTCAGGATCATCGCGCCAGGGCGCTGCTACCGCCGGGACACCACGGATGCTACGCATAGCGCGAACTTCCACCAGATCGAGGGTTTGTACGTGGATCGTCAGGTGTCGATGGCCGACCTCAAGGGCGACATCACCTTTTTCGCGCACCGCATGATGGGATCGGACGTCAAGGTGCGGTTCCGCCCGCATTTCTTCCCGTTCACGGAGCCCAGTGTGGAATACGATTTCTCGTGTCACGTATGCGGCGGGCAGGGGTGCCGGGTGTGCAAGAACAGCGGGTGGATCGAGATTTCTGGCGCCGGCATGGTCAATCCCAAGGTTTTCCGGAAAGTGGGATACGATCCCGCCGCGTGCACGGGCTACGCGTTTGGCATGGGCGTGGAGCGGATTGCCATGATCAAGTACGGGATCGAGGATATCCGGATGCTGTACGACAACGACATCCGGTTCCTGTCGCAGTTTGGATGAGTCCGGTGGAAGAAGGGGTTGGACGGATATCCGGGAAGCGTGTTGCCCGGTTCAAACGAGGTGAATTGTGAATGTGCCGTTGAGTTGGCTTCGCGAGTATGTGGATGTCGATGTCTCGCCGCGGGAATTGGCCTCTCTGCTGACTTTCTCAGGGACCGAGGTGGCGGCGGTCCGCACCGTGGGCGGTGACTACACCGGCATCGTTGTGGGCGAGATTGTGGCCATCGAGCCGCATCCGAATGCGGACAGACTCACCGTTTGCCGTGTCAACAACGGCTCCGCGACCCTCCAGGTGGTTTGCGGGGCAACGAATTTCCGGGTGGGCGACAAGGCGCCGCTGGCCCAGGCCGGCTGCGTTCTGCCCAACGGCATGAAAATCAAGAAGGCGAAGGTCCGGGGTGTGGAGTCACTGGGCATGCTGTGCGCGGAGGATGAGATGGGGCTTTCCGACCGGCACGAAGGCTTGCTGTTGCTGCCTCGCGACACGCCGGCAGGGATACCCTTCGGCGAAATCGCGGGGCCGCCGGACACTGTGCTCGAGTTGGAGGTCACGCCCAATCGTCCGGATTGCCTCAGCATGATCGGGATTGCGCGGGAGGTGGCGGCTCTGCTCGGCAAGCCTCTGCGCCTGCCGTCCGTGAATCTTCAAGAGGGCGTCCGGGCCGTTGAGAGCATTGCCTCGGTGGCCGTACAGGATGCGGATGGATGTCCCCGATACACGGCCCGGGTGATTGGCGGTGTGGCGGCGAAGGAGAGTCCCGGGTGGATGCAGCGACGGCTGACGGCCGCCGGCGTGCGCCCGATCAACGTCCTGGTGGACATCACGAATTATGTGATGCTGGAATGTGGCCAGCCTTTGCACGCCTTTGATTATGACCTTTTGACGGAAGGGCGGATCGTGGTTCGCCGGGCACGGGCGGGGGAGACCCTGAACACGCTGGATGGGAATGCGCGGGAACTCCGGGCCGAGATGCTGGTGATCGCCGATGCCGTCCGGCCGGTGGCCGTCGCAGGGGTAATGGGCGGCGCCGGAAGCGAGATCAGGGACGTGACCCGGACGGTGCTTCTCGAAAGCGCGTGTTTCAAGCCCTCCGATATCCGGCAGACGTCCAAGCGTCTCGGTCTTTCGACGGAATCATCCTACCGGTTCGAACGGGGCGTGGATGAGGAGAATGTGGAGTGGGCCAGCCGGCGGGCCGCGGCGCTGATGGCGGAACTGGCGGGCGGGGAAGTGGCGCGCGGCGTGATTGACTGTTATCCTGCCGCGACGGCTCGCCGGACGGTGGAACTGCTCCTGCGCAATGCCAGGCAGTTGCTGGGTATCGAGATTCCCGCGGATCGGGTTGCAGGCATTTTCCGCGCGCTGGGCTTCTCCATAGCCGGGCAAACCGGCGAGGGCATGATCGTGGAGATCCCCGCCTTCCGCGTGGATATTGATCAGGAGGCGGACCTGATCGAGGAGATCGCCCGTATTCATGGGCTGGACAAGATACCCACTCCGCCTCCCGCCGCGCGTCTGGTTCCGGACGCGGATGATCGGGAGACGCGGGCGGCCTTGGTCTGCCGGAACACCCTGGTTGGACTCGGATTGACCGAAACGCTCAACTACAGTTTCCTTTCGGAGCGATTGTTGAATTTGGTCGGACTGACCGATGCGGCGCAACGTCTGGTGCTGCCCAATCCAATCAGCGCGGAGCACACTGTGATGAGGGACAGCCTGATCCCGCAAATGATCGAAACGTTGGGAAAGAATCTGGCGCGGCAGGCGCGACAGGCGTGCCTGTTTGAGATGGGTCGGGTATTCCGGCGCCTGGGGGAGGGCGAGTTTGCGGAGGAGGAACGCCTGTGCGTTGGTTTGCTCGGTCCCGCAGGCCGCGAGGGGATGCGGCAGAATGCCGATGTCACGGAGACGGAAATGTTCCAGTGGATCAAGGGTGTTCTGGAAGCCGTGTGCCAGGCCTGCCACACGCCCCGAATGGCAGCGGGGGGGATGAGTTTCCTCGACATTGCGTTGGAACCCCTGGAGAACCCGTGTCTGGCGGAGGGGCGCGGAGTGTCGGTCCGGATCGGCGGGGAATCGTGGGGCGTTATGGGTTTGCTCAGCGACCGGTTGCGTGACGAATGGCGGATGACGGGGCCTGTGGCGGTGCTTGAGGTGGCGATGCGGCCTTTGGTCCGGCATGTGCTCGATGTGCCGGCGGGAAAACCGTTGTGCAGCTATCCCGTGGTGGACCGCGACGTCGCGATGATGGTTCCGGATGCGGTCACCCACGAAGCGGTTCTCCACGCCATTCGCGCCCACGCACCGCCGGAATTGTGCGATGTGCGCCTCTTCGATGTCTACCGCGGGGAGAGTCTCGGCAAAGGGCGGAAGAGCATGGCCTATTCCCTGACGTATCGCTCGATGGAACGGACCCTTCGGGACGAAGAGGTCAACGGCATGCACGACGCGGTGAAGGCGATGCTGCGCCGTGATCTCGGGGCGGAAATCCGCGAGAACTGACGGTGGTGCGATCCCCGGCCGGACGTGTGGTGTTCCGGACGGCGTCGCACGGGCAACAGGGACACGGAAAGGAGAGGACAGTATGGCGACATTGAAGGGATCGAAGACGGAGAAGAATCTGCTTGAGGCATTTGCGGGTGAGTCGCAGGCGCGCAACAAGTACACGTATTTCGCGGGTGTGGCCAGGAAGGAGGGCTACGAACAGATTGCGGCGATCTTCCTGGAGACGGCGGAACAGGAAAAGACGCATGCCAAGCTGCATTTCCAGGCACTCAGCGGCATCGGGGACACGGTGGCCAACCTGAAGGCGGCGGCGGCAGGGGAGGGACACGAGTGGACCGACATGTATCCGCGCATGGCCAAGGAAGCCCGCGAGGAGGGATTCGAGGATATCGCCCGGACGTTCGAAAACATCGGCAAGATCGAGAAGGCCCACCAGGAGCGGTATCTGGCGCTGCTCAGGAATGTGGAGTCCGGAAAGGTTTTCGAGAAGCCCGAAAAGAAACTGTGGCGCTGCCGGGAATGCGGCTTTACGTATGAAGGCGCCAAGGCGCTGGAGAAATGTCCGGTGTGCCAGCATCCCAAAGCATTCTTTGAGCTGGTGCCCGCCAACTACTGATATTGCGATCCGCGCGGAACCCCCTGACTTCCTGACGGCTCTTCCTGTGGAAGACCGCGTGGCGTCCGGCTAGGACTGATCGAAAGCAGGAAGAGGGGGTTTCTCTTTGTGCGCCGCAGCGCGATGTCGCCTTGGACAAAAAATGTTACAATCGAATCGTTAAAGAATTGACAGACAGAGGGCTGCTGAATATTGTGCACCCTTGGCAATTTTTT
>Ga0116202_10003013_pt1 | contig 10089 bp, 9 predicted proteins | sample LakKivw325mmetaG_FD_94479 | JGI IMG/M metagenome (GOLD analysis project Ga0116202, IMG submission 94479) | Anoxic lake water microbial communities from Lake Kivu, Rwanda to study Microbial Dark Matter (Phase II) - Lake Kivu water 325m metaG | ecosystem: Environmental > Aquatic > Freshwater >... | reverse complement strand
GGGTATTACTATACTCGAAATAAAGCAGCTCAAAGTTCTTAACATGCTCCCCGCGCTGGTATTCGCAGCCGTGCTGGCAGCGGTATTTGTGAGGGGTTAGCGGGCCAGGAGTCAGCAGTCAGCAGTATTGAGAAAGGGAGGCGGACATGAAGCGAGTGATTCTGACGGTGGCGTTCGCGCTGGCAGTGGTGGCCGTGGCGGCACCGGTCAGGTTTGCAGTGATTGGCGACCGAACCGGCGACCACCAGGACAGCATCTACGAGAAGATAGTAGCTGAGGTCGCGAAGGCCAAGCCCGAGTTCGTCATCACGTGCGGCGACCACATCGAGGGCTACGAGCCGACCGACACGATGAAGCTGGACGACGAATGGAAGGAGATCAAGGCCATCATCGAACCGCTCAAGATGCCGTTCCATTTCACGCCGGGCAACCACGACATCAGCTATGACAATGCGCTCGGCACCTACGAGCGCAACGCGGGCAAGCCGTACTACTCATTTGACTACAAGGGCATGCACTTCATCGTCCTCGACGCGAGTCGCTGGGAAGCAAGCGATTCGCTGCCGGCCGAGCAGTTGGACTGGCTCGCCCAGGACCTGGCCGCAGCCGGCAAGGCGAGATACAAGTTTGTCTTCTTCCACAAGCCGTTCTGGACCGCGTCGGTGGCCGAGGGGAAACAGGATACGCTGCACAGCCTGTTCAGAACCTACGGCGTGAATGCGGTGTTCAACGGGCACAATCACTACTACTTCGGCGCGACCTATGACGGCATCAAGTACACGGCCGTCGGCAGTTCCGGCGGCGCAACCGAACCGGGTCCGACCGGAATCCTGTATCACTGGACGCTTGTGACCGTGGACAACCGAAAGGGCATCACCATCCAGCCGGAACTGCTCGACGGAGAGACGCGGGAGTGGGACGACGTGACCTGGTCTGACATTCAGTCCGTGGACCGGAACATGCTGGCCGGGCTCCGGTTCCGGAAGCCGGTGCTCGTCGCCAACGACATGACGGCCGCGGATACCGTTACGCTCGTCGTGAGGAACCAGCCGCTGGCGACACCGTTGGCGGATACGCTCCGCTGGACCGTGCCCTTCGGCTGGAACGTGTCGCCCGAGACGATGGCGGTCAGCGTGGCGCCCGGGGCCGAGGCCGAATACCGGTTCGCGGTGGCTGGCGCGGGCCGGCCGTTTCCGACTCCCAGGGTCACGCTGCGGTTCCCGTACGCCAAGGGAAAGTCGTGCCCGGTCACGGCCTCGCTCGACGTGGCCCGCACCGCCCAGTGCAGCTTCGTCAAGAAGCCGCCGAAGGTCGACGGCAAGGTTATTGAGCAGTTGTGGCGCAGGCCGGTCATGGACCTGTTCACCAACGACAGCGAGGCGATGGGGACCGACTCGGTCCGGTTCTACTTTGCCGCCGACACCGCCAATCTCTACCTCGCCGCGGTTTGCTTCGACCCGCACCCGGACAGCGTCAGGGCCAATGCCACCGAGCGCGACAAGGGCGTGCACCTTGACGACTGCGTCGGCTGGTTCCTCGCCCCCGACACGGCAAAGGGCACAATCTACCAGGTCTACTTCAACCCCAACGCGGTTGTCCTCGACCAGAAGATCACGGTCAGCCCCGAGGGCAAGATGGACGTTGACATGGCCTGGAACGCCGACGTGACCGTCAAGGCGGCCAAGGGCAAGGAGTACTGGTCGGTCGAGGCGAGACTGCCGCTCGCGCAATTCGGCACCAGGGCGAAGCCGGGTGATGTCTGGGGCCTCAACTTCCGGCGGAAAGAACCGGGGAAGAAGGCGAATGCCGACTGGCAGCCCATCACCTACGACCCGCATGGGCTGGGCCTCTTGTTCATTAAGTAGAACTGCTTGGCAGGCGAAGCAGGGGCGCTTTCGCGCCCCTGCCGCTCTTGAGGCACGGTCGTACGCCTCGCCGGGAGGCCAACCTGCAACATAGCGCGGGGTGGCGCGTCTTAATGAAAGCAGTTCAGGAGGAAGCATGAGAAAGCTAGCCGCCGTCGTCGTATTACTGGCGCTTCCGGCACTGGTCGCAGCCGACATTAACCGGCTCAAGCTGAGCCCGGACCTCGACCGGGCCGACGCCCTGCCCTGGAACGCGCGAAGAACCGAACCAAACCTGATGGCATGGTCCGTAGGTCTGCCCGTGTGGGCGGGTCCGTCCGTGCCGCTCGTGTCCCGCTTCAGCAAGAGCGAGTTTCGGTGCCCGTGTACCGTGCCGCAACACGTCGTCCGCTGCCAGTGTAACCCCGGCCGTCCGGACAGAACTGGTGTGCCAGTGTTCCGGCCGCATTCAGCGCGCACGCGCGACGACAAGACCACAGCCAAGGAACAGCACCTGGGACAGGGCCGCGTCCAAGACGGCCGGTCTGCTGACTAGACCGGATCCGAACCGTCCGGTTCGCCGCGCCCTGCGCCGTCATCGAGTCGGACGACCGCCGCTGGTTTCTCCCAGCTGGCATGGCTCCCTGGCGACGCGGCAATTGATATCCTGCCGCGGGTCTGTATCATTCGGGCGAATGGTGCGTCTCGCGAGAAATGAGTTGGCTGGTCGTGCTGTAACTGCCCTGGTTCGGCGCTCCGCCCAATGGTCCCGGAAGGACATGTCGGCCAGAAGGATGAGTTGAGCAACGAGAAGACCGTAGATATCGTCGGTGCCGGGATGGCGGGCTTGTGCGCCGGCTGTTACCTGCAGATGAATGGCTATCGGACCCGGATCTTCGAGCTCCACGACCAACCCGGTGGACTCTGCACGGCGTGGACCCGCCACGGCTACACCTTCGACGGCTGCATCCACTTTGTGCTTGGCTCCAATCCCGGCAACTCCTTTCACCACATCTGGCGGGAACTCATCGATACCAAGGCCGTACGCTGGGTTGACCCTCAGGTGCAGTTACGCATCCGTGTGCGCGAACAACGAGCGCCGGACGGAGGCAGCACGCTGCACATTCACAGCAAGATCGACCGTTTTCGGGACTACCTGCATCAGATTTCCCCCGAGGATAAGAAGGCGTTCGACGGCCTGATCCGGGCCGCGCGGACAATCCAGCGCTACGACCTTCCGCCTGGAATCGACCGGGCCCCGGAGCTCGCCGGCTGGCGCGACCGGCTGTCCATGCTGCGCCTGGTGCCTGCGCTTCCGACAGTTCTGCGCTGGGCTCGGGTATCCAACAAAGCCTTCGCCCGGCGGCTGAAAAGCCCCTTCCTGCGCGAGGCCTTCGAGGACCTGTTCGGCGGCGACGAGTTCCCGATGGTCATCGTCGCCATGCAAATGGCGTGGTTTGACCAAGGGTCGGTCGGCTACCCATTGGGAGGCTCGCGCCCGTTTGCGCGGCTGTTCGCCGACCGTTACGAGCAGCTCGGCGGGAGCATTCAGTACCACAACCGCGTGAAACGCATCATCGTTGAGGGCAACCGCGCCGTGGGCATAGAAACCGAAGGTGGCACGAACCATCGCGCCGACATCGTCATCTCAGCCGCGGACGGCCACTTCACGATCTTCGAGGCGCTGGGCGGGCGCTACCTTGACCGCGCTACCCGCGACCTGTACGAAGGCAAGCGCTACCAGCCTTTCCCGTCGCTCCTCTACGTATCGCTCGGTGTCAGGCGTCGCTTTGCCGAGCACGAGGGGGGCTGACGCGGATCATGCTCCGAGCGCCCTGGACCCTCTGCGACGGCACCACGTTGCGCCTGATGGATGCGCATGTCATGGACTTCGACCCGACGCTCGCGCCGGAAGGAGCGACCGCCGTCACCGTCATGCTTCAGACTCGCGCGTTTGAATGGTGGAGCGCTTTGCGGGCGTCCGACCGCGAGGAGTACCGACAGCGCAAGCAGGAGATTGCCACTCGTGTGGTCGACGAGTTGGACGGCGTCTTTAGCAGCATCCGCGACAATGTGGAAGAGACCGACGTCGCTACGCCGGCGACCTTTCACCGCTATACCAACAACTGGCAGGGGAGCTACGAAGGCTGGCAGCCCTCCGCCAGCATACTCGCCGGCAAGGCCCTCCCCAAAGAGCTACCCGGCTTGTCGAGCTTCTACATGGTGGGTCAATGGATGGCGCCGGGCGGCGGCCTGCCTCCCGCGATCATGCACGCCCGCCACCTGGCCGAGCTGATCTGTCACCGCGACAATCGGCCCTTCCGCATCATTCCGCCTGCCTAGCCCGGTCGGGGCCGCCAGCGTCAGCCGTCCTTTGTCCCTTCCGCCAATCGGAAATCTGCAATTTAGAATTGACCGGCCGCCGTCATCGGATCGGAGCAATTGTCGGCGGTAAACTAAACCATCTGGTCCGAGCGTTCCCACCAGACCAACGTGGCGACAATTCCCAGCACGCCGGTAACAACGACGACCGCGACGCTCGACGCGGCGGTGTGCGCTCCCGGAGTCCCGCTACTGATTGCCACGCACCAGGGAACCCACGGGGCCCAGCCGGTAGCGCTCAGGAATTGGGCGAGAATCACCGCCACCATTGCGTAGCCCAGCGGCAGCAGGTAGCCGCGGCCGGCCGACGCCACGAACGCAGTCACCGGGACGAGCGCGAGCCACAGCAGCGCGGCCCGTCCGGCGAGGGCGACCGCGTCGCGAGCAGCCGGCCAGCTCAGCCCCGGCATGCCGATAATCGCCCCGACGGCGAATGATGCAGCCAGCATCCAGCCGGTGAGCAGCACGCACCAGACGGCCGTAACGCCGAGTTTCGAAGCGACGATGGTCGAACGCCGGGTTGGAGTCGCGAGCAGGATGCGGCAGGTGCGCTCGGCGAACTCGCGGCCGAAGACCCAGGCGGCAAGGACCGAGAAGGCGACCGCGCCCATCGCTCCCATCATCTGGCCGACAAGACCGAGGAACGTCGGCCAGTCAGCCGCGCCGGCCAGCATGCGCGACTTCTCGTTGAGCAGCCCGAACCGTTCCGCACCGGCCGGATACTTCTTGATCGCCATCATCAGTCCCAGCATGATCGGCGGGAGAGTGGCAAAAACGCCGGTGAGCCACGGCACGAGCGACCGGCGGGCCTTGAGCGCCTCCAAATAGAACGCTGCGGCGAGCCTTCTCATCTGTCCCTCGGTTTTGCGTCAGCAGTCAGGCGCAGGAAGTGCTGTTCGAGGTCCTCCTGTGTTACGGCGAGGTGGGTCGGAGCAACGCCCGATTCGAAGAGGAGCTTCGCCACTGCGTCCGGCGCCTCGACCGCCTTCGGCTCGCTGACTTCGAGGAGCGGCGGCTCCGCACTGCCGGCCGGCCGCGGGTCGAAGCCTGCCTTTCTCAGTGCGGAGTCTGCCGCGGCCAGGTCCCGCGCGCCTACTTGAAGTCGGCGGTTGCGGCGACGCTCAAGCTCCTCGGCGGACTGCTCCTCGATCATCCTCCCCCGGTGAACGATGCCGATGCGTGTGGCCAGCCGGTCTACCTCGGGCAGAATGTGGCTCGACATCAGTACCGTGGTACCATGCTCACGCGCCTGCGAGCGCAGCAGCTCTCGTACTTCGACAACTCCGGCCGGGTCAAGTCCGTTGGCCGGCTCGTCCAGAATCAGAAGCTCCGGACGGTGCAGCATCGCGCGGGCGAGCGCGAGCCGCTGCAGGTTCCCCAGCGACAACGTCCGCGCGGGCCGGTCAGCGTACTCGCCGAGTTTGAGCCCCTCGATGGCGCCGGATACCGCGCGCCGTCCGGCCACGGCATAGAGACGTCGCGCCACTTCCAGGTTCTCGCGCACCGTGAGCCCGGGATAGGCGGTCGCGGCCTCGACCAGATGGCCGACCCGCCGCCACAGTCCCGTTGCTTCGGCGCGGACCGGCCGGCCAAAGAGCTCGGCGTGACCGGCAGTCGGCGACATCATGCCCAGTAGCAGGCGAATCATCGTCGTCTTGCCCGCCCCGTTGAGACCAAGAAATCCGTATATCTCACCGCGGTTGATACCAAGCTCGGCCCGGTCAAGCGCGAGCACGCCGCCGCGATAGCGCTTGCTCAGGCCGAAAGTGCGGACGATGCAGTCACTCATGGCTCACTGCCTCAACCCGTCAGACATCGGCTCCCGCGCCAACTGCCCCGTCCAACCGGGGTTTGCGGAACCAACGATGAACGATTCTGGTTCCGCAGCTTCCGCCAATCGGTAATCTAGAATCACCAATCTGAAAGGCGTTGCCGTCCTCACCGATAGTCGGCAATCCACTGCCGTATCATCTTGCCGAACTCGACACTGCCGCCGACGCGATGAGCGCCGGAGCAACGAAGACCTGCTGCATTGTATCTCCCTACTCTGTCAAGATGACCTTGGCTATACGAGACGGCTGGCGCACGAAGTATATGCCGGGAGCGAGCCCGCTCACGTCATTTGTGCCGTGATGAAGGTCCAGGACTTTTCGTCCCGAGACGTTCAACAACTCCGCCCGGTATTCTCTATTCTGCCTGCTGTCCACTCCCATGCGCAGCGCGCCGCGGACGATGGTCGGCCCGGCGTTCGGCGTTGGGATTTCGGCGCTCGACATTTCCTGGATTCCCGCCTCGTAGGACTCGTAAATCCACAGACCGGTCCGGTGATCCGTGACATAGACGTAGTTGCTGTCTACGGCTACGCCGCTATTCCCGGTGAAGTAGTAGTGGCCGACTTCGGTCGGATTCGCCGGGTCGGTAATCGATACCACCGCCAGCCCCCCGGGAGAATTCACGTTGAGGAAGGCATGGTTCCCGAGTATGGCCATCCTGCTGGCGTTTATGGCGCAAGAGCCAACTTCGCTCGGATGCGCGGGGTCGGAGACGGATATGACCCGCAAACCGCCGGCGTTATCGGCGACATAGGCGTAGTCCCCGGACAATGCCACGCCGGTAGCGTCGCCCGGCGTCTCGCAGAAGCCGACTTCGGTCGGATTCGCCGGGTCGGTAATCGAGATGACGCGCAGACCGTTCGGTCCATCCGCGACGTAGGCATAGTCCGCTGCCACGGCCACGCCCTGGGCGCCTCCCGGTGTGTCATAGAAGCCGACTTCGACGGGGCTCGCGGGATTCAAGATTGACATGACGCGCAGGCCCGACTGCAGGTCTGCGATATAGGCATAGTCACCATCAACGGCTACGTCCAAAGCCCAGTCCGGGGTCGCGCAGCGACCGACTCCGGTCGGATGCGCGGGGTCGGAGACCGAGACGATACACAGCCCGTCCAGGTCCGCGACGTAAGCGTAGTCCCCGGACAACGCCACGTCGCAGGCCTGCCCCGGAGTGTCGTAGAGTCCGGCTTCGGTCGAATGCAGGGGGTCGGAAATGGAAATGACCCGCAGACCGCGATCTGACTCCGCTTCATATGCATAGTTCCCGGCCACGGCCACGCCCCATGATAGTCGGGCGTAGTGAACGAGCCGACGTCAGCCGGATGAGCCGGGTCAGAGACCGAGATGACCCGCAGGCCGGCAAAATCACTCGCGACATAGGCATAGTCCGCAGTCGCGTCGACGCCCAAGGCATAGCCAGGGTTGCCGATTGAGCCGACTTCGGCTGGATTCGCAGGGTCGGAGATAGAGATAACCTTCAGGCCGGAACCGTAGACTGCGACATAGGCATAGTTCCCAACGACGGCTACGTCGACGGCGAGGTCCGGCGTGCCGCAAGAACCGACGATTGTCGGATTCGCGGGGTTTGAAACCGATATGACCTGCAAGCCATAGTAGTTATCGGCAACGTAGGCATGGTTGCCAACCACGGCAACGTCAACGGCGCCTCCCGGCGTGTCGCAGGAGCCGACCTCCACGGGATGAGCCGGGTCCGAAACCGAGACGACTCGCAGACCGGGACCTCCATCCGCGACATAGGCATGGTTCCCGACCACGGCCACACCATAGGCAAAACCCGGTGTGTCGTAGAAACCGACTTCGACGGGGTTCGCGGGATTCGCGATCGAGATGACGCGCAAGCCGGACTCAGCATCCGCGACATACGCATAGCTGCCGGCCACGACCACATCCCAGGCAGGGGCCGGCGTCTCACAGAACCCGGTTTCGACCGGATGCGCTGCGTCTGATACCGAGATGACCCTCAACCCGGCGTCATCATCCGCCACATAGAGATAGCCGTTGAGATAGCAGAGGCCGCGGACCACGTCCTCAGTGCCGATTTCCGATTGCTTGACCGGATTAGCCGAGTCGCTCACGTCCAGGACGTAAATCCCGCCGGAGGAACTGCAGAACAGAAGATTGCGGCTCGTATCCAGCGTTGTCACGCCCGCGGGCCCGAACGGCCAACTGCCTGCGAAACGGCAGTCCAACGAATCCTGGGCCATCCCAGTCCCGGACAGAACCAGACTCAGACCGACTATCAGTGCTTGTGCTTTCATCGTTCCTCCTCACTTTATCCTGACCGATTCGCTGACATTCGACCTCGCGCTCCTCCGACGCTTTTCTATCCCCCATAGCCTCTCATGCCAAAGCCTGGCGTTCTGATTCCATCGGCCCGCCACCTGGCAACCGACACCGTCTACGGCTCAAGGCTCGCCGCTCCGTCGATCGGCCCGTCTGCATGAACGATAAACGATGTACGAAGTAACCATGAACGACACTCGCCGTGTCAGTAATCATCTACTGCGTCTTCCGAATCACATCCCGATTCTCGCCATTCCGTAACATAAGCAAGCCCGCTTCCGTCTTCCTGAAGCCGCAGCTGACATAGAAGGCCTCAAGTCGCTCCTCATAGTCTACATGAAGCCACTCAAGGCCTCGCTCTGCCGCTAATCTCGCCGCCTGCCTGACGAGTTCGGTGCCGATTCCCCTTCGCTGAAACTCGCGATGCACAGTCGTGTCGAGGATGAACCCATGGACACCTCAATCCCACGCGAGATTGACGAACCCGACGAGGCGGGCCCCGGCATATGCGCAGATATAGGTCAGGCTCCGTTCCACCACCGGGCCAAATCTGCGCTCGACGTGATTCTCCCAGGCTGAGGCAAAGAGCTCGTTAAGCTCGCTATCCGCTACGTTGGGAGAAATCCTGTACTCAATGCTCTTCAAGCTGCAGTCGCTACTTGTCGGACCGCAGTTCCATGAGCAGGAATCGCACCTCAGGCGTACTCGAAACGGCACGGACGTGCCGGGCGAGGAATCGCCACTTTGGTTCGGTCAGGTCCTTGCCGCGCAGGTCCGGGGCTTCACGCCAGAACTCGCCTATCTTCGAGAACCCCGCTTTCTCGTAACAGCTTCTTGCCCTCGTGTTCGAGCCGGCGACGTCCAGACGCAGACAGCTCATGCTGCCCACAAACCACCAATCGCGGACCGCCGTGAGCATGCGACTTCCGATGCACTGTCCACACCAATCCGGATGAACACGAATTCCCATATTGACGCACCGGCGGCTCTCCCAGTCGATGCCGATGAGCGACAGGTAGCCGATGGCTCGGGCCGAGTCAAGGTCGGCGACAAGTGTGATTCTGTCTTTCCGCTCGCGACCGGAGCTGTGGAACGAATCCAGCTCAGCGTTGCTGAGGCGCGCGAAACTGAAAGAGAATACGTCGTATGGCTCCGGATAGGGTGGCCATCCGGAGAGGGCATCAAGGTCTGACCGTTCGCATAGCCGAATCACCAGCGGTCTTCGAACAACAGGCAACGCCTCCAGCAGTTTGCCACGCAGGACGCTCGCGTCAGTCATCGCCGGCAATGAAGAGCCCCCTTCCCGCGACGCTACTTGAACTCTTTGACGTAAACAATCTCGTCTTCGTAATCATTCTTCATGCTCTGCCGGCGGTAAAGCCTGCATGCGCGTGCATTTCCCTTATCAGTAATGACGAAACACTCTGAGAAACCGCTCTCTCTCGCAAAGTCGACTATGAACATCATGAGTTGGCTGCCAACTCCCTTTCCACGATATCTTTCGAGCACCTCTATCTCGTGCAGATAAAGCATGGGTTTCTTGCCATCGATTCTCGGAAGTGAGTACGCATAGGCGAAGGCAATGATCTGGTCCTCGAACCTGGCGACGAAGACGTACCTGTTCTTCCCCTCTGCGAATTCCCTTATCGCCTTCGCATCGAATCTCTGGTCGCTGCCGACAACGACGTCCTTAAGGAGCGGAATCTCCGCCTCCCGAAGGAATCCGC
>Ga0116202_10003012_pt1 | contig 10090 bp, 10 predicted proteins | sample LakKivw325mmetaG_FD_94479 | JGI IMG/M metagenome (GOLD analysis project Ga0116202, IMG submission 94479) | Anoxic lake water microbial communities from Lake Kivu, Rwanda to study Microbial Dark Matter (Phase II) - Lake Kivu water 325m metaG | ecosystem: Environmental > Aquatic > Freshwater >... | reverse complement strand
TTTCGCGCGAGCCAAATGAGAAAAGAGGAGGCATACTTGGCTTAAAGTATGCCGACGATTGACGAATTTGGCGCAGCCGAAAGATGGAAATTGCAGCCAAAGCCAATTCGGCAACAGACCCATCATCAACGGCGCGGTAATCAAGCTTTCGGGGCGCTATCCCGACAAAGGTCGGGCGGTCAATGAGATTTGCAAAGAAATGGGCTATATCATCTCGGGCTCGGGAAAATTGACGATTGAAGATGAAGAATACGAATTAAGCGCCGGCGACCTGGTTTTGATTAATCCCGGCGAAAAATTCTATTGGCAAGGCGAAATGGAAATGTTTATGCCTTGCGCTCCCGCCTGGACTCCCGAATAACACAAAACCATCAACAATTAATAACTTAAAAATTTAACAGGGGTTGAACCCCTGTTTTTTGTTTTTATTCGTATGCGCAATTGAATTTTTGGTGGACAAGAGCCATAATCAAGAATAACCAAATCGTTTCAATAAATAGAAAAATATGATTCAAATTCAAGATGTCAAGGAAAAAATTCGGGAGGCAGTGCGGGAGTTCGAGGCGCTGGATCACGACGCTCTTTTGAAAGTTAATGTTTATGAGCCGACGATCAGCCATCGCATCGCGGTATATTTAGAAAATCTATTTCGCGAAATGAATGTTGATTATCAATATAGCCAAAGTTTGGCAACCGCCAAAAAATCCGGCGCGGATAACAAAATTCGGCCGGATATCATCATCCACAAAAGATTGAGCCCTGATAATTGCGTGATTATTGAAATCAAAAAAGGCGGCCGGGGCAGCACCGCCGCCCGTTTGGATATCAAAAAACTGGAAAATGCCGTCGCCGGGAATTTAGGTTATGATCTGGGAGTTTTTATCGGCGTTTTGAAACGCCGCATTGACATTTGCTGGATTGAAAAAATTAACGGCACCGTGGTGAAAAATTGCGAAACCATCTAACAGGTTATGTTTATTCGAACAAGCGAAAAAAACAGGGGTTGAACCCCTGTTTTTTGCCGTATTTTTATTTACGCCAACATCATCGCTCTTCGCATTGAAAACCTCCGTTTAAAGTGCTATTTTGATTTAATATACTCGGACTCGCAATTCCTTAAGAAATTACACATAATTGAATAAAATTTAAAGCAATTTAAATCAAAAATATAGGATGATTGAAATACCGCAAAATGTTTTAAATAAATTTATTGTCCGTGGCGACTATATCGAATGGATTAAAAAAGAGGCATTAATATGCGTTTACTTGGATTTAGCCAACATGTTGCATTGGCAAGATGTTTTGGACTGGAAATTCAGAATTGAGGATGTAATCAGCCAACTCTTATCATTTCACAACGTCAAAGAAGTGAAAGTTTATTATGGTTTGAACGAAAAAGATTTAAAAAATTCAAAAACGTTTCACAATCAGATCAAAAAATCGGGCGTAATATTGCGCGCCAAGCCAATGAAATTCATTACAAAAAAAATCAATGAAAGCTTATTTTTCCAACGCAAGACAATCACTCTTTTTGACCCAACGGTAAAACAAAAAATTGACAAGCTAATAGTCGAGTTACAAAATTCCGGATTAATAATTGAAGAGCCGAAATGCAATTTTGATGTTGAAATGGCAATGGATATGTTAGATGATGCCGGCAAAATATCAGCAGTCTTGGTATTTTCCGGCGATTCCGATTTATCCAGTCCGCTGGAAAGAATAAAAGTAATGGGAAAACAAATCGGCATCGTCGGCGTTCGCGGCAAAACCGCGGGAGAATTACATCGCATAAAAAACAAATATTTTGATTTTGGAAAATTTTATAACGGCAAACGCACCCCTTTTAGAAGCGAAAATCCCGCCAAAGCGGGACCGCGTGAATAGTAAGCAAAAGCTCACAAACAAAGCATACTAACATATTCACCCGCTGTCAAGATTAAGTTATCCACATTACTAAAGATCTTCAGCGTTAAAAAATTATCCGGATCGGTAAAAATATTGCTTGGTAGAGTAGAATCTAACTGAATATTTATTGTCATAAAAATTGCAAAAAGTAGGGGTAATAGTTCTAAAATTGGTATTAAATCAAAAAAATAAGCCGCGCCGGGGCAAAGCCCCGAATTATTCAGGTAGGTAAAATAAAAATACTATGGAATATATTGTCAGCCGAAATTATAAAATCAGCACTGATGTTTTTGAATCAAATGTGTTTTTTAATATTTGGGCCAAAAAAATGTGGCCATATGATGACGCAAAAATCGGTGATACCATTTATTGGTATGATCGAATGACCAACAAAATCAATTATCAATGCAAGATTGTTAAATTGAAAAAATTCAAATATTCAAGCAAGAACGAACTGCTCGACGGATTGGTTAAATTTTTCGGCCATTTGCAAGCGCCGGATTATCTAAAGAAAAAGGCGAGCAAAGGATATTGCCTTTGCTACAAAATCGGCAAAGCTGTTAAGGTTGATTTTTATCGTCCGGCGGGAATATTTTTGCCGCAACTTGGCTGGTTGAAAGTAGATGATGAAATAAAATCCACATGGCTGAACCGCAATCAGTTTAAGATCGCCGACGAAAAATCATTAAACAGGATCGGCAATCGCGATGTGGTGCGAAAGACTAAAGAAAAATGCGATTATCGTTGTCAGTTTCCCAATTGTGGCATTCGTGTCAAAACAAAAAACGGTTATTATGCCGAAGCCGCCCATATCGTGCCTGTGCGCGACAGCGGCACAACCAAAGCCGAAAACTTGATCGTGCTTTGCCCAAATCATCACAAAGAATTTGATCTTGGCGAATTGGAAATTACACAATATGATAAAAAATACGTTTGCGGAGTCTTAAACGGCAAAAAATTCAAAATTAACCTTAAAAAATAAACCGGGCCGGGGCAAAGCCCCGACATATTCCGGCAGGTGAACAAATAATTATGGCAAATAATTGTGGTATTCCCGATTGGCTTGAAGGGAAAGTTAGAAACAGGGATAAGATTTGCGTTTATTGCCGCGTGAAAATGGAAAATAAACCGAAAAAAAATAACTTGAGTCGCAGGGCAACTTTTGAGCACATAGATAATAACGGCCAACCAACCGCCGAAAATATCGCCATGTGCTGTAACTCGTGCAACGCGAGCAAAAGAACAAAAAATTGACGGATTGGCTTCAAACGGATTATTGCAAAGAAAAAATATCAATATAAAAACAGTCGCCCCGATCATCAAAAAATTTATCGCCCGAAAAAAACTTCAAAATATTCCGGCAGATAAATTGAAATCGTAATTAAACGATAATTTTTCCGTGTCGTTATTTTTAATTATGAGCTTGTTAGAAATTTTAATATTAATAGTATTGGCATTTAGCGCTTATGCGGCATTGATCTTATTGCGAAAAAAACGTTTATCATATCTTCTGCAAAAATTAACTAAATATGATAGAGATTTTAAAGTCGCCCTTGAAGATTTTCACAAACTTTTTCAAAATAATTGGTATATAAGCGATTGGCAATATCAATCTTGGAAAACAAAATATGAATACCTGGCTGAAATTGTAAATCCGAATATTTTCAAAATTAAAAATCATAATTCAATAAGTATGCCCTCCGCTTCTTTTATTGAAGTATGGAACAACGGAAGAAAGCTTTTTATAGATGATTTCAATGATAAATTTATCCTGCAAGAATCGCCGCGCATAAAACAACTGCTTGATAATTATAAAATCCCCTGCAACGCCGATCAAATTCGGGCAATTGCCTCGGACGAGAACAACACTTTATTGATCGCGGGCGCGGGCACCGGAAAAACAACCACAATTCTAGGAAAAATAATTTATCTTATTAAAAAAGCAAAAATAGCGCCCCAAGAAATATTGGTTTTATCATTTACCGGCAGTGCGGTGGAAGAATTGAAAGGACGAATCGCTGAAAAACTTCATGGCAATAAAATTGAGGTTTTAACGTTTCATAGCTTTGGATGCTCTATAATCGGCAATGCATTAGGGCGCAAACCAGATTTAGCGTTTCCGGAAAGTTCGGATAAAAAAATATTTTTGAACCGCCAATTGGATTTGCTTTTAGAGAAACAAGATTACATCAGCCGCGCAATAGAATATTTTGCTTATTATTTTCGACCGGTAAATTTGAAACCGGAATTTGAAGATTTTAATGAATATTTTAATTATATAAAAACGGAACAGAATCTAACTTTAAAAAAGGAATGTGTAAAAAGTTATCAGGAAGTAATCATTGCCAATTTCTTATATATTAACGGAATCAATTACGAGTATGAGAAGCCGTATGAGCATAAAACTTCAAATGTCAAATATCGACAATATTTCCCGGATTTTTATCTTCCCGACTACAATATCTACATTGAACATTTTGGTATTGATCGCAAGGGAGAAGTTCATTTCACAAAAAATAGAGAGCAAAATCTTATTCACTCAAAAAAATATCAGTCCGGCATGGAATGGAAACGAAATTTACATAAAGAGCATAAAACCAAATTGATAGAAACATACAGCTACGAATTCCAAGAAAGAAATTGGAGAGAAATGCTTATCAAAAAACTTAATAAATACGGCGTTAAATACAGTCCCAGAAATATCAAAGAAATACTCTCTACCTTAAGAAGTAGTAATAAAGTAAAACAGATTGTTGAATTGATTGCAACTTTTATGGATCTTTGCAAATCAAATGGCTATAATCTGTCTGAATTGGAAGAAATAATTAAAAAACGCGACAATCCCAGGGAATTGGCATTTTTTGAGATTTTTTCGCCAATATTTACCAAATACGAGAATTATCTGGCGCAGAATGATTGCATTGATTTTCATGATATGCTAATCAGAGCAACACAATTTGTTCGGGAGAGCCGCTACAGAGCAAAATTTAAATATATAATTATTGATGAATTTCAGGACTTTTCCGTAAGCAAGCGCGATCTTATTAAAGCTTTATGCAAGCAAAACCCAAGCAACAAACTATTTTGCGTGGGCGATGATTGGCAATCAATATTTAGATTTGCCGGCTCGGATATTTCATTAATGAGAAACTTTGAACAATATTATGGTTTTACGCGCCATAACAAGCTCACAACTACCAATAGATTTAATAACCAACTGGCTACCATCTCAAATCAATTTATATTGAAAAATCCGAATCAAATTGAAAAACAAGTAAAATCAGAGAAAAATATTGCCGGTGATGCCATAAAAATATTCAGTAAGAAGAAAAACGGAGATATTGAGCGTTTTTTAGACGAAATTCTCGGATATTTGAATAAAAGAGCTCTGGAGAATAAAAAAACGGCAACAGTTTTCCTGCTTGGACGATATAAGCATAATATCCCGCAAAAATTCGCCCAATTGCGACAACAATATAAAAATTTGAGAATAAAATACCTCACTGTTCACGCGGCAAAGGGCAGTGAAGCCGATTATGTGATTATTATGGATGTAATTTCCGGTAAATATGGATTCCCAGCCGAAATTACTGATGATCCTTTATTGGAAATAGTCTTAAGCCAGTATGATTCATATCCTTATGCCGAAGAAAGACGGCTGATGTATGTGGCGATGACTCGAACTCGCAACAAAGTCTTTATTATTACGGAAAATGGCGCACAGTCTCTGTTCGTCGCAGAATTAAAAGAATTTGATTCGGAATCATCCATTGTGCGCTGCAAAGAATGCGGCGGCAAAATGGTTATCAGACAAAGCAAATATGGCACGTTTTACGGTTGCGACAATTTCCCAGAGTGCAGCTACACCAAATCAGCATAATAATAGTTCGGTATTTTTTTAATTATGCGATCATTTTATTCTATGATCCGGCATTTCGGTAATTTCATGATTTTGTGTTTTAGTGATTATGTGTTTATATTATTCTATGATTAAATGATTAAATGATTAAATAATTTTATGAGCTTACACATCGGAATCGTGGGGTTGCCCAATGTGGGTAAGTCCACATTGTTCAAAGCCATCACCAAAAAACAGGCGGAATGCGCCAATTATCCGTTTTGCACCATTGAGCCTAACATCGGGGTGGTGCCGGTTGCCGACGAGCGAGTTGATCAATTGGCCGAATTGACCAAATCGGCAAAAAAAATTTTCGCCACGGTGGAATTCGTAGACATCGCCGGACTGGTGAAGGGCGCGGCAAAAGGGGAGGGATTGGGCAACAAATTTTTGCAAAACATCCGCGAAACCGACGCGATTTTATACATTCTGCGCGCTTTTCCCAATGAAAAGATCATTAACACACAAAATTCCATTGACACTTGGCGCGACAAAGAAATTTTGGACACCGAATTGGCGTTAAAGGATCTGGAAACCGTGTCAAAACGGCTTGAATCGGTAGAAAGCGAAGTGCGCGGCAACAAACCCGGCGCCAAAGAAGAAATGCAGGCATTGCAAAAAGCAAAACCGCTTTTAGAAGAGGGAAAAATATTATCCGAAATTGAATTCACCGCCGAAGAAAAAAAGAATATCAATCGTTTGCAGCTGCTCACGATAAAGCCGCGCCTTTATGTTCTAAACGGCAAAACCGATGAAATGGGGGAGAATATAACCCAAAAATTCGCGGAAAAAAATTTGCCCCATATTGTGATTGACATTTTGGGAGAAAGCGAAGGCGAAGGTCTCACCGAACAAGAAAAAAATGATTTTGATTTGCCGTCGGGAAAAAATCTGGATCTGTTAATCAAAAAATCTTATGAACTTCTGGATTTAATCGCTTTTTTCACCACCGGACCGGATGAAACCCGCGCCTGGACTTTAAAAAAGGGGAGCGTGGCTCCCGCCGCGGGAGGAGCGATTCACACCGATTTTGAAAAAAAATTCATTCGCGCCGAAGTGATTAATTGGCAAGAACTGATTACCGCCGGCGGATTTTCCCAAGCGCGGGAAAAGGGACTTTTGCGCACCGAAGGCAAAAAATACATCGTCAAAGACGGCGATGTGATTGAAATCCGCGCCAACGCATGATAAAAAATATTTAAGATTTATTATTTATTTTGAATTACGAAATTTGTTGAGGCGAGTATTTTCGCCGGAGCATTATTTTGCGCGACCGGCGCAAAATACTAGGAAATTTTATAGCAACAAAATTTCCGTGCTCCGCGAAAATACTCGCTGAATAAGAGTTTCGTAATTCAAAGTATTTATTATTTAGGATTTAGGATTTAGGATTTTTTTAGAATTTAGTGCTTAGAATTTAGAATTTGAAACATATGGATCAAAAAGAAATTTTCGCTTTGGCGATTTTGATTTTTGCGGGAGTCGCGCTCATCGGCGGCTGCGTCATTTTCATTCAATACCAAAGCAGCAAAATGTCGCTGATGTCGCCAAAAAAACCGACGCCGGTAAAAATTGAACCGGCCGCGCCACCAATTACCCCGGAAGACAAACAAAAAGAAGAACAAGGTAAAGATCAAGATATCATCAAAAATTTTGACGAATGCGTTGCCGCCGGCAACCCCGTGATGGAATCCTATCCAGCAAGATGCAAAACTGCCGACGGCAAAACCTTCGCCGAAGATATCGGCAACGAAATGGAGCTGACGGATTTAATAATAATTTATTCGCCGCGGCCAAACGCGAAAATCGCCAGCCCGCTGACAATCAGTGGCAAAGCGCGCGGCAGCTGGTTTTTTGAAGCCGATTTTCCCGTGAAACTGCTTGACGCCGCCGGCAACATTATCGCTTCGGGAATCGCGGTCACGCAAAGCGAATGGATGACGCAAGATTTTGTGGAATTTTTAGTTACCCTTGAATTTGAAATTCCGCCAACCGCGTCCGGCAAACTGATCTTGGAAAAAGACAACCCCTCCGGCCTGCCCGAACACGACAACCAATTGATCGTCCCCATAAAATTCTAAATATTGTGCGACATTTAAACAAACAAAGAACCGCCAAAAGCGGTTCTTATTGCTAATGTTCAATATTTAATGTTCACTATTTACTATTTTTTAAATTCCTGCCGCTGTGAAATTGGCGGTGGATGTCGCGCAAGCGCTTGTTGGTTACGTGGGTGTAAATCTGCGTGGTCATAATGCTGCGATGCCCCAAAAATTCCTGGATAGCGCGCAAATCCGCCCCTTGGGAGAGTAAATCCGTCGCCATGGAGTGGCGCAAAGTGTGAGGCGTGGTGAACAACGGGATATTGGCGATGATCGCGTATTTTTTTATTGCGCGCTCAATGGATCGCGCCGTCAGGCGTCTTTTGGCGTCGCGCCGGGCGCGAAAATTAATGAACAGCGCTTTTTCTTCCTTTGAGCAAAGATTGTCGCGGATTTTTAGGTATTTTTTTATCCATTCCAGCGCCCGCGCGGAAAAATAAACCGTGCGCGGATATTTGCCCTTGCCGATAATGCTCAATTCCAATTCTTTGCCGTCTTTTAAACCCGCGAATTGCTCGCGGTTCAAACCGACCAATTCGGCAATGCGCAATCCTGTGGAAAACAGCGATTCCAAAATCGCGCGATCGCGCACGCCGGCGTTATCGTTTTCATCGGGTGCCAGCAATAATTTTTCCACCTGATCCAAAGTCAAGAATTTCACCGCTTTTTCTTTTTTGGCGTCTCGCGGTAATTTTATCTTATCCGCCGGCAACGCGACAATATCCTTTGCCGTAAAATAGCCCAATAGCGCCCGCAAAGCGATCAGGTAGTAGTTTTGGGTGGCTTTAGACAAATTATCGCCCCTCGCGTCAATAAAACGGCTCAAATGGACCCGATACGCCCAAATATCGTCGGCGGTAAGCTCATGGGGCAAAATTCCGTCTTTTTTGGCGTTTTTTAGCCAATTGATGAATTTTTGCAAATAACGGCGATAGTTGATTTGGGTGTTTTGCGACAGCCCTTTTTCCACCTCGCAATAATCAAGAAAGTCGGGGATATGGGTGATGATTGATTTGTTTGAGTTATTCATTTTGTTTGGAATTAAACGGGGGGATTTAATTATATTTCAATGGAACAAAAACAAAAAGGACAAAAAAATAAATTAAAAAAATTAAAAAATAATAAAAAAATTAAAAAAGCATCAGAGAAGTGGTCTAAATCCGGTCAAGTCCGATTCAAGCCGATATTAATCGCCATCAACCGGATTTTAGGGGTAAAATACCGATTTTGGCGATTTTTTGCAAAAATCGCTTCACAACGCCCATTAACCTATATTGTGCGACATTTAATATACCCATACAAACTATCGCACAATCCTTTCCCCCGCGGCCAGCTCTAATAAATAAATTTGCCGATAAACCATTGCTTCATTCGCGGCCACCTGTCCTCTTGGAATTTTTGATATAAATTTCGCGCGTCCTCTTGAGTTTCCCCGGCTTGCCGCGCGATATTTTCTTTGGTTTGCGGCAATTGCCGCGCCGCGTAATCCCGCCCTTGGCCGATAACATCCCTCATCCGATCAACAAAACTTTCCGGCACAAAAACAATCCCCGCGACAACCAGAACCAAAAATAACGCCAGTTTGAAAATGCCAAACATTATCGAGCGAATAAATTCGGCGCGCATATTGAACCGTTTAACATTGCCGCGGCGGCGGCGATTCTTGCCAAGCTTTTTTCTTTGCCCAAAACATCGGCCATCTCAAACGGACCGATTGACATTTTTTGACCGCAAAGCGCCACGCGCAAGGGCCAGAGCAAATAGCCGCGGTCTTTTTCAGGTTTGCCGATTGACAAATTAAATTCCGAAACTTGCGGCAAAATCGCTTGCTCCAAAATTCGGCAACCCCAATCCCCCGTTTCTATTTTTAAAAATATATTTTGAATTTTGTCAAGAGCAAGTTTTGTTTCCGAAAAAGACGCGTCCTTCCATTTGAGCAATTCTTTTTCGTAGCGCATGTCCTTGGTAAAAAAATAATCCGAGATTTCGACAATTTCAGACAGTTTTTTTAATCGCGGTTGCTGATAAGCAGTTATTTTTTTGATAAATTCAAAATCAACCTGCTCTCCCGTTCGCGGATTTTTATAAAAAATTTTTTCACCGGATTTTTCTTCGGCTAAAAAACCAGCCGCGACAAAATACGGCAAGCAAAGTTTTGCCAAACTTTGAATATCATATCGTTTAA
>Ga0116202_10003010_pt1 | contig 10091 bp, 15 predicted proteins | sample LakKivw325mmetaG_FD_94479 | JGI IMG/M metagenome (GOLD analysis project Ga0116202, IMG submission 94479) | Anoxic lake water microbial communities from Lake Kivu, Rwanda to study Microbial Dark Matter (Phase II) - Lake Kivu water 325m metaG | ecosystem: Environmental > Aquatic > Freshwater >... | reverse complement strand
CTTGACTCTTTGTCTCCGCGTCAGCAGAAACCCCCACATCTTCCAACAACCCGACAACCTCCGATGTCATCGGCAAGGCCGCCACCCATTGCAGCGCGTCGATGACCGGATTGCCTGTCACCACGATGCACTCGTCGGGCGTGCCTTCGCGCAGGAGATTCTGGCGCGCGGACTCTGTCGGGGCGAAGTGCAGGTCAGCGATGGCGCTCGCCACCTTGCGGTTGACCTCCTCCGGGAAGGGCTTCCACTTGTCGTGGGTACGCAACCCGGCTTCCACATGTCCCACCTTCACCCTGGCGTAGAAAGCCGCCAGGGACGCCGCCGCCACGGTGGTTGTATCCCCCTGCACCAGCACCCAGTCGGGCCGTTCTGCTTGCAGGATTGACTCCAGCCCAGCCAACACAGCTGAGGCCACCTGAGTGGGAGTTTGGTTGTCCTCCATCACATCCAGATCGTAGTCCGGCACGATGCCAAACAGTTCCAACACCTGATCCAACATCTCCCGATGCTGCGCCGTCACGCACACCCGCGAGATTATCTTATCTGGGTGCTTCTCCAGCTCCTTGACCACCGGTGCCATTTTGATCGCCTCAGGGCGTGTGCCAAAGACAGAAACTACCTGCAACATGTGACCCATATATCCTTCCCTGCAACAAAGGGGGGCAAGGTAGCCCTCATAACATCGTGCTACCCTGCCCTATACTCACCACACCGCCTTCTCTTCCTCTGCCTTGGCTGTGCTGCCGGGGGGCGGCCTGTCACCGTTACCGCGCTGCGGGCCGTTGTCCTGGTGTCCACCGCCGCTGTACCCACGTACATCCGACAGCCGCTATCGGGTGGGGCCCTCCCCGGCACTCGATAAGTCTACCCTCTGGGTCCATCAGCGGCACACTCACCTCCACCACGTCAAGATCGTCGCTGGCCCGGATAGTGATTCGCGCTGATCTCGCTGGCCTACTCGCAGGAGCGCGACTTCGGCAAGGGTATGCCTGTAGAATTCCCTGCTCAGCACTCGGCAAATCTCCTCCACCCGCCCTCGCTTGTCCTGCCTGTGCTGAGCGAAGCCGAAGGCCTCAACCGAACGATCACGCAGTCGGTGGCGGAAAAGCCTCCCCAAAGACAATATGATGGCAAGCTACGGTTGAGGCGCGGACAAGGACTTGACAAATCTCCTCTTTTGTCTTACAATATCAGATGGAAAGTAAGACCAAACAGGAGGTGTAAACATGTTGGCCAAACTTTCATCCAAAGGTCAGTTGGTCATCCCGAAAGCAGTGAGACAGGCTCTGGGGCTTCGCCGTGGCACTCAATTGCGTGTCCAGCTCAACGAGGGCAAGATCATCCTGGAGCCAATGAGGACATCGCCGATTGACACCTTGTACGGCAAATATGCCGATGCCGATTTCCTCGCCGATCTCGAAGCAGAACACCGGCAGGAGATAAGGGATGAAGCAGCGATTCGTGCTTGATGCGTGGGCGGTTCTCGCCCTGCTGCAGGAGGAAGAGCCCGCTGCTTCACATGTCAAAGCGTTGCTGGAAGATGCGGAAGAAGGTAACGTTGAACTATTTATCTCCATCATTAACCTCGCCGAGGTTATCTACCGCATTGGCAAAGTCAAAGGCGAAGCAGAAGCCAGGGAAACGCTGGATGAGATTCGTCATTTGCCCCTGACGGTTGTCCCCGCTACAGATGATGCAGTGTTTGCTGCCGCCGGGTTCAAGATGCACTATGCTATCTCCTATGCGGACGCCTTCGCCGTAGCCACGGCCGATGCACTGAACGCGGTACTGGTCACCGGGGACCCTGAACTTGGGCAACTCGGCAACCGACTCCGAATTGAAAAGCTTGAGCGGGGTGGGACAACCTAGACTGAGTAACCAGGTTACCCAATCGCGTCCCGTAGCACTCAGCATAGTTCCCCACCCGTCCCTCACCACTTTGGCAACCCACTAGCAGGTGATTTCCGGCCCCGAAAATGCTGGACTTCGGAAAATGCCAACCTGTTCACCTGTGGGCTCGCAGACACCCCTAACTTCTGCAAGTGCCGCCAGGCGAAACTTAGGCAAGGCCTAACCCTTGATGACACGCTCTGCAACGTCCGGTCTGCCACGTATCAACATGGCGGCCACATCAGCTCGCATCTCATCCGCCCGAGACGGCTCTGGGATGTCATGCTGGCGCGCATAGGCCATCATGTCGTAGATTGAGACCCCAGCGATCTCGGCTGCCCGTTCCAGTGTCACCTCCTGGCACCGGTACAACCCGGCTGCATACTCCAAATGTGCCTGCCGTGCCCCTTCTCGCAGCAACCGCTGCCCCATCAGTTGACTTCCCTGCCAAGTTGTGCTATGCCTAGTCAATCAAGCTTAAGATCAATTGGGTGCAGTTGCTCTCATCTCCAAAGGCCATTTCTGCCTAAAACACCTTCGCTTTTCGCCGGATTTGCATAGATAAAGCTCGAAATTCACACTAAAATGGGGCCATTGCGACGAAATTTTTGTCAGAGAGATAGGAGCGATTGCACCCAGATCAATTGACCTTTTCGGAGAACCTGGTGGCACTTGAGATGTATCCCGTTTTGTGGTATAATAGTTCCACTATATGGGACTATCATACACAGAATGGGGATAGACCATGCCCGAAGAATATCCTGCGCGAACATTAGGCGAGCGGGAATCTCGTCTGTTGAGTAGCCTCTCGGCGGACGGGCACACGGTATTCACTATCGAGGATGCCCGCGCTGTGCTGGGCGATAGTGATGCCAACATCCGCAAGCTGTTGCACCGCCTTCACCGCAAACGATGGATCAGGCGGCTGGAACGCGGCAAGTATATGATCATCCCCCTGGCAGCCGGCCCAGAGGCGCAGTGGGCTGAGCACGAATACCTCATTGCTGCCTCGTTGGTAGAGCCTTACTACTTGGCTTACGCCACGGCTCTGCACCACTATGGCTACAGTGAGCGCCCGCTTAATTCGCTTGTTATCGCCACCACACGGCGCAAACATCCCGTCGCGATCGGGCACCTCACATATCGCTTTGTCACCCTGAAGCCCTATAAGTTCTTTGGCTATGAGATCATACCCTTACTGGACAGTACCGTACATATGGCGGAGCGGGAGAAGGCGATCGCCGATGGCTTTGACCATCCAAAGCTGGCGGGGGGTGTGTTGGAAGCAGCCAAGGGGCTGTGGTTCGGCAGCCAGGAGTTGGACCGGGAAAAGCTGGTGACCTACACCTTGCGCCTGCGAAACCAGGTCGCTGCGCGACGGTTGGGTTTCTGGCTGGAACTGTTGGCTCTGGGAGATGAACAGTTGCTATCTCGCCTGGAAGGTGGTAAAGGACACAACTATGCCCGGCTGGAGCCATCAGGGACGGCCGACGGACCGCACAATACACGTTGGCGACTGATTGTCAACGTGCCGGAACGACAGTTGTTGGAGTGGCGGGAGCATTGAGATGATCTCGGAACGCGAACTTCGGCGGACAGCGGCAAGGACCGGCCTCGGTGCCGGTCAGGCCGAACACGAGTACGTCCTGCTCTGCGTGCTGGACGCGCTAGGTCAGACATCGCCTCTGTCCGATACTTTCTGTTTGAAGGGCGGCACAGCACTGCGCTTGATCTATTTTGACGACTGGCGGCACTCGGTTGACCTGGATTTTTCGGTACTATCTGCGTTCCCTGCAGACGAGTTGCGGCCGCTGGTTGAGAGATGGTTTGCCCAGGTAAACACGGTGCATGGTATGGAGGTGCACCTGTTGGATTTTCATCGTGCGAACGACGCGGCCCGAATGCGTGCCCGGTTCGTGGGACCGCTGCGCCATCCCGCTCGTCTTCTCTTTGACCTCACTCTGGACGAGCTGGTACTACTGCCACCCGAGCGAAGGCAGGTGGTCACGTCGCCTTTCCCTGCCTTGCGCCCGATCGTCCTAACGTACGCGCTGGAGGAGATCTTGGCGGAGAAGATGCGAAGCATCCTGCAGCGTGGCCAAGCGCGAGACTATTACGATGTCTGGCGACTGCTAAGGGAAAAGAGCGCTGATTTTGATGTGTCCGTTGTTCGCTCGGTCCTGGCGCAGAAATGCCAGCATAAGGGACTGGACCAGCCGAGCGTCCAAGCCTTCCTATCGCCCCGGTATCTTGCTGAGGCTCAAATGTACTGGGATCGCGACCTGGCCGGACAAGTCGTCCCGCAGTCGTTACCGGATTGGGCAGCTGTCACGAGGGAACTGACGAGGCTCCTGGGCAAATTCTTTTCCGACTAAGTGAGGTGTACCATGGTATTAGCAGACAATTTTGGGTCCCGAAGATACTGGATTTCTGCAAGTACACCTCTGGCGTAGTTGACACCGCACCCTCTTCTCATCAAGTCCCTTCCATTGGCATCTCGTCGGCCAGTATATCTAACAACTGGATGATGCTAAGCCTTTCGCCGGGCTCGACGTTCTCCTCTCTGCCAACGTGTACATGATGGGGAAAATTTGGCAGATCGGGATAATGTTCAACATTGTCCCATCGCTTACGCAGTTCTCGACGTTCCCCATCCATCCACTGATACCGATAACGATGCGTAACGCACTCATCATCCTCCAATACGAAATACTCTGCCACTTCCAGAAAGTCCCTGTTGCTCAGCGCCATCCTTATGCGAATGTATCCTCTATCCGGCCACACTTTCTCCTCAATGACGTTGAATGATGCAACGATTGGGCTAATCGCCAGTTTGGCTTTGAGCTGGAGCACATGCTCGATAGGTGTGGTCATTACATATATGCCCCTAAGACCTCTAACCGCTGAAGTATGGCCTGATACATCTCATAGAAGACACTCCACTCGATGAAATCCATCCCATCCCCTAATTCGCCGGCTCGGAAGCGACGATAGAACTCCTCCGAGGTCATACCGTATTGCTCCTCATAAGCGGATAATCGCGCCTCCAGATCACGCCGCTCAGCACGTGCTTGTTCGATCTCCGCTACCAGCAACTTATCAATGGCCCGATCAATCACTTCGCTCCGGAAACCCTGCCGGTAAAGCTGCTCTAAGCTCCGAAGCTTATCAAGCGTGCGAATTGCTGCTTCCATAAAACCTCCACTGAGAACTCCCAAGCTTCCTGGCTAGCCTGTCCCTTGGCCAAGACGGGCTGGCCAGGAGACAGGCTACCTGGGGAAGGCAGGTCGATATGCTTACTTCTGCAAGGGTGCCCTTGCGGCACCTCAAAGTAATCGGCTTTCCTGCCGCGCTTCAAATCAAGTTCAGTTTCCAAATGATCCCCATACATCATTAAGTTAAGGTACATCATGAACGCAGATTCCCTACGCCTGCTTTTCCTTCCCCTACTTTCATGCTATAATGAGTATGAGTGAGTGCCTCAAAGCTTTCTCATCCGTTGCAAGAAAAGGCTTAGAACAGAGGTGAGTGATGAGTATACCAGTTGCGGTCGAGGTGACTGAGAAGGGCCTTTTCATCCCTCATGAGGCCTACGAAGGCTTCGGTGAGATCGAAATTGTGCGCACGCATAATTCCATTGTCATCCAACCTAAATACAAATCACGGGAGCAAATCATCCAGACGTTGCAGGAAACTGGCCTGCTCCTGAGACAGCAGCAGACACTACTACCAGAAGGACCAGTCTCTCCAGAGGAACGAGCCGAACTGGCCCGTAAATTCAGTGCCGGCCGACCCCTCTCGGAAATCATCATCGAAGAGCGCGAAGAACGATGGTAGCCGTATACTATCTGGACACCAGCACGTTGGTTAAGCAGTACGTTGATGGGACTGGTAGCACCTGGATCAGAGATCTGGTCACCTCTGGCTCCGTAGTCCTGATCGTATCCCATGTACTTGTTGTAGAGATGATCAGCGCGTTCAGCCGTCGCCTTCGAGAAGGTAGTGTGACTCCCGGCGATTACACCCGGATGGTAAGGACATTTGACAGCGATCTTCAGACCAAATATCAGATTGTTCGCTTCGATGAATCGATCGTTGCGCTGGCACGGGCATTGCTTGAACGTCACCCCTTACGTGCTTACGATGCCGTGCATCTGGCTTCTGCCCTGGCGATGCATCGGCCCCTGGTTCAAGCTGACCAACCAGGCCTCACTTTCCTTTGCACTGATGATCGTCTGCTTGATGCAGCAAAAACTGAGGGATTGACGGTGGACAATCCCAATCGGCATGAGAAAACGACTGGCTGAGACTGTCCACTAGGTCCACCCTCCAACTGCATCCCTGTCCTCACAGCCCCTAAAACTGCTCCCGTGCCGTTTCTAGCCCCTCACTCCGCTTGACTCCCGCAAGGTGCCATATGGCGAACATTTGTTCTATCCCACCTGCTAGGCTCCGCCCTTCGACGCCCACTTTGAGCGCCTCCAACCTGCGCCTTCGCACCTCAAGCCGACTCCGGTGAGCCTTCGGCTGGGCTCCCTGGCCCAGCTAGGACGAGCAGTCGAAGCCCTCGGTCGAACGCTCAGTCGAACCGAAGTCCGTCTCTAATATACCCTCTCCAGCCAATCGAGGGACACCTCGCACCGCGTCCATCGGCCCAGGAATTCCACCAGGACCCAAGCCCGGTCCTGCGAGGAGAGGGATTGATCGAAAATCGCGTTGAAATCCCTGAGAGGCCCGGCTTTGATCGCTACCCGGTCACCCTGTTTGAACCGATGTGCCAGATAGCTCAGTTCCCCCATCTCAGCCAGGCGTTTCCGGATCGAGGAGATAACTTCGTCAGGGACCGTGGCGGGCTGACCACCGAAGCTGACGATCCGCCTCAACCCTGGAGTCCAATGTATCTCGGGAAGGGCATCGTCAGAGTCGAAGCGGGCAAAGAGATAGCAGGAGAAGAAAGGCTCAATCTTCCTCCGACCATTCTTCTTGACCCGGATGGTCGGTAGGTATGTCTCCAACCCCTTGCTTACCAAGACGCTGCTAACGTGGTGTTCCTTGTGGGGTTTAGTGTAGAGAGCGTACCAATGTTCCATCTTTCCCCAAGCTTTTCCGATGGCCTCTTTGAAAGGACCCTACAGCCACTCCAGCACTTCGCCCACGAAAGCATCCCAGACATCGAAATCGGGCTCATATCGGACTGCCCTCTCTCTCACCATCGTCCCTTCCGGCCTATCCAGAGCCGTCTCCGTGTTCAAGGCAATCTCCTTGGTCATCTCATCGGCCAGCTGGGTGTATATGCCCGTGGTGGCCAGGCTTTCGTGCCCCAGTAGATTTTGGACAAAGGTGATGGGCGCTCCTCCCACCAGGTAGTGGACGGCGATCGAGTGACGCAGAGCGTGGGGACTCACCTCCGCTGGCAGTCCTACCCTTCGTACGTACTTCTTCAGTCTCATCTGCACATTGCGGCTGGTGATGTGACCACCACCCCGGCCAGGGAAGAGATACCCCTTGATTTCGTTCCAGGCAATATACTCTCGCAGATGCTCCAAGATATATGGCTTCAGGTAGATCCGCCGTTCCTTATCCCCCTTGCCTACCACCCGCAAGGTGCCTTGGGTGAAATCAATGTCTTCCACCCTGAGTCCAACTACCTCGTTCACCCGCAAGCCGCCGGCATAGATGAGATGGAAGAGTAGCCGGTCACGTCTCTCTGCCCGTGACTGTCCATCCATGGCTGCGAAGAGGACCTGCACCTGAGGGATAGTAAGGGCTCTGGGCAGACGCTTGCCCACCTTGGGGCGGGGAAGGCGCCGCGAGGGATCCTCCTCGATGTACCCCTCAGCTAGGAGAAATCCAAAAAAACGCTTCATCACCAAGACATGATTGCTCACCGTTTTAGCAGCCAGGCCCCGTTCTTGTAAGCTAGCCACATAATCGCGGAGCTGGGCAGCGGTGATCTCCCTCGGTGATGAAGCATCCAAACCGACATGATCAAAAAGGCTCTTCAGGACCTTCTGGTATTCGGTTATGGTTCGAGGAGAAAGATTCTTGAGACGCAGATAGGTGATGAAATCTGAGAGCTCATCGTGTTCCATAAGTGCCTTCAAACGCGTTGTTACCACACTAACCGCCTCTTCAGGTGAAAATAAAAGGCCTGGTGTTCTCAGAAAAGGACACATGCACAAAGTTACAGCTTAAGGAGAGCCTAGTCAATCCAATGCCAGAATTTGTGCAAACTACCTATACAGCGAACACCAGGCCCAACAGCATTCCTACGAAACGACGCTCTTACACCCAGTATGACCCATCCTGATATCAGTCGCTCCAGAAGCAAAAAGGCTTCCACACTGAGACATGCACCTTCTTGTACTTGAGTTTAGAGTTACATAAGACGCGACCAGCCATACCCAATATGTAGTATGTCTAAGCCGCAGAACCACTGTATGCAGGTTGATAGCCCTCGCCTCGCGAATCTCTGGTTCGGACCAGCTCCCTACATACAGGGGCATAATGGCCAGACATACTACATGTAGTACGCATGACACTCGCTTCGTTATGTAACTCTAAACTCCAGTTGTACAAGAGCCGCTATCAAATCAAACCTTGTCCAGTTCTTCGCTGACTTCGAAGTCCTGAACCCCTATCAGTGGGGCAGCACCAGCCCTTTCTTTGAACAGTTCTTCGATAGCCTCTCTCCTGAACCTCCAAACCCGACCTATCCTTATCCCAGGGATAGTCCCCTCCTGAGCCAGTTTGTAAATCGTTGTCTCATGCAGCCGGAGATATTCGGCCAATTCCCTGGCAGTCATGATCTCATTCTCAGCCACTCTTCCTCATCTCCCTTGAAAATAGCCTGTGGTGTCAGTCATGCCGCTAAGGGGAGTTGCTGGATTTGTACTTGCAAACCCAAACTCTCCAAGCGGCGGATATGGTAGCGGATGGCATGAGCCTGGTTGATCTCGTCAAAGTGGTGCGGTCCCAGCTCCCGGTAGGGCACTTTGTCCCGCAGGATGAAATAGGCCCCTTCCAGAAGGCTATGCGCCACCACCACGGCGGCATGTTTCTTCCCTTTGCGTCGCGCAAAGCGTGCATACTGCGCCGACAAATACGTCTCTTTCGTGCGCCCCGCCGCGTGGACACACTCGGTCAAGATCGCTCTCACCCATTTGTTCCCCTTGCCGATGCGCCCACTTTTGCGCTTGCCCCCGCTCTCGTTGTTCCCCGGGCAGATCTTGGCCCACGAACAAAGATGTTTGTACGACGGAAAGGCGCTCATGTCCACCCCGATTTCGGCGACGAGGTCTTGGGCCGCCCGCCGATCCACCCCCGGCTCCGTGTCCAGGCGCTCAATGTCCTCAGCAAAAGGGCGGCACATCTCATCAATCTGGGCCTCGCACTCGGCGATGCTCTCCTCCAGAAAATCGATGTGGGCCAGCATCTGGGCCAGCAACCGGGCGTGATGCGGCCGAAAGCGGCCTTCCAGGGCAGCCACCAGCTCCTCCTTCTTTTGACGCAGACGGCCCTTCGCCAACTCCGCCAACTGCTTCGGGTCGCGTTCGCCGGCCAGCAAAGCCGCCAGCATGGCTCGCCCCGAAACCCCCATCACGTCGCTGACCACGCTGGCCAGTTTGATGTTGGCATCCTCCAGGACTTTCTGCAGGCGGTTCACTTCCGAGGCCCGCATTTCTACCAGCTTGCGCCGGTAGCGCGTCAGGTCCCGCAGATCACGAATGGCCTGAGGCGGGACGAAACTGCCCTTCAGCAACCCGTGCTCCAGCCGTTCGGCCAGCCATTCGCAATCTTTGACGTCAGTCTTGCGGCCAGGGACGTGCTTGATATGGCTGGGGTTGACCAACAGCACCTCGAGGTCGCCTTCCAGCAGGTTGAAGACCGGTTTCCAATAGACCCCGGTGCTTTCAATGGCCACGATGGGGCAACCCTGATCTTGGAGCCAGTCCCGCAGGGCCAGCAAATCCTGGGTCATGGTGCGTTAGGTGCGCACCTCTTTGGTGCGTTGTCCCGAGGCATCGCGGGTGATCAGACATACTTTGACCTCCCGCTTGTGGACGTCGACCCCGCCACATGTGGGATAAATGACTTCCATGGCTTGACCTCCCAAGGGGTAAACTCACAGGCTGCTGAGCCTCGGCGAAAGGGGTCAAGTCTCCCTTGCGTGCTCCCCAAATGGGGGCAACAGTTCGTGG
>Ga0116202_10003008_pt1 | contig 10099 bp, 8 predicted proteins | sample LakKivw325mmetaG_FD_94479 | JGI IMG/M metagenome (GOLD analysis project Ga0116202, IMG submission 94479) | Anoxic lake water microbial communities from Lake Kivu, Rwanda to study Microbial Dark Matter (Phase II) - Lake Kivu water 325m metaG | ecosystem: Environmental > Aquatic > Freshwater >... | reverse complement strand
TCCTTAGGCAGAATACCCACCCCTTTGGCACGAGCCAGCAGTATCTCATTCTCCGCCAGGAGCTGGTCATATTCATCAATAAAACCGGGCATTACCTTAACGAATTTATCTAGGGCAGGGATGAACTCTTCAGGAACGTCCTGGCTAACGCCGCCAACCCGCATATAGTTATAGGTTAGCCGCTGACCACTAGCCATCTCAAACAGGTCTAGAATCTTTTCCCTTTCCCGGAGCATATAAAGGATGGGGGTCATAAAGGCGCCACAATCATTCAAGAAAGCGCCCACTGCTATCAGGTGACTGGCGATGCGCTGCAGTTCAGCCATAATAACCCGGAGGTATTCAGCCCGTCCCGGAACTGGAATCCCAGCCAGCTTCTCCACGGCTAGAACATAGGCTAGATTATTGCTCATTGAAGCTAGATAGTCTAGCCTGTCAGTTAACGGGATGACCCCGGTATAGGTTCGCTCCTCAGCCAGCTTCTCAATCCCGCGATGAAGATAGCCAAAGACTGGCTCCATATCAACAATGACCTCCCCATCAAGGGTCGTCCTCATGCGGAATACCCCGTGGGTGCTGGGATGCGCCGGACCTATATTAACAACAAAAGGCTCGGTCTTAATTACCATTTTCTACCGTGTCCATAAATGAAATTATTTATTGCCCTCACCCACTTTAAATTTCTTTTTAAACCCTATCCCCTTTATCCCCTTGACAAGGGGAAGGGGAAGACAGTTTTTTGAGAGGGGCTGCGCCCCTCTCTGGCACCCTGTCAGATTAAACCCCTTCAACTTCTCCCCCAGAGGGGATTATTCCTAGAGAGGCTTCGCCTCTCTTTGACTCTTCTTTTTTAGGTAGTAGAGATACCTTGTTTTTTGGCGTTTCCCCCCCTTTTCATTCTCCTTTAAGAGGAGAGCCTTTAGAGAGGGGGCTTCGCCCCCTCTCTTCTTTACTGCCCCCTTCCCTATTAAGGGAAGGGGGCAGGGGGATGGGTTGCTAGATAATCTCTCTATAAATAATCCTTCCTTAAAGGATGCCCCTCAAACCCCTCCCAGAGAAAGATGCGCTTCATATTGGGGTGCCCATCAAAACTAATCCCCATAAGGTCATAAATCTCTCGCTCCTGGAAATCTGCCCCCCGCCACAAACTGACCACCGAGGGGAGGCTGGGGTTGTCCCGACCGTAACATCGGGTCTTCACCACCAGGCTGTGGTTATGCTGTAGTGAGGTTAGATGATATACCACCTCAAAGTAGTCACAGTAATCAACAGCGGTAATAGCCGTGAGGTAACAAAAATCAAGCCCGGGCGTAGTCTTCAAATAACTGGCTACAGCAAATAGGGACTCCTTATTGACCACTATGCTTTTTGGGCTAGATTCTACAACGCTCCGTGGAAAATTCTCCTCTATTTGACTGGCAATTCCTTCGCCAGAAAAGGCTACCGTCATCCTCTATTTACCTTCTTTCTTTGGCAATGCTCATCTTAGCTATCTTGTAATGCAACATCCTTATGCCGTAAAGCAAGGCTTCAGGACGGGGTGGACATCCAGGCACATAGACATCAACCGGAATTATGCGGTTATATCCCGTAACCACACTATAAGACGAAGCGAAAATACCACCGCTGATAGCACACGCCCCCATGGCTATCACCCATTTCGGCTCCGCCATCTGGTCATAGATTCGCCTTACCTGAGGCGCCATCTTCCAGGTCAGTGTCCCGGCGGTAATCATCAGGTCAGCCTGGCGTGGCGAGGCACGGATGATTTCCATACCAAAGCGGGAGATATCAAAACGAGAGGCGGCGGTAGTGATAAATTCAAAGGCGCAACAGGCAGGGAAACAAACCACCGGCCACAGCGAAGAACGCCGTGACCAATTGAGCATAGCGTCTACCGAGGTCAGCAGGATATTGCGCTTGACTTCCTCCTCCAACCACTCATCGGGGTCAGGAATAGGCTGTTGGCTACGCGCCTTAAGCGACTCAATTTGCTCACCCTCGGCGGCATCAAGCTGCCGGCTAGAATAAACCTCGCCTACTTCCATTCCAAAACCTTACGCCTCCAGGCATAGATATACCCAACAACAATGATGGAAATGAAAATAAGCACCCCGATAAAGCCGAAAAAACCCAGTTGCCTGAGGTCAGCCGCCCATGGGTAGAGGAAAACAACCAGCACGTCAAGGGCAATAAACATCAGGGCATAAAAATAATAGCGGAAATTAAACTGAACCCATGCCTTACCTATGGTCTCCATGCCACACTCAAAAGTGGAGCTTTTGACCGGATTGGGGTTATAGGGAACAATTTGGGAAAATCTGACCGGAAACGGGAGAGAGGAGAACAGTCTAAAAAGGACAGGATGGTTTAACTGAAGATACTGGCGAAGTCGGCGAAAATATGTAACCAGGCGAGCCGGGAGACTAAGGAAAAGGGGGAGAAGAAGAGTAGTAACGGCAAAAAAAATGGCAACTAGAAGAAACAGGCCGATATAGCCATAGTTTGCCAACAAGTACCTTCCTCCCTTTCCACAATAACAGCTACCAGTATATCACACTTGACTTTCTTAGGGCAAGAGGACATCTGAGGTTGTTTATTAACCTCACCCCCTTAATCTTACCCCACGAAATCAGGATTTCGCGGGGACCCCTTAATCCCCCTCTAACCTACACTCTCCCTTCCCTTCTTAAGGGAAGGGGGTCAGGGGGATAGGTTGCTAAACGACCTCCATCTGCCCACTGTTGACCTTGTCCCAATAACCAAATATCATAATAATAAGTAGCATCGTGGTAGGCCAATAGCCAAAGATGCCGCAGCCAGGGTGAAACAGCTGATAAGGAAGATTGACAATATAGGCTAAAACTAGCTATCATCCAAGCAGGGCAGTTTGAAACGATGAGAGTGATTGCTGGCGAGGCAAAAGGACACCGACTTAAGGTGCCAAAGGGGACCGGCACCCGCCCGGCGACAGATTTAGTCCGGGGGGCAATCTTCTCTATCCTGGAAACAACCACCAGCAATTGGTCACGAGTGCTCGACCTGTTCGCCGGTAGCGGAGCCCTGGGTATTGAGGCCTTATCCCGTGGCGCCGGCTGGGTTGACTTTGTTGAACGGGAGCCACGATGTTGTAGTATAATCAGGGAAAACCTGGAAAAGACAAAACTTGCCGCCCAGGCTCACATTTATTGCTGTAGCGTGGCTAAGGCACTTTCCTTTCTTAAAGATGAGTACAGCATTATACTGATAGACCCGCCCTATGCTGATTCTTCTATCGGCAGCGTGATTGAGCAACTGGCGACCTCTAGATTAGTCGGACCAGAGACGATTGTAGTGGTGACGCACTCCCCCCACCTTCCCCTGGATTCAACCTATGCCACATTGCATCGCCTAAAAGAGCACCGCCATGGTGATAGTTGCATTATAGTATACCAAAAGGAGGGCGAACGTTGAGCATTGCTATCTATCCTGGCAGCTTTGACCCGATAACCAACGGGCATCTTGATATCGCCACCAGGGCAGCTAAGATTTTTGACAAGCTAGTCATCGGTGTCTATGAGAACCCCAATAAGCCCCTGCTATTCACTACTGAAGAGAGGGTGAAATTTATAAAGCAGGCAATAGCCGACCTACCCAATGTTGAGGTGGAGTCCTTTAGCGGGTTAACCGTTGATTTCGCCAAGAGGGTAAAGGCGCAGGCTATGGTGCGAGGACTGCGAATGAGTGCCGACTTTGAGCGGGAATTTGATATGGCAATGATGAACAAGAGGCTGTACCCTGAACTAGAGACGGTCTGTCTTATGGCGAGGGTGGAATATCAGTTTCTTAGCTCTAGTTTGCTTAAGGAGGCAGCGAGCCTGGGCGGCGATATTGATGGCCTTGTCCCCAAACACGTGGCTTTGGCTCTAAAAAGGTTTCAAGGCAAGGTATAATTCATCACTGAAAGAAAGAGCTACCGCGTCAAACCCAGTTCATAAATCTGCTTCATCCGTAGCGCAGGGCATCAATAGGATTTAGCCTAGCTGCCCTCATTGCCGGGTATATCCCCGATGCCAAACCGATAAACACCGACACCGAGATAGCCAGAATCACAATATCCGCCGAGACCACAGAATGAATGGTTATCCCGCCAAGATTTACGTGAGAAATTAAAAATGATATCACCCAGCCACCAACTATGCCGATGCCACCACCAACCAGACTAAGTATCGCTGCCTCAATCAGGAATTGCAGCAGGATATCCCTCCGTTTAGCCCCAACTGCCTTACGAATGCCTATCTCTCTGGTGCGCTCGGTTACCGAGACCAGCATGATATTCATAATGCCAATGCTACCGACCAGCAGGGAGATGCTGGCAATAGCCCCCAAAACTATGGTAAATATCCCGGTTACCTGCTGTAACATGCCGAGCATCTGCTCCATGCTGATGACAGCAAAATCATTCTTCTCATCAACTGACAACCGATGCCGCCTCCTCAGGATAGTTTCAATCTCCTCTCTCACCTCGTCTATCACCTCAGCGCTGGCTACCTTAACCGAGATTGACTGAACGGCGTCTTCACCGCGGGCAGTGCGCTGGGTAAATAGCTTGGTTTGAAAGGTGGTTATTGGTGTCACCACTACATTATCCAGGCTAACCCCCATAATTGCCCCACCCTTAGGCTCCAGAACACCGATAACGGTAAACCGTTTCCCTTTCATTTTAACCTTCTGCCCCACAGGGTCGTCAGCGCCAAACAGGTCTTCAGCTACTTCGTTCCCCAACACTACCACCATATCCCTTGAGGCTACATTCCTATCCGAAATAAACTGACCTAAGGCTAGGGAGTGATTGTATACCTGCTGATATGCCGGGCTAGCCCCATGAATTATAGCCACCTTACTTTCACCGCCAGCGGTTACTTCAACATAGTTCTCATTTACCGGGTCTATCGCCACCACCGAGGGAATACGCTCCAAAGCCTTGGCATCATCCAAGGTGAGGGTAGGCGTCATGAACGCATATGACATTCCAGCTATCCCCCCAACCTCGCCTGAGCTGGGGATTACACTGAGTAAATTGGTGCCCATCTGTTCAAAGGTGGAGGTAATTGACGCCTGGGCTCCCCTCCCCACTGACATCAGGGTGATTACCGCCCCAACCCCAATTATGATGCCCAGCATGGTTAGCGAGGAGCGCAACTTGTTGGCAAATAGCGACCTTATGGCGATAGCTAACGATTCAACAAACTTCACTGGCTGATAATCTCCCCGTCACGGAGGTGAATAATACGCTGAGTTTGAGCGGCTATGTCCGCCTCGTGGGTAACAATGACTACAGTAATACCATCCTGGTTGAGCTGGCGGAAGATGGAGATAATCTCGGCGGTGGCGGCACTATCAAGGTTGCCAGTAGGCTCGTCGGCCAAAATGAGGGCCGGGTTATTCACCAGTGCCCGAGCTATAGCCACCCGCTGTTGCTCGCCACCCGATAGCTCAGTGGGTTTATGCTTAGCCCTTGGTCCCAGCCCCACCCGCTCCAGGGCTTCCATAGCTGGCTGGCGCTTATTACGGCTACCACCATAGATAAGAGGCAGCTCTACATTGGCTAAGGCGGTGGCACGGGATAAAAGATTATAGTCCTGAAAGACAAAGCCAAACTTTTTGTTTCTCATCTCAGCCAACTGATTATCATTAAGCCGGCTGACCTCAGCCCCCTCAAAGAAGTAACTACCCGAGGTAAGTCTATCCAGGCAGCCGATGACATGGAGCAGGGTCGACTTACCCGAGCCTGAGGCACCGATGATAGAAATCATCTCACCCTGTTTGATAGACAAGGTTACCCCCCTCAGGGCATAGACCTCTACATTGCCCATGCGGTAAACCTTTGTCACACTTTCAAACTCAATCATACCCATAGCCTATTGCCCAAAAAGGAACCCTCCTGGGGTTTCTGGTGTGGCACGCTTCTTCACCGCTACTATTTCGCCTTCATCAAGCCCGTCTAAAATCTCGGTCTGAAGACCATCGCTTACCCCTGTAATCACAGGCCTCCCCTCAATTTGCTCGTCGAGCTTAACCCAAACTATAGGATTACCTTGGCTATCGCGCTCAATAGCCCGGTCGGGCACCAGTAAGACGTTACTCCGCTGCTGGATTATGATGTCAGCGGTGGCGCTCATGCCAAGCTTAAGCCCGGAACCTTCGGGAACATCAAGGCTAATTTTGACCCTATATAGTACTAAACCAGCCTCCACAATTGGCATCGAGCCAATGGAGGTAACCACGCCGTCAAACTGCTTGCCAGGTAATGCGTCCACAGTGATAATGGCGCTTTGCCCCAGCTTCACATCAGGAATGTCTATCTCATCTACCTCAGCAGTGAGCTCCATGCTGCCGGGGTCAATTAGATGAACCACTATCTTGGGACCCATGGTAGGCAATGGAACAATATCGCCATCCTTAACATTTATTGCGGCTACCAGCCCGCTAAATGGGGCGGTGATTATTGCCTCATCCAGTTGCCTCTGTGCCTGGGTAACAGCCTGCTTCGCCGCCTCAGCCTGTAACTCGGCTGCCTTGAGCTGCGCCTCAGCTATTGTCACCCTGTCATAGGAGGCATGTAGTACGTCCGTTAACTGATTTAGATTATATTTAGCGTCATCTCTGGCTACTTCTGCCTGAGCCAGAGCCGCCTTCGCCTGGACCAAAGCCAGTTCCAGGGCACTGGTATCAAGCTTAGCCAGCAAATCACCCTTGCTGACCGTGTTACCTTCGCTAACATATACCTTGTCCACCTTGCCACCGCTGCCAAAAGCCAGGTTCGCTTCACGGGAAACACCTATGTTACCACTGCCACTGATGCTGACCGTCAGGTCACCCCGCACCACCTCAGTCAGTTGCCACTCAGCTTCCTGCTGTTCGCCAGCACAAGCCGCAGTTGCAGCTAAAACCAGGCACAAAAGTAGAATAGTCACAATTCGCCAGCCCTTCATGTTAAATCATCCTTTCCTTCCCGGACAAAGCCCTAAATTTTAGAGCGGATGCTAATTGAAAGTCAAACTTTACCAAGCTAGAGATTGTTTATTAACCTCACCCCCTTAATTTTTATAAACCCTATCCCCTTTATCCCCTTCCCCTTGTCAAGGGGAAGGGGAATCAGTTTTATAAGAGAGGCTAAGCCTCTCTTTAACTCTCTTTTAGTATTTCTCCTTGAGAAGGAGAGAGAAGACACTTTAGAGAGGGGCTTCGCCCCCTCTCTTACCTACACTCCCCCTTCCCTTAATAAGGGAAGGGGGTCAGGGGGATAGGTTTCTAAACGACCTCAGCTAGAGCCTCGCCTTGACATTATTACTATGAGGCTAAGCACGACTAAAACCAGAGCTACACTAATGCCCAGTGCCACCCAGAGGTATAGAGGAACCACTGACTGGGATGGTGAAATCGGAGGAGAGGGAGGGGGTTGGGGCGGCGCCTCCGGCGCCGCCTCGGTGGTGAACACCCCAACCCCCCACCGGCTTTGGCTGGTAGCACTGATAGCCCTTACTCGCCAGAAATAGGTAGTGTCATACTCCAAATCCTGGGTGCATGCTAAGACAGTAGTGGATAAGGCGTTAGCACCAGTTAGAGCCATGACCGTGTCTGAAAATTCACTATCTCGGGACAACTCAAACTCATAGCCGGTAGCCCCGTCAGCCGGATTCCAGACAAAAGCCGGTCTTATTGGCACATTGGTAGCCCCAGGCGATGGAGCTACCCCAGAGGGGATATCCAGTGGTGACCATTGGGCACCGCCGAGGGCAGTGGTAAACGACCAACTGGTAGAGAAACGGCTAAGCGTTGGTGCGCCAAAGGTAATAGTGGTACCGGGCACAAAGTTTGAACTGCCCGCTTTACCCACTCTCACCCTCCAGTAATAAGTAGTACCACTATCCAGACCGGTGATATTGACCTTTGCTCCTTCAGAGTATATTTGGACCGGAGTTTGCTTGAAACTGGGGGCTATGTCATACCACAAATCGTATGACGTGGCGCGGCTAACCGGGTTCCAGGAAAGCTGACAGTCTGTCTGCCTGTCTGAGCAAGCTCCGTCAGGTGGTGAGGCAAGCTCCGGGAACAGGGTAAGGGTGTCCTCATAAGTATAAAGAACCATTGGGGTGGATGCAGTGTCAATAGACCACAGGGTATGAGAGCCTTTGGCATACCATAGACCAGATAGTCCAACCCCGGCCGCCAGGTCGGTATTCACTATCTCAAACACCGGGGCTTCAGTGGCTGGGGAAAGGGCATTGGTAGGATTGAGACAACGAGCCACGCCGCCTTCAGCAGCCGTGGTTCCAACCACCCGGGGGGCTGCCGGGTCGGGGTCGGTGACGTATAAGGTGCTCAAGCCATCGCCATCATCGGCAGCCACCATACCCCTTATTCGGGGGGAAGTGCTGGCACCAATCTCTTCAATACGAGCTGGTGAAGTATCATCTATCCGCTCCCATCTGGTGGAAGTGCCAATGACATAGCGCATAACACCAGCCTTAGCCCCAGCAGCTCCATAGTCGGCGGCATAGACCGTTTTATTATCAGCGTAGTTGGGGGCAAAGACTACCAGAGTAGACTTGGCTAACCCGGTGTCGGCTAACTCCTCCCAGGTCTCGCCACCATCGGTGGAGAGATAGACCTTGCCACCATCACCCCCAGCCAGGATGGTGCTGTCATTCTCATAGCCTGGGGATAGAGCCATAGAGTTGAAGCTGGATAATCCCGTAGCCACAGCCGGGCTCCAGGTTTTGCCACCGTTGGTTGTCTTATAGAAATTGCCACCGCTATCACCAACCAATATCTCTCTATTATTAACAATTGCCCAGGAATTGATGGTGCCTGGAGTGCCACTCTTAGTGGACAGGGGTGAAAAGCGGGAGCCGTTATCGGTTGACCTCCAGATATCGGGGGCGCTTCCCCCCTGGCAGATGAATACCGTAGTATCTGAGGCAAAACGGGGCGATATAGCCACTTTATCAAACTTGGGCACGGTTACTGTTGAACCGGAGGGAAGGGTTATCCTCTGACGCTCAGTTAATACCGCATCCCAGGTTGCGCCGCTATTAGTGGTGCGCCACAGTATTGACCTACCGGAATTGCCCTCGGTAATCATATATATGGTGCCATCACTGGAATAATTTGGTGACACCGCCAGGTCAGTGATAGTCTGCAGGTCATCACAGATAAAGGCGATTTGAGCAAAGGTAGCCCCGCTGTCAATACTGCGGGCAAGGCCACCGTTGGTGCCGGAGGTGCCAGCATAGACAATGTAGCCAGAGGAGTAAAACCCGCCCAGCGCCACACAGGTATCACTGGCAGTAGCGGTTACCGATGGCGGTGTGTAGCTTGCACGACCATTGGATAAGACATTTCCATCGGTTAAGCCAGCAACGATGGTGGCATTAAAGGCTTCGCCGGCGGCGACTATACTGTGTACGGCTTTACTTGGGTCAGGGAAAAACATGGGCAAAACCAGAGAACTATCGGGCGTTCCCATTCCCATTACCATATAGACAGCGCTCGCCACCCCGGCATCAAGACCGGCATATTGAATATACCTATCTTCTACATCTGATGAGTCGTAGTCGCCGGGGAAGGCAAGACAACCGCCGGTTGCCACTACGTCAGGTAGGATAGCATTGCCAATAGTGGCACCCCAGTCTGAGCTGCCAAGCTTGGTGGTGATAATGGTATCGGTCTCATCGGTTACCACGGCTACAACCTGCATATCGTCGGCAAAGTTGGGGGAGAAGGCGACATCAAGGACATCATACTTGGTGCCAGCGGCACCACCCCCGACCCGAAGGTCACCCCAGGAGGTAAAAGGCTGCGACTCATCATAGAAATAAATACCGCCGTAATCGCCAACATCGGCGTCAGCCGAGCCCAGCAGCAACCAGTGGCTGCCCTGGTAATAAGTGACATCAAACGATGTAATCAGACAGCTACTGGTGGTGTCAGTCACACTACCGTAGGCTGGTCTGGCACCAACAGTAGCAAAATCCTCACCGCCATCGGTGGACTTATACACATTATACTGAGTCGCCAGGTATAAAATATCGGAGTATTCCCACCGGGGCAGGAG